>Ga0102815_10000690_pt1 | contig 21881 bp, 27 predicted proteins | sample ColrivemetaGS759_FD_79113 | JGI IMG/M metagenome (GOLD analysis project Ga0102815, IMG submission 79113) | Estuarine microbial communities from the Columbia River estuary - Ebb tide ETM metaG S.759 | ecosystem: Environmental > Aquatic > Marine > Intertidal zone > Estuary | place: USA: Columbia... | reverse complement strand
TTGTTGGAACGCCCTAAAAAATTATTAGCAACCATATTAGTGGCTAATAATTTTATAAACATTGGCATTGTTATTTTGTTTGCCTATTTAAGTAGCGATTTATTTACGGGAGTCAAGTCACCCGTTCTAAAATTTACAATAGAAGTAGTCATTGTAACCTTCTTGATATTATTATTTGGCGAAATTCTTCCAAAAATTTATGCCAGCAGAAACAATTTAAAATTTGCCACACTCATGGCATATCCAATAAAGGTTTTGGATGTTTTGTTGTCGCCCATAAGTTTACCAATGCGAAGTATAACAATTGGGATTCACAATAAACTAGGAAGGCAGAAATCTAATTTAAATGTAGATTATCTTTCGCAAGCACTGGAGCTTACAAGCGAAGAAGATACCACGAGAGAAGAACATAAAATCTTGCAAGGTATTGTCTCCTTTGGAAACACGGATACCAAACAGGTAATGCGTCCTCGAATAGATATTTTTGCATTAAATATAGAACTAAAATATGCTGAAATTTTACCAGAAATTGTAAAGAATGGTTATTCCAGAATTCCTGTTTATAAAGACAATATAGACAGTATTCAAGGTATTCTGTATGCAAAAGATTTATTACCTTATTTAGAAAGAAAACAATTCGATTGGACTAGTTTAATAAGAGAGCCTTTTTTCGTTCCAGAGAACAAAAAGTTGGACGATTTAATGTTAGAATTTCAAGATAAGAAAGTGCATCTGGCGGTGGTTGTTGACGAATATGGAGGTACTTCTGGGCTTATTTCTCTAGAAGACATTATTGAAGAAATTGTAGGTGATATAAGTGATGAGTTTGATGATGAAGATTTAACCTATTCTAAACTTGACGACCATAATTTTGTGTTTGAAGGTAAAACAGCCTTAAAAGATTTTTATAAAATTATTAAAGTTGAGGATGAGGCTTCTTTTGAAGAAAGTAAGGGGGAAGCCGAAACTGTTGCGGGTTTTGTTTTAGAAATTTCGCGAAGTTTTCCAAAGTTAAACAGCAATATAAATTTTAAAAATTACGTTTTTAAAATTGAAGCTTTAGATAAAAAACGTATCAAACTTGTAAAATTTACAATCACCTAATGAAGTATCATTTTTTATTTATAGCTGTTGTAATCATGTGTTTTTCTTGTAATCAGGACTACACACCAAAGCCGAAAGCCTATTTAAGCCTTAATTATCCACAGGCAGAATATACAAATTTAGTTTCTGAAGCTCCATTTACTTTTGAAACCAATGTATTGGTATCTAAAATAAAGTTGAGAAAACTTAACGCTACAACTGAAAGTTATGGTGTAAACATAGAATATCCAACATTAAAAGGCACTATTTTTTTAACTTATAAGGCTATTAATGGCGATCAAAAGAATCTTACAGATTTTTTGCGAGATGCTCAAAAATTCACATTAGAGCATACTGTAAAAGCTGACGAAATTCCCTTTTTCCCTTACGAAAATAAAGAAAGAAAAGTGTATGGTGTGTTTTCTGAAGTAAAAGGAAATGTAGCTTCACCGGCTCAGTTTTACGTAACTGATAGTGTTGAACATTTTTTAACTGGGTCTCTTTATTTTAATATAAAGCCTAATTACGATTCAATTTTACCAGCAGCAAATTATTTACAAAAGGACATTATACATATTATGGAGTCGCTTCACTGGAAATAAAAAAGCTTCTTAATTTTAAATTAAGAAGCTTTTTTAAAAGGTATTGAGTTGTTTTATGCTTTTGCTTTATTAGCGCAACAAGATTTTTGCATGTCGTTTGAAGCCGTTGTAGCAGTGCAAGCCTTTTGACAAGCAGCTTTTTCAGCATCAGTTTTACCTTCACACCCGGTTTTATCACACTCTTTTTTACAAGATGTAGAATTACTCATGGTTTTCATGTTGCTTACTGTGTATGAATCTCCTACTTTAGCAACAGTTTCTACCAAGCTGTTTGGAGTTACTTTAGCCTCATTATATTCAACCATAGCCAACTTTCTGTCGAAATCTACTTTAGCAGATTTTACGCCTTCCATTTTCCCTAATTTGCTTTCAATAGTTTTTGCACATCCAACAGCACATGTCATGCCATCAATTGTAAATTCAGCTTTGGCATAAGTTGCATTCGCATCAATTGCTTTTTCAGTATTTGCTTCAAAATCAACTGTTTTTACCTCTGGTTTAGCTTCGTTTTTGCAGTTCAAAGCAAAAATAGTTATGGCTAAAACAAACAATATGTTTTTTATTATTTTCATTTTTTTATAAGTATTTAAATTTTAGCAAAATTACTAATTAAAGTGGTTTAATTAAAATATAGGGAAGCGATGTTTTTAAATTTTTATAATAACTGTCATTTAAACGAAAGTATTAATAAATAGAACTATTAAATTATTTTTATACCTAATTTTTTATGAAATTTAAATACGGTCTATATTTTATCACGCAACAAATAGGCTAAATTTTTTAAAATGTAAGATATTGATTATAAGTATTGTACATTTACAATGATACTAACAAAAAAATAAAGACATATGAAAAGCTTATCACTTCCAATTAGGTATGGACTAGTTACAAGTGCTGTATTAATTGCATATTTTTTGGTTTTAGCATTATTTAATAATCATATTCACCCAGTCTTTAGTTTTTTTAATGCCGTAATAGCGGCCTGTGGAATATTCGAAGCTATTCGGTTAAATAAGCTTGAAAACCCAGAAGCTTTTTCGTATGGTGAAGGTTTTAAAACAGGAATCATTACAGGATTTGTGGCTACATTATTGTTTACCATTTTTTTCTTGTTCTATGCCACCGAATTCAACAAAGAATTTTTACCAGAATTACTTAAAGCAATACGAGGTGGTTTAGATGCAGATGTAGGGATGATAACGTTTGTTGTATTTATTATGGGTGTTGCTACAACTGTTATTTCTACGCTAACAATCATGCAACTATTTAAAAAATAAAATAAATATTTCCCAAATTAAATAAAACGTTTGTAGATTAATTAATTAGCAGTATATTTGCACTCATTTTTGAACAAAATTAATTAATAAAAACGTTACGCTATGTACGCAATTGTAGAGATAGCAGGGCAACAATTTAAAGTTGTTAAAGATCAAAAGGTCTTTGTACACCGTTTACAAACAGAAGAAGGAAAGCAAGTTGCTTTCGATAATGTTCTTCTAATTGGTGATGGTGACAAAGTTACTGTTGGCGCCCCAGCTATAGACGGAGCTCAAGTAGGAGCAAAAGTCTTAAAGCACCTTAAAGGTGATAAAGTTATAGTTTTCAAAAAGAAAAGACGTAAAGGTTATCGTAAGAAAAACGGTCATCGTCAATCTCTAACTGAAATTATAATAGAAAGTATTGCTGCTTCTGGAGCTAAAAAAGCTGCCCCAGTTAAAGCAGAGAAAAAAGCAGAACCTAAAGTTGAAGTTGCAGCTCCAAAGGCTAAAAAAGCAGCGCCAGCTAAAGCAGAAGTTACTGCTCCAAAAGCTAAAGCTACTCAAGATTTAAGCAGTTTAACTGTTGCTGAATTAAGAGAAATGGCAAAAGCAAAAGGAATTGAAGGAATTTCTTCATTGAAGAAAGCTGAATTAATAGCTGCTTTAAGTTAATTATAAAATTTAAAATCGAAATAAAATGGCACATAAAAAAGGAGTCGGAAGTTCGAAGAATGGTAGAGAATCAGAATCAAAACGTTTAGGTGTTAAGATTTTTGGTGGTCAAGCAGCAATAGCTGGAAACATTATCGTTAGACAAAGAGGAAACACACATCACCCAGGTGAAAATGTGTATTCTTCAAAAGATCATACATTACACGCCTATGTTGATGGTGTTGTAAAATTCACAAAGAAAAAAGATAATAAATCTTACGTTTCTATTGAGCCTTTTGAGGTTTAGTAAACATTTTTCTTTTAAAATCATTAAACCCTTTCTGGTAACAGAGAGGGTTTTTTTATTGACTTTATTGAAATTATTTAGTAACTTATGCTATCGCTTTTACTATTAAGCTATTGTTTCACTAAATAATACAGATTATGATACCTCCTTTTAGATCTGAAATTAGAAATTCTCCAAATGAACAGACCATTAAAATTTATTTAAGTGATGAATCTTTAGATAATAAAATTAAAAAGCATCTGGAAAATTTTACTGAGATTGACCTTATTGAAATAAATGAAACCGTTGAACAAGATCGTGCAGATGAAAGTCTTACTGTTTTTATAAAACAAGTTGTTGATATTAATAGGATTAAGGCCACTATTGATTCTAGTTTATGGTGGTATTTTGAAGATGAATTGGTTGATTGATTTATAAATATGAAATTGAACACATAGTGCAATAGCGATTGAAGTGGATAGCTTTTGTAAAACTTCCATTTAAGGTTTTACAAAACTTGAAACGTAAAGCCTGCCGGCAGGCAGGCGCGGTGCCTTAGCAATTGCACAGAAAGAAAAAATCCCAAACAATATTTGCTTGGGATTTAATTTATTATGAGATACTGAATCAAGTCAGCATGCAGTATTAATATCTGTAATATTCTGGTTTAAATGGACCTTCAACAGCGACACCTATATAATCTGCCTGGTCTTTTCTTAATTCGGTAAGCTCTACACCAATTTTTGCCAGGTGTAATTGTGCTACTTTTTCATCTAAATGTTTTGGCAGCATATACACCTCGTTTTGGTAAGCATCTCTATTAGTCCAAAGTTCAAGTTGAGCCAAAGTTTGGTTAGTAAACGAGTTACTCATAACAAAACTTGGGTGACCTGTCGCGCAGCCTAAATTTACTAAACGACCTTCGGCAAGAATGATAATATCTTTTCCGTTAATCGTATATTTATCTACTTGAGGTTTGATTGTGTTTTTGGTATGTCCGTGGTTTTTGTTTAACCAAGCCATGTCAATTTCGTTATCAAAATGCCCGATGTTGCAAATAATAGTTTTGTCTTTTACAGCTTCGAAATGATGTGCTTGTACAATATCTTTATTTCCTGTAGTGGTAATAATAATATCGGCAGTTGCGATAGCGGTTTCTAGTTTTTTAACTTCAAAACCATCCATAGCGGCTTGTAGCGCACAGATAGGATCTATTTCTGTAACCGTTACAATACTACCAGCACCTTTAAAAGACGCAGCAGTACCTTTACCAACATCGCCATAACCACATACGATTACACGTTTACCAGCAAGCATTAAATCAGTAGCACGACGAATCGCATCTACAGCAGATTCTTTACATCCGTATTTATTATCGAATTTCGATTTTGTAACCGAGTCGTTAACGTTTATTGCGGGCATTGGTAATGTGCCATTTTTTACACGCTCGTAAAGTCTGTGAACACCCGTGGTAGTTTCTTCGCTTAAACCTTTTATTCCAGAAACTAATTCCGGGTAACGGTCTAAAACCATATTTGTTAAATCGCCACCATCATCAAGAATCATGTTAAGTGGTTTTCTATCTTCACCAAAGAAAAGAGTTTGCTCAATACACCAGTCAAAAGCTTCTTCGGTCATATCTTTCCATGCATAAACCGATGTTCCTGCAGCAGCAATAGCAGCAGCAGCTTGGTCTTGCGTTGAGAAAATATTACATGAACTCCAAGTAACTTCAGCTCCTAAAGCTTGTAAGGTTTCGATTAAAACCGAGGTTTGAATCGTCATGTGTAAACATCCTGCAATTCTGGCGCCTTTAAGAGGTTGAGAATTTCCGTATTCTTCACGTAAACTCATTAGTCCCGGCATTTCTGCTTCGGCTAATTCTATTTCTTTTCGTCCCCAAGCTGCAAGCGATATATCTTTCACTTTATTAGCCACGTAAGGAATTGTTTTTGTACTCATATCAATTTTTCTTTTTGTTTTTAAAACCAAACACTCTTGAGATTTGAACTTAAATAGTTAAATTCGCTTGTCAAAAAAATGTTTTCAGTTTAAGCTGTGCAAAGATAACAAATAACTTTCAGAATATTAAATGCCTCTTTACAAAACCATTACTCCGAATTCACAAACTACTGTTAAAATCTGGAAAATTTCAGAATCTTTTGAAGAGTTAATGCAGCCAGTGTCACTAAAACCTGAAAGCATGGAACGTGTTTTAGGCATGAAAAGCGACATGCATCAACGAGGGTTTTTAAGTGTTCGCCATTTGTTACAAGAGTTTGGTTATCAAGATGACGATTTGTTTTATGATGAAAACGGAAAACCTCATTTAAAAGATGGTAAACATATTTCTGTAACTCATTCTTTTAATTTTTCGGCAGTTATTGTGAGTGATTACATTATTGGGATTGACATAGAAAAACAACGCGACAAAATAACCATTATTGCGCATAAATTTATTGGTTATGAATTGGATTATTTGCATGAAATCGAGCCTGATTATGTTAAAAAACTAACGGCTATTTGGTGTGTAAAAGAATCATTGTATAAGCTTTTTGCAACACCGGGTTTGAGTTTTAAAAAGCATTGTTTAGTGATTCCTTTTTCTGATAATGATGATGAAACTATAGCATGGATAGACTATAAGAATAAAAAATGCCGCTACAATATTCACTTTCTGGAGTTTGAAGGATTTACGTGTGCTTATGCTATAGCCTAAATGAAAGATATTTATAGCAACATACAGTCATCTGTTTTAAAAGGCAAAAAACTTTTGGCAGTATTGATTGATCCTGATAAAACCAAACCTGAAAGGTTAACAAAAATTATAGATAATATAAATCAATCTATAGCAACTCATATTTTTGTTGGAGGTAGTATTGTTGAAAAAAATGTTACTGATGTTTTGGTTGCAGAAATAAAAAAATTAACAAAACTTCCAGTAGTATTGTTCCCAGGAGATATTATTCAAATAAGTAATAAAGCAGATGGAATATTGTTTTTGTCTTTAATATCTGGGAGAAACCCAGACTATTTAATAGGGAAACATGTGGAGTCTATTTCAACATTAAAAATCACAAACTTAGAAGTGATTTCAACAGGATATATTTTAATTGAAAGCGGGAAGAAAACAGCAGTTGAAAATGTAACTGCTACTCAACCAATGTGTAGAGAAAATGTTCAAAAAATAGTTGATACAGCAAAAGCGGGAGAGCTATTGGGAATGAAACTTATGTATTTAGAAGCGGGTAGCGGTGCCAAGGAGCCTGTTTCAAAAGACATTATAAGTTTAGTCAAACAGGAATTACAAATTCCATTGATTGTTGGTGGTGGTATTAGAAATAAACAACAATTAGAAAATGCCTATCAATCAGGAGCAGATATGGTAGTAATCGGAACAGCGTTTGAAGAAAATGAATTGTTTTTTGAAGACATAAAAAAATAAAATGAAAGTATCAATAGACCTAACATTATCACCATTGCAAAACGATTACGAAACACACGTAATTAATTTCATTAAAGCATTAAGAAATTCAGATTTCACTGTTTTAGAAAACCCTTTAAGCACTCAGATTTATGGCGATTATGATACTTTGATGCCTTTTTTAAACGAGCAAATAAAAGCGTCTTTTGAAAATCAAAATATTTGTGTTTTAACCATGAAGATTGTAAAAACAGACAGAAGCGATTATGAACCACATTTTTGATTTCTTTTTAGAAGCCTATCACCAAACGCCAACCCATCAAATAGTATTAGAAGCTATAGCTTTTGTGTTCGGTATTTTTAGTGTTTGGTATGCCAAAAACGAAAACATTTTAGTATATCCAACAGGAATAATTTGTACTGTAATAACTGTTTATTTACTATATGTAAATCAGTATTTTGGGGATATGATGATGAATTTTTATTATTCCATAATGAGTGTTTATGGGTGGTGGAATTGGTCTAGGAAAAAGGAAAATAAATCTATAGTTCCAATTTCAAGAACAACCTTAAGAGAAAAACAAATAGGAGTATTACTTTTTGTATTAACCATGATACTTACGTATTTTGTTTATAAAGGATTTAATTACACGTTAGAAATACCTAATTATATTGATATAGTAACGTCCGGTATTTTCTTTACCGCCATGTGGTATATGGCAATTAAAAAACTAGAAAACTGGACCCTCTGGATTATTGGCGATTTAATTACTATTCCACTTTATGCATATAGAGGGTTGGGAATGTTATCGCTTCAGTATATAATCTTTACTATATTAGCAATTCAAGGATATATGGCATGGAAGAAAAGTATAAACAAAAACCATCAAACTGTGTAAAAGTAGTTTTATTTGGTCCGGAATCTACCGGAAAAACAACCTTGTCAAGACATTTGGCAAGACACTACAATTCGGTTTGGGTGCCAGAATACGCACGTGAATATCTTCAAAATAAATGGAATAATGAACGGAAAACTTGCGAACCTGACGATTTATTGCCAATTGCCAGAGGACAAATTAAATTGGAAAACAAACTCGCGCAAAAAACAGATACTGTTTTAATTTGCGATACCGATTTGTTGGAAACTAAAGTGTATTCCGAAACATATTATTTAGGAACCTGCGATCCAATTCTTGAAAAACATGCTCAAGAAAATACTTACGATTTGTATTTTTTAACTTATATTGATACACCTTGGGAAGCAGACGATTTACGCGACAAACCAGAGGAGAGGGAAGCTATGTTTAAAGCTTTTGAGAAAGCATTAATTACAAACAAGCGCCCTTATGTTTTACTTAAAGGAGATAAAAAAACACGCTTAGAAACGGCAGTAATACATATTGACAGACTATTAAATAACAGGAAATAATGTTTACAGAGAAAGATATTCAGCAAATAAACGATTGTGGGTTAACCGTGCAAAAAGTACAATCACAAATTGAACTTATTAAATCTGGAATGTCCTATTCTAATTTAGTGGAAGCTGCAATTATAGGAAATGGAATTCTTAAAATTGATGATGAACAACAACAAGAATACATTAATTTATTCGATAACAAACGTAACGACTTATCAATTGTGAAATTTGTTCCGGCGTCTGGTGCGGCCACGCGAATGTTTAAATTCTTGTTTCAGTTTTTAAAGGATTTCGATTCGGAAAAGGAAAGTGTCGAATTATTAATCAATAAAAATAAAAACATAAAGGAGTTTGTCAGCGGGTTGGAAAAGTTTCCGTTTTTTGAAGATGTAGTTTTTAAAACGCGTAAAGTTATTTCCAACTATAATGATTTGCCATTAAGTGACCGAAGTCTTGAGTTTGTTAAAACCATGCTCGACGAGAACAGATTGAAATATAGTTTTTACCCTAAAGGATTATTGCCGTATCATTAATACCCAACACAAGTTTCTACAGCTTTTGAGGAACATTTAATGGAGGCAAGTTTATACGCTTCATCTAAAAATACAGCGAGTTTGCATTTTACGATTTCAGATAATCATGCTAAAATGTTTAATGATGAACTGAGGCAAATTAAGAAAGATGTAGAAGAAAAAACGAACACTAATTTTGATGTGTCATTTTCTTTTCAAAGTCAGTCAACAAATACTATTGCCATTACTTCAAAAGATGAATTATATAGAGATGAAACTGGCAATTTATTATTTAGACCATCAGGTCACGGCGCGTTAATTAAAAATTTAAACGCTTTAGATTTCGATCTTATTTTTATAAAAAACATTGATAACATTGTAATTTTTGAACAAAACAAGAAGGCTTCAGAATATAAAAAACTGTTAGCTGGTGTGCTGTTGAAAATTCAACAACAGATTTTCAAATATTTACAAAGACTGGAAGAGGACTCTATTTTAGAGGATGAGATTAGTAATATCGAATTGTTTGCTGTAAACAGAATAAACATAGAATTAAACGAAGCTTATCGCCATTTTAATTTAGGCGAAAAGGCAATCTATTTGCAAAATAAACTCAACAGGCCCATTAGAGTTTGCGGAATGGTTAAAAATGAAGGAGAACCTGGAGGCGGACCATTTTGGGTAAAAGACGAAAACGGACAAGTTTCATTACAAATTATTGAGTTTGCTCAAATTGATTTTGAAAATGAACAACAAAAGGAAATTGCGAAGAATGCTTCACATTTTAATCCAACCGATTTGGTTTGTGGCGTTAAAGACTACAAAGGAGAAAAGTTTGATTTAACGCAATTTGTGGACCCTAAAGCAGCTTTTATAACCATGAAATCACAAAATGGTGTCGCTGTAAAAGCTTTAGAACTTCCGGGATTATGGAATGGAAGTATGGCACATTGGAACTCTATTTTTGTTGAAATTCCTGTTTCTACTTTCAATCCTGTAAAAACGGTAAACGATTTATTAAAACCAGCTCATCAAGTATAGTTATGTTTGATAAACACGCGTTAACCTTAGAATTAACTTTTAAAGCTGTTAGAAGCTCGGGTGCTGGTGGGCAGCATGTAAATAAAGTATCTTCAAAAATTGAACTCACTTTTAATATTCATGAATCTTTGGTTTTTGATGATATACAAAAGGAACGCCTTTTAAAAAAACTTAAAACTAAATTCACAAATGAAGGTGTTCTAATCATGCAATGTGATCAATCCAGAAGCCAGCATAAAAACAAAGAAATAGTAACGAAACGTTTTTTCGAACTTTTAGAAACTGGATTGTTTGTTCCCAAAAAGAGAATTCCAACAAAAAAACCTAAATCGGCTGTGAGAAAACGATTAAAAAAGAAACAAAATATTTCAGAGAAAAAGGTCAATAGACAAAAACCAGATTTAGAATAAAAAAAATCTCGATTGATTATTGATTATTGACAATTGATAATTATATTTGCAATGTTCTCAAAAAAGGGGTGCCTATAATCGGCTGAGATCATACCCATTGAACCTGAGCAGGTAATGCTGCTAAGGAAGGCGATAGTCGCCGTTTTAATTAATACTAACAAGAATAATTACCTCTTTTTATTCGATTATAACATCATAATCGTATGAAAAATTTATTCGCATTTTTAGCACTTTTTGTGTTGTCCAATCTTGCTAATGCACAAGAAAATCAAATTCAAAAAGATTCAACGAAAGTAGAAGCCTTAAACGAAGTTTTGGTAAATGCTATTCGTGTAAATGCAACTTCACCTATCACACATTCTAACATTACTAAAAAAGACTTAGAGAAACGTAATTTAGGTCAGGATTTGCCGATTTTATTAAATTATTTACCTTCGGTCGTTACTACAAGTGATGCTGGATCTGGAGTAGGTTATACAGGTATTAGAGTGCGCGGTGTAAGTGCACAATCTACCAATATAACCATTAATGGAATTCCTTATAACGATACTGAATCACTTGGGACTTATTGGGTAGATTTACCTGATTTTTCTTCTTCAGTTGAAAGTTTACAATTACAACGTGGTGTTGGTACATCTACAAATGGTTCTGGTGCTTTTGGGGCAAGTATTAATATTTTGACCGATGCCTTTGCAGACGAAGCTAGTGCCGAAATTTCTAATACTTTTGGAAGTTTTAATACCAGAAAACACAATGTTAAATTTAGTACAGGGTTAATTAATGATCACGTTGAATTATCAGGGCGATTGTCACAAATTAATTCTGACGGTTATATAGATAGAGCGTCTTCGGATTTAAAATCGTATTTCCTTCAAGGCACATATATAAATAACGGAACTTTAATAAAAGCGCTGGCTTTTGGCGGTTATGAAGTAACCTATCAAGCTTGGAATGGTATTGATGCTGAAACATTAGCTACTAATAGAAAATTCAATCCGTCCGGAATGTATACAGATGAAAATGGACTTACAAGGTTTCATCAAAATGAAGTAGACGATTACAAACAAGATCATTATCAATTTCATTGGAATGAACGTTATAATAATAATTGGTCAACTAACCTTGGATTGAATTATACGCATGGTCGTGGGTATTTTGAACAGTACAAAGAAGATGAAGATTTTGCCGATTACGATTTGGATGAAATCACATTAGGAGGAGGAACTATTAATACTACAGATTTAATTCGTAGACGTTGGTTAGATAACGATTTTTATGTAGCAACAGGAAGTGCTAATTACAAAAACGATGTGTTAAATGCGTCTTTTGGATTGTCGTATAGTAACTATTTTGGTAAACATTTTGGTGAAATAATTTGGGCGCGTTACGCCAGTAATTCAGAAATTGGCGACCATTATTACGTCGGAAAAGGTAAAAAGAAGGATTTTAGTTCGTTTTTAAAAGCAACTTATAAATTGAATGATAAAGTAAGTTTGTATGGGGATTTGCAGTCACGAATTGTAGATTATAAAACGACGGGTTTAACCTCCGATAGAGTTAACATGCTTATTGAGGAAACCTATAATTTTTTCAATCCAAAAGCAGGAATCACTTACGAATTTAACAATAAAAACAATGTGTATTTTTCGTATGCCAGAGCAAACCGAGAACCAAGTCGTGGCGATTTTGAAAGCAATCCCAATATCAAACCAGAACAATTAAACGATTTTGAATTGGGCTGGAGGTATTCTGCTAAATCATTTAGATTGAACACAAATGTTTATTACATGTTGTATAACGAACAACTCGTTTTAACTGGAGCAATTGATAATACAGGAACACCAATAAGAACTAATAGCGGTGAAAGTTATAGAATAGGTATAGAGATTGATGGAGCTATTCAAGTTTCTAAGCAATTTGCGATTCAACCAAATTTCACGATAAGTTCTAATAAAAACAGTGAAACTATAATCTCAAAAGATGGAGCTTTAGTTAATCTAGGTAAAACGAATATTTCATTTTCACCCGATCTTGTGGCGGCGAATGCATTTATTTATCAACCAACAACGAATTTTCAAATGTCTTTTTTAAGTAAATATGTGGGAAGGCAGTTTATGGGAAATTCAGATTCTGCTATTTCAAAATTAGACAGTTATTTTGTGAACGATTTAAATATAACTTATGAAATTAAGCCAAAAACGGTTTTTAAATCTATTCTACTTTCGGGCTTAGTAAATAATATTTTCGGCGAAAAATATGTGTCGAATGGGTATTATTACACTTATGATGACACTTGGTCTAGCACGACCGCAGTTACTACCATTGAAGGTGCAGGGTATTATCCACAAGCAACAGCAAACTTTTTAGTAGGGATTACATTGAAGTTTTAAAGTTTTTCTCAAATCAAATTAGGAAAGCGACTCTTTTTTGGGAGTCGTTTTTTTATTGATTGGAAATATAAAGTGTATTTCCATTTTTCTGTACACGATAGTTTCTTAAGCTACATGGCAGAGGGTTAGTTCCTAAAGCTTGTCCGGTGACTAAACTATAAGTGTTTTCATCGTCGCAACCACAAGTTGCTTCTAAACCGGAATTTACAAGAATGGAGCAAGATGTTTGAGCATGATTTGGGTCTCTGGCATCCCAGGCAAGAAAATCGGCACCTGTACTGGCAATAATAATACCTCCGTTACCAACATTTGGAACGTATATGGAGTTACCTGCAAATTGCAATTGGCTGTATTGTGGTAAGTTTAAATTTAGTGGTATGTTGAAATTTATATTCAAAAGAAATTTACAGTTTTCATTTTCTGTATTGCCGCTACAACCAACTAAAAAAATAAAGCAAATAGTATAAAAAAATGTTTTCATCTGTTGAATTATATTATTTTTCAATTTACAACATTAATTAAAATGCGCTAAATATTTTGTATATTTGTTATTCAATCTCGTATGAACGGGATTTTTTTTATGCTGAACAGGTTTCAGCATTTTATTATTAATAAAACGATGAAGTTATGAGTAAAGTATCATACTATACACCTGGAGGACTAAAAAAATTAAGAGACGAGCTAAAGCAATTAAAAGATGTTGAACGTGTAAAAGCGTCCAGAGCTATTGCTGAAGCCAGAGATAAAGGCGATTTAAGTGAAAATGCCGAATATGATGCTGCTAAAGAAGCACAAGGTATGTTGGAAATGCGAATTGCCAAATTGGAAGATGCACTGGCTGGTGCGCGTCTTATAGACGAATCGCAAATGGATAATTCTAAAGTATTGGTATTATCTAAAGTGAAGATAAAAAACCAAAACAATGGTATGGAAATGAATTACACGTTGGTTGCCGATGGGGAAGCCGATTTGGCTACAGGTAAAATCTCTGTGAATTCGCCTATTGGGAAAGGGTTGTTAGGAAAATCGGTTGGTGATGTTGCAGAAATTCAAGTGCCAAATGGCGTGATGAAATTTGATATCATAGAAATTTCAAGATAATAACCACTACTGTGAAGGCAGTAATCTTGCGATTTTAAACCACATATTTAATTTGATTTCAGATTCAAATATAAATTCTATAAAAGATTCCTAATTAAATTAATTAGGAATCTTTTATATTTACAGTTATTCACATACTCTCTAAAAACATTATGGCTACAATTTTCACTAAAATAGTAAATGGCGAAATACCTTGTTATAAGATTGCCGAAACCGATGATTTTTTAGCATTTTTAGATGTTAATCCGAACGCAAAAGGGCATACGCTCTGTATTCCTAAAAAGGAAGTTGATAAAATTTTCGATTTAGATGAAGCAACGTACTTAGGTTTAATGAAATTTTCAAGACGAGTTGCTAAAGCGATTGAAAAAGCGGTTCCATGTAAAAGAGTTGGTATTACTGTTATTGGATTAGAAGTGCCTCACGCACATGTGCATTTAATACCGTTGCATACGATGGAAGATGCACGTTTTATTCAAAAAGAAAAACTTTCCGTTGAAGAATTTCAAGAAGTTGCCACAAGTATCAAAGCTTATTTATAATTTCAGGTAGATTACAGTTGAAGCTATAATTAGTAAAATCAGAAAAGCCGAAGACATTAATATCCAGGATAGTTTTTTTAGATAAGTTGAAGCCTTTTTTGGACTAAGAGCTTTTGTATGATATTCAACAACACGTTCTATTTCTTCTGTCCATCGAACCGGATAAATCGTAGTATGACAGTTTTCACATAAAATGTCGTGAGTGATAGTATCTGTGATGGATTTATAAAATGGAGTTTCAACAAACTTTTGCTTAAAAATAATTTTCATTCCCGTATTATTAAAGCATTCCGGACAGTTATTATTTATAGGGACTTCTTTAAGTGTAATAAATGACTCTTCCATATTTAATGTGCGCGTTTTAAAATGATTTGAAACGTAGTTCCTTTATTTATTTCCGACTGTAATACTTTTATTTTACCGTCATGAAAATCTTCAATGATGCGTCTTGTAAGTGATAAGCCCAATCCCCAACCACGTTTTTTGGTGGTATAACCTGGTTCAAATATTCTATTAAAATTCTTTTTAGCAAGGCCTTTTCCGGTATCACTTACACTTACCATAATGGTGTCTTCTAGTTGAGAAATTTCAACGACAAGTTTTCCACGACCTTTCATGGCATCAATGGCATTTTTTACCAGATTCTCAATGGTCCAACTATATAGTTGTTTGTTTAAATTTACTAAAATTTCTCCTTCTGGAATAATAATTTCAAAATCTATTAAGTTTGAAGATCTTGTTTTTAAATAATCGTAAGAATTGATGGTTTCGGCAATAATATCAGCTACTTCTAAAGTTGGAATAGAACCTATTTTGCTAAAACGTTCCGTAATGGTTTGCAAACGGTCTACATCTTTTTCAATTTCAATAATATAACTGGGGTTAACATTTTCAGATTTTAAAATTTCTGTCCAACCAATTAATGAAGATAAAGGAGTGCCAATTTGATGTGCCGTTTCTTTAGCCATACCCGACCATAATTTATTTTGAGTTGCGTTTTTAGTACTGCGGTAAAAAAAGAAAATGACTGCCCCAAAAAGAAATACGATAAGCAATAAAGCGAGTGGATAGTATTTTAGTTTGTTTAATAATTCAGAATTCCCATAATAAATGACGCTAACAATGCTATCGCCTAATTTCACAGGAATTGGTTTGTTTTCGGCTTCAAACTTTAAAATTAATTTTTTAACGTAAACGGAGTCTGAAATTTTAATTTCATCAATATTATTTGAACTCACCAAATCACCATCTTCATTAATAACGAGCATAGGAGTTGTTTTGTTACTGTTTAATATTTTTAGCGTCAAGTCTAAATTTGCATTAGTATCAGAATTAATAAAATCAGTTTGCGCGAACGACCAATTCTCCATTTTGGTGCGCTCTTCATCTTTAAAATGCTGAAAAAACTCATAAGTTTTCCATAAAATAAGCGACACAATAGCAAAAGAAGCGGCAATAATAAACCATCGGAGGGTATTACTATATTTTGTAAAAATCATTATCAATTAATTAATTATGTAATATAATGCAAATCTGTTAATATTATTGCGCTAGTTGTTAGTAAATTGGTTTTTAGTTCCTAATTAGATTAGTTACATTTGCTAGAATAGTTTATGTACTAATCGAAAATAGCATTAATATTTATTGAATATAAATTGTTAATTTTGTTAAAATTGAAACACTAAATGCCATCATTCGATCCAAAAAGCTTATCAACCAGTAAATTACATGGTTTGTTATTAAGTGCGGTGTCGCCAAGACCTATAGCATTTGCAAGTACTTTAGATATGAATGGAAATGCAAATTTGTCGCCGTTTAGTTTTTTTAATGTGTTTAGTGCGAATCCGCCCATTTTGGTATTTTCGCCTGCTCGTCGTGTAAAAGACAATTCAGTTAAACACACTTTAAAAAATATTATGGCTACAAAAGAAGTGGTTATAAACGTGGTTAATTTTGATATGGTGCATCAAGTGTCTTTAAGCAGTACAGAATACCCAGAAGGCGTAAATGAATTTGAAAAAGCTGGATTAACAATGCTTAAATCGGAAGTTGTTAAACCCTATCGCGTAGCAGAATCGCCCGTACAGTTTGAATGTAAAGTGAACGATGTTATTGAATTGGGAAACGAAGGTGGAGCAGGAAATTTAATTATTTGTGAAATTGTAAAATTTCACATAGATGACGATGTTTTAAATGAAGATGGTTCTATAAATCAGGTAAAATTAGATCTAGTGGCCAGAGCAGGAGGTAGTTATTACAGTCGAGCAAAAAAAGGTTTTTTTGAAATACCAAAACCATTATCTACTTTAGGTATTGGCGTTGATAATTTTCCTGAAGAAGTTAGAAATAGCATGGTATTAACAGGAAATGACCTAGGCATGTTGGGTAATGTAGAAACTTTACCAACCGAAGCAGAGGTTAATGCTTTTATTAATGATATTAGCGACAGATATCCAAAAATAAAAACAGCAACACACAGGCAAAAACATAAATTAGCACGCAATTATTTAAGTTTTGGAGATGTAGAAAGTGCTTGGAAAGTATTGTTAAGTTAGAATAAATAGTAATTAATAGATATAAATAAATGGAAGTTCAAGGAAGAATTAAAATGGTAGGTGAAACTCAAACTTTTGGAGGTAATGGGTTTAGAAAAAGAGAAGTTGTAGTAACTACAGAAGAGCAATACCCACAACATATTATGGTGGAGTTTGTTCAAGACAAATGCGATTTACTTAACAGCTATAAAGAAGGACAACAAGTAAAAATAAGCATTAATTTACGTGGACGCGAGTGGGTGAATCCTCAAGGAGAAACGAAATATTTTAACTCAATTCAAGGCTGGAGAATTGAAGCATTACAAGCAGATGCTTCAGGAGGAAATATACCACCAGTTCCACCAGCAGATGCTTTTGAACCAGCAGGAGATTTAAACGAAGACGATCACGACGATTTACCGTTTTAATTAATCTGTTATTCCCGAAAATTCTGGAATCTCATGATAATAATTTTAAAAGCCTCAATATTTATTATAATGTTGAGGCTTTTTGTTTTTATAGAATTATAAATACCAATGCACGTATTAACCCAAGACTTATGGTTTCCTGACCTAACCAAAGCCACAAAAGAAGGATTGCTGGCTATTGGTGGCGATTTATCCGTGCCACGTTTAGTGTATGCATACAGACAGGGTGTCTTTCCTTGGTATAATGCTGGAGAACCTATTTTATGGTGGTCTCCAAATCCTCGTTTTGTGCTTTATCCAGAAAAGTTGAAAGTTTCAAAAAGCATGAAACAATTATTAAGGAAAGGCGATTATACAGTAACGATCAATAAGGATTTTAGAAGTGTTATTAAAGAATGTTCTAAAATAAAGAGAGAAGGGCAGTTTGATACCTGGATTACAAACGAGATGTTCGAAGCTTATGTAAAACTTCACGAATTAGGACTTGCAAAATCTGTTGAGGTTTGGAGAGGTACAGAATTAGTTGCAGGACTTTATGGTGTAGATTTAAATAACGGCGTATTTTGTGGAGAAAGTATGTTTACTAAAGAGAGTAATGCCAGTAAAGTTGGTTTTATCGCTTTTATTCAAAACACCAATTACAAACTAATAGATTGCCAGGTTTATACCAATCATTTAGAAAGTTTAGGAGCTGAAGATGTTTCAAGAGAAACTTTTTTGAAGTATTTAAGTATTTAAAGCAGATTGGTTTGTTTAAACTTCACTATATCTAAAACAATCTTCAATATGGTCGTTTACCATACCAGTTGCTTGCATATGGGCATAAATAACAGTCGAACCAACAAATTTAAAACCGCGCTTTTTTAAGTCTTTACTTAAGGCATCACTAATTGGAGATGTTGCAGGAACATCTTTCATGGTTTTGCGATTGTTTTTTATAGGTTTTCCATTGACAAAATTCCAGATATACTTACTAAAACTACCAAATTCTTCCTGAATTTTCATAAATAATTGGGCATTGGCAACGGTGGCATTCACTTTTAATTTGTTACGTACAATGCCTGCGTCCTGAAGTAATGCGTCAATTTTATCTTGATCGTAATTGGCTATTTTTTTAAAGTCAAAACTATCAAAAGCAGCCCTGAAATTTTCTCGTTTTCGTAAAATGGTAATCCAACTTAAACCTGCTTGAAACGTTTCTAAAATTAAAAATTCAAAAATGGTAGCATCATCATATACAGGAACGCCCCATTCCTGGTCATGATAAGCTTCATACAATTCATCACCTACACACCAATCACATCTGTGTTTTTTCATTATAAAATCTATAAAATTGAAGTGACACGAATATAATCTTTTACAATAAATCAATCAACATTTTAATATGGCTATCAAAAAATTGCAAGGTATTTAAGTACAGCATGATAAATATCATCTTATTTAAAATATTCAGACTCTAAATTTGCCTCATCATAATTTGAGTCATTAAAACAAAAACATCATGAATTCAATTATTAGTAATAGTTTAAAACGTAGCATTTCGTATCAAGAATATAGAGCATTGGTTAAACAATTATCTGAAGAAAAATCAACCACAGGAAATGAGAAAACAGAAGATTTGGTTGGTTTTACAAAATTAAATGACAAGCGCATGAAACGTTGGGATAAAACCTTAAAAGTTTCTACAGCAGCACAAAATATTATTACAGAATTCGAACATGAAATTACATGGTTAGTAATTATTGAAAGCTGGTGTGGGGATGGCGCTCATATGTTACCTGTTTTGAATAAACTGGCAGAATTAAATAATCACATTAATTTAAAAATTGTTTTGCGTGATGAAAACCCTGAGTTAATGGATTTATTTTTAACTTTTGGAAGTCGTTCGGTACCTAAACTAATTATCCTTGATGATGAAACAGGAGAGGTTATTAATTCGTATGGTCCACGCCCAAGTGAAGCAACTAGCTTTGTAAACCGATACAAAGCCATGTATGGCACATTAACTCCAGAATTTAAAGAAGATTTACAGCATTGGTACAATAACGATAAAGGGCAGAATATTATTAAAGATATTATAGAATTACTTTGTAAATTCGAACCTAATGTTTGCCAATAAAACTAAAAGTAATCGAGCCTAATTGGATTTTGTTTGAGGGATCTGCACTAAAGTGGGAGTCTTTTGCGTATTGTAATGCATGTTCTATGAGGCACTCATTATCAGATGTGGAAGATGTGTTTATATAAGTGTCAACAACTTTTCCGTTGGCATCCACTTTTATATTAACGACTATTTTCCCATTAACTTCGCATAAATAAACGGGGATAGGTATATATACTTTTTTTCTGTTCACCAATGAAAAGCTAACTGTACTCTTAATATTAACACCTGCGTTTTGTTGGTTTTTTATTAAATCATTTACCTTATTAAAAGAAGACAACTCTTCTTTATTTATGGCAGGTTTTAAAGGTTTTTTTTCGCTTATAGTATTCGAACCATCATCGGCACCATCACTCTCTTCACTAGTAGCGGGAACATAATCTTCTGGTGGCGCAATTTGTTGATATGCCTGTGAAAAGTGTTTGCTTTTATCAGTTTCGTTAAATGCGCTGTTTGTTTCGGCTTTAGTTTCGTTTATTTTTTCTAAGGCTTCAAGTAATTTGACATCTTCAGGCGTTAATTCTTTTTCCGGCTCAATTTCATAATAGCTTTCAGTAGCTAATTCGTCGTGTGTTTTTATATTTAAATTAAACACGCTTAATATCACAGTTCCTGAAAGTAGGAGCGTGATTAGTTGGGCTTTATGTTTGTCTGAGAGGTTCAAATAGGTCTTAAAAATTCAAAATAGTATTATATATACGACAAAATAAGGTAAATAGATTAGAAAAGCATAAATTCTAAGAAAATAGATACGCTCGATAAGCCTTCAAGGGTTCGGTATCCAAATCGTTTTCTTGTGAAATCTAATCCAATTAATAAGGAATTATTATTTTCTAGCACACCTTGATAACCAATACCTAGCTTGTACATATTCCCCTTTTCAAAAGATTTACCCATTCCTAGAAGTGTACCATAGCCACCTCGAATAAAAAGGTTGTCATCACCTGCAATTAAATTGTGTTGTAAACTTAAATAAGCAGGAAAAAAATGTAAACCTTGTTTTGAATGCCAATCGTACTCCAGGTTTAACCCAATTAACGTGCGACGGTCAAACTGATAACCAATGGTGTTGTTTACAAAAAGCGCACTTGGTTCTAGAAGCGTACTGGAATCATCATCATCAAAAGCTACATAATCTTCATTTATAGTTAAAGTTGTAGCTAAAGAAAACTTATAATATATACCACTTATTTTTTCTGATTGTTGCTGTGAGAAAGCAAAGTGACAAGTAATCAAAAACAAACAGAAGAGTAAATTTATTTGCTTCATAATGTTGGAGTTAGTGAAGTAAATATAATATCAAATATTATTCCGAAGCGAGATTTTTAATAAAAGTTTCAACTGAGACACTATTATCAACATGAAAGTCGCCAATTTTAGTACGTCTTAAAGCAGATAAATGCGCCCCAGATTGTAACGCTTTTCCAAAATCGTTGGCCAAAGAACGTATATAGGTGCCTTTACTACAAACCGCTCTAAAATCAACACGTAATGAACCTGTATTGAGCGTGTTCAAAGTATCAATATTTGTGATTTCAAATTCTAAAATGGTAACGGTTCTCGATTTAATTTCTACATCCTCACCCGCTCTGGCAAATTCGTATAAACGTTTGCCGTCTTTTTTTATGGCGGAAAACACCGGAGGAATTTGTTGTATTTCGCCAATAAATTGTTTGGTGGCTTCTTTAATTAAAGCCTCGGTAATATGGCTTGTTGGAAAAGTTTCGTTCACTTCAGTTTCCAAATCAAAAGAAGGCGTGGTGCTCCCTAAAACGATAGTGCCTGTATACTCTTTAACTTGTGCTTGATAAGAATCGATTTCCTTGGTCATTTTACCTGTACAAATAATCAATAGTCCTGTAGCAAGCGGGTCTAGTGTTCCTGCATGTCCAACTTTAATCTTTTTTATTTTGAAAGCTTGCCGTATTTCCCATCGCAGTTTGTTAACCACTTGAAAGGATGTCCAATGCAGTGGTTTGTCAATTAATAATACCTGTCCAGAAAGATAATCTTCAAGTTTTAACATTAAACAACCGTTAA
>Ga0102815_10000688_pt1 | contig 21918 bp, 20 predicted proteins | sample ColrivemetaGS759_FD_79113 | JGI IMG/M metagenome (GOLD analysis project Ga0102815, IMG submission 79113) | Estuarine microbial communities from the Columbia River estuary - Ebb tide ETM metaG S.759 | ecosystem: Environmental > Aquatic > Marine > Intertidal zone > Estuary | place: USA: Columbia... | reverse complement strand
GGCACCAAATTTGAATGCGGCCATCGCGAGAATCCCAGAACCACAACCGTAATCAAGCGTCCGTTTGTTGGCCATATCCTGCTGGGCAATCCAGCGTAAGCACATGCGCGTGGTCGGATGGGTACCCGTGCCGAACGCTAAGCCAGGGTCCAGCCTCAAGAAAGTGCGCGCCGCAGACGGCGGTTCGTGCCAAGTTGGAACAATCCAAAAGTCAGGTGTGATTTCGACCGGCGTGAACTGTGATTGCGTGAGTCGCACCCAATCTTGATCCTCGAGCTCAGTCACACCCTGAACCGCACAGCCCTCAAACAGCGTCATATCGGTCAGCGCATCCGCCGCGACGTCAGCCAGATCACGCGTCTCAAACAGCGCAGTCACTCTCGAACGATCCCAGCCTGGTTCTGGCGCTGGCATGTCTGGCTCCCCAAACAGCGCGCGCTCCGCCGGCGTGTGTGCATCGGCATCCTCAACCGATACGCTCAGCGCATCCAATGCCTCAAGGACATCGCTCAGCGCCTCAACGCGAGTTTGCGGGGCTAACAGCTTCAATTCAAACATGTCGACTTTCAAAAGCCCCTGCTTCGCGGGGCCACTCAGCGTGGGTGCTGCTCCAACCACTTCTCCAGATAATGGATATTGGTGCCGCCCGCAACGAACTTGGCATCGACCATCAATTCCCGATGGAGGGGAATATTGGTTTTAATTCCCTCCACAATCATCTCTGACAGTGCCGAGCGCATACGCGCGAGCGCTTGATCACGCGTATCGCCGTAAACAATCAACTTACCAATCATGGAGTCGTAGTGACTTGGAACAGTGTAGTTGTGATAAGCATGCGAGTCCACCCGAACGCCCGGGCCTCCTGCCGTATGCCAGCCCGTGATTTTTCCCGGTGACGGCATGAAGTTGAAGGGGTCTTCTGCGTTGATCCGGCACTCAATGGCATGACCACTGACACGCACTTCTTTTTGCGAGAACGGGAGCTTTGAACCTGCCGCAACCTCAATTTGGATTTTAACAATATCAATGCCCGTCACCAACTCGGTCACGGGGTGCTCTACTTGAACACGGGTGTTCATCTCGATGAAGTAAAACTCGCCGTCTTCATACAGAAACTCAAACGTACCCGCCCCCCGATACCCGATCTTCTTACACGCCGCCGCGCAGCGTTCACCGATTTTCTCGATGAGACGACGCGGGATACCAGGTGCGGGCGATTCCTCAATCACTTTTTGGTGCCGACGCTGCATCGAACAATCACGCTCACCCAAATGAACCGCATTTTTATGGGTATCCGCAATAATTTGAATTTCTACGTGCCGGGGGTTTTGGAGGTACTTCTCCATGTACACCGATGGATTACCAAAGGCACTACCGGCTTCCGCTTTGGTCGTCTGCACGGCATGTAACAGTGCCGCCTCGGTGTGCACCACACGCATTCCCCGACCGCCGCCCCCACCTGCCGCTTTAATGATCACGGGATAGCCAATTGATTTGGCGATGCGCTTGATTTCCACGGGGTTGTCAGATAACGCACCCTCTGAACCTGGCACCGTGGGTACACCCGCCCGAATCATGGCTTGCTTCGCCGAAACTTTGTCACCCATCAACCGGATAGACGCCGCAGTGGGGCCGATGAAAACAAAACCAGAGTTTTCAACGCGCTCAGCAAAATCCGCGTTCTCGCTTAGGAAACCGTAGCCAGGGTGGATTGCTTCCGCATCGGTCACCTCAGCCGCGGAGATGATCGCCGGCATATGAAGATAACTTTGCCCAGACGGTGCGGGACCAATACAAACCGCCTCATCAGCCAACTTCACGTACTTGGCGTCACGATCAGCCTCGGAATAAACCATGACCGCCTTGATACCCATTTCGCGACAAGCACGTTGAACGCGCAACGCGATTTCGCCCCGGTTGGCGATGAGAATCTTTTTAAACATAGGCAACGATCACTCGATTTCGAAGAGCGGCTGGCCGTACTCCACGGCCTCACCGTCTTGCACCAAGACCGTTTTGATGATGCCCGCACGGTCGGACTCGATCTCATTCAAAATCTTCATCGCTTCGACGATACACAGACGCTGACCCACCTTTACATTCGCTCCCACATCTACAAAGGGATCGGCGCCGGGGCTAGCCGCACGATAAAAAGTGCCCACCATCGGCGACTTAACCAAGTGTGCAGTGGCAACCGGCGCGGCCGGCGGCGCTTCGGCAACCGGCACTGGCGTTGCGGCAACTGGCGCGGCCGCAAGTGGTGCCGGGGCTGCTGGCGCATGATACGCAACAGTCGCGTGCGGCTCGCTTTTGACAATGCGCACCTTGCCTTCGGCTTCCGTGATTTCCAGTTCAGAGACGTTTGACTCAGACACCAAATCAATCAGCGTCTTTAATTTTCGTAAATCCATTTGCACACTCACCTTTGAAGAGGGGGTATCTTGTTCGATCAGGCAGTGTACAAGAATTAGATTACGCGTTTAAATATAAAAAAGATAATTCAAATACCGGCAAAGACAGGGAAATCACTCTTTTTAAGCACTTTTAAATACTTTTTGCTGAATTTAAGTGCTATCCGCCCAGACGCCGGGTGGGTGACACGGCGTATCAGGCCTTGAGAATGCGTGTCATGGCTGCGAAATCAGAATCCTCCAATTTACCGACCTTTTGAAGGACAATGCGCTCATCTTTATCAATAAAGACGGAAAAAGGCAGTCCACCACTGGGATTGCCCAATGTTTTAGACAGCGTTGAGCCCGCCATCCCTGCCAGCGCGATGTCAAATGCCACCGGCCAATTACCGAGAAACGAGCCCACCGCATCCGCTCGATCAACCGCCAAACCCAATACCTGTACGTTGGACTTATTTTGCTTAAAAAAGGCGTCAATTAAGGGCATTTCCTCCACACAGGGCGGACACCAAGTGGCCCAGAAGTTGATCAGCAAGGGCTTGCCTTTGTAAGACGACATCGGCAGAGACTGCCCATCAAGTCGCACAAAGGTCTCCGCCCAGAAAGCTTGCACGGCGGCATCGGCAACGTCAGTGGTCTGATAGCGCCAAGCGGCGACGCCCGCACCGAGACCCGTAGCAGCGGCCCCAGCGACCAACATGGTACGGCGCGATAGTGCGCGCTCTTTTGTCATGCATCCCCCTTTGATTGAAATGTTGCCAACAGCTGCTCAACAGCTGCTAAGTTCCCTCGATCAGCCAGACCATCGCGACGCCCTTTACCCGGCTTCAAGGCGCCTCGTAAGTCATCAGCATCGTACAAAATCCAATGTATTGCGGTCGGCCAAGTCCATGACCCTATGCGCTGTAACGTCGTCAGGGCCACCACAGGCTCGCCGCGAAACCCGCTGATCTCGGTGGTTTCGAACGGTACGCCTTGGTTGATCAAATCGATCTCGGCCATCTTGGCGTCATCACAAAAAAGCTGAATATAGATGTCGCTGCGCGCCGTGGCTAAACCGCGCCAAAGCGCGCCTGTAAGGTAGGGCTGGTGATCCATCATCTGTCGCATAGCCCCTATTGCTTTGCCGAGCAGGAGCTGCATGGTCTCGTGATGCGTCTCTGGACAAAAAATATCAATGTGCGCGCGAACCGCGACCTCAAGCTGCGCGTTATCCGGCAGGGGCGTACGGCTGGGCAAGTCTAAGTCAGCCAACGCCTGGTGTTTGGCGGGGCCCCACTCCATCCCATCCTCTACGATCAGGCGCGCTGCGGTGGCGACAATGGAATCAATTTCTTCACGCATAGCGGTATTGTGCCCGCTGACGACAGAGATCTGCGCCTAGAATTTCTATATGCATATACATATTCTGGGCATTTGCGGCACCTTCATGGGCGGCTTGGCAGCAATCGCGCGCGAGGCGGGCTTTACCGTAACGGGATGCGATGCCGGCGTCTATCCCCCTATGAGTGACCAGCTGGCCGCACTGGGGATCGAGCTGGTCGAGGGTTTCGAGGTCGCGCAACTCGAAACGCTGTCGAGCCCCCCAGACCTGTTTGTGGTTGGCAACGTTGTATCTCGGGCCCGGCAATCAGACGGTTCACCCAAATTTCCATTAATGGAACATATTCTTGATGAGGGATTGCCCTACACCAGCGGTCCCGCTTGGCTGCGTGAACATGTATTACGTGACCGCCATGTGCTCGCGGTGGCTGGCACACATGGCAAGACCACGACCAGCGCCATGCTCACGTGGGTGCTAATGGCGGCAGGACTAGAACCTGGCTTTTTGATCGGTGGTGTGCCTCTCAATTTTGGCGTATCGGCAAGGCTTGGTGCGCACGCGCCCCAGGAAAAGCGACCCTATTTTGTCATTGAGGCTGATGAATACGACACCGCATTCTTTGACAAGCGCAGTAAGTTTGTTCACTACGCACCTCGTACGGCGATTTTAAATAATCTCGAATTTGATCACGCAGATATCTTCGACAACCTCGCCGCAATTGAGCGTCAGTTTGCCCATCTGCTGAGAACGATTCCCAGCAGTGGCCGCGTGGTGGTCGAAGCGAATAACGATGCTTTGAAGCGCGTGATGGAACAAGGCCTCTACTGCAGTGCTGATACCTTTGGCGTTGCCGACGCCAACTGGCAAGCCCATGGTAACGACAGCCGCTTTGACGTTTTCCACCAAGGGACGCAGGTGGGTACGGTCGAATGGAAACTGACGGGCGCGCACAACCAACGCAACGCCTTGGCTTGTATCGCAGCGGCGAACCACATCGGGATACCCGCTGCCACCGCCTGCGAATCTTTGGGGCGTTTTGAAAACGTGCGACGCCGTATGGAGCTGCGAGGCCGGGTCTCAACGCCAACTGGCGACATTCACGTGATTGACGACTTTGCCCACCACCCGACGGCGATCAAAACCACTGTTTTAGGGCTACGCCAACAACTTGATCGCGCGGGTACAGCGGCACGGATTCTGGCGGTCTTCGAACCTCGCAGCAACACCATGAAGACGGGGGCGATGAAAGACCTGCTACCCGCCAGCCTGTCTGATGTGGAAATGGCCTTCTGCTTCACGCAGGGTTTAAGTTGGGATGCGAAGACCGTGCTCGCCCCCTTAGGCGAGCGAGCGGTGTGCGAAGACCAAATTGATGCCCTCGTGACGCAGGTGTGCGAAAAAGCACAGCCGAATGACCGGATTTTGTGCATGAGCAACGGCGGCTTTTCTGGTGTCCACGACCGACTGCTCACACAACTTAAGAAACGCTTCACGCAAGAAGCGTAAAGCGTAGCGGTTAACTGCGACGCGCTGCAACAGCCTTAGAAAGAAGCGCCAGCACCGTCTCAGAATCATCCCACCCCAGACAGGCATCGGTAATGCTCTTGCCATACGTAAGCGCAGTCGGATCGTCTTTGCCGGGTGTGAATTTTTGTGCTCCTTCCTCAAGATGGCTTTCGACCATGACGCCGAAAATTTGGTGCGAACCAGCACTGATTTGCGCCGCTATATCGCGTGCGACATCTACCTGACGTTCGAATTTTTTGCTGCTATTTGCGTGGCTGCAATCAACCATCACAGTCGCTGGTAACTTGGCAGCCTTCAGCTCATCGCAGGCCTGTGCGACGCTTTCGGCGTCGTAATTGGGTGATTTACCGCCGCGCAAAATCACGTGGCAATCAGGGTTTCCGTTGGTTTGTACGATCGCCACTTGCCCAGTCTTGTGAACCGACAAGAAGTGGTGTGGCCGCGCCGCGGCCTGGATCGCATCGGTCGCGATTTTGATATTACCGTCCGTGCCGTTCTTGAAGCCGATCGGCGCGGATAACCCCGATGCCAACTCACGGTGAACTTGGCTCTCTGTGGTCCGTGCGCCGATCGCACCCCACGCAATCAAGTCGCCGATGTACTGTGGCGAAATAACATCCAAGAACTCGCTACCGGCGGGGAGACCCATGCGATTGATCTCAATCAACAATTGGCGCGCCATGCGCAACCCCTCGTCAATGCGGTAGCTTTCATCGAGGTAGGGATCATTGATCAAACCCTTCCATCCCACGGTGGTTCGGGGTTTTTCAAAATACACCCGCATCACTACTTCCAACGTGTCTTTGTATTGTTCGCGCATAGCCTTCAAGCGGCGCGCATAGGCAATCGCAGCAGCGGGGTCATGTATCGAACAGGGACCCATAACAACCAACAAGCGATCGTCTTGCCCCGTCAATATACGCCTGACGTTTTGACGCGTTTGTGCAATCAGGGTCTCAATTGCGGTCCCAGCGATCGGAAAAAATCGAATCAGATGCTCGGGTGGCGGCAGCACATTGATACCGTGGATGCGCGCATCATCGGTCTCGCTGGTGCGGTCCACCTGGCTGTACCACGCATTGGTAGCTTGCTTGGAGATGGTGTTTTTCGCTGCCGTCATTTCGAATCCTTCAAATAAGCCTGTAGGGCTGGGTTAAGAAAACAAAAAAAAACCGCCGGTGGCCGGCGGTTTATTTGGAGTCCTTAGTTTTTGCTCAAACTACTGTCTCTCGACCGCCGATGCTGCGTGAGATAAAAAAATAGCTAAAGAAAAACTTCTGGTTGCTCATGGAAATGGACTATAGCACAGGTTTTTGGGGGCGCTGTCGCGCATGTTAAGCGGTCCCGCCCACCGTCAAACCATCCACACGCAGGGTCGGTTGCCCCACCCCAACTGGGACGCTTTGCCCCTCTTTCCCGCAGGTACCAACGCCGGAATCGAGCCGCATATCGTTGGCAATCATGCTCACGCGGGTCAGCGCGTCGGGGCCATTTCCGACGATGGTTGCCCCCTTGACCGGGTACATCAAACGCCCTTTTTCAACCCACCAAGCTTGGCTGGCCGAAAACACAAACTTACCGGATGTGATGTCGACTTGGCCTCCGCCAAAGTTGGTGGCATACAGCCCCTTGTCGATACTGGCGACGATTTCCTCAGGGGTCTTGTCCCCGCCCAACATATACGTGTTGGTCATCCGGGGCATGGGCACATGGGCATAGCTCTCACGCCGACCGTTACCCGTCGGTGCGACCCCCATCAGTCGCGCATTCATGCTGTCTTGCATGTAACCGCGCAAAATGCCGTCTTCGATCAAAACATTGCGCTGGGTCGCCTGTCCCTCATCGTCGATGTTCAACGAGCCGCGCCGGTCGGCAATGGTCCCGTCATCCAACACCGTCACGCCTTTTGCCGCAACACGCTTCCCAATTTTTCCTGAAAATGCGCTGGAGCCTTTGCGATTGAAGTCCCCCTCCAAACCGTGGCCTACCGCCTCGTGCAACAAAATACCTGGCCAGCCCGAACCCAACACCACCGTCATCTCTCCGGCTGGTGCGGGGCGCGCATCAAGGTTGGTCAAGGCAGCTTGTACGGCCTCCTCGACGTATTGAGCCACCAGAGCATCATCAAACATATCCAGACCCAAACGACCACCGCCACCTGCACTACCCATTTCCCGGCGCTCACCTTGTTTGGCAATCACCGTCACGGACAGGCGAGACAGTGGGCGCACATCAGCCGCCATCAAGCCATTGGCACGCGCCACCAACACCACCTCGTATTCGCTGCCGAGGCTTGCCATGACCTGAACCACCCTCGGATCCCGGGCTTTTGCAAGCCGCTCGACCTTTTCAAGCAGGGCGACTTTGGCTGCGCTGTCTAGTGACTGGGTGGGGTCGGTTGCACTGTAGAGGGCACGCGCCTTTGCGATTTTTTTGGCGGGAACCTTGACCCGCTTCTGTGCACCTTGGTTGGTGATCGTGCGAACGGCCAACGCGGCATCGCGCAGAGCTGTCCAAGAGAGATCATCTGAGTAGGCAAATGCCGTTTTCTCGCCACTGATCGCGCGGACACCCACACCTTGGTCAATGGAGAAACTACCGCTTTTCACGATGCCTTCTTCCAGGCTCCATCCCTCTGCGCGGGTGTATTGGAAGTACAGGTCTGCATCGTCTACGCCGGTCGCGAGCATATCGCCGAGGGCACGTCGAAGGTGGGTCTCGGTCAAACCATGGGGTGCTAACAACGTGTCGTGCGCTATGGCAAGGCGGGCAAGGGTGGGTTCGCGTGAAATCATGGGTCTATTGTAGGAAGAAGCGTTCAGGGCTGCGTACCCTTAGCGTCAACAAGGGATTGAACGAAGGCCCACATTGCGCTGTCATCGGCGGCCTCCAGCCCCGCTGCCAATGCCTGGGCAAAGTATTCTTGCGCGATGGCGCCCATTTCGGGCGAGTAGCCTACGCCATTAGACGCCTCCATCGCTAATCGGCTGTCTTTGGCGAGCAGACGCATATGGGCGCGAGGGGTGGGGTCGTCGGCCAGTGCCCGACTGAGGCGATCCATCGCAATCCAGCTGTGCCCACTCGACTCACCAATGACCGCCAGCGTCTTTTTGGGGTCCAACTCAAGGCGAGCGGCGAGCGTCATGATCTGTGCCGCCCCCACCAAGTTAATCGCCGCCAACAGGTTGTTGACTAATTTGGTCTTAGCCCCGTCGCCGATGACATCTCCCAGATCAAAAACCGGGTCGGCCAAGGCCTCCAATACAAACCACCACTGTCGACGCGTGGGCCCAGAAACCATGAGGCTCATGGTGCCTGCTGCCGCACGCACAGGGCCACCAGACATGGGGGCATCTATCAACGCGATACCCGCTGATGCCAACCGCGTCGCAATGGCCTGCACATCGACAGGCCCCAACGTCGGCGTGAGCAAGACGGTTAAACCGGCTGGTGCGGATTCGCAAACGCCATTGACACCCCAAAGGACGTCATCGCACTGGGCCGCATCAACCACGCAAATAACCAACAAAGCGTCCGATCCCAGCGCGGCCGCAACCGCACTGGGCGATGAAACCGTATGGCCACCCAGTACTTGCGCGGCCTGCATGCGCGCAGGTTCGATGTCATAGACGGTCGCGGCACCGCCCAGGGAACGCCAGCGGGTCAGCATACCCATCCCCATGTTGCCGACGCCAATGAAGCCAATATGGGTTTTTTCAATGCGTGACATCACGGACCTTTCTAGCGTTGCATGAGGCGTTTGGTACGCGCAATCGACATCAAAATACCGAGGCCAACGCCGAGCGTCACCATGGCCGTACCGCCGTAGCTGATGAACGGCAATGGCACGCCCACAACAGGCAAGATGCCGCTGACCATTCCCATATTAACGAAACCGTAAACAAAGAAATTGAGGGTCAACGACCCCGCCAAAAGACGAGAGAACAAGGTCGGCGCCTCCATGGCGATGGTCAAACCCCGGACGATCAAGAAAACCAGGCCGATCACCAGTGCAGTCGTGCCCAGTAACCCAAATTCTTCGCCGAACGCGGCGTAAACAAAGTCGGTTGTCCGCTCAGGGATAAATTCCAAATGGGTCTGCGTCCCTTGCATAAACCCCTTGCCCAAAACGCCTCCCGAGCCAATGGCAATCATGCCTTGAATGATGTGAAAGCCTTTACCTAAGGGATCTTGATAGGGATCGAGCAACGTGCATACCCGCTGCTTCTGATACTCATGCAAGACGACCCAATCAACCCCCTTGGCACACAACGTGGATTCCATCACTATGAGTACCACAATACCGATCGCACCGATCAAAATTGGCGGCAAAATCAGGCGCCAACTCAGCCCGGCAAAGTAAATGACGAAGAGGCCAGAGGCCAAGACCAAGAGCGATGTGCCCAAGTCTGGTTGGGTCACAATCAAGCCCACCGGGATCAGCAAAATCAGGCTGGCAACCACAAAGTCCAATGAGCGCATCTGCCCTTCGCGTCGCTGGAACCACCAAGCCAACATCAGCGGCATGCCGATCTTCATGATCTCGCTGGGCTGAATCACCACGCCGACATTAAGCCAGCGCTGCGCACCTTTTTTGGTTAACCCAAACACGGCAACCGCTATCAAAAGCGCCACGCCGACGGTGTACAGCGGCACCGCAATCGTCAGCAACCGCTGCGGCGGCACTTGGGCAAATATAAACAGCGCTGCACCGGCGATCATCATGTTGCGTGCATGGTCAACAAAACGGGTGCCATGGTCAAAGCCGACCGAGTACATGGTCGCCAATCCCGCGATCGACAAACAGATCACCACAACCATCAACGGACCGTCGAAACCGGCGAACCAAGGCGCAAGGCGCTTGGACCAACTGGATTGTTTGATAACCACGGACATGGCGCTATTATCGACGCTGTGCGCACGGTTTTCGCCGCCTTTTCGTCCCTCAAACTCTGGAGACCCTATGCGGACTACCCACTTGCTTTACTTGCACGGGTTTCGATCGTCACCGCAGTCGACCAAAGCGCGGCAAATGCACCAGTGGGTGAGCCAACGCTACCCGCAAGTGCACTTCGCGTGTCCCCAACTCCCCCCATCCTCCCTCGAGGCCATTACCCTGATCGAGACGATCACAGCCAACTGGCCGGCAAGCCACGCCGCAGTGATGGGTTCCAGCCTTGGTGGGTTTTACGCGACTTACATTGCCCATCAAAAGGGTTGGCCGAGCGTGGTTATCAACCCCGCTGTGGCGCCATACGACCACGGCGATCGGTTGGTCGGCACGTTCCCGCTGTGGCACGACCCGAACGCGACCATGACGTTCACCGAAAACGACCTGCAGACCCTGAAGGCATACGCCGTATCCGCCGCTTTGGTACCCATCAACACCATGGCGATCGTGGCAAAAGGGGATGAGGTGCTGGATTGGCGCGAGATGAGTCAGCACTACCACCGGGCGCAGCTCCATCTCATAGCTGGCGGTGACCATGGGCTTTCCGACTTTGAGCCTTGGCAAGAACCCATTGCCGAATTTCTGCATCTAGCGGCTTAATTTGCCTGCCTGAGCTGCCCGTCGTAACGCCGTGGCTCGCCATCGTGGGACAATGCGGTCATGTACCTTTTGTTTGAAGACGCCGGTAAATTTTTAGCCGGCCGCATCCTGTCTGAAACAGACGCATCGTCGCAAGTCGAGGTCGCCTCAGGCAAACGACACAAAGTCAAAGCGACCCATGCCCTCTTGCGGTTTGAACAACCCGAGCCCGCGCAACTGCTAACGCAAGGGACCACCACCGCCGAAGAAATTGACCTGGACTTGGCTTGGGAATGTGCCGGTGAGGAGGAGTTTGGTTTTGCCGACCTCGCAGCCGATTACTTTGGCGCCAAACCATCCACCGTGCAATTGGCCGCAGCCCTGTTCCGCCTGTTCGAAGCGCCACACTATTTCCGTCGAGCTGGTAAGGGTCGGTTCAAAAAAGCCAGCCAAGAGGTGCTCCAACAGGCGTTGGCGGGCATTGCCAAACGTCAGGCCATCCAAGCTGAGATTGACAAGTGGACAGAGGCGCTGTGTGCCCAACAGTGTCCAGAGCCAATCAAGGCGCAGCTCTACAAAATACTGTTCAAGCCTGATAAAAACGCGCCGGAATACAAAGCGGTGGTCGCCGCCAGTAAACAAACGCAAATGGGCGCCCTCAACCTGTTGGCGGCTGCCGGGGCAATCAGCAGCCCCTTCGAGTTCCATTGGCAGCGTTTTTTGTTCGACCAATTTCCAAAGGGTATTGCATTTCCTGCGTTGAATGCCCCCGCCATTGATGCCACCAAACTGCCATTGGCTGGCGTCAAAGCCTTTTCAATCGATGATTCCAGCACCACCGAAATTGACGATGCACTGTCTGTACAAGGCTTGGGTACGCCCGTCATCACCTTGGGCATCCATATCGCCGCGCCCGGTTTAGCCATCCAACCGGATGACCCGATCGATCAGTTGGCACGCGCGCGGATGTCCACCGTGTATATGCCTGGCTACAAGATCACCATGCTGCCCGACTCGGTGGTCAATCAGTACACGCTCGCCGCCGGCCAAGACTGTCCCGCTCTGTCGCTTTACGTGGAATTTGACGCCAACGATTTAAGCATCCTGAACACCGTGACCAAGCTGGAGCGGGTCACGATTGCGGAAAACTTGCGTCATGATCAATTGGGTGATGTTTTTAACGATGCCTACTTTGATGATCCCGCCCCCACCAGTCAACCCAACTGGGGTAGCGAACTGCGTTGGCTGAACCGGCTCGCCAAACACCTCAAGGCGCAACGTGAAGTCGTTCGGGGTAAGCCCGAAAATTTCAACCGCCCAGACTACACCTTCAAATTGAATAAGCCGGGCAGTCCTGATGACTTCCCAACGGGTGATGAAGTCGTGCGAATTGGGGTGCGTCCCCGCGGATCAGCACTGGACCTCATCGTGGCTGAGGCCATGATTGTGGCGAACAGCACATGGGGCCAATGGCTTGGGCAGATGGGCGTCCCAGGGATCTACCGATCGCAGGCCAGTTTGGCACCCGGTAACAAGGTGCGTATGGGCACCAAAGTGGCTCCCCATGCAGGCATCGGTGTACCCGCGTACGCATGGAGCACATCGCCGCTGCGGCGCTACGCAGACTTGGTTAACCAGTGGCAACTCATCGCATGCGTCAACAACGGCCCAACGGCTGCGCTGGTGGCCCCGTTCAAGCCCAAGGACGCGCAACTGTTTGCCATCATCAGCGGATTCGAGGCGAACTACAGTGCGTACAACCAGTTCCAAAACGCAATGGAGCGCTACTGGACTTTGCAATACGTTTTGCAAAACCAGGTGACTGAGGTTACCGCCACACTCATCAAAGACGACTTGGTTCGAGCAGACGAACTCCCGTTGGTTCTAAACGTGATCGGAACCTCCGGTTTGCCACGCGGTGCCCATGTGCGGGTCACACTGTCTGCCCCTGACTTGATGGCCCTAGACATTGTCGGCACCGTCGTCGAACGGCTTGACGTGGATGACTCAGGCACCGACCTCTTCGAAGACGTCGATGAAGGCGAAGCTCCGGCACTGCGTGTTACCGTGGCCGTTGATTTGGACGATGCGCCGTCACCTCAAGTAAGTCAGGGTTGACTGATCACTTGCTATGCGTCTGTCCAACGGTCTCCTCATCTCGACAGCGTTGCATGCGAGTGTTCTGTTAATTGCAGACACCCCAATCGATAACCGCGCACGCGACATAGAAAATCAAGGGCTTGAGGTTGTTTTGGTCAATGCCAAGAGCGAGGAGATACCGACCGAGGCACAGGCCGTGGCGCAGGTCAACTTGGCGGGCGGTGGCGAGGCCAGTCAGGGCATCGCGACCTCGCCTGACTTGCCGGCTGACCGAAAACAAACAGGGCAAAACGCAAACACAAAGGGGCGTGCAGCTAACGCTATCGACCCCACGCCCGATGCGGTACTGGCCCGCCTGCAAGTCCAAGAGCAGCAACTGCTCACGAGCCTCAAGCAAAGCTTAATGGCCACGCCATTGCGCCAGTCAGCGTCATCCTCAGGCACCAACGGCGAAGTGGGGCTTGATGACGCGCGTGCGACGCGCTTACAAATGCTTGACCATATTGCAAAGCTTGAAAGCGCCATTTTTGAGAGCAATCAGCGGCCCAAACGCCGCTTCATCAGCCCAGCAACCAAAGCCGCCGTGTACGCACGCTACTTTGACGACATGCGCGAGCGTATTGAGGCAAAGGGTACCCAGTCATTCCCCACACAAAACGGGCAACGCCTCTACGGCGATTTGATTGTGGCAATCACCGTGAACCGAGAAGGGCGCGTATTGTCCACGAATGTGCTGTCCCCCTCCCCCATACAGGCATTGAATCAGCACTCGGTCAATTTGGTGTCCGCCATGCAATTTCTGCCATTTGACAAAGCGCTGAAAGCGGTCGCGGATGAACTAACGGTCGTGACACAATTTAACTTCCTTCAGGATCAAACCGTGAGCGCGACCCTGCAGGCCCCACGCTAAACACCACGGCCTCACACCCAACGCAATACCATGGCGACCCGAAGCCTTAAACGATCTGGGCACCCCCGCTTCACCCACCGCTTGGGCGTATGGGTGCTTTGGCTGGCCATCGCGCTTGGGGTCGCCCAGTGTCTGGCGATCGGCCGAATTGCAGTCATGATTTGGATAGATCCCACATCCACCAGCCTGCAGCGAACCCAAGCGCTCAAGCTCATCGGCGACCAAGGGCTCCCGATCAAATGGAAGCAACAATGGGTTGACGATCGCGCCATCTCGGACAACCTGCGCCGCGCTGTGATTGCATCGGAAGACGATCAATTCTTTGAGCACGGTGGCGTTGACTGGGGTGCCATTCAAACCGCTTGGGAACGCAACAGTCGTGCGCAAGCGCGCGCAGAAGCGCGCGCTGCAAAGGCCAATCAAAAGAAACGATCGCCCAAGGTCGTTGGCGGCTCAACCATTACCCAGCAGCTCGCAAAAAACCTGCTCCTGTCGGGTGAGCGGACCCTGTTTCGAAAGGGGCAGGAGCTGATTTTGACGTTTGCATTGGAGACTTTTTTATCCAAATCACGCATCCTCACCATTTACCTCAATAGCGTGGAGTGGGGAGAGGGCGTCTTTGGTGCCGAAGCCGCAAGTCGACACTATTTTGGCAAACCAGCCGCTCGACTGAGTTCACGCGAAGCGGCTAAACTCGCGGTCATGCTGCCCAACCCGCGTTTCTTCGAGGACCGGCCCAATTCAGGCTATCTGCTGCAACGTACGAATACCATCGAAGCGCGCCTGCGGATGGTGCAACTACCGAAACGCGCCACAACAAGTGACAAAAAATAGCCATGCGTATATTAGGCATTGACCCCGGTTTACAGTGCACAGGCTTTGGTGTGATTGATGTGCAGGGGTCGGCCTTGCACTATGTCGCAAGTGGCACGATCAAAACGGGCGCCGCCAGCCAGTTATTGCCGGCGCGACTGAAGATATTGTTTGACGGCATCAATCAGGTGGTTGCCACCTATCAACCGCAGGTGGCATCGGTTGAAATTGTGTTTGTGAACGTCAACCCGCAGGCGACGCTCATGCTGGGACAAGCCCGTGGCGCCTGTCTCACGGCTTTGGTCTCTTGTGATTTATCCGTGAGCGAATACACCGCGCTTCAAATGAAAAAAGCCATCGTCGGATACGGCAAGGCCGCCAAATCACAGGTCCAGGAAATGGTGATGCGTCAATTGAATCTACCCGGTCTCCCAGGAACTGATGCCGCTGACGCGTTGGGGTTAGCCATCATGCACGCGCAAGTCTCAAAAACAACCGCAGCGCTCAATCGCGTCACGACGACCCAAGCGCGTAAAAGTGCGGCATTCAAGGACGGGCGCCACTACTGACCCGACCCTCTTGCGTCAATGCGCCCTATCCGGGGGCATCAGATAGATTGAGACCAATCAGTACGGCAAAGAAACCGAGTGCGGCAAAAATAGTCCACTTAATCAAAACCACCGCCAACCGCTTGTAGCGAACATCGCCAGTACGCATGTAGATGACCAGCGCGATGAGCGCGATCCCGAGCGTGGCGAATATCAACAGGCGTGCAATTAACATCCGAAGGCTTTCAGGTTCACCATGCCAGTAAGGGCTTTGCAAAACCAGTTGGTGCTTCTGATTCGTCCTCAAAACTCACGACTTCAAATGCTTCTGGCTGCGCCAACAAGGCGCGCAAAAGTTGGTTGTTCATCGCATGACCTGAACGGTAGGCGGTATAGCTGGCCAACATTGGTTTGCCCAACAAGTACAGATCCCCCATCGCATCCAAAATTTTGTGCTTCACAAACTCGTCATTAAAACGCAGGCCATCGGCATTCAAAACTTTGACGTCGTCCATGACGATTGCGTTATCCAGACCGCCACCGAGCGCCAAGCCGTTGGCGCGCATCATCTCGACATCACGCGTGAAACCGAAGGTACGCGCTCTTGCAATGTCACGGGCATATTCGTGCGTCCCGTAGTCAAAGGTCACTCGTTGGCCAGTCGCATTAACAGCCGGGTGCGAAAACTCAATTTCGAACCCCAACTTATACCCATGGTAGGGCTCCAGTCGCGCCCACTTAAGGTTCCGCCCTTCACCCTCGCGGACCTCGATGGGCTTGAGTACGCGGATGAACCGCTTGGGCGCCGGCTGCAGGACCACTCCGGCGCTTTGGAGCAAGTAAACGAACGAGGCCGATGAGCCATCGAGGATCGGTACCTCTTCAGCAGAAATATCGACGTAACAGTTGTCAATTCCCAGGCCAGCTAACGCAGACATGAGGTGTTCGACTGTGAGGACTTTTGCCCCATCTTTCGAGATCGTCGAGGCGAGACGCGTATCGGTTACTGCCTCCGCACTGACAGGAATATCGACGGGTTGCGGCAAATCAACCCGCCTGAACACCACGCCGGTGTCGGCTGCGGCGGGACGCAACGTCAACTCGACGCGCGCTCCACTGTGCAGACCAACACCTGTGGCGCGGGTCAGTGATTTGAGGGTTCTTTGCTGCAACATACGCGGCTATTTTATCGGTCGCGGATTAACCTTGCCTCAGTCTGCTTGCTTGCGCAAGAAAGCAGGGATCTCAAAGTCTTCCATCCCGCCTGATGACAAGGCATTCACGCGCTCACTCGCTTGAGTCCTTACGTTATGCCAAACGCGAGGCGCGTTTGTTGGCAAGCCAGCGTAGGCACCTTGCGAGGCCCCATTGCCATCTGCCCCATTGGCATTGACGGGCATGTTGTCAGTTCCGGTACGCAGAACGGTCAGGGGGGGGCTTTGGCGACGGCCTGCGGCGCGTGCTAAACCAGTGGCCACGACGGTGACACGGATTTCATCTCCCAGGCTGTCGTCGTAAGCCGTACCGTAAATCACATGGGCGTCGGGTGATGCGTAGGCGCGAATGGTTTCCATAGCCAAGCTCGATTCCTTCAACTTCAGCGAACCCTTTGCGGCGCTGATGAGAACGAGCACACCGCGGGCGCCCGACAGGTCGATACCTTCCAACAATGGACACGCCACCGCTTGCTCAGCGGCTAAGCGAGCCCGATCAGGACCGCTCGCAGACGCCGTTCCCATCATCGCTTTGCCGGGTTCACCCATCACGGTGCGAACGTCCTCAAAGTCGACGTTCACATGACCGGGCACATTGATAATTTCGGCGATACCGCCCACCGCATTCTTCAACACGTCGTTGGCATGACCAAACGCTTCTTCTTGGGTGATGTCGTCGCCATAGACTTCCAACAGCTTATCGTTCAAGACCACGATCAATGAATCAACATTGGCTTCTAACTCGGTTAGTCCACTGTCTGCGTTGGACATGCGCTTCTGACCTTCGAAGTCGAATGGCTTAGTCACCACGCCAACCGTCAAAACACCCATCTCCTTCGCCACACGCGCGATCACAGGGGCCGCGCCGGTGCCGGTACCGCCGCCCATGCCTGCGGTGATGAACAACATGTGTGAGTCGGCGATCGCTTCACGGATTTCATCGATTGCCATTTCCGCAGCTTCACGACCTTTTTCTGGTTTACTGCCCGCGCCCAAGCCCGTCGCACCCAGTTGAATCAGCTTGTGTGAGGCACTTTGGTTCAAAGCCTGTGCGTCGGTATTGGCGCAAACGAACTCCACACCGCTAACGCCCGAGGCGATCATGTGTGCCACTGCATTACCGCCGCCGCCGCCCACGCCAATCACTTTAATACGGGTACCTTGGTTGAACTCTTCAACTTCAATCATGTCGATGGTCATAACTAACTCCTAGAAAAACACTTAAAAAATTTAAATCGGTTCGCGGTGTGGCGAGCGTCACGGTCGCCATCGCCTTCGCTGTCTGGTGCGCGTCACGCCGGGATCTAGGCCTTGGTAAGGCGGGCTTGACGAAAATCCCAGTGGTCGCAAACGAGCGTGGCCACGCAGACAAGGGCTCAAAATGTGATGCATCAAAATACCCCCGTAAACCAATCTTTGATCCGACTAAAGGCGGATTGCATAGAGCTCGCTTTTTGCGCCACAGTGTGACCACGTAAACGGGCAAGACGTGCCTCCTCCAGCAGCCCCATCACAGTGGCTGCTCGGGGATGCGCAACGATGTCTGACAGCGCGCTGGCGTGCTTTGGTGCACCCCGGCGCACCGGCTTGAGGAAGATGTCCTCACCGAGCTCAATCATTCCTGGCATCACTGCGCTACCGCCGGCCAGCACAATGCCGGAGGACAAGACCTCTTCAAAACCCGAATCACGGATGACCTGTTGAACCAAGGAGAAAATTTCCTCCACCCGAGGTTCAATCACACCAGCCAGTGCCTGCCGGCTCAGCATGCGTGGCGCGCGGTCGCCCAAACCGGGCACCTCTACTTGCGCATCGGGATCTGCCAGCAACTGTTTGGCGCAGCCACTCAACACCTTGATTTCTTCAGCATCTTTGGTGGGTGTGCGCAACGCCATCGCGATATCGTTGGTAATGAGATCGCCGGCAATTGGAATCACTGCGGTGTGGCGTATCGCGCCGCCAGAGAAGATCGCCACGTCTGTGGTCCCTGCGCCGATATCGACCAGTGCGACGCCCAATTCCTTCTCGTCATCGGTTAGAACGGCTTCGCTGGATGCGAGTGGATTGAGCATCAGCTGGTCGACTTCTAAGCCACAGCGTCGTACACACTTGATGATGTTTTCTGCTGCGCTCTGAGCGCCCGTCACGATGTGGACTTTTGCCTCTAGGCGGATGCCGCTCATGCCAATCGGCTCTTTGACGTCTTGGTTGTCAATGACGAACTCTTGAGGCTCGACCAATAACAGGCGTTGATCGGTCGAGATATTGATGGCTCTCGCGGTCTCGATGACGCGCGCCACATCCGACGGCGAAACCTCTTTATCCTTGATCGCCACCATGCCACTGGAGTTGATCCCACGGATATGACTGCCCGTGATACCCGTGAACACCCGCGTAATCTTGCAGTCCGCCATGAACTCGGCTTCTTTCAGCGCTGCCTGAATACTCTGCACCGTGGCGTCGATATTGACGACAACACCGCGCTTCAGGCCACTGCTTTCGGCAATACCAAAGCCCGCCAATTTCAACTGGCCGCTGGGTTGCACCTCGGCAACCACCACCATGATCTTGGACGTTCCGATGTCCAGACCCACCACGAGATCTTTGTATTCTTTAGCCATAGTGTTTCTCTTTAAAGCCTGTCACTTTCCATTGCCCCCTGTGGTCACACCGTCTAAACGGATGGCGTAACCATTGCCATAACGCAAATCAACCGACCGCATGTTTTGTGGGTAACGTGCCCGTAAGTGCGGTAACGACGCAACAAAAGCCTGCACGCGGCTCAGTGCCTCGCGCAGGTCGCCATTGCCCATTGCGATTGCCGTACCGCCACTCAACGCCATATCCCAACTGCCTTGCTGCGTCAGGCGAACGAATTCGATTTGTTGACCTAGCGGGGCCATCAAGGGCACCAATGACACATACATTGCATAGATATCGCGGGAGCGCTCAACGGGTCCATCCAACACAGCCCATTCATCGGTTTTGGCAACGGCCTCATCGGCACTGGCTTCAAACAGTTCGCCATAGCTGTTGACCAAACGCTGGGCCCCGATCTCACCCCACCAAGCACGGGGTTCGTGTTCACTGATCGTGATGCGCAACCGGTTGGGAAACACCCGCTGAACGACTGCTTGACGCACCCAAGGCATCTCTTGAAGCAAGCTCTGCATGTTGACCACATCCAGACTCATGAAGCTGCCTTGCAAACGACCCGCCAGTTGCGAGCGGATCGCCGGCACACTCTGATGCGCGACATCACCCACCAACACCATCTCCTTCACCGACCAAGCGGGGTGCTGGTAGCCCCACCACCCCACAACGCCCACCCCCATTGACACCAAGCCAGCCATCAACAGGCGCGTCAGCGCCTGCATCAACCGGATATCAATGGGTATGAGGAGCGTCTGAGTCATGCGTGTCCACCCACCTTCGTATCGCTGTGATCAAGCGCAGCCTGCCCCAACAGCCATACACAGAGGTCGCCGTAGTCCAATCCTGCGGCTTTTGCAGACATAGGGACCAGCGAATGCCCTGTCATGCCGGGGGCCGTGTTGATCTCTAACAGATAAGGCTGTCTCGTCGCAGCATCGATCATGACGTCGACACGACCCCACGCGCGAACCCCTAACGTTTGGTAAGCACGGACGACTAATTCACTGATATTCGCTTCTTCAGTAGCCGGCAAACCAGATGGCACGAGGTACTGCGTATCGTCTTTGAAATACTTGTTCTCGTAGTCGTAATTGCCATTGGGCGCACGGATCAAAATAATCGGCAGCGCCACGGCGGCCTTGCCCGTGCCCAAAACAGGGCATGTCACCTCATCGCCGCTGATGAACTGCTCGCACAAAACCTCAGTGTCGTGCTGTGCAGCCAATCGATAAGCTGCGGCGCAGTCACTTATTTTTTCAACTTTGCTCAAACCGATAGTTGACCCCTCGCGGGCAGGCTTGACGATCATGGGTGCGCCCAGCGCTTCGAACGCCGCTTCAGTGGCCTCCGCACTGTCGACCAAGCGCCATGCCGGCGTGGGTAACCCTTCCGCCGACCAAATGCGTTTGGTCATCACCTTGTCCATAGCCACACTGGATGCCAGCACACCAGCCCCCGTGTAGGGCAGGTCAAGCAATTCCAGGGCGCCCTGCACCGTTCCATCCTCGCCATAACGACCATGAAGGCAAATAAAGCAACGGTCAAAACCCTGTGCGGTCAATTCAGACAATGGTTGATGCGCAGGGTCAAATGAATGGGCATCGACGCCCTTGGCTTTGAGCGCCGCCAATACACCGGTGCCGGACATGATCGAAATCTCGCGCTCGGCGGAGCGCCCGCCCATCAATACGGCCACACGTCCGAGGGACTGCACATCCGGAATCAGCCACGTCATGCGGCACCTCCTTTTTCAGCCACCTGTCCGGCAAGCGCCGCAATGCTGCCGGCGCCCATGCACAACAACACATCATTGGGTTGCGCTTGGTTCAACACCGCGTCGGCCATATCTTCTAATTGCGCGACGAACAACGGTTCAACCTGGCCTGCCACCCGGAGTGCGCGTATCAATGCGCGTCCATCCGCTGCAACCAAAGGCGCTTCGCCAGCGGCGTACACCTCCGTTATCAAAACCGCATCTGCGCGACCAATCACTTCAACAAAATCCTCGAAGCAGTCGCGGGTACGCGTATAGCGATGCGGTTGAAACGCAAGTACCAAGCGCCGACCAGGAAATGCACCACGCGCCGCAGCCAAAGTAGCCGCCATCTCAACCGGGTGATGACCATAGTCGTCTATGACTGTGATCGAGCCGCCATGGGCCAATTTCACATCGCCATAAGATTGGAAGCGACGACCAACGCCTTTGAAGTCTGCCAAGGCCTGACACAACGCATCGTCTGCAATGCCAATCTCATCGGCGACAGCGATGGCCGCTAATGCATTACGCACATTGTGTTCACCCGGCAAATTCAGCACCACTGACAAGTCGGGACGCTTTTCAGGTAGGTTTCGCTGTGCGGTGAAATGCATTTGCCCACCCACAGCGCGAACATTGACCGCACGAATTTGCGCGTCAGCATCCAACCCGTAGGTCACCACAGGGCGGGCAATCCGGGGCAACAAGGACCGCACGGCTTCACTGTCTACACACACCACAGCCGCGCCATAAAACGGCATTCGGTGCATGAAGTCGATGAACGCCTGCTTCAGATTTTCAAAATCATGTCCGTAGGTGTCCATGTGATCTTCATCAATATTGGTGACCACGGAGAGGATCGGTAGCAAATTCAAAAACGATGCATCGGACTCATCGGCCTCCACCACGATGTACTCGCCACTACCTAACTTGGCGTTCGCTCCCGCACTGTTGAGGCGCCCGCCAATCACAAACGTGGGGTCGAGATCAGCAGCGGCCAATACGCTTGATACCAAACTGGTCGTTGTCGTCTTACCGTGCGTACCGGCGATGGCGATGCCTTTTTTCATCCGCATCAACTCGGCCAGCATCACCGCGCGTGGCACCACTGGCACGAGCTTTTCATGGGC
>Ga0102815_10000687_pt1 | contig 21925 bp, 20 predicted proteins | sample ColrivemetaGS759_FD_79113 | JGI IMG/M metagenome (GOLD analysis project Ga0102815, IMG submission 79113) | Estuarine microbial communities from the Columbia River estuary - Ebb tide ETM metaG S.759 | ecosystem: Environmental > Aquatic > Marine > Intertidal zone > Estuary | place: USA: Columbia... | reverse complement strand
ATTTTTCAAATGACATTTCATCTACTAAATCTTGATTAAAAATACGTTGAGTAGGGTGGTTTTTACCATATAAAGTAGTTGTTAAACTATCGTTCATTTTTTCACCAATATTCTCACTTCTTCGAATAAGGTAGTTTTTAACATTTTCCATTAAAACTTTGTAAGCATCTTCATCAAAACGAGGTTTTTCGAAAGTTAAATAAACCATTTGAAGCATCGTTTCAACATCTTTTGTTGAAGATGATCCTGAAACACTTTCAGATAAATCATTTATACTTACTGATGCAGATGCTGTTTTACCTGCAAGTACTTTAGGTAATTCTGTTCTTGAAAAATCTCCTAAACCAGAAAACTGAGCTACACTTGTTGTAAGAGCTGCAGATGCTAATAGAGAATTGTCTAATAAAGACATTCCTCCATAACTTACAGCGTTTAATTTTACATCATTTTCATTTTTGTCGGCAAATTTGTAATGTACTTTAATTCCGTTACTTAATGTAAAAGTAGTTGCTTCAATTTCTTTATTAATTTTTTCTGAAACTATTTTACCGTCATTAATAGTTACACCAGAAATTAATGTTTTTCCACTGAAAGAATCTTCATAAGCAGTTATTGAAGTATCATTCTCTACTTCGTTAATAATTGCTAAAGCACCTTCTTTTGTTAAGTTATTATTTCCTTTTACCCCAGTTACAATAACGGCTCTATTATTTTTGGTATATAATGGTTTTAAGAAATTATTAACTTCCGTTACATCAAGATTCTCGAATATATTTTTAGCAATATCATATTCTCCAACAAGATCAGTCATTGTTTCATTCTCAAGGTAGTTTTGCTGAATTGTTCTTATAATTCTTCCATGAGAAATATCGTTTATTTTAGCAATTTGAGTTTCGTAACTATTTTTAATTTCGGCAATTGTTCTGGTTATTTCCGTCTCAGTAAAACCAAATTTAACCGCTCTGTTTAACTCTGTTAATGCAGCTTTAAAAGCTTCTTGCTGTTGGTTTGGCTTTGGATATACTGTTAGGCTAAGTTGCTTTTTTGTTCTTACAAAATCTCCATAATTAAAACGTGCTGCCATAAAAGGAGCATCTGGTTTTTCAGTTATTTCACTGATTCTTGAAGATAGCATAGTACGAACCATTCTATTAATTAATGATTCTTTTAAATCTTTAACCGTTTGGTCTGCTAATGATCTAGGATGATTAATACTAAATGAAATGTTTGAAGTTGTTACCTCTTCGTCCATAGCAACTGTAAATAACATTTCTTCATTATCTGGAATTTCAACTAAAAAACGCTCTTTTGGGTTTTCTACAGCTGGAATATTAGAAAATTGTTTGATAATTTTTTGCTCAATTTCATCAACATTAATATCACCAACTACAGCAATTGCCTGTAGATCGGTTCTATACCAATCATGATAGAAGTCTCTTAAAGCTTTGTAATCAAAACCTTCTACGATATTCATTAAACCAATTGGTAAACGTTCGGAGTATTTAGAATTACCAAACATAACAGGAAGTGATTGTTGTAACACTCTCATTTGTCCGTTTTGTCTAGTTCTCCACTCTTCTTTAATAACGCCTCTTTCGGCATCTATTTCTTCGTCGGTTAGTAAAAGGTAATTGGACCAATCGTTTAAAATTAGTAATGCAGTATCTACCAATCCATCTTTAGTTGGAATATTATCTAAATTATATACAGTTTCATCAAAAGAAGTGTATGCGTTAATATCTTTTCCAAATACAGCTCCGTGTTTTTGAAGTGTGTTTAAAATTCCTTTACCTGTAAAGTTTTGGGTTCCGTTAAAAGCCATGTGCTCTAAAAAGTGAGCCAAACCTTGTTGGTCATCATTTTCTAATACAGAGCCTACATTTTGTATGATATAATAACTAGCTGCATTTTTAGTTACATCCGTACTATAAATGTAATAAGTCATTCCATTTTCGAGTACCCCTTTTTTAATTTTTTGGTTTACAGGTAATGGATCTTCTAAATTTATTTTTTGCGCAAAAGTGCTGAAACTTAAAATCAGTGCAAAAAAGCTTAAATAATAAAATTTTCTCATAGGTGTTAATTTGATAGAATTAAAGTTAAATTTTACATACTTGTAGCATGTTTTTTATTTTTGTTACAATTTTAAAATGAAAATAGCTATTACAGTATAATTGTAAAATTAAGATCATAGCAAAATCAAGTTTCAAATTTAACAAACGTTTAATTATTTATATCTATTTCTATGGAAATTAACAAAACATTAATATGTTTTTTATAAAAGCTTAAAAATGGGTGTTTTCTTGTTGTAGATTTTGTTTTGTTGAATAAGAAAAAAACTTTATATTTGCACCCGCCTTAATTGAAAAGGTGAATTAATTATTAATAAAGCGAATAAAAACTATACGTATGTATGCAATTGTAGAAATAGCAGGGCAGCAGTTTAAAGTAGCAAAAGACCAAAAAGTTTTTGTACATCGTTTACAAGAAGTAGAAGGAGCGAAAGTTTCTTTTGATAAAGTTCTTCTTTTAGAAAACGAAGGTGCAGTAACAGTTGGCGCCCCAGCTATCCAAGGAGCCGAAGTAACGGCTAAAATCTTAGGTCACTTACAAGGTGATAAAGTGATCGTTTTCAAAAAGAAACGTAGAAAAGGATTCAGAAAAAAGAATGGTCATCGCCAAGCTTTAACTGAAATTCAGGTTGAGAGTATTGTTGCAAGCGGTGCTAAAAAAGCATCATCAGCAAAAAAAGAGGCACCAAAAGCTGAAAAAGTTGAAGAATCGAAAGTGGAAGCAGCGAACGATTTAAGCTCAATGACTGTTGCTGAATTAAAAGCTTTAGCTAAAGAAAGAGGTCTTGAAGGCTATACTTCTTTAAAGAAAGCTGAATTAATTGAAGTATTAAGCAAATAAGAATCACAATTTTAAAACCATAACATCATGGCACATAAAAAAGGAGTAGGTAGTTCGAAGAATGGTAGAGAATCAGAATCGAAACGACTAGGAGTAAAAATATTTGGTGGACAAGCTGCAATTGCAGGGAACATTATTATCCGTCAAAGAGGAACTCAACACCATCCTGGTGATAACGTTTATATGGGAAAAGATCATACTTTACACGCAAAAGTTGACGGTGTGGTAAAATTCCAAAAGAGAAAAGATAACAGATCTTATGTTTCTATTGAGCCTTTTGAAGCTTAAGAAATAATTTTCTTTAAATATTTAAAAACTCCCAAACTAGAAAATAGTTGGGAGTTTTTTATGCGCTTATTTTGTACCTTTGCTGTCTTATGCAATTGTTATACAACATACTTGTTTTTAAAGCTGGTTTAGTATTGAAAGTATTAGCACTTTTCAATAAAAAAATAAAGCTTTTTGTTGATGGGCGTAAAGAAACTTTTACGATTCTTAAAAATAATATTTCACCTTCAGATAATGTCATTTGGATGCATTGTGCTTCACTTGGTGAATTTGAACAAGGAAGACCAATTTTAGAAAAATTAAGAGAAAAACATCCTACTAAGAAACTAGTTTTATCTTTTTTTTCACCTTCAGGGTTTGAAGTTAGAAAGAATTATAAGGGGGTAGACGTTGTTTGTTATTTACCTTTAGATTCAAGAAAAAATGTTGAACAATTCATTGATTTGGTACATCCAGAAATAGCTATTTTTGTAAAATATGAATTTTGGCCAAATCTTTTAATAGAATTAAAAGATAGCAACATTGATACAATTTTAATCTCCGGAATTTTTAGAAAAAATCAAATGTTTTTTAAATGGTATGGAGGTTGGATGCGTAAATCTTTAAATGCGTTTAAGTATTTTTTTGTGCAGGATGAAACTTCGCAAAATTTATTAAATTCTATAAAATTTAAGAATGTAGTAGCTTGTGGAGACACACGTTTCGATAGAGTTTATGAAATCACAAAACAAGATAATCTGCTCTCTTTTGTATCAGAATTTAAAAATAACGATTATACCTTAGTTGCCGGGAGTACTTGGAAAGAAGATGAAGAAGTATTAGTTAATTACATAAATAATTCTGCTTCAGAAAATGAAAAATTTATTATTGCTCCGCATAATATAAAAAAAGAAGCTATTGAAAAGTTAAAAAATTCAATTTTAAAAAAAGTGGTTTTATTTTCAGAAAAAGAAGAGAAAAAAGAATTAAAAAATTATCAGGTATTTATAGTAGATACAATTGGTATTTTAACAAAAATATATAGTTATGCTGATATTGCATATGTAGGTGGAGGTTTTACAAAATCTGGGGTTCACAATGTTTTAGAACCAGCCACATTTGGAGTGCCAATTATTATTGGACCAAATTATAACAAGTTTATTGAGGCTAAAGAACTCGTAAATAAACAAGCCTGTTTTGTAGCTGATAATTCTCAAAAATTATCCGTACTTTTAACAGGATTTTTTAGTGAAAATAAAAAAAGATTAGAAGCTGGATCGCTATCATTGAATTATGTGATTGAGAAAACGGGAGCTTCAGAAAAAATTTTAAATTACATAAAATGATAAGAGAGAAATTAGAACAATATTATTCGTTTGTTTTTGAAAAAGAATTGTTAGATGAAATTGAACAGGTAGGTGTATTTAAAAAATTACGTGAAAACGAATTATTGGTTGATTTGGGTGATCAAATGAAAGGCGTACCTTTATTATTGGATGGAGCAATAAAAATTGTTAGGGAAGATAAAAAAGGAGAAGAAATATTATTATACTTTTTAGAAAAAGGTGATACTTGTGCTAGTTCATTTGCCAGTGCAATTTCAAACGGGAAATGCGGTATTAGAGCAATAGCTGAAAAAGAATCTGAAATTATTTTTCTGCCTAAGGAAAAATTAGATGAATGGCTTGTGAAATATAAGTCTTGGAGAAATTTTGTAATTGATAGCTATAACATTCGTTTAAATGAAATGATGGAAACTATAGATACGTTGGCATTTATGCGAATGGATGAACGTTTATATAAGTACCTAACAGATAAGGCTCAAATAATGCGTGAAACTACTTTAAATACCACGCATCAGGACATTGCATATGATATGCATACATCTCGTGTTGTTATTTCAAGATTATTGAAGCAATTAGAGAATGAAGGAAAAATTAAGCTGCACAGAAATAAAATAGAAATTTTAGAATTCTAACATATGTAACATTTGTTACAAAACAGCATAATTTATACGATACTTTTATAGTTCTAACTAATTAAATAAATTATGGAATTTATTACACAACCATGGGCTTGGTATGTTGCCGGGCCTATTATTGCGATCATCATGTTTTTATTATACTACTTTGGTGAGCGTTTTGGAGTTTCTTCAAACTTAGAAACTTTTTGTTCTATTGGAGGTGCAGGAAGATTTGTTGATTATTTTAAAATTGACTGGAAACAAAATTCATGGAATTTAATTTTTGTTGCAGGTGGTATTACAGGTGGTTTTATAGCTTCTCAATGGCTTTCTCCTTCAAATGCAGTTGCAATTAACCCACAAACTATTCAAGATTTAGCAGATATTGGTATTCAAAATGCAGGTGCTTCATATTTACCTGATGAAATTTTTAGTATTGAAACAATGCTAACTTTAAAAGGATTTTTAATATTATTAGTTGCTGGCGTTATGGTTGGTTTTGGAGCCCGTTGGGCAGGTGGTTGTACATCTGGTCATGCAATTGTTGGCTTGAGTAATTTGGAATTACCTTCTCTAATATCCGTAGTAGGATTTTTTATTGGAGGCTTAGTTATGACTTGGTTAATTTTACCATTATTATTTTAAACAAAGAGTTATGAAATATATTAAGTTTTTTTTAGTAGGAATACTCTTCGGAATAGTAATGAGTAAAGCAGAAATAATTTCTTGGTTCAGGATTTATGAAATGTTTAAATTTCAATCCTTTCATATGTACGGAATTATAGGTTCTGCAGTTGTTTTAGGAATGATTAGTATGTTTTTATTCAGAAAAAAAATGGTAAAAACATTTGAAGGGAATGAAATTCACGTTCCTCCAAAGAAAGGTGGTTTATACCGTAACTTGTTAGGGGGTATTTTATTTGGTTTAGGTTGGGCCTTAGCAGGCGCTTGTCCAGGACCTATGTTTGTTCTAATTGGGCATGGTGTTGTTTCTATTTTAGTTGTAATTTTTGGCGCAACTTTAGGCGCATTTTTATATGGTACATTTAAGAATAAATTACCTCATTAATTTGGTTGTTTAAAATGAAAATTAATGAGATAATTGACAATCATTTTTCTGATATATTTGAAAAGCAATTATTAAATGAGCTTTGTAAATATGCCATTTTAAAAAATGTTGAAACCGATAAAATAGTCTTAGAAATAAGAAGAGAAATTAAATTTATTCCAATTATTATTTCGGGCGTTGCAAAAGTAATGCGACGAGATGGGAAAGGAAACGGTATTTTTTTACATTATTTATCAAATAAACAAGCTAGTGCCATAGCAATTTCTTACGCTTTAGAAAATATAAATAGTGAAATTAGGATTAAGGCAGAGAGCAATATTACTTACATTGCAATACCAGTAAAAATTGTAAATTCGTGGTTTGAAAAATACAGTTCCTGGAGGTCCTATTTTTTAAAACAAAATCAAGCTCAAACGTCACTTTTACTTGAAGTTATTAATGATATTGCATTTGAAAATTTGGAATTTAGAGTGCTAAAATATATTGAACATTCAAGTTTAATTTATAAAGGAAACACAATAAATAAAAAGCATTTTGACTTAGCTAGGGACTTAAAAGTTTCTAGAGAAGCAATTTCAAGAGTTTTGAAAAATTTGGAAAAAGAAGATATCGTAACTTTGGGAAGAAATAAAATTACACTCAATTAATGGAGTTAAGAGATAAATTTGGTAGAAAAATTTCATATTTAAGGTTAGCAATTACTGATCGCTGTAATTTACGTTGTCAATACTGTATGCCTGCTCAAGGAATTAATATTGTTGACAGAACCGATTTACTTTCATATAAAGAAATGTACAGAATTACACGTGTGCTTTCTGAACTAGGTGTGAATAAAGTTAGACTAACTGGAGGTGAACCATTTGTGCGCAGAGATTTTGTGAACTTTTTAGAATCTCTTTCTTTTAATAATAAATTAGATGAGATTAATATAACTACTAATGGAGCTTTAATTTCGAATCATATTGAAAAGTTAGAAGAACTTAATATAAATTCAATTAATTTAAGTATTGATAGTCTTCAAAAAGAGAAATTCGCTCAAATTACCCGAAGAGATGTTTTTGACAATGTATATGATACTTTTGAGAAATTAGAAAAAAGTAAGTTAAACTTAAAGTTGAATGTGGTAGTTCAATCAGGATTTAATACTGATGAAATTATTGATTTTATTGAGCTTACAAAAGATAAAAATATTGCTGTTCGATTTATTGAAGAAATGCCATTTAACGGAAAAGGGAAAAGAAATATGACTGAAGAATGGAATTTCAATAAAATTAAAAATCTTATATATTCTAATTATCAAAAAATAGAAACTTTAAAATCTAGTAAAAGTTCAACATCTATAAATTACAAAGTTCCAAATTACAAAGGTAATTTTGGGATAATTCCGGCTTTTACACGTACTATCTGTAATGATTGTAATAGAATAAGAATTACAGCTACTGGAATGTTTAAAAACTGTTTGTTTGATGGAGGTGTTTTTAATGTGAGGGATTTTATTAGAAGTGGTGCAAACGATGATGATTTAAAAGAGTTGTTTATTAATACGGTAAATCACAAACCAGAAAATGGTTTTGTGGCAGAAGCCACAAGAGGTAATGATGTTTCGGAAAGTATGTCGACAATAGGAGGGTAAAATCAAATGATAATTAAAAGTGTCGTTCCTGCATAGGTAGGAATATTAAAATATGAACTTAACAACAGTAAAAGAAGCTTTAGAAATAATTCTGAATAATTCTAAAAATTTTGGAATTGAAGAAATTGATTTTATAAATTCAGTTGGAAGAGTTTTAAAAGAAGATATAGTCGCAGATAGAGATTTTCCGCCTTTTAACCGAGTAAGTATGGACGGAATTGCTTTTTCATCAGAAACTTTTAATACAGGTCAGAGAGCTTTTAAAATTGATGGAATTCAAGCAGCTGGAAGTCCCCAATTAACTTTGCAAAATAAATCTAATTGCATTGAAGCTATGACTGGCGCAATGCTTCCAAACAACACTGATGTTGTAATTCAATATGAACTTATAGATATTAAAGATGGCATTGCAAACGTTAATTTAGAAGAAGTTAGAAGTTTTCAAAATATTCATAAAAAAGGATTAGATAGAAAGGAAAAGGATGTTTTAATTCCTAAAAACACTTTAATATCTTCTGCAGAAATAGGGATTTTTGCAACAGTTGGAAAATTGAAAGTGAAAGTTGCAAAACAACCAAAAGTAATGATTGTTTCAACCGGAAATGAATTGGTTAAAGTTTCTGAAATTCCTGCAGAACATCAAATTAGAAGAAGCAATGTTTATGCACTAGTTTCTTTGTTAGAAAGTTTGAATATAAAGGCAGATACTGCACATATTTTAGACGATAAAAAATCATTAGAAACCAAAATTGATTCATTTTTAAATGAATATGATGTGTTGCTATTTAGCGGTGCTGTTTCTAAAGGAAAATTTGATTTTATTCCTGAAGTTTTGGATAATTTAGGCGTGAAAAAATTATTTCATAGAGTAAAACAAAAACCTGGAAAACCATTTTGGTTTGGGAAAAAAGGTAGCAAAACTGTTTTTGCTTTTCCAGGAAATCCAGTATCTACTTTTGTAAGTTGTTTAAAATATTTTTATCCTTGGTATAATAAATCTGTTGGTTTAAATTTTGAAAATAAGCAACAAGCAATTCTAACTGATGATTTTAATTTTAAATCTGAATTAACTTATTTTCTGCAAGTAAAATTAAATCAAGAAAACGGAAAATTATATGCAACTCCAATAGCTGGTAAAGGTTCCGGGGATTTAGCTAATTTAGTGGATTCTGATGCTTTTTTGGAATTACCGTATGATAAAAGTAATTTTACAAAAGGTCAAATTTTTCCTTTAATAACTTATAGATAAAATCTTATCATTCTGAACTTATTTCAGATTCTCATTCTTATGAAGAACAAATTCACACATATAGGAGATAAAAACCAGCCGAAAATGGTAAACGTTGGTGATAAAAAAATTACTAAACGTAAAGCAACAGCAAAAGCTATAATGTTTTTGGGAACAGAAATTATTTCTCATTTTCGAGGTGAGGAATTGGTTACCAAAAAAGGACCAGTTTTTCAAACGGCGATTATAGCAGGAATTCAGGCAGTTAAAAAAACATCTGAACTTATTCCAATGTGTCATCCGTTATTGATTAATGGGGTAGCTATTGACATTGAAATTACAGATAAAGAACATATTGAAATATTTTGCACAGTTGCTATTGAAGGAAAAACAGGTGTCGAAATGGAAGCTTTAACAGGAGCAAATATCGCAGCTTTAACAGTGTATGATATGTGTAAAGCGATTTCTCAAAAAATGATTATTAAGGAAGTGAAATTAGTAGAAAAATCTGGCGGAAAAAGCGATATGAAAAATGGGTAAGCATCAAAAACACGCTAAACTAAAATTAAGAGATAACGACAATTATTCTCCAAATGAAATATCAATTGTAGGGACAAAATGCGATGTTATTTCAAATTTAGTGTATCAGGTTTCAAAAAATTTGTCAGATTATAAATTGGCTTATTTTGATGCTTCTCATAATGATTCAATAGAGAAAAAATCAATTGAAAAATTTACGTTTCATCACAATGGAACTGTTGAAATTTCAATACATTCTGAAGTGAATAAATTTAATCAAAGGGTTCAGTTTTCTCAATTTGATTTTGTATTTATTAATGGAAATCATTACCAAGGAGCAAAACAAATTTTAATTTTAGACGCTCAAAAAGAAGCTTCTGTTTTAAAAAGATTAGATCAACTTAATAATATTCAGTTTGTAATTAAATTGGAAGAAGATTCTAAGTTTTTCGATTTCCTAATAGCTCATAATCCGCAAATAAAAAATTTAAAGTGTTATTCCATTGATGAGGTTGAAAATATTTCAAAACATATAGAGAATCTTATTAAAGAAAAAATTGTTCCATTAAATGGTTTGGTGTTGGCTGGTGGAAAAAGTACCAGAATGGGAACTGATAAAGGAACCCTCAATTTTTATGGTAAAAATCAGCGTGATGTTGCTATAGAATTGTTAGAAAAGAATAATTTAAAAACCTACTTATCGGTTAGGGAAGAGCAAGAAATTGCAATTGAAAATAAAATAACAGATAAGTTTATAGGTTTAGGTCCGTTTGGTGCTATTTGTTCAGCTTTTCAAGAAAATCCTGATGTCGCTTGGTTGGTAATTGCCACAGATTTACCTTTTGTAACTAATGATGTGATTCAATTATTGTTAAAACATAGAAATCCTTCAAAAGCTGCAACTACTATTAAAGGAAAAGACAAGCAATTTCCAGAACCTTTAATTACCATTTGGGAACCAAAAAGTTACACGTTATTATTAAATTATTTAGCACAAGGATATTCTTGCCCGCGTAAAGTTTTAATAAATTCTGATATAGAAATTGTTGAAATTGATGATGAGTTTATTAGAAACATTAACACTCCAGAAGAATTTAAGGCAGCCAAAAAAGAAATAAATGAGTAGCATACTTCATATTGTTAATGGAGATAGTACCGCCAACATTTTAAAAAGAACAAACTTAAAAGGAGACATTATTGTTTGGCGAGAAGCATTGTGCGAAGGTACGTTGTATTTTGATGTTGGGAGCGATGAGTTTTGGCTAAAACGTTATGCTTATTTTGAAACCGAATTAGGTGTTTCTAAATTAGAATACTTTGATAAGACAATTAAAGAGTTAGTAAAATTAGAAGATTTAGATGGTTATAATGAAGTTGTTTTGTGGTTTGAATTCGATTTATTCTGCCAGGTACATTTAATGGCATTGTGTTCTTTTTTATTGAAGAGTTTTAGAAAAGATATTCTGTACTATTTGGTATGCACTGGAAAAGTAAAAGGTAAATCACAATTACAATCCTTGTTAGATTTTTCATTAAACGAGTTTGGAAATCTTTATGAAAAGAAGGTAAGGATTTCTAAAAGTAATTTAGTTTTTGCCGATCAGTGTTGGAAGCTGTTTGCTGAAAATAATTATGAAAAATTACAAGAGTTTAATTTTAATAAAAGCAAAAAATTTGCATATTTTCAGTTGGCTATAAATCAACATTTAAAGCGATTTTCAGATGAAAAAGGGCTCAATGAAATTGATTATAAAATATTAGAAACTATAAACAATGAAGCTTTAACTGAAAATGAAATCGTTAGAAATTTATTGATTTGGCAACAACAAGAAACCGTATATGGTTTTGGAGATTTGCAGTATATTCAATATTTGAAAAAATTAAATAAATACGTTATAAAAAAGGATTCCAAGTATTATTTAAATAACTTTGGAAAAAAGGTTTTATAAAAATAATGGATATTTCTTACCACGAATATTTTAAGAGACAAACTACATTATCAGAAATTGGTAAAGAAGGACAAGAGCTGTTGCAAAAGGCAAAAGTGTTGGTAGTTGGATGTGGTGGTTTAGGTAGTCCAATTGCAATTTATTTAGCAACAAGTGGAATTGGTGAACTTCATTTGGTCGATTTTGATGCGGTTTCCGTTTCAAATTTACACCGTCAAGTTTTTTATAAAGTTGAAGACATTAAAAAACCAAAAGCTGAAATGCTTTCAAAAGCAGTTAAAGAAAGAGCTCCATTTACAAAAGTTTCATTTTCAAATTCTGCAGTTGATAAAAATTTAATTTTAAACTTAATTTCCGGTTTTGATATTGTTGTTGATGGCACTGATAGCTTACCAATTAAATACTTAATTAACGATGCTTGCGTACTTTTAAAAAAACCATTGGTTTATGGATCTTTATATAAGTTTGATGGTTATGTTGCTACTTTTAATATACAAAATAATGAAGGTGATTTTAGTTGTAATTTAAGAGATGCTTTTCCAAAAATAGCAACTGATATTCCAAATTGTGAAGAAGTAGGAACCTTAAACCCAATAGTTGGAATTATTGCATTGTTACAAGTAAATGAAGTAATTAAATTAATTACTAATACAGGTTCATTATTAATAAATCAGTTGTTGATTTATAATACGCTAGAAAATTCTCAGTTTAAAATAAAAATTCGTAAAAGCGATTTCATAAATATTAAGGAGATTTTTAAAAATTCAGATTATTTGGAAACATTTTGTGAAACTCAAGATGCTTCACTTTTAATAACTGCGTCAGAATTTAGAAATATTCAATCTGAAAAAAAATTGGAAGTTATTAGTATTTTGAATCATATGGATGCCCCAATACCTTTTCCAGTTCAACAAAAGATTCCATATAAAACCTTTAATGTTGAAGTCTTTAAACCAGATTATAATAAAAAATATGTGGTAATTTGTAAAAAAGGAATTACAAGTTATGATGTTACATTAAAATTAAAAGAAAAATATCCGGCACTAGCTATTTTTAGTTTAGTTGATGGAATTGACAACTATTAATTTCAATTCTTATGGATGAGAATTCACCCAAACCTCACCATCTTCAAAATGTTCTTTTTTCCAGATAGGAACAGTTTCTTTTAAAGTGTCAATTGCAAATTCACAAGCTTCAAAAGCAGCTTTTCTGTGCGCAGATGAAACTGCAATAATTACTGGAATAGCACCAATTTTAAGTTCTCCAACAGCGTGATGTATTGCAATTTTATGAATATCAAATTTTTCCAAAGCTAAGTCTGCAATTTTTTGCATTTCTTTAATTGCCATTGGTTCGTAACCACTAAAATCCAGTAATGTAACTTCTTTGTTTTGTGTGGAATTTCTAACAGTGCCAACAAATAAAGCAATCCCTCCACAAGAAGCATCCTGCACAAAATTATAGCAATCTTGTAAGTTTAATTTTTCTGAAGTTATTATTATCGAAGTTTTATTTTCCATATTTTATGATAACGTTTGCAAAGTTAAGAAATCAAAAGTGTATTTTCGCGGCTACTACTAAAATATTGAAATCATGAAAAAAACATTTAGAATTATAAGTGTGTTAGAAGGAGTCTCCTATTTATTGTTGTTATTTATTGCAACACCAATTAAATATTTAGCAGGAATAGATTCTTTTGTGAAAATTTTAGGAATGCCACACGGATTACTTTTTATTGGCTATGTTATTTTGGCAATAGTGTTAAAATATGAATTGGAGTGGAAATCAAAAACATTTTTTACAATTTTAGCGGCATCAATAATTCCATTTGGAACATTTTATATCGATAAAAAATACTTCAGAAATTAACCACCGCTTACTGGAGGTATTATTGCAACTACATCATTTTTATTTATAATTGTATAGTCATCTGCGTATGCTTCATTTATGGCAATTGCAAAATCATTAATGTTTTTCAATTCAGAATAATTAGTTAATAAACTCTTTTTTAAAGCAGCTACCGTGGCATTTTCTTCTATGTTATAATTTAATTTGTTTACACCAACAATATCAGTTGTAATTCCAAAAAATAAGAGTTGAATTTCCATTAGTATTATTCAATTTTATACAAAAGTACTTTATTTTTATTTAGAATCATTTTAAATAAATTTAATATTCAATTTGTGTGATATTAGTTACAAAACTAATATTTCTATTACCTAACTTTGATTTAAGTTCAAAATTTTTTATAAAAAATGAAGTATGGTTTTATAATTGACAATCGTAAATGTATTGGTTGTCATGCTTGTACTACGGCTTGTAAATCAGAGCATGATGTTGCTGTTGGAGTTAACAGAACGTATGTAAAACAAGTTGAAAAGGGAGAATTCCCAGATACCCGTAGAATTTTTTCGGTAATGCGTTGTAACCATTGTACAGATGCACCTTGTGTAGAAATTTGTCCGGTGGAAGCTTTATATACGCGGGAAGATGGTATTGTTGATTTTGATAACAATCGTTGTATAGGTTGTAAGTCTTGCATGCAAGCTTGCCCTTATGATGCTTTGTATATTGATCCTGATAATAATACAGCCGCAAAATGTAATTATTGTGCGCACAGAGTTGATGTTGGTAGGGAGCCAGCTTGTGTAACGGTGTGTCCGGAACACGCAATTATTGCTGGAGATATGCTCAATCCAACAACAGAGATTTCTCAATTATTAGCGCGTCAGGCTGTAAAAGTACGTAAACCTGAAAAAGGGACCAATCCAAACTTATTTTATATAGATGGAGATGATGCTTCTTTAGTTCCTGAGGCTACCGATAAATCGGGTCCAGGATTGTGGAATTCTCAGGCTCGAGGAGTTGGACATTTCGCTAAAGCTGCTGAAAAAATGATGCATACAAATGATGATGTGGATTTATTGCAAATGACAATTGACAATGATATTCAGGCTGCCTATCAAAGAAAAGAAACAGAAAATCCTAATTATATTGATGTTTTAACCGGGAAAGCTCGCCGAGTTTATGATACCCCGGATAAAGGAATACTTTGGGGCTGGGAAGTTTCAGCGTATGTATTTACTAAAGCAATAGCTGCTGGAGCTTTCTTAATTCCATTTTTGGCAATCATATTAGGTTATGAAGTTTCACCTACTGCCAAATTATGGTCAGCAGGAATTTCACTAGTGTTTTTAGCATTAACAGGATTATTCCTGGTGATGGATTTAGACCGACCAGACAGATTTTTAAATGTTTTATTACGTCCACAATGGAATTCTTGGCTGGTAAAAGGTGGTTATACAATTACAGTTTTCGGATTATTGGTAACAATATGGGGAGCTATTACATTCTTTGAAATACAAACAGGTGAAACCATTTTATTATGGGTAACAGCAGTATTTGCAGTACTACTTGCCATTTATACAGCATTCTTATTTGCACAAGCAAAAGGACGCGATTTTTGGCAAAGTCCAACATTACCTTTGCATATGTTAGTGCATAGTGTAATGGCAGGAACAGCAATTTTTGTAATTGCTTCTTTAATCTTTGGAACTGAAAATTGGATGGTTATTTTAAAAAATACAATGATAATTGCATTGATAGTTAATCTGTTTACATTAATTACTGAATTAACAATAACACATCCAACAACTTCGGCAAAAACAGTTGTAAAAATGATAACAAAAGGAAGATATAAAAATCTATTTTGGGTCGTAACTGTTATGGTTGGAAACATCATTCCACTTGTGTTTTTGTTAGTAGGAAATTCAGCTCCATTAGTAGTTGGTTCATCAGTTTTAGTATTAATTGGAATTATTGCTACCGAGAAAATTTGGGTGGAAGCACCTCAAAGAATTCCATTAGCTTAATTATAAAAATAGAAAGTCATGGGATATAAAAAACCATCGTTTATAGAAGGAATTGCTGAAAAATTAGGAATTATTCCAAATCTGCACAAAGAAGGATATCAGGATTTTGATAATGATATGCGTCACTTTACAGATGAAGAAGTGGCTCAAATGTATGAGAATTTCCCACCGCCTGAGAAGTGGGATAATTGGGTAGAATACAATCCAAAAGTTTGGCCTAAAAAAGAGAAAAAAACATATCAAATTGTTCCTACAACTTGTTTTAATTGTGAAAGTGCTTGTGGTTTAACAGCTTTTATTGATAAAGAAACTCAAGAAGTAAAAAAGTTTGAAGGAAATCCATATCATCCAGGAAGTAGGGGTAGAAACTGCGCCAAAGGTCCGGCGACTATCAATCAAATTACCGATCCTGATCGTATTTTATTTCCTTTAAAAAGAAAAGGAAAACGTGGAGATGGAGAATGGGAACGTGTTACTTGGGATGATGCCTTAGATACTATCGCTGCAAGAATTAGGAAAGCGATAAAAGAAAATCGTCAAAATGAAATTGCCTACCACGTTGGAAGACCAGGACACGAAAAATTTATGAACTGGATTTTACAAGGTTGGGGGATTGATGGTCATAATTCGCACACCAATATTTGTTCTTCTGGAGCACGTTTTGGATATAATTTATGGTATGGGTACGATAGACCTTCACCAGACCATGCCGAAGCTAAATTTATTTTGTTAGTTTCAGCACATTTAGAATCTGGACATTATTTCAATCCACATGCACAACGTATTATTGAAGGTAAAATGAAGGGGGCAAAGTTGGCAACAATGGATCCTCGTTTATCAAATACGGCATCTATGTCTGATTATTGGTTGCCATCATATCCAGGAACTGAGGCTGCTGTTTTATTAGCAATGGCATTGTATATTTTACAAAATAATTTATATAACAGAGCATACTTAGAAAATTGGACAAATTGGCAAGAATATTTAAAAGCAAGACATTCGGAAAAGGAAGTGACTTTTGAAAATTATATTGCTGCAATGATTGATGAGTACAAAGAATTTACTCCTGAATATGCGGAAAAAGAATCAGGAGTAAAAGCAGAAATGATTCGAGAAATTGCTCAAAAAATAGGAGAAGCAGGAGAGCGTTTTGCATCGCATAACTGGAGAGCGGCAGGTGCTTCAAACCTTGGTGGTTGGGCTGTTGCACGTTGTTTGCATTTTTTAACTGCACTTACTGGTGCTGTTGGAGCAAAAGGAGGAACGTCTCCAAACTCTTGGAATAAATTTTCTCCAACACAACCGAACAAACCAAAACCTCAAAAATTTTGGAACGAATTGCATTTTCCGAAAGAATATCCATTAGCATTTTTTGAAATGAGTCAGCTATTGCCACATTTTTTAAAAGAAGGTAGAGGTAAAATGGATGTCTATTTTTCAAGAGTATTTAATCCAGTTTGGACCTATCCTGATGGATTTACTTGGATGGAAATGTTTGCTGATGAAAGCAAGTTTGGTTTGCATACAGCATTAACACCAACTTGGAATGAAACTGCTTTTTATGCCGATTTTGTATTACCAATGGGATTGGCATCAGAACGTCATGATTTAAATAGTTATGCAACCCACGGAGGAACTTGGGTAGCATTCCGTCAGCCAGTTTTAAGAGAAGCCGCAAGAAGAAACGGAAAACCAGTTGAGTTTACTTATCAAGCAAATCCGGGTGAAGTTTGGGAAGAAGATGAATTTTGGATTGAATTAAGTTGGAGAATTGATCCTGATGGAAGTATGGGAATTCGTAAAACTTTTGAATCGCCTTATCGACCTGGAGAAAAAATTACCATTGATGAATATTACCAATACATTTTTGAACGTGTAAAAGGGCTGCCTGAAAAAGCAAAAGCAGATGGTTTTACAGGACAATTTGCTGCCTTAGAATATATGAAGAAATATGGTGCTTTTGAAATTGAAAAAGGTGAATCTTACAAGAAAAACGAAACTCCGCTAACTCAAGAAGAATTAAAAGGAACCAAAGTAGATAAAGTTACCAATGTTATTACTAAAGATGGAAATGCTATTGGAGTAATGGTGAATGGAAAAGCTGTTGTTGGTTTCCCAACACCATCACGTAAAAACGAATTTTATTCTCAAACTATGGTGGATTGGAAATGGCCAGAATACGCAACACCAAAATACATCAAGAGTCATATTCATAATGATAATTTAGACAAGTCAAAAGGAGAATATGTGTTGGTTCCAACTTTTAGGTTGCCAACATTAATCCATTCTCGTTCTGGAAATGCTAAATGGCTAGTTGAAATTTCGAATAGAAATCCAATTTGGATGCATCCAGATGATGCTGCAAAATGGAATTTTAAAACAGGTGATTTGGTTAAAATGAATACCGATATAGGTTATTTTATCGACAAAGTTTGGGTGACGCAAAGTATGAAACCAGGTGTTGTTGCTTGTTCACATCACATTGGACGTTGGCGTAGACCACAAGATAAAATTGGAAACCGTTGGGCAACAAATACAGTAAATATAGAAGGTGATGGAAAAGGCGGATGGAAAATGAATACCATCTCAGGTATTAAGCCTTTTGAATCTCATGATAAAGACTCAAAAAGAATTTTTTGGAAAGATGGAGGGGTGCATCAAAATATAACACATGCAGTTCATCCAGATCCTATAAGTGGTATGCATTGTTGGCATCAACGGGTGCGAATTGAGAAGCCAAAACAAGGTGAGAATTATGGTGATATTTTTGTGGATACTAATAAATCTCATGAAATTTATAAAGAATGGATGGCAATGACTCGTCCAGCTCCTGGACCAAATGGAGAACGTAGGCCGTTATGGTTTAATAGAGCGTTTACACCAGATAAATCCCCTGGAGGTTGTTATTATATTTCTAACGATGAAAAATAAATTTAAAAAATCCCGCAAGTGCGGGATTTTTTTTAAATTATTTTAAAAAAATACTTGTTTCCTTTCATTAAAAATAAAACAAATAACTACCTTCGGAAAACTAACTAAAAATCAAGTTTTATCTTATGAAAAATATTTTTCAACAATTAATTATTGAAAGATTTAAGACTAATTTTAAAAAGAAACATTCTGAAACTAACGAAAAGCAATTATTAAAAGAAGCTAAACTTTTTGAAGTCAGTATTTCGCATTTACTAACAGATTCATTTTTTATTGTAATTGGGATTATTTCTGCTGGATTTGGTTTAAAAGGATTTTTATTACCTAATTCTTTTATTGATGGTGGAGCCATGGGTATTTCATTATTAATTTCTGAAACAACTAATTTTTCACTTTCAATTTTAATTTTGGCAGTCAATTTTCCATTTATAATTTTGGGTTATTCACAAATAGGAAAGCAATTTGCGATTAAAAGTATTTTAGCAATTATAGGCTTAGCCTTAATTGTACATTTTATTCCTTATCCCTTAGTTACATCTGATAAATTATTAATTGCAGTTTTTGGCGGTTTCTTTCTAGGTGCTGGAATTGGTATGGCAATTAGAGGAGGTGCAGTAATAGACGGAACTGAAGTGCTTGCAATATATTTAAGTAAAAAAACTGGCTTAACAATTGGAGATGTTATTTTGGTTTTTAATATTTTAATTTTTTCTTTTGGAGCTTATATTTTGTCGATTGAAGTTGCTTTATATGCGATGTTAACATATATGGCTGCAGCAAAAACAGTTGATTTTGTTATAGAAGGAGTTGAAGAGTATACAGGAATAACAATTATTTCGTCTGAAAGTGAAAGCATTAGATTAATGATTACTGAGAATTTAGGTAGAGGTGTTACTATTTATGCAGGAAAGGGTGGCTTTGGAAAAAATGGAAATAAACTAAATGAAATTGACATTATTTATACTGTAGTTACAAGACTTGAAATAGCTAAATTGAAAACTGAAATTGATAAGATAGATGCTGCTGCTTTTATTATTATGAATAGCATTAAGGATACTAAAGGAGGAATGATAAAAAAAAGACCTTTAAAATAGAATCAAAAAAATTCCGGTTTATGTTATTTCAAAGGTTTTTCTATTTTTGCTTTAGTGAACAAACTTCAAACATATTCTAATTTAATTAAGCAAGAAGCCAAACGATTAGGTTTTGAAAGTTGTGCTATTGCTAAAGCTGGTTTTTTAGAAGAAGAAGCTATCAATTTAGAAAAATGGTTAAAAAATGATTTCCATGGAAAAATGCTTTACATGGAAAATTATTTTGATAAACGATTAGATCCACGCTTATTGGTACAAGATGCAAAATCTGTAATTAGTTTATCTTTTAATTATTTTCCAAAGGAAAATCAAGATAAGTCAACTTATAAAATTGCAAAATATGCTTATGGTGAAGATTACCATCATGTATTAAAATCTAAATTAAAGGAACTCACTTATTTTATTGAAGAAACTATTGGTGAAATTAACGGACGTGCCTTTGTGGATTCTGGCCCAGTTTTAGAACGTGCTTGGGCACAAAAAAGTGGATTAGGTTGGCTAGGAAAACATTCCCTATTAATTCAAAAAAACAAAGGGTCTTTTTTCTTTTTAGCTGAGTTAATTTTGGATGTTGAATTAGCTTATGATCATCCTTTTAAAACCGACCATTGTGGCACTTGTATAAAATGTATAGATGCTTGCCCCACAGATGCAATTTTACCAAATAATACTATTGATGGAAGCAAGTGTATTTCCTATTTCACTATTGAATTAAAAGATGAAATTCCGACTTCAATGAAAGGAAAATTTGAAGATTGGATATTTGGTTGCGACATTTGCCAAGATGTATGCCCTTGGAATAGATTTTCAAAACCACATTTAGAAGGGAAATTCAACCCACATCCTGATTTATTAGAAATGACTAAAAATGAATGGGAAGAAATATCTTCAGAAGTATTTCAAAAAATTTTTAAAAAATCGGCTGTAAAACGCACTAAATTTTATGGTTTAAAAAGAAATATTGATTTTTTAAAAGATTTTTAACTTTTGGTTTTTTTTAATTGAAATTTGCCCTTCTAACCAAAATTGTAACCTTTATTGCTTATACAAAGTAAATAGTATAAAAAAAGATTGTTAATGTAATAAATTAGTAAATTTGTTTACACTATTGTTAAAACAATTTTTATGAGCGATTCTAGAAAAAAAAGTGAAGCGTTGCTTTACCATTCAACACCAACTCCTGGTAAAATTCAAGTAGTCCCTACAAAAAAATATGCGACACAAAAAGATTTGTCGTTGGCGTATTCTCCTGGTGTTGCGGAACCTTGTTTAGAGATTGAAAAAGATCCAAACAATGCATATAAGTATACAAGTAAAGGTAATTTGGTTGCAGTAATTTCTAACGGGACAGCCGTTCTGGGGTTAGGTGATATTGGAGCATTGGCAGGAAAACCTGTGATGGAAGGAAAAGGCTTGTTGTTTAAAATTTTCGCAGACATAGATGTTTTTGATATTGAGGTAGATACAAAAGATGTTGATAAATTTATTGAAACGGTAAAAAATATTGCACCAACTTTTGGAGGTATAAATCTGGAAGATATTAAAGCCCCTGAAGCTTTTGAAATTGAGAGAAGGTTAAAAGAGGAGTTAGATATTCCTGTAATGCATGATGATCAACATGGTACTGCAATAATTTCTGCGGCTGCGTTAAAAAATGCTATTGAAATTGCTGAAAAAGATATTTCAAAAGTAAAAATAGTTGTGAATGGTGCAGGAGCAGCAGCAATTTCCTGTACTCGACTTTATATGGCCTTAGGTGCTGAAAAAGAGAATATTGTAATGTGTGATAGCAAAGGCGTTATTAGAATTGATGTTGAAAATTTATCTTCTCAAAAAGCGGAATTTGCCACGAGCAGAGATATTTATACTTTAGAAGAAGCAGTTGTAAATGCTGATGTATTTATAGGATTATCTGTTGCTGATGTTTTTACTCCGAAAATGCTATTAACAATGGCAAATGATCCAATTGTTTTCGCAATGGCGAATCCAAACCCAGAGATTGGTTACGACTTGGCTATAAAAACCAGAAAAGATGTTATTATGGCTACTGGAAGATCAGATCATCCTAATCAGGTGAACAACGTTTTAGGGTTTCCATTTATTTTTAGAGGAGCTTTAGATGTAAGAGCTACAAAAATTAATGAAGAAATGAAAATGGCTGCCGTTCATGCTTTAGCAGATTTAGCTAAAGAATCCGTTCCAGAACATGTAAATATTACTTATAATGAAACAAATATTCAATTTGGGAGAGAATATATAATTCCAAAACCATTTGATAATAGGTTAATTACTGAGGTTCCACCTGCGGTGGCTAAAGCAGCAATAGAATCAGGTGTTGCAAAAGAACCTATAACCGATTGGGATGCGTATAAAGAAACGTTAGCTCAAAGATTAGGAACTGGAAGCAAACTAATGCGATTATTAACTTCTCGTGCAAAGGCAGATCCTAAAAGGGTTATTTTTGCAGAAGCAGATCATTTAAACGTT
>Ga0102815_10000686_pt1 | contig 21937 bp, 28 predicted proteins | sample ColrivemetaGS759_FD_79113 | JGI IMG/M metagenome (GOLD analysis project Ga0102815, IMG submission 79113) | Estuarine microbial communities from the Columbia River estuary - Ebb tide ETM metaG S.759 | ecosystem: Environmental > Aquatic > Marine > Intertidal zone > Estuary | place: USA: Columbia... | reverse complement strand
GTCAGCTGCGGCATATAAAACACAAGCTGACCAACTAGGATCTAACTTAGAGTAATCTTTTACATTGCTCTTTGGGATGAGGTCTTCTAACTCAATCATCTCCCTCTTGAGTATCCCTTTTGACATCTGCTTCAGACCACGTCCGCCCTTTTCTCTAGGGTTTAGCAAGTACTTCAAGATCTTAGTGTCATGCCATAGTCGAGGAGTATTCCACCTCTCCGCACCAAGAGCGTCAACGTAGCCGTTAAACTCAAGGAACTCCATGTCAAAACCTGCATTCTGTAAGACAGGCTGTGCTTTAACAGACACATCAAAGAGCCTCTTTAATGCACCACCCATGAGTCTCCAAGAAATATTGTGACTTGACCCCTCACTGTGAGTTAAAGGGAAATAATAGCCCTTGTCCTTGCTTGGAGCTAGGCAGATGCCTACGATCTTATCTTTGGTAACCCCGTCAAAGACCCTCTGATCTAAGCCCGTTGTTTCCACATCAAGACCATAGAAGTCTGAATTAATGCATTCCTCGATGCACCCCTCAAGGTTATCTGTCGTCCCCAAGATGAGTTCGCAATCACTCATCCACTCTTTAGGCTCAATCTTTGGCCTGCGGAGTCCTTCAAGCATATCTGTAAACATGTGTTTCCTTAATGTCGGTTTGTTATCCCTCTCTTATAGATTACAGCCCAGACATTAATATAAACTTGTCACCTTGATCTGCGAAACCGTTCTATCTCTTCTCGGTCACTAGGACTTTCAAGATCCTCGAAGTTAACACTTTGCTCTTCTTGAATCTTATCTTCAAGCTTGGAGGTCAATTCATACAAGAACTTCACAGGTGTGAGCACCGCTTTGAAGATAAATAGCGGGAACTTGATGAAAACAAACCCTAAGAAGGAGGCAAAGACTGACGGCAACGAATCCGCAATTATAAGGAAAAAAATGTAGCCCATTCCAAAAATACAAATACAAGCAATAACTAGGACAGCAAAGCCGAAGGTGGACGCCGTGAGCCAAGCTAATGTCTTAATCAGCCAAGCGGGAGCCCCAAGGAAAGTCAAAAAGCTGGCCTTTTTACTTAGTGTATCCTCATTTAAGAGACCTCTCGCAATCTCTTCTCTGTTTTCAAAAATATCAACGAGCTGATTGAATTGGTTCTTATGGGGCTTGGAAGAGATTTTATCTAAGACGATGTCTCTCGACCTTATGACCTTACGGTTCTTGGCCTGCTTGATTACATTAGCTAGACCAACTTCGCGGATCGCACTCTTGATAACGGACGCTTCTTTTTTGTGTTTCTTCAAAGCACCCGCAACCAAACTATTGAATGAGGCGACTTTATGCCTCCTCACAACTCTTTGTACGGCTAACTTTCTATTCATATCACACCTCTTTCTGTTATAGTCACCTGCAGTGTACGATAGAAAAGTTATTAAGGAGATCGACAATGCCAGAATTAAGTTTTAACTATGTAACATACGGACTTCTGAGCTTTTTCATGTTGTCCGTAGGAGGCAACGCTTGGACTGTGTACAAGACCACAAAGATGGAGAGTACTATACAGGAACAACTAAGTGGGAAGCTCGCGAAGACCGCAAAAGATATCGCATCTCTGAATGAGAGCGTTGGGACAATAACGTCTAAGATGGTCAAAAGATCAGAACTCGACAGCTTTGCGGACGAAATCATAGGGGGTCTCGGCGAGAAAACTCAATCCTCCATAAGAAGTTATATGGGTAAGACAGGAGCTCGTATAGATGATATCAGTGAGAGATTCGTTAAGATGGAAGGGGACTTAGATAAAGGTACCGCAAGGATCGGGAGTAGGACAACTAGGGCAAGAGATCCTAAACCTAAGCCTCCTGAAAGCTGGAAAGGTGTCACCCGTGACGACCAACACAAATGCGAAGACCACCCAGAGAGATGTGAGCCATTTCAGTTCACATGGGAATCCCCATTCTCCATAAACGGCAGACCTATCTATACGTTCTCTAGTGAGAACCTATGGGAAAAGCGAGGCAAGGTCTCTCTTAATCTAGCTTTCAAGGTAGTTGCGATGACCTTCAGAGAAGGAGATCGCCTTGGAGACGGAGCCGTTCAAAATCAAGGCGTTCACGTCATGGCAGGATACATCAGCCCTAAAGGGGGTTTTATCCCTATACCTGGATTAGAGAGTAAACTCCTCAGAGGCGACAGTAACCTCGACCCCAGATTGAAATACGTACCGAAAGTAGATGCTGGAAGAGAGCGACTTGGCTTGAGTTTATTCGAGCCGAGTCTCTTGGTCGGGTCTACATATCAAGGAGGGGGCTTTGGGCTGTCTGTGGGGGGGAGCTTTGTGAACTTCTATAAGGGTGACTACAGAATAGGAGCAAACCTTGTTTTAACTGAAGACACCCCCTATCTCGGGGCGAATGTAACATGGCACCCTAGAATCGCAGGTAAGAATCTCAACATCGCACCAAGTCTAGGGTGGGTCATAGATAAAGAGGGGGGCAACACTTGGTCTCTGGGAGTCCACTTTCAAGTGTGGTGAACCTTCCTCTTCAAGTATTTCTCAAAGCACCTCCTGTCTTTAGGGTGAAGCTCTAGTTCGAGCACCTCTGGAATTGAAATCCACATATAATCACTGTGTTCACGGTCTAGTTGAGGCTTAAACTCCATTCCAACCTCGCCTATGAACATAGTGTAGAACCTGCTCTCAGTGTGGTCTGTGACTCTTATGAAGGGAACTGATATCCCTATCTCCTCTTCTGTCTCTCTAATTGCTGTCTCATAAGCACTTTCATCTTTCTCCGAAGTACCTCCTGGGAAGTCCCAATACCCAGAGAAAGGGTCTTCCTTGTAATGAGCCCTTTTTAAAACAAGGGTCTTCTTACCGCACACAACCATAATCCCAGCTCCCATATCGTATGTCTCCATTCTTTTTCTCCTTTGTTCGAGTCATCACTGTTGGACAACAGTATAAGAAGATCGTTATCAAAGGAATGGGAAAAATAAAGAAAACGGAACTCAGATCTTATAAGTAAGTGGTCTTATTAGATCTGGCATACGATTGTTTACAAAGTGTGAAACACGAACAAGGATTAACATGAATATTAAAGAAACGGCAGTTAACGTCTTCTCACGGAGACACACCCCAGATTCCCCTCTCAGCCACTCAACTCTCGAACATGAAAAAGTCGCTGAGCTACTTCGGGTCGCGACCTCAATCCGAGATGGTTATGAGCCAGATAACTATGATAGTGGAGGTCGAGCCATTGTTGCCACACTCCCTTCTGAATACAATGAGCACTTCTTCAGCGGAGTCGCCATTGTCGAAGAGGGAGAAGAAGTACTTGAGGGGTTCAGGTCGAGAGTAGAGGGAGAATTGCCTCGACCCTACCGCGAGGTAATCCGAACCCAGAAGCCGAGTGCGAAGGCAGTAGAGCTTATCTTCTACAACTCAAAAGCACTAGCCTTAACAGGGAGTAATGAGCTTCCTATAGACGACGCGAATTGGGAGCTCGTCTCAATTAATGCGTATCCCGATACCAACAACACATTCCCCCCAATCCAACCATACGCTTTAAAAGCGAACTACTATGGACTCGACGGCGGGACACCTACAAACTACACCGAAGAAGATTTTTTGGATCTCCTCACGGTATCAGAAGCCTATTGGCATAACAAGGCTATGATTCGAGTCGAGCCTTGATGATGCCCTGCTATTCGAGGCTCGTAGTTACACACCCCTCTCATATTTGATGACCTCATCAACTAGGCCGAAATCAAGACACTTCTTAGGGTTCATGTATAGATCTCTCTTAAGGAGTGACTTAAGCTCTTTCTTTTTGATGTTTGTGTGCTTGAGGTAAATAGACTCTAGCATCTCCATCAAAGAGTCCATAGACTCCTTTTCGTCAGAGAGATTCTCGTAAGTACCCCAGACACCCGTGCTCACTTGGTGAATAAGCATGAAGCTGTGTTCTGTGATATGCCTTCGAGCCCCCACGCAAGACAAGACAGTCGCTGCGGACGCGGCAGAACCTTCCACATAAGTAAAAACGGGTACTTCAGACTCTAGTATATGACTCGCTCCCGCGAGACCACTAAAGACACACCCGCCAGGTGAGTTGATGTGAAGGTGGATAGCTGGGACACTAGGGAGGCTGAGGTCGGTCATAAGATTAATGATCTGCTGACCGACTGACCTAATAGCAATACCCATGTCCATGATAGACTTAGGTGTGATCGCTTGATAAAGGTAAATATGGTTCTCACAAACTGTAATATCCCCATAATAAGGAGATCCGTCTGTGGCCATAGGCTGACGTGAAGTAGGGGAGTTCTCGCCCTCATAAATTCTTCTGTTGGCTCTCATTACAAGTCTTCCTCTCGAATTACATAGTAGCCCTCTAGCCAAGCTGTGACTATCGGTCTGAAGTTTTCGTCGGAGACGGGGCTGAAGCAACTCGGCATCTTCCGATTCCCCATCTGGCAATTTTTGGAGTCATACGAGATGCAAAAATATCTCTCACTACACTCTTTGGGCGAGGAAATCTTCTTTAGGCAACCTTTAGGGTCGCGAACACCAGAGTTCATGAAAGGGGTGCAGTCACCTCGCGTAGCCCTATCGAGGATAGGGTCTGCCACTTGAGGGATGAGGAGAGCTTCCTCTCTCAAAGAAACAGACTCGAAGACTCCCCAACTCGTAGAGCTTGGAAGGATCTTGCCTATCTTGACCTCGCCCCACACAGGGTCTTCAAGGTGCAGGAATATTATTCCATCTCGTCTAAATATCATATAAGCTCCTCAATATACGATGAGCCTATAAAAGGGATACAAGATGGAAATGGAACTCATAGGGCAGGGGTGTGAGGCATCTTACAACTACTACGTCCAACCTTACGAAGAGCAATTCGCGAAAATACTTTTAGACAACAATGACCTAGAGGCCATTAAGGAAAGGGCGAAGAGCATCGTACTGAAGAAAGGAGGCGAATCTCAAAACATTGGGGACACAACATCTTTGCTAAAAAGATGGGTGACAGGATGGTGCGGTGAGAGAGTAGTAGAGAAACACTTGGGGTTAAAGTTCATGGATCTGACAATAGGTGAGTCATATGACTACAACCAACCAGATCTATTGAGAGCAGGATACTCTGTCGGAGTTAAAACTTGTAACGTAAAAGACTTCCCTCTGATGAAGCCCCCATCACCGAGTCACCTAAACCAACCTCAGATCTTTGTGGTCAAGGTCAGTAAAAGTGAATACTACGTGGCTGGCTTGGGGGACTATTCCGTAGTTAATAACCCCAAGAACTTTACGCCCTTTTTAGTCAGATCGAGTGCGATTCGACATAAGAGAGCGTTCTACAGGTTCGATCTGCTTAAACATGACTTCGATATAGAGGACTTGCTAAATTTTAGGGCTGACTCTATCAGATAACCCACAGTATCCTTCATGCTGTTTGTTATTGTGTACGAAGACCTCAAGAGCCTCTGGTTCACCTATTAGGTAAACCTTCTCTTTGGCTCTTGTGATCGCGGTGTACAACAGGGATCTCTTCAGAAGGTTAGGGCTGTGGCTGGAGGACAAAGGCATGAAGATAACTTCGTACTCCAGCCCTTGACTCTTATGCACAGTGGTAGCGTATGCCAGCCTCAAGAGCTTACTTATCCTGTCTCTAGGTATAGAGATGAGAGAGTCCCGAACGCCCTTTATAGAGACTTCCACATGATGCTTGCTAATGCGAGAGATCGTGCCAACATCTCCATTGAAGACTTCAAGGTCGTAGTCATTCTTAGTGATCATTACCCGATCTCCCTCTCTGAGAGTGTTCTTCCCTATCTTAACACACACCCCTCCGATGTCGGGGTTAAGGGCGGAGCGGAGCTCCCTATTAAGATTAGTCACCCCAAGAGTTCCATGATGTGTCGGACTCATCACATGGAATTCCACCCCATCCATCTGTAGACTCTTACACTTCTCTACCAGAGTAGAGAGCACATCAACTTCTTGGTCAAGAGAGACTACCTCAAATTCAGTGTTCGACTCTGGGACAATACCGCGATGCACTTCGTGAGCCGCCTTTGTAACACCCGAACCCTCTCCTTGCCTGAAAACCTCTGTGAGGTGCGTGCGAGGAACGCCACTATTAATAAGCTCAAATAATATAAAACCTGCCCCTACAGGAGGGAGCTGAGCAATATCCCCCACTAAAATGACCCTACAGTACTCTGAAATACCATTCATGATTCGCCACATCAGGTGAAGGTCTACCATTGAGCTCTCGTCTACAATAACAACGGATTCTGTTCGAGGGTTGTTAGCATTGTAACTCCAAGTAGTTAGGCGTGGATCACTCAGCTTCTTCTCTCGCTTCTCCTCCTCTTGCTGAACTCCCTCGTAGCTGGACTTCTGTTCTTTTTCTTTCGCACTCGGCTGACCCGCACCGAACGCTCTGTGGATCGTATAGGATTTTACACCTGTGAGCGAGTTGGCTCTCTTCGCCGCTATTCCTGTTGGGGCAATCAGCAAGATGTCCTCCCCTTCATCTTGAAGGATCTTACATAATGTAGACAGGATCGTAGTCTTACCTGTACCTGGCAACCCTGTAACGATTGAGAGTGGCTCTCGTATGCCTTGTTGAATGGCCTTTATCTGGGTGTCTGTAAGCTCGTACCTTGTGTATGATCGAATGGTCTCTTCTGAGACATCCCCCGCCAAATCCCTAGAGAGCTTCTCTTTCAACCTCTCGGCCACCCCAGACTCCATGCTATGATAAGGAGGCAAGTAGACCGCGTTAGATCCTCTTATCTTCTCGATAACTAGTCTAGGTCTCTTCGCTAACATCATATTCGAGATTGCCGACTTGATCTCAGAAGGATCGGTAATGCCTGTCAAGAGAGAGACATCTCGGAAAACGGTGTCTGCATTAAGGAAGCAGTGGCCATTCAAGAAACCTTGAGATAGCGACCAATAAACACAAGCCTCCACTCTGTGCGGGTTCTTCCTGTCGAAGTCAGAGACTAAGATAGATCTTGCTATAGCATCCACATCCTTAAAAGAAACGCCTGACTCCACTAAGATCCAAGGATTCTCCCGTAAGAACTTCGGGTTCTGGGAGATCTCTTTCCAGAGTTCATTCAGTACGTGGACGGATACACCTGAGTCCATTAGATCACCAAGCAAAGCGACCGATTCTGTCATAGATGCAGATGTCCACTCAGACCAACTTGTCAGAGCTGTACCTTTCAGCCATTTTGGGTTCACAGGACTCTTAACCACATTAAAGATCATCTTGCCATTCTTGTCCTGCTTCCTTTTACCTTGAAAGGTGAATACGGAGCCTCGGTCAACAGGGCCAGGCACATTACCTTTGACCACGATTGTTTCTGAACCTACCTCAGATGCAACAAGGCATCTGAGGATATAGTATGGTGGATTGGCAAAGATCTGCCCTAGTACTTTTGCTGAGTGATACATTAGTTATCCCTTTGTAGTGTTTTCTTAACTCGTTAAATATATAGTTTACAGTTGAAGGGAGGCACACCTAAGCAAAGCCCGCACTCTCTAAGTTTCGCATATGTCATTTTATTCCCTCTGTCTCGTGTCCCTTTATTATAATATAGAGGAATACAAGACAGGAGAAAATTAATGATATGTGAGAAATGTAATGGGTTCGGATATATACAAGTAGACGACGGCTTTAATGGTATGCCGAGAGCAATCCAATGCGAGTGTGTTCTGAACAAAGCATTGAAAGTGCAGGCAGAGAAGGCTTGGTCAAACTTAGGGCTTGTTCCTGTGAAGGAGTCTTCTCTCCTAGACGGAAAGGACAGACAGAATCTCCTCATCTCCTCAGACCGAGATATGTTAAGGGTACACTTGAGAACAGCCTTCGCTAACACCAAAAACCCAAGCCTCTTTATGAAAGTGGTAGGAGACCACACGCTCATGAGTGCATGGTTGGGCGGTCTTCATGCTCAAGGCCTTGCTGTGGCAGACCCTGACTTCCAAAGACACCTTAAAGTATATAGCTTAGAGGATCTTGCTGAGTCTCCCCATTTACTTATTGTGAGACTCGGCACTAAGATGGCTCGCAACTCCGCGATGCCAGAGGTGCTTGTCGAGACGATTGAGATGAGAGAACACCTCAACAGGGCAACATGGCTCGTAGAAGAGCCGACCAAGCCCCTTGAGGAGGGTCACTTAAGCTGGAGTTCTACCCTTCAGGAAATGATTCAAGGATGGTCTAGAGTCAGGATTGAGACCAAAGTCATGAGGAGAAGCAATGCCACAGAAACAGGAAAAGTGACCTCGAATATCGGATCACACAAGAGGATTAAATTATGAGTCTACTGAGAAGCATTATCCCATCTACATCAAGCGGAGACGACACTAACTTGATGTATCAGAACTACCTCGCTCTGAGAGAGTCAATCTTCAAGTTTGATATACCTTCAGAGGTAAACATCTATGAGTATATTCGCGAGTTCACCCAGAGACACGGACACCTCCCAAATCTGAAGAGCATCCACGACCATTTCGAGCAAGGTCAAAACTTTGATGAGGCTGATCGCATTCAACAAATCAGCACTAAGAGTGTGTCTTACAGAGGCGACTTCATCTCACTCATCGAGAAGACCGTAGAAGAGGCACGGGTTATGTCTCTTGCTTCAGCTCTCTCGGATGCTAAGACCATCGCAAGGTCTGGCCTTGAAGTCAAAGACGGGAGAATAAAGAAGCTCCTTAAGGGTGCCAGAGATGCGAGCAATCATCTCCTTACTCAGATCTCAAAGATCAATACCCCGACCTTCGGTTCAAGAATCGGAGGGGACGCGATGGTGGACGAAGAGGACTTCTGGGAGGAATTCGAGAAAGCTAAACACCGAGAGCTAGATGTTAGACCTATCACAGGACACTCGGTGATCGACAACGCTCTCGGAGGATTCAAAAAGAAAGAACTCTACATCCTCGCGGCTTACACAGGACACCTTAAGTCTACGACCTCACTTAATTGGGCATACAACCAAGCAATATATGGAGGGACAAGTACGCTCTACTTCTCCCTAGAGATGCACTACCCCCAATGTCGGAGAATGATCTATGTGTATCACTCTATGCACCCTAAGTTTAGAGCAAAGAGGATAGCATTAGGACTCCAAGCAGGTCAGACAGATGCCTGTATAGACCCAAAAAAGATCAGGGAGGGGACACTTTCTGAAGATGAGGTTGAGTTCCTCAAAGAAGTCACCAAAGACCTTCACGATGGCGTAAAAGAAGGAAAGTACGGGTCACTTCGGTTTGAAGTAGCTGACCCTAATGTAATGGACACCACTGTCGAAGACATCAGAACTAGAGCAGAGGCCATAGCACAATCAGAACCTTTCAAAATGCTTGTGGTAGACCATGCCCTACTCGTCTCCTCAAGAAGGTGGGTTGCTTCTACTACAGAGCGTCTGAATGAGGTGATACGAGACTTAAAAAAGATGTCTCTAGGTTTCAACCGAGGAGAAGGCATACCCGTTCTTTGCCTATTCCAAATCAGTCGCGAAGGATTTAAGGCGGCGGAGAAGAATGGTGGGAAGTACAATCTAACTCACTTGTCTTATGCAAATGAGGCGGAGAGGTCTGCGGACGTAGTTATCTGCTCTTGGTTCGGTGATGACCAGAGGGAGAAGTCTCAGGTTCTCTACCAATGCCTGAAGTCTAGAGATCAAGCTCCTTTCGAGAACTTTGAAGCTCAGATCAATTGGCCTGCGGGAAGAACTTTAGATATGCCGTTGCAGTTTCAATCTTCCGCTAGGCCAAAACAAGCCCCGAAAGGAGATGCCCTAGATAAGATTTTAGATGGGGAGTTACAATGAGTGACCTCTACTTCATTCAGTCTGCGAGTACGGGAATGATCAAGATCGGAAGATCGAAGAACCCTGAAAAGAGACTAAAACAGCTCCAGACAGGCAGTCCGAGCAAGCTGAAGTTGGTCGCCGTGTTCAAAGATAAGGGGTCAGAAGAGAGAGGTCTCCACGAAAGACTCAGGCAATTCAGAGTCAGACAAAACGGGGAGTGGTTCACATATGACTGTGTAGGCAGTATCCCCAACAAATATTACGAAGAGATCGAGTGGGGGGCTTTTGATGAGTGGTGGGTCAAACACTAAAGAAACCCAACATTCAAGCTTACGCTCCAATTTCTCTCCTAATTAGCGACCCACTGTAAAATACTTTTCTCTGAGTATGTCGTACTTCTGAAAGAGAACCCTGCTCATAGTAAGACCGAAGCTTTTTTTCGGGTCTCTCTGGAAAAAGTGCTTCAAGTTCTTCTTTAGGTCGTTTTGGATTTTAACTACCTTTCTGTCTCGGTCTTCCCTACTCAGTCTCTTGTCTCGCACAACATCGAAGAGGGCTTTATCTGCCTCTGTCAAATACAACATAGAGGTAAGAAAGTTCCTCTTCTTCTCCAAAGACCTTATGACACTGTCTAGCTCGAAAGCTAGAGTGGGGAAAAGGTTCACACCCTTGAGCATCTTAAGTTTTTTGCCGAGCCAAGGAATACCCTTAAAATTCTCATAGAGTTTTGTCCCCTCGAGAGCAAAAGGAGGAAGAGGTCTCTTTACCTCTGCGAGTAAGCCCTCCTTCAGCCTGTGAGCCGCTCCAAGAAGCCTGCCGACAGACACCCAAGCAATATTGTAGTCTTTGGGCCTTAGAGATTGAGGGTTGATGTCATTATTCCTCTCGACCAAAGCATCTAAGTCCTGAACACATATAAGGATTGAGTTAGACCTCTTGCCTTCAGAGTCTTTGACCTTCTTGAGTTCTTTAATCTCCCCCTTGATCTTAGGTAGCTTCATAATGTTAGCAGGGACTAATACAGACTTCATCTTGCGTGCGAATTTTTTAGGGACATACACTCGGGTCTCATATTCGAGACATTCGCCGCGATCCCAAGTCTCATTCTCATCATTGTCGTCAAAGGGATTGCTCCACTTAACACACTTGTGTCTTGATAGCGTGTAGTAAGATCTCCCTATTATAGAACCTTGAGAATCCTTTAAATAATCACCTTGGCTCACGTCGTCAGATTTGGCTACGTTATCAACATAGGCAATGACTTGAGGATGAGCATAGATGTCGAGATATTCCGCGTCGCCCTGAGACCTTACTTTAAAGTCTACCTTAGTATACTTTGAAAGTATGCCTTCATAGCGGAGGCTAGGGAATTGACTCTGGAAGCCCGCTAAGCGAGTGTTGAATCTCTTGCCCTCGACCAACTTCAAGAACCCCATAGGTGCTACGTTAAGGAGGCCTCCGTACCTAGTACTTTTGAACTTGAAATAGGTTCTACCTACGGTCAAGCCTTTTCGGTCAATGATAAACTCCCCACCGTAAACACCACACTTTTCAGCAAGCCTGTTTATGAAACCTAGTACGGTGCTGGAGGCATAGAGGTCTAAGAAAGAATGTTTACCCACACGTCTGACTTCATGATGAATCATGGCCAATCTCCTTTTTTCCTATAGGGGTCTATAAATAGACTAAGCAAAAACAAGGTAGTGTACTTTAACATTGATATTACCGTTGCCTACCCTCTTGTTCGAAATGCCATCTGTAGCCTCATGCCCCCCCGCTTTTGCATACCTAAGTTCTAGGTAGTAGATATTAGGAGAAAACTGAAGAGGTGTTGTGACCAATTGAGAGCCAGACTCTACCTCAAGAAGGTTTGAGTCCGAGTTAACTGTCGCTAAGACTTTGAGGTTAGGGTAGCTCAGAACGCCTGAGGAAAGAGGCGACACCCCCGTGTAAGTCTCAGTCACTGTGGCATAAAGGAGGTCATGTCCGTCAGCACCTATCGGTATGTCATTTAAGGAGTCATTGTAAGTGATTGAGGAAAAGAAGAATAGAGGTATAAAATTAACGTGGTAGCCAGGAGGGATCGTGAACGAAACAGTTCCCGTGCCTAGTAGACTGATACCTAGTGTCTTTAAGATAGAATCCGAACCGAGAGCTAGGAGAAGGTTCTCTGCACCCGCTTGTGCTGAGGCACTGCTAATCTCCACCTCACCATCAGGATCTAAGTGAACGTTAGCTCCGCTCAGAGCGGATATCTGATTACCTGAAATAGAGATGTCTTTAAGGACGATCTGAGGAGAGTCCACCGAAAAAGTAGACCCCGCATTAAAGTAACTACCTTCGTCTGTGGTCACATTAAAAGTGTGTGCGTCTGAAACATGCACACTCCCCTTTCGAGACACAGCCCCGTTTGTCGCAACACCGCCATCACCCCCCTTAAGAAAGATCGACCCCCCGAAGCTCCTTGAAGGAAAAGCCAAAAACCCATCTACAGAGTCAACATCACCCCCTGAAAGAGTCACGTCACCCGCCGAAAACGCCGAACCCGCTTCCTCAACCCAATCCACAGAGGTGACACCCCCTCCAATTATATTAACCGAGCCAGCTAAGGCATTATTACTACCTGTGCCACCCTGTAGGTTTACAGACCCCGCTGTACCTGTGCTGGAGGTTAAGTCCCCTGTTGTGATCTCTATGTCTCCTACCACGCCCTCCACACTAGACCCTGTTGTCAGCGTAATTGAGCCTACAACCCCGTCGTAAGAACCACTTGTTTGAACTACAACGTCACCGCTGTCAGAAGTCTCTGAAGAGGTCGGTGTACCTGTGACAGACCCTGTCTTGATCGAAATATCCCCTGACGTACTAGTACCATCCGCACCATCCCCCGTACTTAGGTAAATGAAAGCCGAGTCGTCATTTGAGTCTCTTGTTGTCGTGCTTACCGAGTAAACACCTCTCGCCAGAAAATACAACGAGTTAGCGTCACTCTCGATGCTCCCATAACCGTATGAGGTCAAGAAGATGTCTCCCCCCCAAGTATCAGAGCCTTCAACGCCTGAGTTAGACTTACCCCCATCTATATACACAGCACCTGCCCTGCTTGAGTTGCTTCCATTAACCGCCTGATCTCCGCCCTGTACCCTGACAAGGCCTGGGTTTGAACCGAGGGTGTCGCCCTGACCCGCGATTGTCACACTACCTCCTGATGTTGAAGAATAAGTGTTATAAGGCATAGGACTCAAGACAATATCACCCCCTGATCTTAGACTAAGTCCTCGCTTACTTACTACATGCACCTCTCCAAACGAGGGTTCAGAATAATCGGCGTTCGGAAAGTCGCCCGATTGAATCCAAACATAACCTGACAGACTTGAGTCTCCCGTTTTTAGGCTCAAATCTCCTGAGCGATAGGTTAGCGTTTGGTCTGTAGTTCCCGTAAGAAGGGAAATCCCACCACCGCCCGCTCCAGATGAACTTCCCGACTCAAGTGTGATAAACCCCCCTTCAAGAATACCCGAGTTGGACTCTAGTCGAAGACTAGGGTTCTCGTCAGAGATCAAGGTCAACTCGTAGTCAGAGGAGCGGATCACCCGACTCCCTTTATTGTATGTGGAGATTGTTCTCTCCAAAGCACTCTTGCTGGAAGACATATGCTCTTCTCCTAATAATATAGTCCGTGAGGTCGTTATGTTATAATGCTTTTATTGAGCGACTATAAAAAAACTAGGAGAGAATGATGTTTAGATCCGCCTATAAGATAGACTTCAGCGATTGGATAGACATCCAAGAAAACGTAGGGGGCTTCTTTGACCCCACTACCAATAAAAGGGTTCAACTATATAGAGACCTCTGCCCCAAAGGGAAAGACCTCGCTAAAGCTAAGTACCGAGAAGAGAGGAAAGAGTATGTGCGAAGTCTCCAGAAGAAAAACATCTCAAAAGGGAACAAGAGAGTCCTTGAGAGTTATGTTAAGACCACGGGGGACTTCTCAGAGACAGACGTTTATAAAGATCTGGATTTGTCAAGTGTCTCCTTCCAGCAAGCGTTTGTAGAGTCGAAAACTCTAGATGAAGTGAATTTCTCTCTGTCTTCTCTTAATTGGGCAAGCTTTGAGAACTCGACTATAAGAGAATGCACCTTCAAGGGTGCGAATCTCAAAGGTGCGATATTTAAAAGAGTCAATTTTCAGGGGAAAAACAACTTCTCAAAAGCGACCTTGAATATAGCAGACTTTCAAGGCTGCGACCTTAGAGAATGTTCTTTCTTTGAAGCTTCATTAAAAGAGGCCAATTTTACAGATGCTGATCTCAGAGGCGTTGATCTCAGTTCCTCAAAGGCACAGGGTGCTTTTTTCAAGGGAGCTCAGGTAGACGACTTCACAAAAGCACCTATACACATAAGAAAAATATGCACGGGTTTAAATTATATAGAGAGGGTCGTGAATGCTGAGACCCCAAGTAAAAAAGACCTTGTTAGAGTGTTCAAGAACCTAGATAAGTACGTGAACAGAGAAGACTATATGGTGTTCTATGGGCGGAGGATTGAAAGAATGCTCCAAAAAGCCCTAGAAAAAAGTGACCTAAAGCAAAGGTTGAGATATAACCTGAAAGATACAGTAAGAAAGGTACGCAGAAAATGGAAAAGCAAATTCTAAGAATAGAGAGAAGGATAGCCCAGCTAGAGAGGCAGGCTTCTAGAACCTTAACCGCTTCAGACAAGAGTTGGCTCGCGAACAAGTTTGACGAGCTAGAAAGTTGGGTTCTCGGAACTCGAAGAAAAAATAAAAAAAGCCTCTCCAATATCAGAGAGGCTTTTGTTGATCAGGGTGTAAAAAACCCTAAAGAGATCAGCAAGTGGGTAGAGAGAGCGAAAACCCCTCGCACCTTGATGGAAAAAGAGGTTAAGAACGAGCTCGACAAGAAGAACTCCTTTAAAGACCGCGTAGAGTACCTTTCCGACACTTGGGAGTCTAGGTTCGAGAAGAGCCTAGACAAGCAAGCAGGTATTGTATATACGGCGGATATAATCAGTGCCGCTATTGTTTACGGACTGCTGTACGCGGTGGCTAAAAGCATACCAGGATTCGGCCTCGCGGCCTTAGCCTTCATGCTGATCAAAATATTTATCGTCGCGATAGTCTTGGTGGTTGTACTCTTCGACCTCAAAGGCTGGGAGAAGATGAAGAGGCTCTTCTCCTCAAAGGCAAGACCTCAAGACGTAAAGAGGCTCAGAAAAGCCTCCTTAAGAGTTGATCTCCGCCTTCTTTGAATACCTCTCCAGGATCTTTCCCTCGATATTTCCAGATGGCGGATTTCATCCCTCTCTTCTCAAACTCATACTTGAGCCACTTTGACTTCTTGACACCTGTCTCGTCATTGTCGTAACAGATGTAGAGAGTAGAACTCCGTTTGTAGTACCTGTGGATCATGTCAATGGACAACTGATCCATGCCTGCTCTCAAAGTGCAAACAACGGCATCTCCCGTAGGTACGACTCGATCTAGAGCTATCTTATCAAAGACACCTTCTGTGATCCAGAGATCACCACCTTCGTGTAAAGAAGAGAAGGCCTCAGGAGACCCTAAGAAGTAAGGGTTCCACTGAGCGGAGAGTGTCCGATACTGAGACACTCTCTTCTCTCCATTAGGTAGGACTTGTCTCAGCTCAAGACCGATTATAGCCCCTCTAGGTGAAGTGATCGGTATGACCAAGTGATCTTTGATCTTGTAGCCTGTGTCCCCATACATACTGTCGAACCTCGAACAGCCAGAGGAGACAGGACTCCACGAATGAAATCTAACCTTAGAGTTAGAGTCTACACCCCTTGAGGCTAAATATCCAGAGTACTTCTCTAGAGGAGGTCTTAACCCCGCTTGAACCCAATCAGACATTCAAACCCCACATAGGAGGGTCTGCTTTGCCTTCTTTGACTAGAATGGCGAGATCATAGCCACTCTTATAAACTGCGTTATCGCTCGTCGCATCCTTACCTGCGATACCATCAATGTAGCCTTGGATCAGCTCTGTAGGTGCGGTGGGGGTTGGATTACCTGTCTTGATCATTCCCATGTCTACTCTCCTTTTTCACACATCCATTTTGAGATAGAGAAGAAAGAGATCCAGAAAGACGCTCTCTCTTTATACCATGTATTGCATTTACCATAAAAGCCTGAGTTATGGTGGCACGCATGAAGGTCTCTCTTGTCCATCATAGACAAGAGCCTCCTCATTGTGTCCACACTATATTTAAGGTTAAGAAGCTTGCGGCACTCTCTCTGGATTAGAGGTTTAGATTCTTCCGCCTTCTCTTCCCAGCCATTAAACCCTCTCTTTCGTCTAAATAAAGGGTAACTGTACCTAGCATGTATCTGGAATACACCACAGGCTTTCCCCCTATCCCCCGTCCTAACAGGTCTCAGGCGAGACTCTAACCAAGACAGGGCAAAGACCCTACTATCAGGGCCTCCCTCCCCCCAAGCATGAGTTAAGAGCTTCCTCAAGTGTTTCTTGCTTGCAGAGGAAGTTGTAACATGAGACCAATCTCTCTTGATCTCAACTCGCGACGCGACCTCTAAGCTATTAAGCATACATTGGAAGCTCAGCGAGAGAGCTAGAACTAAAATAGTCATTCTTTTCCTTTCAAAATCGCCTCCCTAACATAGTGGAGGACTAGTACGGCAACCCAGCCGTACACTTTTTCTGCATTGATATTAATGGGTTTACTGTTCAAATTAACCTTGTGGGTATTATATAAAACGTACTCTTTGAGTATCGAAAAGAAGCACTCTTCTTGCTCTCTTGTGTATGAAGTGGTTTCATGAGATATGCCAAACCGTATCCATTCATCTAGAGTGTGGGACGCAAAGAGGTCTCGAAAAGACAAGTGGCAAAGCATCTCTACAGGGGCAGATTTTACATAGAAGCCCCTCCGATCTCCTTTGTAGAGGTAAGAGAACTCACTCATTTCAAATAAGTCGATGAAGCGTTTGCGGTAATGACATAACCACCGCTCACTGAGATCTAAATCTAAAGCCACACCCTCATGGTAGAAACGAGGGAGAGACCCCTCTATCCACGAAGCCACATCGACTATCTCTTCTTTTCCAGAATAGTATTTGAGGCCTTGCGGTAGAACCACTTCGCTGTCCTCTTTGAGTATAAGCACTGCTTCTTTGCGAGAGTTTTTAGTGTCAATGGGAATATCATACTTCAAGTCGTATCCTTGAGACTTCAAGGATCGGGTCGCAAACCTCAAGTTCTCCCGTGAAGCACTTCGCCCCTCACCAAGTAGTAAGTGCTTTAAGTAGACTCGAACCCCACCATCTTGAGGTTGGTGTGTATTAAAGTAAGTTTGTACCGCAACCCTCTCACCAGACCCCGCTCTCGGCTTGCGGTCTCGACCTCTCTCTTTGAGAAACTCATCGACTAACTTGTTGGCATCATAGACACCTCCAATTTCCCGAAGATAAGCAAAGCTCTGTAAAAGGCGTTCAAAATCCTCTTCTTCTAGGTTACTCTTGACAAAAGCAACGTTTACCTTATATTTCCTCTTGACCCAACGAAGAATGCTTATTTTTTGTGTCAGATCCAATGACTTTCTCCTGTTTTTCATGTCTCTCAAGACGAAAGATTCTGCTCATGGTTAACTATACCCATCTTACCTCTGAAAAAACTTGGCACAAGGGTATGCTTCCTATTTTTTGCTTCTCTTTCAAGCAAGTGACTGAATACGAACTAGGTATTGACCTCTCCAAATATAAAGAGGACATCAAGCTCATCTTCTATAAGAGGCAAGCACACAGGATGGTTAAAGAAGGACTCGACCCAGAGGAAGTACTCCAAGAAGTGTACAAAGGGGTGTTAATTAGGAATAGAGGTAAATGCCCCTACGACCCCCGCAAATCGGCACTCTCCACTTACATCGTGCTCGTCATGGATTGTATCATCATGAACATCGTGAGCAAGCACAGAAAAGAGAAAAGCAGATTTGAGTACGGGTCTGAAAGTGACGTGGCTTCCTCTTGTAATACCTCGTTTGAGAAAGATTACACCGACAACCTAATGTTCGTTGAGATTCGAAAGTCCTTTAAAAAAGATCAGCTCACGGTCTTCGACGCCATCATGGACGGATTCAAGATGGCACATATTGCAAGAACACTAGGTTGGGAGGCACGCAAAGTGTCCAAGTTAAAAAAAGAAATCCAGCAAATCGTTGCTACAAAGATGAACAGAGGAGATTTACTAACATGTTAACTTTTTTATATAGTACGGTGAACGCAGGGAAAAGTGCAAACCTCATTATGAGAGCACATTCCTGCCAAGAAAGAGGCATCCAACACTTGATCTTCGTGCCAAGCATAGCCCAAGAAAGAGATGGGAAGTCTCAAGTCAGGTCAAGAGCTGGGTTTGAGCTTAAAGCGAGGTCTCTAGAAGAAAACACTAATCCTACCGAGATCCTCATAGATACAATGTTACACTCAGGGGCTAAAGACCCTTGCCAAATTATTTTCGTGGACGAGGCTCAGTTCTTGACCAAGAAGCAGGTTCTCGAATTTACGAAAATATGCGACGAACTCGAAATACCTGTATATGCATATGGACTCAGAACTGACTTCAAAGGAGAACTCTTTGAAGGCAGTAAGTACCTCCTCGCTTGGGCGGATAACATCGAAGAGATCTCCACCTTTGAGACAGGAACCGCTAAAAAGGCCACTTTCAACATGAAGGTAAACGAAAAGGGCGACCCAATAAAATCGGGTCGCCCTATCAATCCTAGTTTCGACTATAAGCCTGTATCTAGGAAGTCTTTTAGTCTCGGTTCTTAGCTCGGTTCTTAGCTCGCTCGGTCGCCCAAAGTGCATTTAAGAGTATTTCATCTGAAAACTCTCGAATGTATCGGTCTGAAATCTCGTCATCGCTCTCGCAGTAGAAAGAGAAGTACTCCCCACGAGATTTTCTCCGAGCCTCGCGGTACTTCTTGACATAGATAGCAGATGCAACATCTCCGCAGATGTTGCCACTGTAGTAGTGACACATTCTCTGGTCTATGTCCTCTTCCTCGTCTTGACCCCAACGGCGGTCTATGTATTGAATGTAGAGAACTGCCATCTTTGTGGCGAGTCTCACATCCTTGACAAGCTGACCGCAAGTCACCTTTTTAATGGCGGTCGCTGGTACTTGCTGGTACACGCCACAAGCTGTGCCGTTATTAAGCGACTTGGGGTTATACCCAAAGCGGGTCTCTTTGTAAGCTAAAGCAATAAGCCGATGAGGGTCTATGAGGCCATGCTCAGCCACGATTGCCTCAGCCACTTCCCGCAGGTGGCTTTGCACCTGCGGATCTGCGAGGTGCTCGTCTTTGATGTTGTCTGACGACAACATACTCAGAATAATGTAGAAAACAAGTTCAACGGTCATCATTTCTTTTCCCTTTCGATAGTTATTTAAGTTCTTTATCGAAAGGCATCAGGGGCACCGTTTTTTATTCTAAGCCCCCAACTCGTCAGGAGCCGAGTCAGGAGAAGAGTCAGGGGCTGAGTCGGGGGCTGAGTCAGGTGACTCGTCAGGTACAGAGTCAGGTGACTCGTCAGGTACAGAGTCAGGTGACTCGTCCTCTTCTGAAAAGTCAAAATCAACCCCACCTAAGTCCAAAGGCAAGTCTCCGAGACCACCGCCCAATAAGTCCGTGAACTGAGCCATCACCTTCTGCATGTCTTCTTCCGACATCTCGCTCTCACCCTCGCCATCGCCCTCAAGAGAAGACAAATCCATGCCTTGGAACAACTTCATGAACTCAGCCATGAAGTCGAGCCCTTTCTCTTTATTCTTGAGGTGGTCATACTGCTTCCTGCGATTACGGTCTTTTCTTCGCTGGCGGATCACCGCCTTCTTTTTGTTTGCTCTACGTTGCTTCTTATTCATAGCGATTCCTCTCATGCAAGATTTACAAATCACGATACCACTGAGGTATAGGTTTGGGCTGAATACTTGATGCTCAAAAGCAAAAGGGAATAGGCCACCACAGGTGAAACAGACATAATCATCTTCGTTATGCATATTAGACCCCCCTAAACACAAAAGCGTCCTCTTAACTCCAGCTTCGGAAGTTAAGAGGACGCTTTCTATTAGTAGTGGAGATGGAAAGAGGAGTAGTTTAACTTGTAGTTTAAAACAAAAATAAACAAGAACAAGATTAGGAAGAAGAAAGAGGAAAACCTCTTCGTTGAAGAGAAGCGAGCCTGAGTTACGTCAAAGAAGTTCTTACTAATTAATATAACTAGAAGCCAACCGAGCAACAAAAATAACTCCCCATCTACCACCACGGTATTGCTCCCTGAAATAAAGAACACACTATAACAAATAGCCGAGAATGCGGAGACCCAAGTTAGGAGGCTCAATGTCTGGCGAGCTAACGCCTTTCGGATTGGTCTCTTAAGTTTCCGAAGAGCTCTAATCTCTTCGCTACAAAACTCCCAAGAGGCGAAAGAACGCCCTAGTATCCAGCAGAGGAAGGTCACGCCTACTACGGCCTGTAAACCCATACCGTAGTAGGGGGGTGCTACTGCGAGTAGAACCCAAAAAATAGGGGCTGTGAAGACACCCTTTAGAATATTCAGTACTTTGTCCATGAACAATGCTCCTTGATTGATTGTTTAATTATTTCCTTTAGTTATCAATCAAGGAGGGGGGGTACTAAATGCTCCCTAAGTAATCATCTCGCTCTCGACTTTTCTGCATAGATGAAGAATTCCGCTTCCAAGATAACCTTGAAGACAAAACTTGCCCCCCTAACAGATAGACCTTCAACCCTGAAAGACACACTGTCTTCATCAATCTCTCGACCTTTAATCTCATAAGGATGCGGTACGGAGATAAGGTCTGAGATAAGGTTGAAATCAGATTCCAAATAAGTTTTCGGTTGAGCCTCTAAGATGTTGTGTTCTATGTTTAAAGTTAGAGCTCTGAGGAACTGCCTCTCACTCGCAGGGTTGTGTGTGAATTTAATAGGGAAGCCTAGATCCTCCTCAAGAGAGTGAAAACTCACTTTAACGAGGCCTTCCACACTACCACCCACATAACCTTTTATCATGTCGTCTTCTCTTCGAGGATCTAAGTGGTGAACAAGAGGCGTGTCAGACACCTCCACATCCCCTCTTCTCTTACTGCTTTTTGCGACTTCTAGCGGGCTATCATAAATGAAGCCTGCAAGAGAGTGTAAGAGGTGGCTCGCACCGCGAGCTCCCACACCAGAAAATAGCCTATTAATCGACCTAGATCCTGAACCTGAATGACGGTACATATAAATCCTCCTTTTTTAAACGCGTGCGGATTTAACTAGTATCATTTCTTTTTTTCTCGCTGGACTATCTTCTCCAGCTTCTCTGTAAGGTATGCAAGTTTTCTTTTTGCCTCTAGAATTTCTTGCAGGACTTTGTCGGAAGACTCTTGTTGAGATGGAGCTTCTTGCTCCTCATTCATCTTCTTGATTTTCTCTAGGTGCCACATCTTGGTCTTGATCCTCTTGGTCTTGATTCTCTTGGTCTTGATTCTCTTGGTCTTGATTCTCTAGGTGCTTCTGTGATTTCGGTAGGGTTGCATCATGGATGCGATTACCAAGTTCTGTAAAGCCTACCAAGTGGAGGATCTCCATTAAAGGATGAGCGACCACGTTGTGGATAGTGTAATTAAATCGTTTCATTTTTTAACTCCTTAGTTATTTGAACCATAGTGGAACGAGTGCTTGGCATCGAAGTAATCACCCTTCGGCATCTCAATCTCGGCACATGTCTTGTAATTGAGAGCGGGGTGTGGCTCTCGGTCTGAAAAGTAAACAACTTCGTTGCCGCTCATGCATCGGTAAACTGTAGTCTCTGAAGAGCGATCTAACGCCAGCAAAGCCAAACAGGTAACGAGAATTAATATAGGAATGGCAACCTCTCGCCTGCTCATAGCAATCTCCTTGCGTGATTAGTTATTATAGGCACTGCACTTATCGAGATAGCCTGAGGGTCGAGCAAAAACTTAGCGATATCTCATTCTATAGTCTTTGGGCGTTCTAAGGATGCCGAAATTGACTTGCTCAATGGCATCCTTAGCATATT
>Ga0102815_10000684_pt1 | contig 22032 bp, 16 predicted proteins | sample ColrivemetaGS759_FD_79113 | JGI IMG/M metagenome (GOLD analysis project Ga0102815, IMG submission 79113) | Estuarine microbial communities from the Columbia River estuary - Ebb tide ETM metaG S.759 | ecosystem: Environmental > Aquatic > Marine > Intertidal zone > Estuary | place: USA: Columbia... | reverse complement strand
CAGGCTGCTTTTAATAATTCTGCCTTATTTACATTAATTATATTTTTAATTTCATAAGAAGGTCTGTTGGAACTTTGTTTCACAGAATTAAGACTAATTTCATTTAGTTCATTATCTGGAGTTAAATTCACGGTTATTTCAGATGATTCATTAACAGTAATGGATTGTGATTTATAACCAATATAGCTTACTATTAAAGTTTTATTATTTGATAAATTTTTAATTTCAAAGAGTCCATTTTCATTTGAAATAACTCCAATTGTAGAATTTTCCCAATAAATATTTGCGCCAATTATTGGGTTGTTAGTTGTGTCTAAAATTTTTCCTTTCGTACTATTTTGGCTTATTGCACCCAAAGGAAGTAGGATGAATAAATAGATGATATATTTTTTCATGAATAAAAATATTAATTGTAATAAATAGAATTTTTATTTTAATAGCATCTGCTATTCTTAAAAAGAACTATAAATCAAATTAAGAAGGATTGAAACAATATTTGTTTGTTTTGTAAAATTTTAGGAGGTGAAAAATCTTGATAGTCTAGCCTGTTAGCTTTAGTGAAATTCATTTTTTTTACAAAAATTGTGTAAAATGAAAAAGCTAAAACAGATTGAGATTTTATTAACTTTATAGAATTAGTATGCTGAAAAGAAATGTTAGTTTTCGTGTCAATTTCATTCTTGCAACAATCCTTTTTTGAAAATTTTATTGTTTTATAATTACTGGAAACAATGTTGGATTTACAACAAGAATCAACTTTTGAATAATTAGATATTTCAACCAAATTTTCATTGCAAAAATGTTTAAATATCGAAAAGGATGTAATGGACAGCAATAATATTGCCACCATAAACACCGCTGATATTTTTCGAAAAACATTTTTCATTTTGCAAAATTACAATTTCAGTTAGAAATAAACCTTAAAATAATACTAATTTTAACCCTCTTGTGCTTTTAATAGTGTGGTTGAAACAATAGTTGTTTCAGAGCAATAAACTTATAAAGTAGATATTTTATGCATTTTTTAATAAACATTCATTATTAATGAAGTACGTAAAAGTGATTTTAGCTTCATTTTGTTGTTACTTAAATAACCGAAAAATTAAATTTTTAACAAGTTGATATTCAGTAATAAAAAGTGTTTAAAAAAGTATGCTGATACTTTTCCTAAAGTATGCTTACACTTTCTCTAAAGTATGCTGACACTTTCTCCAAAGTATGCTAATACTTATTATAGATACCTTTTTAATGTAAAAATTCTTTTATTTATATGCTAACCTTCTTGCACTTTTAGGCGCGCAGTTGCAACAGTTTTTGTTTCAGAAAAATCATTTTCTAAATATTTTAAATGACCAACAATTGCAATCATTGCTGCATTATCTGTTGTATATTGAAACTTAGGAATGTAAGTTGTCCAGCCATATTTTTCTTCAGTAGCTTTTAATCTTTTTCGTATTTCAGAATTAGCACTAACACCACCAGCAATAGCAATATGAGTTATCCCTGTTTGTTTTACAGCTTTTTTAATTTTATCGAATAAAATTTCTACAATAGTATATTGTATTGATGCACAAATATCGTTGAGGTTTTCTTCAATAAAATTTGGGTTTTCTTTTACATTTTTTTGAATAAAATATAAAATAGCTGTTTTTAAACCGCTAAAGCTAAAATCTAAATTTGGCATTTTTGGCTTTGTAAATTTAAATGCTTTTGGGTTACCAAGTTGGGCATATTTATCTACTAAAGGTCCGCCAGGATATGGCAATCCTAATATTTTAGCTGATTTATCATAAGCTTCACCTACAGCATCATCAGTAGTTTCGCCAATTACTTCCATAGTAAAATAATTGGTAATTTTTACAATTTGAGTATGTCCTCCACTAATAGTTAAACATAAAAAAGGAAAAGGCGGTTTTTGTTGTGTTTCGTCTTCAATAAAATGTGCTAAAACGTGTCCTTGCATATGATTTACTGCAATTAAAGGAATGTTTAAAGCCAATGAAAGTGACTTTGCAAAAGAGGTTCCAACTAAAAGTGAACCCATTAATCCAGGTCCGCGTGTAAAAGCTATGGCATGTAACTCTTTTTTGTCGATATTTGCTTGTTGAATTGCTTGTTGAATTACAGGAACAATATTTTGTTGATGTGCTCTCGATGCTAATTCAGGAACAACACCACCATATTTTGAGTGAATTTCCTGATTTGCAACAACATTTGAAAGTACTTTTCCGTTGCATAAAACAGCGGCACTTGTATCATCGCAAGAAGATTCAATACCAAGAATATAAATTGGTTTATTTTTAGTCATTTAATATAAATATAGGCACGAAAATTGCCGTTAATTTGCAAATTTAGCGCATATCAAACGAATTAAAAAAATAGTTGTAAATATTTTACTTGTACTGCTTGTTTCCTTAGCGGTTATAAGTGTATTGTTATCAATTCCTTCGGTACAAACAAAACTTGGTAAAAAAGCAACTAATTATTTGAACAATGAATTTAAGGTTGATATTAATGTAAATAAAGTTGATTTATCTTTTTTAGGGAAAGTTCAGCTGAAAGAAGTTTTTATTAAAAATCATCACACAGATACTTTAGTATATATTGAAAACTTAGCAACTTCAATCCTTAGTTTTAAAAAGTTGGTAGATGGAAAGCCAGAGTTTGGTCAAATTTCTTTAGATAATTTTATTTTAAATATTAGAACTTATAAAGGAGAAGTTGATGATGCTTTAACTGTTTTTGTTGATAAATTTGATGATGGAACAGTTAGTGATAAGCCTTCAGGATTTATTTTAACTTCAACCAGATTAAAATTAAATAAAGGGTATGTTGAAGTAGTAGATGATAATTTTGAAGATGATGAGCCTGTTTTTTTTAAAGATATAAAAGGAAGTGCTAAAAACTTTAAAATTGAAGGGCCTAATGTTTTTGCTGAGATTAAAAATTTGCATTTTATTGAAAATAGAGATATTGAAATTGAAAATTTAACAAGTGATTTTTCATACTCTAAAACAGCAATGAATTTTAATAATACATTGCTTGAAACGGCCGAATCATCTATTGAAGGAACTATTCGATTTAATTATAATAGAGAAGATTTTTCCGACTTTAATAATAAAGTAAATGTTTCAGCTGATATTGATAAGGCCAATATTTCATTGTTAGATTTAAAGCAATTTTATAATGAATTAGGAACAGATGATGAATTGCATTTTTCAACTAAAATAACAGGGACACTAAATAATTTTACCACATATAATTTAGATTTAAAATCTGATAATGGAGCAATTATTAAAGGTGATATTAATTTTAAAAATGTTTTTAATAGAGAAAGTGGATTTGCATTGGAGGGTGATATTGAAAATTTAACGTCAGATTATTATCATTTAAAAAAATTATTACCAAATGTTTTAGGTAATTCTTTGCCAACAGAATTTTCTAAATTAGGCCGTTTTACGTTAAAAGGTCAAACTTATATTACCGCTAGTTTAATAAATGCCAACATTGTTTTAAATTCAGATCTAGGAACAATTGTGTCAGATCTTGAATTGTCAAATATTAATAGTATTGATGATGCCACTTATATTGGCTACGTTAATATTATAAATTTTGATTTAGGGAAATTAATAAATAATGCAAAAGTTGGTTTAATTTCTGTTGAAGCAGATATTGATGGTGAAGGCTTTACGCTGGAAAAAATGAATACTGCAGTAAAAGGTATTATTTCAAAATATGAATACAATAATTATACATATGAAAGTATTAAACTTAATGGTGTTGTAAAAAATAAACATTTTAATGGTGAAACTGAAATTAATGATGCAAACATTAAATTGAATTTTAATGGATTGGCAAATTTTTCTAGAAAAATATATACATTTAATTTCAAAGCAATTGTAGACTATTGTGATTTAAATACAATTAACTTATTTAAACGTGATAGTATTTCAAATTTAAAAGGTGAAATAAATATCAATGTGAAAGGGAATTCAATTGATGACTTAGTTGGTAATTTGGTTTTTAAAGATATGTTATACACCAACCAAAAAGGTGATTATTTTTTTAAAGATTTTAATATTCAATCGTCATTTGAAGATAGTACAAGGACTATTACAATTAATTCACCCGAAATTATTACTGGTAGAATTAAAGGAAAATTTAAATTTGCTGAATTAGTTAAATTAACACAAAATTCAGTTGGTAGTATTTATTCTAATTATAAGCCGTATAAAGTTACGTCAGGCCAATATTTAGATTTCAGATTTAATATTTATAATAAAATTGTTGAAGTTTTTTATCCAGAAATTGTGTTAGATGCAAATTCTTCCGTAAGAGGAAATATTAGTTCTGATGATAACTTATTTAAATTAAATATAAAATCTCCAAGAGTTGAAGCTTATAAAACTGTAATTGAAGAATTAAACGTTCAAATAGATAATAAAAATCCGCTTTTTAACACACAACTTTCAATAGATAATGTAACCTCCAAATATTACAATATTAGCAAACTCCAGTTGGTAAATATTACTTTAAATGATACACTATATTTTAGAACTGAATTTGATGGAGGGATAGATAAAACCGAAAAATATAATTTAGCTTTTTATCACACTTTTAATAAAGAAAACAAATCAGTTTTTGGATTACAAAAATCAGACTTTACTTTTAAAAATAACAAATGGGTTATAAACCCTAAAAATAATTTAGAAAATAAAGTGGTGTATGATAATAAAACAAAAACGTATAATTTCAGTCCATTTTTAGTTGCTTCAAATAATGAGGAAATTGAATTTTATGGCACATTAAAAGATACCATTTCAAAAGATTTAAACTTTAAATTTAAAAATGTAAAACTTGCAAGTATTACACCTGAAATTGATAGTTTAAAGCTAAAGGGAATTGTTAATGGAAGTTTAAAATACGAGCAATTATCCGGTAGAATTAAGCCTACAGCAAATTTGTCCATAGCAAATTTTTATGTTAATAATTCTCATCAGGGAGATTTAAAAGTTGATATTGAAGGTAAAAATTCAGTTCGGAATTATGCAGTAGATATTTCACTAAAAAGAAATGGAAATATCAATTTTTCAGCACTTGGAGATTTAGATTTCACTTCAAAAAAACCAACTATAGATTTAATTGTTGATTTTGAAGAATTTAAGTTAGATGCTTTTAGCCCATTGGGTGAAGATGTTTTTACAAACATAAGAGGTTTTGTATATGGAAATGTGAACTTAACAGGTTTGCTTAGTAATCCAACTATGGATGGAAATTTATTTTTAGATAAAGCAGGAATGTATTTTCCATATTTAAATGTTGATTATGAATTTGACGGAACAAGTATTGTTGGGTTAACAAATCAAACTTTTACTTTTGAAGATGTAACAATTAAAGATAGCTTCAGAAAAACAAAAGGGAAATTATCAGGAACTTTAAAGCATACTAATTTTGATAATTGGAAATTAGATTTAAGTTTAAATACTAGAAATTTACTGGTTTTAAATACTATTGAAAAAGAAAATTCTTTGTACTATGGTACAGGTTTTTTAGAGGGAAATGCATTTATAAAAGGACCAACCGATAAGTTAGTAATTGATGTTGTTGGGAAAACCAGAAAAGGTACTCACTTTGTAATTCCTATAAGCGATGTAAAAACAGTTGAAACTTCTCAATTAATCAGATTTGTAAGTAAAAATAAATTTGATGATAACGAAGAAATTAGAAGGCAATTTATTTCAGATAAATTAAAAGGCTTATCAATGGTTTTCAATATAGATATTACCAAAGATGCTATTGTAGAAATGGTGCTAGATAAAGCAACAGGAAGTTATATAAAAGGAAGTGGAATTGGAAACTTACAAATAGATTTAGATACCAAAGATAAATTTGATATGTATGGCGATTTTATTGTTGATAATGGTATTTATAATTTTAAATATGGTGGCTTTATAAATAAACCATTTACTGTTAAAAAAGGAGGTAGTATTTCTTGGAGTGGAAACCCTTTTACAGCTGATATTAATATAGAAGCAGTTTATAGAGTATCAGCCAACCCAAAATCTTTACTTGAAAATATTGTTGCAAATAGAAAAATTCCAATAGATTTGATAACTCGTTTTTCTGGAGAATTATTTAATTCACAGAGAGATTTTGATATTGAAATACCTAACTCAAGTTCTAATATAGCTTCAGAGTTAGCTTTTAAATTAAATAATAATGATAAAAATAGTAAAACTGTTCATTTTATTTCTTTACTGGTTTCAGGAAGTTTTTATAATGAAAGTGATTTAAGTGTGAATAGTAATGCTGCATTATACGGAACTAGTTTTGATATGTTGTCAAATGTTTTCGATAACATTCTAAATCAGGGAAATAATAGGTTTAAATTAAAACCAGTTTATACAGTTGGAGAAAAAAATAAAGTAGATAATTTAAATATAAATGATCAATTAGCAATTGCTTTAGATTATCAAATTAATGATAGAATAATTATAAACGGAAAAGTAGGAATGCCAATTGGCTCTAAAGATCAAACAAATGTGATAGGTGAAGTTAATGTTGAATTTTTAATGAATGAAGATGGCTCTTTAAGATCTTCAGTTTTCAATAGGCAAAATGAAATTCAGTATACTGAAGAAGAAGAAGGGTATACTCAAGGAGTTGGTTTAACATATCAAATAGATTTTGATAATGGAAAGGAATTACTTCAAAAATTAGGATTAAAAAAGAAAAAACAGCAGGATTCAATTCCAGTTAAAACTTTAAAAGACACAATTATTACAGATAATAAAATATTAATATTTAAAAATAAAAAAACAATTCAAAAATGAAAAAACCAACCTTAGTAATTTTAGCAGCAGGAGTAGGAAGTAGATACGGAGGATTAAAACAATTAGATACCTTTTCAAAACAAGGAGACACCATTTTAGATTTTTCTATTTATGACGCCATTCAGGCAGGTTTTGGTAAAGTTGTATTCATAATTAGAAAAAGTATTGAAGATGATTTTAAATCTTTTTTTAATGAAAAACTGAAAGGTAAAATTGAAGTTGAATATGTATTTCAAGAATTGGATAAAATTCCTGAAAAATATAAGGATAATCAAAGAGAAAAACCTTGGGGAACAGGTCATGCCTTATTAATGACAAAAGATGTAGTTAAGGAAAATTTTGCGGTAATTAATGCCGATGATTTTTATGGACGTGAAGCATACCAAGTTATGGCAGACACATTAAAAAGAATTGATACAAACTCAAATGAATTCAATATGATGGGATATGTATTAAAAAATACGATATCTGATTTTGGTTTTGTTTCTAGAGGTGAGTGTAAAGTTGATGAAAAAGGATTTCTTATTGGATTAACTGAACGTACTCAAATTGAAAAAATTGATGGAGTTTTAAAGTATAAAGATGATGATGGTGAAATGAAACCAATTTCTGAAGACACAACTGTAGCAATGAATTTTTTCGGGTTTACACCAAAATATTTTGAGCTTTCAAATCAGTTATTCGAAGATTTTTTAGAAAAAAATTATAAAGAACCAAAAGCGGAATTTTTCATCCCTTCAGTTGTTAATCATCTTATTGTTAATAAATTAGGTGTTATGGAAGTGTTAAAATCTAATGCGCGTTGGTTTGGCGTTACATATAAAGAGGATAAAGAATATGTGACTTCAGAAATCCAGAAGTTAAAAGATAATGGTACATACCCAGTTAATCTTTGGTAGTTATTATTAGTGCGCTTTATCAATCTTTCTAGGATTACATTTAAAAAAGTATATTTTTGCGACAAGTAATTATGAATAATAAAATGAAAAAAATAGGAATACTAACTTCTGGTGGTGATGCACCTGGAATGAATGCAGCAATTAGGGCGGTGGTTAGAGCATGTAATTATTACAATACAGAATGTATAGGAGTTTATAGAGGTTATCAAGGATTGATAGAAGGTGATTTTATTCCATTAGGACCAAGAAATGTTAGTAATATCATAAATAGAGGAGGTACCATATTAAAATCTGCACGTTCTAAAGAGTTTATGACGAAAGAAGGAAGAGCCAAAGCATATGAAAATATAAAAAAGGCTGAAATAGATGGGCTTATATTAATTGGTGGTGATGGAACTTTTACTGGAGGAATGATATTTAATGAAGAATATAAATTTCCTTGTATAGGAATACCAGGAACTATTGATAATGATATTTTTGGCACAAATTACACTATTGGTTATGATACAGCTTTAAATACTGTTGTTGAAGCTATTGATAAAATTAGAGATACAGCAAGTTCTCATAATAGACTATTTTTTGTTGAAGTAATGGGAAGAGATGCAGGTTTTATTGCACTAAATGCGGGTGTTGGAGCTGGAGCTGAAGAAATTCTAATTCCAGAGGAAGATATGGGGCTTGATAGATTGTTAGAATCATTAAAAAGAACTAAGCGATCAGGAAAGTCATCAAGTATTGTGGTTATTGCTGAAGGTGATAAAATAGGAAAAAATGTTTCTGAATTGGCTAATTATGTAGAAGAAAACCTAAAGCAATATGAAGTAAGAGTGTCTGTTTTAGGTCACATGCAAAGAGGAGGTTCTCCAAGTTGTTTTGACAGAGTTTTAGCAAGTAGGTTAGGAGTAAAAGCAGTTGAATTATTGTTAGATGGTCAATCTAATTTAATGGTTGGTCTTATAAATAATAAAGTTGAAACTACTGAATTGGAAAATGCAGTAAAAGGTCATCATGAAATAAATAAAGAGTTGGTAAGAGTTAGCGATATGATGTCTATCTAACCTATTTTAACAAGAAAAAGACATGGTTTTAAATGATTAGAATAGGCATAAATGGTTTTGGTAGAATTGGTCGTTTGGCTTTTAGAATTGCAATAAAGAGACAAAATTTTAAAATAGTTGGTATTAATGACTTACTTGATATTCATCACATAGCATATCTTTTAAAATACGATTCAGTTCATGGAAAATTTGAAGGATCAATTGAAGTTGCTGATAATCAGTTAATTGTTAATGGTCAACATATAAAGGTTACTTCAGAAAAAAGTCCAGAAAATATTCCGTGGAAAAGTTTAGATGTAGATTATGTAATAGAATCTACAGGGTTGTTTACAGATAAAAATAAAGCGAATCTTCATTTATTAGGAGGTGCTAAAAAAGTTGTTATATCTGCACCGTCAAATAATGCTCCAATGTTTGTAATGGGCGTAAATCATAAAAATCTAACAAAAGAAGATTTAATTTTTTCAAATGCCTCTTGTACAACAAATTGTTTAGCTCCAATTGTTAAAGTTTTAAACGAAAACTTTGAAATTATTGAAGCTATGGCAACAACTGTCCACACAGCAACATCCAGTCAAAATACTGTTGACGGACCAGAAACTATTTGGAGAAGAGGTCGTTCAGCTTTAATAAACATGATTCCTACATCAACCAATGCAGGTAAAGCAATTGTAAAAATTATGCCAGAAATGGATGGAAAAATTTTAGCAATGGCAGTGAGAGTCCCTACTATTGATGTTTCTTTAGTAGACATAACAGTTAGGTTGAAAAAATCTACAAGTTATAATGAAATAAGATCTGTTATGAAGTTAGCTTCTGAAACTGATTTAAAAGGAATTTTAGGATATACTGAAGATGAAGTGGTTTCTCAAGATTTTGTTTCTGAACCAAGAACAGCAGTTTTTGATGCAAATGCTGGGCTAGCTTTGAATGATAATTTTTTTAAAATAATAGCGTGGTATGATAATGAATTTGGATACTCAACCAAAATTCTAGATTTAATAGAATATTCAAACTCATTAGAAATAAAATAATAAATAATTAATATAGTACATTTAATTTATTCAATGGAAATAGCAATAATAGCACATGATGGAAAAAAGGCTGAAATGATTCAGTTTTTAATGGATTTTAAAGCTTTAATAATTTCAAAAAACATAAGCTTAATTTCAACCGGAACAACTGGAAAAAATGCTGAAAAAGCAGGATTCAAGGTTACTAAATATTTATCAGGACCTTATGGTGGTGATGCGCAAATTGCAGGTAGGGTTGCTGAAGGAAAAACAGATATGGTTTTCTTTTTTAGGGATCCACTTGGAATGCACCCACATGAACCAGATATTGCAATGTTAATGCGTTTATGTGATGTTCACGATGTTCCGTTAGCAACAAATCCGGCAACAGCAGAACTTTTAATAAAAGCTATATAATTTTATTTTATAGCAATCATTGAAATTTCAACATTTACAAACTTTGGTAAGTTAGCTACTTCAACAGTTTCCCTCGCTGGAGCAGTTTCAGAATTAAAATAGCTTCCATATACCTCGTTTATTTTAGAAAAATCATTCATATTTGAAATGAATATGGATGTTTTTACAACATTTTCAAAAGTCATTTCAGCTTCAGTTAAAACGGCTTTCATATTTTCCATCACTTGTTTTGTTTCAAGTTCAATTGAATCTAATACTAATTCACCTGTTTTTGGATTAATAGCAATTTGACCTGAAGTAAATAAGGTGTTTCCAGCTAAAACTGCTTGATTATAAGGTCCAATTGGTGCAGGAGCATTTTGTGTATTAATTATTTTTTTCATAATATAAATGTTAGAAGAGTCTTCTGTCTGGTTGTTGACGTTTATCGTATTTTAAGTCACTAAGCATAGATGATTTTACGCCAATAAAAAAGTAATATGTTTGTCTGTTTCCAAAAGGAACCCAGTTAAAATTTAATTTCCAACTGTCTAAATCACGAGAAAACCGTAATTGAGTATATGTAAATCCTTGATTTTTAATATCGTAACCTGAAGAAAATCCAACTTTCCATTTAGGAGTTAAATCTAAATCTCCAGAAAACATTAAAGAGTTTGATGAAATTTCTTGTTGTCTATTAGAATTACTGTAATTAAGCGCATATGCCAATTTTAGAGTCCAAGGAATGGTAGCGCCAAATAATTTTGTTTCTTTTACTTCTTCTTCATTTTCTCCACCTTCAGATTGTTGGTTCGTAGCTGTTAAATTTTCTCCAAATACTCCATCAGAATTATTGTCATCAGCATTTTTTTGTTTCGCCGATTTTGAATCTTTACTTCCTTTACTAGATAAAGAATAATTTAGTGTTAAACCAGCATTGGTAAGCCTAAAAAGACTGCCATTATTGTCAAAATTTAGCGTATTAATTTTTCTTCCATTAGCATCAATTGCATAAGGGTCAAGCGTTGCTCTGGCATTAACACTTAATTTATTATCAAATAAACTAGTTCCAGCACTAACATTCACAGGGCTCCATTTTAATGAATCTGCTGCCATATTATAGCTAGATGAAAAGTTTAAATTATTTAATAAAATTATTTTTTTAGATTCAGTAGCTGTAGAATCTTTTGGTTTAACCTTTGCCTCAATATTGTTGTTAACCGAAAAATTTAAGCTGTTGGAGATTCCAGTTCCAGGGCTACCATATATTCCATTTGAAAACGGAGAATATTCAACAATGTCATTAGGATCAGCAGATTTTTGCACTTCTTCGTTATAAAAGCCAAAATCTGGTCTGTAACTATAGGATACACTAGGTCTAACAACGTGTCTTATAGCTTCTATTTTACTTCCTTTTTTAAATTTAAACATTCCATAAAAAGTTGTTCCTAAAGAAAGTGAAGTGCTATATTCTCTAAATGCATTAAAACCACTAATTGTATCAGTAACTACTGCATTTTCAACATCATCAAAAGTTTTTTTAAGTTTATCAAAATACCAAACTTCCTTATAACTTAAATTTGGTGAAAGCGTAAAATATTTAAATGCTTTCATATTGGTATTTAATGCTAAATTATGCTGAAGACCTGATTTTGCTTCTTCAAACATTTCTTTTTTAAAGAAAAATTCATCAGTAGTATTTATTCTGTTATCACCTTTTAATGAGTATGTTAAACCGGTTTTTTGAATAGCGTTATTTTTAGCCCCATTTTTACCTACAAAAGGATAAATTCTATCCATATTAACTTGTAAAGATGGGAGAGTCATTGATATTTGTTCTGTATTTGTATTTTGAGAGTGGGTAAGTGATAATGACATATTAAAAGGAGTTCCTACAAATTTTTTGTAAAAAGAAACAGAAGAACTTAAGGTGTTATTTAAAAATGAATTAGTGTTATATTCATTATTTGATTCCTTGTAATATTTACTACTCCCTAAATTTACCGAAGCAGAAAACCTTGAATTTGGACTTGCTTTTTGGTCTTGGCTATGGCTCCATCTTATGTTGTAATTAGATGTTTTGGCATAGTCATCTAAACCTTTTAAACTATTTATTAAATTTTCATATCTAAAATTAAAATTTCCTGAAAATTTATATCTCACAGCGTAACTAGATTCTGTTCGTAAACCCCAACTTCCATTCGTATAAATATCTCCTAAAACTGCCAAATCTAAATTATCACTTACAACAAAATAATATCCACCGTTTTGTAAAAAATAACCTTGTCTGTTATTTTCACCCCAGGTAGGCATTAAAAATCCTGAAGTTCTTCCTTTTGTCATTGGTACATAAATAAAAGGAAGTACAACTGGTGTTGGCACATCTGCAATTACTAATTGACTTGCGCCAGCTACTAATTTTTGATCCTTTATGAATTTTGCTTTTTTAATTCTTATATAATAATCAGGGTCATCTTTTTGAGAGGAAGTAAGCTTTATATTTTCAATAAATACAACAGAATCATTGTGCTTTTTACTAACCTCACCTTTAATAATTATTCCTTGCTGATCTGTTTTTAAATTCCATATTTTAGCTTTTTCAGACTTAAAATTGAATTTTATAGTATCTTGAACAGATTCTTGGGAGCCTTGTTTAAAAACTGGTAATTCTGAATAAACACCAATGCTATCTTTAATTCCTTTTGCTGTAATAATATTTGTGAGATTATTAATTTCAATAAAACCAGCTTTTAAATCAATATCTTTATAGTGTATATGAGCATTTTTAAACAATGTAACCTTATTATTTTTTAAATCTTGCCTAATTAAACTGTCAGCACTATGCTGAATGATACTTTCTAGAAGTTCTACCGGTTTTTTTATGGTATCCTTTGTTTTACCAATGCTAAGAGAATCTTTTATAGTAGTATTTAAAATGTTTTTTTGGGTAAATTTTGCAGAATCACCTAAAGGTAATACCAGTGTGTCCTTTAATTTTAAATTACTTTTTTCATCTAATTGTTGTTTTATTTCCTGAGAATATAAAGTAGCGCTGATAATACAATTAGCTAGAATTGCACAGATGAAAAGTATGGTATTTTTGCTATTTGTTTTAATAATGATTTTTTTATAAAAATATCGTTTAAATTGGTTTGATAGCATAAGTTTTTTTACTTTAGCTCTTTAATTAAATAGCCTAAAATTGATAGTTTGTAAATGTATGGCTCAATAATTGTATCACCAAATAACAGTTGCCAAAATTAATTAAAAAAATTGATGAACTCACAACTCTTTCCTAAAATTAAAATGAGGACTAAATTATTATCATTTTTTGCATTTATATGCTTATTTCTTTTTGTTAATCAGTCTCTTTTTGCACAAAAAAGGGAGTTTGTTGTTGTTCTTGATGCAGGGCATGGAGGGAAAGATCCGGGTAAAGTAGGGCATAATAGTGCAAAAGAAAAAGAAATTGCTTTAAATATTGTATTGCAGGTTGGTGAGTTATTAGAAAATGATAAGGATATTAAAGTTGTATATACTAGAAAAACAGATGTTTTTGTTGATTTATGGGAAAGAGGAAGAATAGCCAATAAGGCTGATGCAAATTTATTTGTTTCAATTCATTGTAATGCTCATAACTCTCAGGCAAAGGGTGCAGAAACTTGGGTTTTAGGAACTCACGCTAATAGGCAAAATTTTGAAGTGGCAAAAGCAGAAAACTCTGTTATCCTATTAGAAGATAATTATAAAGTTAACTATAAAGGTTTTGATCCTCATTCTGCAGAATCGGTTATTGGATTAACACTTATGCAAGAAGAATATTTAGATCAAAGTATTCAGCTAGCAAGTATAATTCAAAATGGTTTTACAGATAAATTAAATAGAGTAAATAGAGGTGTGAAACAAGCCGGTTTTGTAGTGTTGCATCAAACGTATATGCCAAGTGTATTGATTGAAACAGGTTTTATTACAAATTCAGAAGAAGGTCCATTTTTAAATTCTAGTGTTGGACAACAGAAGTTTTCAGAATCTATTTATAAAGGAATATTAAAATATAAGGAACAGCTAGCATTAAATACTGTTTCAAATGTAAATTTTGAATTAAAAGAAAAAAGCACAAAAAGTAATCACGAAATTGTTTCAACTACTAAAAAGGATGATTATGAAGCAGAATTTAAAGTGCAAATTGCATCTGGTTCAAGAAAATTAGAAACAAAATCTTATAATTTCAATGGCCTTGATGATGTTGAACGAATTGAGATAGGTTCAAGTTATAAATATTATTTAGGTAATACATCAGATTATTCTAAAATTAAGGAAATACTTCAGCTGGCAAAATCAAAGGGTTATACTTCAGCTTTTATTGTAGCATTTAAAAATGGCAATAAGGTTTCTATTGAAGATGTTTTAAAAAAATCCTAGAAACTAAAAGAAGTACTACGGAAAATAATTAGTATTATTGCTCATTAAAAAAATCTTATTTTGAAAATAACAAGAGAATTAAAAACTGGTGTAGTTGCCATATTAATTATTGCCCTTTTTGTTTGGGGTTATAATTTTCTAAAAGGAATGAATTTATTTAATGGTCCTTTAACAACCTATTTTACTGAATATAATAATGTTCAAGGGCTAAATACAGCAAGTGTTGTAACAATAAATGGTGTTGAAGTTGGTAAGGTTATTTCTATTAATTTTAATAAAGAGAAAGCTAAAAGAGGGCAGTTAATTGTTGAATTTAGTGTAGAAAACAACTTTCAATTCTCAAAAAAGAGTATAGCAAAAATATACAGCGCAAGCTTAATGGGTGGAAAATCATTAGCAATTGTTCCTTCTTATGATGGTGAAACAGCAAAACCAGGTGATTTTTTACTTGGGGAAATTGAATCGGATATATTTTCATCAGTGACGGAAAAACTAAATCCTCTTCAGGCTAAAGTTGAAAATGTAATTGTTAGTGCAGATTCTTTAATGACTGGGTTAACAGATGTTTTAGATGTTAAAAGTAGAAATAATTTAAAAGCAAGTATTGCACAATTAAATGAAACTATTTCCAATTTTAAAACAATTTCCGAATCAGTAAATAATTTGGTTAAAAATAATGATGAGAAACTGTCTAAAACACTTTCAAATACTCAAGTAATTACAAGAAATTTATCAAAATTATCTGATTCTCTAGTAAATGCAAACTTTGGTACAACTATTAAAAATTTAGAAACTAGCATAGCCAGTCTTTCAGGTATATTGGCAAATATTGAAAAAGGAAAAGGCTCAATGGGCAAACTAATGACTGATGAACAAATGTATATAAACCTTACAAATGCTTCAAAAGAGTTAGAGGAATTGTTACGAGAAATGAAAGAGCACCCAAAAAGATTTGTTCACTTTTCTTTGTTTGGAAAAAAGGATAAAGGGTTTCAAGCAGAACCAGAAGTTAAAGAATAAACAATTTCAGCAATTTATTTTGTGAAAACATCAATAAAACTATTCATTAATTATTAAATAACAACCAAATTTTAGGAAGTTTAAATTAAATTTACAGTCTGATTTGTTTTTGAAAATTTAGTTGATGAAAACCTAAATAATTTAAATCATCAATAAACAAAAAGGTATGAATTATATTGACAACATAGCGTTTGTAATTCTTCTTATAGTAGGAGTTGGTTTTTTTGTTAAAAATAGTAACAAAATAATTAGAAATATAAAGCTTGGAAAAAAGGTAAATAGAACTGATAATTCTGGTGCTCGTTGGAAAAATATGGCCATGATTGCTTTAGGACAATCAAAAATGGTGAAAAGACCAATTGCAGGATTACTTCACATTATTGTATACGTTGGTTTTATTATTATCAATATTGAAGTAATTGAAATAATTATTGATGGTGTTTTTGGAACCCATAGAGTTTTATCTTTTTTAGGTGGTTTTTATAGTTTTTTAATTGCTTCTTTTGAAATACTTGCAGTTCTAGTACTTATTTCTGTTTCAGTTTTTTGGATACGAAGAATGGTGCTTAAAATTCCTCGTTTTTGGAATAAAGAAATGAAAGGATTTCCTAAAAATGATGCACTGTATATTTTATATTTTGAAATGGTTTTAATGTCATTATTCCTAATAATGAATGCTGCCGATAACCATTTTCAAGAATTAAATGTTGGAAATCCAATAAGTCAACACATAGCTCCGTTGTTTCATAATTTAAGTTTTACAACTATAAATATTGTTGAAAGAACAGCTTGGTGGTTACATATAGCTGGTATTTTGGTGTTTTTAAATTACTTATATTATTCTAAGCATTTACACATTTTATTAGCTTTCCCAAATACATATTTTGCAAATTTAAAACCAAAAGGTCAATTTACAAATTTAGAATCTGTTACTAAAGAAGTTAAAATGATGATGGATCCTTCAATAGATCCTTTTGCAGCAGTCCCAGAAAGTGATGCAAATGCACTGCCAGAAAAATTTGGTGCAAGTGATGTTACAGATTTAAATTGGGTGCAGTTAATGAATGCTTATACATGTACAGAATGTGGAAGATGTACTTCATCTTGTCCTGCAAATCAAACAGGTAAAGAATTATCGCCTCGTGCAATTATGATGAAAACACGTGATAGATTGGAAGAAGTTGGAGAGAACATTAACAAAAACGGAAGATTTATTGATGATGGTAAACAATTATTATCAAATTATATAACGCCAGAAGAAATTTGGGCTTGTACAAGTTGTAATGCTTGTGTTGAAGAATGTCCAGTGAATATAGATCCATTGTCAATAATTATTGATTTAAGAAGGTATTTAGTGATGGAACAGTCTGCTGCTTCACAAGAACTAAATAGTATGATGACAAATATTGAAAATAATGGAGCTCCTTGGCAATACAACCAAATGGACAGATTAAATTGGAAAAACGAATAAATTAAAAAACAAAGAAAGGATGAAAAAAGAGGATGTTGAAAAACTATTGCATGCAAAAGTTGAAGAAGGATTGCACATTAGCCCAATTTTACCTGAAGGAATTAAAAATTATTTAATAGATATTGATGGTACCATTTGCGATGATATTCCAAACGAAGAACCAGAACGTATGCTAACTGCAAAAGTGTATCCTGATGCGTTAAAAACATTAAATAGTTGGTATGATGAGGGGCATATTATTTGTTTTTTTACTTCAAGAACGGAAGAACATAGAGCTTATACAGAAACTTGGTTAGAACAAAACGGATTTAAATATCACAGTTTATTAATGGGTAAACCAAGAGGAGGGAATTATCATTGGATTGATAACCATTTAGTAAAAGCTACAAGGTATAGAGGTAAATTTACAGACTTAGTGTCAAAAGAAGTAACTATTGAAGTGTTTGACGACGGTCAACACTAATAAAATTTAAATATTCAAAAGTATGAATGTACCAACAATGGCAGAAATGATGGCTCAGGGTAAACAACCAGAAGTTTTATTTTGGGTAGGTTGCGCTGGAAGTTTTGATGATAGAGCTAAAAAGATTACAAAAGCATTTGTTAAAATATTAAATAAAGCCAATGTTGAATTTGCTGTTCTTGGAACTGAAGAAAGCTGTACTGGAGATCCTGCAAAAAGAGCTGGGAATGAGTTTTTATTTCAAATGCAGGCTATGACTAACATAGAAGTTTTAAACGCTTATGAAATTAAAAAAATAGTTACAGCTTGTCCTCATTGTTATAATACTTTAAAAAATGAATATCCTGAATTAGGAGGGACTTATGAGGTTGTTCATCATACAGAATTACTAAAATCTTTAGTTGACTCTGGAAGATTAACTATTGAAGGAGGTCAATTCAAAGGTAAAAAAATTACATTTCATGATCCATGTTATTTGGGTCGTGCAAATAATGTTTATGAAGCTCCTAGAGAATTAATTCAAAAACTAGATATTGAATTAGTTGAAATGAAGCGATGTAAATCAGATGGATTGTGTTGTGGTGCTGGAGGAGCTCAAATGTTTAAAGAGCCAGAAAAAGGCACAAAAGATATCAATGTAGAAAGAACTGAAGATGCTATAAAAGTGAATCCAGATATTATTGCAACTGGTTGTCCATTTTGCAATACAATGATGACTGATGGTATTAAAGCAACAAATAAAGAAGCTGAGATTAAGGTTTTGGATATTGCAGAGTTAATTGCAAATGCACAAGATTTATAATGTAATATTCTTCAATTATTTATGATTAAATACTATATTGAAGCTGCACGTTTAAGAACTTTACCATTGTCTGTTTCTGGAATAATTGTGGGGAGTTTTATTGCAGCTTCTGAAGGACATTTTAATGCTGCCATTTGTATATTGGCTTTACTAACAACTATTGGATTTCAAATAATTTCAAATTTTGCCAATGATTATGGTGATGGAGTAAAAGGAACTGACAATGAAGATAGAGTTGGTCCACAAAGAGCTATCCAAAGTGGTAAAATTACTCCAAAGCAATTACTAAAAGTTATTAAAATTTCAATAGTGATTACATTTGTAATTGCTATTTCACTAATTTATAGTTCCTTTGGGAAAGATGATTTTTTTAATATTCTAATCTTTTTTGTGCTTGGAATTGCAAGTATTATTGCAGCTATAAAATATACAATGGGTAAAAATGCCTATGGTTATAGTGGTTTTGGTGATGTGTTTGTTTTTCTTTTTTTTGGTTTACTAAGTGTCTGTGGTAGCTATTATTTATTTTCGAAGCAGTTACATTTCACCATATTTTTACCAGCATTTTCTGTGGGGTTTTTAAGTATTGGAGTTTTGAACTTAAATAATATGCGCGATAGGGAGTCTGATATTAAATCAAATAAAAATACATTAGTTGTAAAAATTGGAATGGAATTCGCTAAATATTATCACTATTATTTGCTAATTGCGTCATTTTTATTTGCCCTATTGTATACAATGATACATTACACTAACATTTATCAATTTATATTTGTTTTGGCATATATACCAATAGTAAAACATTTTATAGTGGTTTATGAAAATAAAAAACCAAGTTTGTTAGATCCAGAATTGAAAAAATTAGCGATTAGCACGTTTGTTTTTTCTATTTTATTTGGGTTGGGTTTAATTTTGTAATATAAAATGTAATCAAAATTATTTTAATTATTAACAGATAAGAGATATATTTGTCTTTTATTAAATTTATTAATGAAAAATCAAGGGTTAGGCATATTCTTTTATTTACTTTATTTATTGGCAATGGTGCGTCCATTAGTGCCAATAATTGAGTATTATGCCAATTACGATTATATTGCAACTGTACTTTGTGAAAATAAAGACAAACCTTATTTAGAATGTAATGGTAAATGTTATTTGCAAAAACAATTAAATGAAGCAAATCACGATAATCATGAACACAAATCAACAATTCCTAAAATTAATTTTGATGATTATCCTGTTAGCCCTTTAGACCAGTTCTTATACCAACTAAAAGATTTTAAGGAAATTAATTCTGAAAAATCTTATTTTGTTAATGATACTTCACAAGATTTTTTTAAATCTGTTTTTAAACCACCACAAGTAGTTTCTTAAATTTTTACGTGTTTATTTTATTCGAAAAACATTTTTTTTGAAGCATTAATATATGCTGTAGTTTGTTGAACAACAAAAAAATAGCTTGCAGTTTAATATGCTATTTACACACGTAGACATTCAGTTTTTAAACTTTCTAATTAGTTGTGAATTAATTAGTAAGCTAATGGTATATTAATAAACAACTAAATTTAAAAAATGAAAAGCAAAGTACTTTTAACTATAATAATACTATTTATTTCAGTAAATTCTTTCGCACAATCTTCAAAGGTTTCGGGGAAAATTGTTGATGAAAAATATGAAACTCCAATTGAATATGCAACTATTAGAGTTATAAAAAATAATGTAGTAGCAATCTCAAATTCAAAAGGCGAATTTGCATTAAATGCTGAAATTGGAGATAAAATTGAAGTGTCACACATCAGTTATAAAACCGTAATTGCAAGTTTACAAAATCAAATAACCATACCATTACAACTTACTCAAATAGAGTTAAACGAAATTATTGTAGCGGCAAACCCTTTACAAGATATTTCTCAATCTGTAGTTATAAACGATACTGAAAAACGTATAAGTCAGCCCCGTAGTGTAGGGCATTTATTTAAAGAAATTAGTGGTTTTGGAATTACTAAAAAAGGAGCTTATGCATCTGAACCAGTTTTCCGTTCTTTTAAATACGAACAATTAAATGTTCAATATGATGGTGGAATGAAAGTTTTAAACGCATGTCCAAATAGAATGGATCCAATTACAACACATATTATTCCAGAAGAAATTGAAAAAATTGAAATTGTAAAGGGGCCTTTTACAGTTAGATTTGGACAAAATTTTGGTGGAATTATAAATCTTGTTTCAAAAAATCCAACCAAAGATCAAAAAGGATTTCACGGAAGCGTTGAAGGAGGTTATGAAACTAACGGAAATAATTTAGTTACCGGAGCTTCAGCATTATATGTAGCTGATAAATTTGACGTGTATTTAAATGGTTCTTATCGCGATTTTGGAGATTATACAGATGGAAATGGAACAGAAGTTCCTTCATCATTTAAAACCACTGATTATTCTTTAAAAGTAGGAATTAACCCTTCAGAAAAACAGCGTATCCAATTAAGTTGGAGACAATCTTTCGGTCGTGATATTGACCACGCAGGTTTGCCAATGGATTCACCTTATGATGATAGTTTTTTAGCAGGAATCGATTATAAAATTGAGGAATTATCTGATAAAATAAACAGTTTTACAGTAAAGGTATTTTATTCATACGTAGATCATTTAATGACCAATGAAAATAGACCGAATTTTAAAATGACAGATTCACAATCGCCCGTTGAATCTTGGACTTATGGAGGTAAAACTGAACTGGTGATTGCTCCAACGGATAATATTAGAATTTATACAGGAGTTGATGCAAATTTAGTGGATAGAAAAGGTGATAGAACCAGAATTGTAAAAATGATGAATGGCATGATATTGCCAACTCCTAAAGTTTTTATGGATAAAATTTGGCAAGATGCTAGCGTAAATGATATTGGTGTTTTTGCAGAAAGCAACTTTAAAGTGAGTAATTACACAACGGTAACAACAGGTGTAAGAGCCGATTTTATCTCGGCTTCAATAGCAGATTCAGAAGCAGATTTTGAAACATTGTATGGTGGAAATATTGATGATCAAACCGAAACAAATGTGAGTGCAAATGCATCTATAAAATATCAAAAAGATGGATTTCAAACGCAGTTTGCAGTTGGTAGAGGTGTAAGAACAGCTTCAATGATAGAGCGTTTTATCAATCATTTTTCAGTAGGTGTTGATCCATATGAATATGTTGGGAATCCAAATTTAAAACCTGAAGTAAATACACAAATAGAACTATCATTGCTTAAAAAGTTTGAAACTATTGAAATTGGAGCTTCCTTTTTTCATTCTTTCTTGACGGATTATATAACTCCAGTTGTAAATACAAGCATTCCAAGAAAATTTATGCCAACAACACCTCCATTGGTTGCAAAACAATTTATAAATATTGATGAAGCTATTCAAACTGGTTTTGAATTTTCTTTTAATTACAAAGCTTCCGAAAAAATTATGTTTACTTCAGAAGTTTCATACACACAAGCTGAAAATAAAGATTTAAACGAACCGTTAGCGCATATTCCTCCGTTTATGGCAAATTTAGGGGCTAAATATGAAGATGATAATTTTTGGTTTGCATTTAGTTCAAGGTTAGTTGCAAAACAAGCTAAAATTGCGCCTTCATTTATGGAAGAAGAAACCCCAGGTTTTG
>Ga0102815_10000683_pt1 | contig 22044 bp, 13 predicted proteins | sample ColrivemetaGS759_FD_79113 | JGI IMG/M metagenome (GOLD analysis project Ga0102815, IMG submission 79113) | Estuarine microbial communities from the Columbia River estuary - Ebb tide ETM metaG S.759 | ecosystem: Environmental > Aquatic > Marine > Intertidal zone > Estuary | place: USA: Columbia... | reverse complement strand
TCCACTCTTGAGCGGACCTCGGAGAACAGGCCCGTGCGGTAGAGGGCTCGCACGCTGGCCCGGACCTCCCGGGTGCTGAACTCATCGCCCGGCCGGAGGCGGAGCCGCGAGCGCAGGAAGCTCTCCTTCGTCCGCCCGGTGTTCTCGAAGCGGACCTCGCTGATCGTCACGTGGGGCCCGGGGACAACGGAGATCTCCATCTGGACGAGGTGAGATTCCTCGTCGACGTCGGCCTCCACGCGGACCTCCGCGTCCAGGTATCCGTGGCTCGCGAGGGTGTCGAGGACGCTGCTGCGTACACGGCCTGGGACCCGCGGTTCGTAGGCGATGTCCTCCCCGGCGCTCATCGGCGTGATATCGAGCTGGGCCGTCCGGATGGCCTCGAGGACCTCGACCTCGAGGTCTTCCTCTCTGAGGATCTCCACCGGCTCCAACCGATAGCGCGGGCCAGCCTCCACGGTCAGGTGAACCGAGACCGGTCCGCCGTCGGGGTCTGGCCCGGGATCCTCCACCCGGGCGGTGGCCTCGAGGTGCCCGAGGGCCACGAGGTCGACCACCACCCGTCGTGGGCTGCGCTCCACGCGACGCTTGACGTACAGCACCTCGCCGCGGCCGAAGAGGCCCGTCCGCGGGCCGCTGACGTAGCGGGCCAGATCCTCCTCCGTGAGGGGACAACTCGGGTCAGCCGTCACGGCGACCGGTCCGAGCGTGGAGCGGGCGCCCGCGCTGACCAGGAGGCGTGCCGCTGGCCCATCCACCTCATAGACGACCTCTGCCAGGGCGTAGCCGCGCTCGGCCAGCAGGAGTTCAAGCTCGTACGCCGCGTCGTCGACGTAGACGGCCCTTTCCGTGGTCTGGAACCTTTCCACGTAGGGGGCGGCCACCTGCTCCATGTCGTCCAGGAGGCCAGCCGGCGCACCCACGATCGGGACCTCGGCGGCGACCTGGGTGGAGGTCATCACGGTCATCGCCGGGCCGGCCGCGAGGGCGAGGGGCGCGCCGGCGAGCAGGACAAGCGCGTGGCCGACGGCCCGGGCGAGGCGATGGTCTATGGAATAGAACACGGCGCTACTTGAGCCTCAGGACCAGGCGGAGGCCGACGTTGTAGTCCTCGAAGGAGTCTCGCTCCATCACCAGGTACAGCGCGTCTCGTTCACGGGCGAGGCCCTCTCGCAATCGGTAGGTCGCCTGGACGGTCAGGACGCCTGAGCGAGAGACGTCCTGTCCAGACACCACCTCCAGGCGGTCGACGAAGGACTCCCGGTCTCGGTCGTCGAAGCCCCCGGCGTCGAACCAACCCTGCACCAGATCGCGGGCGACGTAGAGGGCGACGGTCTGGCCCGCTGCGCGCGCCCCTCGGGCGGTGCCAGGGGGGCGCCCAGAGAGAACGAGCATCACGAGGTCGTCGGGGACGAGCGGTGGGTAGGAGCTGAAGTCCACGACCGCCTGGTCGTACTCGCCGGAGATCTCGACCGTCACGTCGTATCCAGCCAGCCGGGTCGTGCCGATCAGCTCGAGCTGGGGGATATCGGGGTTCGCCGGGTCGAAGCGGATCAGCCCCGTCGGGAAGCGCAGCGTGCCCGCGGGGAGCGCCACCTCCAGAGGGGCCACGAACAGCTGGCCGGAGGGGATCGGCTGGGAGAGGTCCCCGGAGAGCGTGAGGTCGGCGCGGACCTGACCGCGGGTCAGGCGCCCCTCGATCTGCATGGGGTCGGCCGTGGTCACACGGACCGCCAGCTCGACCGAGGCAGGTCCCAGCGAGGGGAGCTGAAGGCCTCTTCGCACCGCGTCCGGGGTCCTGCTCCCGCCGCTGGCGAGGATGTTCTGGAACTCCACGGGCGAGCGGAGGCGCCCGCCGACCAGCGCGAGCTCGCCGGAGAGCCGGAGGGCGTCGGCGGTTCCCTCGAGGAGCAGGTCGATGTTGGAGCGCACCACGGCGTCCTCGGACCGGTGGAGCAGGACCTCCTCGCCCTCGAGCTTGAGAGACAGCATCGGCTCGGGCGTCGAGAGGTCTAGCGCCCCGGTCAAGCGAACGGGGGCCGCGCCGGCGTCGAAGGACGCCCGCTCGATCACGACGCGGGAGGGGGTGGCCGCGAGTTCGAACTCCAGGTTCTCGATCGTCGGGAGGTCTCGGACGCGGAGCACGCCCTTGTTCAGGGTCAGGCGCCCGTTCAGGGTGGGGGACCGGAGCGGGCCCGTGGAGGTCCCTGTGAAGGTCAGCGTGCCGCCGGCCTCACGGACCTCGGGCGACAGGTCGGCGACCCAAGAGAGCTCCTCGCAGACGAAGCGCCCCTCCGCCTCGAGGGGGGCGTCGAGCCAGGGACGCGCGTCCTCCAGGAGCGCGACCACGTCGAGTGCACGCTCCACTCGCACGCTCCCGTCCGCGACGCCGAGGTCGCCGAGGACGAGCCCGGACGGCCGGAGGGTCACGCCGTCGTCGATGATCACCGCGACCTCACCCGAGACGGGGTCCTCCAGCCCGGGCAGGGGCTCGCCCGCGGCGTCGACGTAGCCGACGTCGAGCAAGCTCGCGGCGCCGGACCCCGTCAGCGCACGCCAGGTCCCAGCGAGGTTCAGGTCGACCGCCATGGCGCCCGAGAGACGACGCGCTTCCTGGGCGATCTCCTCGGGGATCGCCGCGCCGAGGAGGTCTCCGCGGAGCGCGTTGGCGTCCAGGCGGAGCTGCGCGTCGAGGCGCACCGGCCCCTCACCCAGGGGGGCGCCGTCGAGGTCCACGGGGGCCTCGCCAGAGAGGTCAAGCGTGATGTGCGGCAGGCTCGCGGTCACCTCGGTCAGCTGCAGCAGGCCGTCCTCCCAGGTGGCCTTCATCCGCGCCGCCACGGGCTCCTCGACCCCTGCGAGCCGCGCGCCGCTGAGGGTCGCGTCGACCTCTGCCCGCAGCGGCGTCCGCTGAAAGAAGAGGTCGCCGTCCAGGGCGCCGACGCGCCCGCTCCCGCGGAGCATGCCCTCGAGGACGGCGTCGATCTCGAACGCCGTCGCCGTGGCGCCGGCCCGTAGGCCGTTGGCGCCGCCGGTCTCGGCCCAGACGGTGAGGGCGCCGACAGGCCCCTCGAGGCGTACGTCGCTCACCTGGACCCCGTCTCCCTCGAACCGGACCGTGGTCGGGGACACGAGGTCAAGGTGGGCGTTACCGCGGCTGAGCGAGAGGGTCCGGACCTCCACCGCGAGCTCCGCGTCGCCCAGGGGGAGCTGCACGGTGCCACCGGCGACCAGTTCGCCCTCCTCGGTGCTCGCGTTGAGCCGCGTGATATCGAGGCGGCCCCCTTCGAAGGTGCCCTCCACCGCGACCGAGCCCACCCGCTCTCCCGCGAGCTCGAGGTGCTCGGCGCTCGCGCGGACCGCACCAGTGGGCGCGTCCAGCGGACCGGAGAGCCTCAGGTCCGCCTCGAGCTGGCCGATGAAGTCCGCCTCGGGCACGAAGATCTTCGGGTCCTCCATGCGCACCGAGAGGGTCACGTCATCGAGGGACCGCGTGGAGAGGTCATAGTTGCCGCGTCCCTCGATCGCGACCCGGCCGGGGTCGGAGGCGCGCAGGGCCGTGACCTCGATCCGTTGGTCGCTGGCGAGGAGCTCGGCCTCGATGGTCCCGAGCTGAACGCCCGCGAGGACGATGTCCTCCCCCTCTAGCTCAAGGGCGCCGGTCGCGATCTGTCCGGGCGCAGGGCTGAGGGCTGCCGTGCCGCGCAGGGATCCGAAGTAGGAGGGGGGCGGGGTGTCGGGCCCGTCCACGGCCTCTCCACGCGCCGCGCGCAGGGTCGCCTCGAGCTCGTCGAGGCGGGGAAAGTCGAGGCGCACGAGGCCCCCCACGGTCAGCCCCTGGGGGTCATCGAGGTCGAGGACCAGGGCATCCAAGCTCACCTGGTTGGCGCCGACCTGGATCCGCCCATCGCTGAGAGAGAGCTCGCCGTCCCGGAATTCACCGACGAGGCGATCGGCGGTGAGCTCGAGGTCCTGAACGCGGCCCTCGAGGAGGTCGCCATCGAAGCGGAGCGCGCCGTCGCCGAGCTCGAGGCGGGCCCGGATGGCCGCGGCCCAGGCGTTGGCGGTCGCCCGGCCCTCGACCTCGAGGGGACCCGTGGTTCCCGGGCCCTCGATCGAGAGTCCCGTGACCTCGACCAGGTCCGTCTCGGTCACCACGCGGATGCTGGCATCCGAGACAAGGAAGGGCGGGAGCGCGGGGAGCGGCGCGCTCTCGGACGGTGGCTCTCCACCCCCGAAGGCCGTGGCGTCCAGCTCCACCTCGGGCGCCGAGACGGTGACCATCGTCAGGGCCCCGAGGTCCGCCGAGCGAGCGGCGCGCAGGAGGTCCCCGGTGGCGCTGAGGTCGGCGGCGCGGGCCAGCCGCAGCGGGCTCTCGGCGTCGAGGGGCCGCAGGGCGAGCCCCGTCACGCGTAGCTCCCTGCGCCAATCTCCCTCGATGGACTCCAGCGTGACCTCGAAGGGCGTGAAGGCCCGCGTCAGCTCGGGGACGAAGCGGACGAGGAGCGGGTGGAGGGTGCGGTCCCGCGTGAGGTAGAGGGTGACGAGGACGCCGACGCTCAAGAGCAGGAGCAGAGCTCCACGGCGGATCCAGCGCCAAGTGAACCCGAGCACACGTCGGTGCATCGGCCGGCCTCGCGGCTCCGCGCCTTTGGGTTCTTCCGCTGCTTCCACCGCCATCACCAGGCGCGGCTGCGCCCGGTGCAAAGGTTAGCGCCGCCCGGCGCGGCCGGGCGGACTATGGGGGCAGGGTCTTGGGCCGATCCTCAGGAGGCGTGCGCCCCTGGGTCGCGGCGCGGTGCGCGGATGGACTCCACCATCTCGGTCACCGCGGCGGGCGGCGCAGGCGTCACCAGCGTGACGCCGACCGTCACGGCGGTGTTCACCAGCACGCCCAGGGCACCGATCCCCTCGGGCGAGATGCCGAACCACAGCTGGTCCGGGGTGCCCCCGAGGAACTTGAAGTAGACGATGTAGGAAATCGTGAAGCCCAGCCCCGCGATCATCCCCAGCACCGCGCCTGTGCCGTTGGTTCGTTTCCAGAAGATGCCCAGGACGATCGCGGGGAAGAACGATGAGGCCGCGAGCCCGAAGGCGAAGGCCACCACCTCGGCCACGAAGCCCGGCGGGTGGATGCCCAGGATGCCGGCGACGACGACCGCCACGGCGGCCGCGCTGCGCGCCGCGATCAGCTCACCGCGCTCGGAGAGGTTCGGGGCGAAGCCTCGCTTCAGGAGGTCGTGGCTCACGGCGGAGGAGACCACCAGGAGCAGCCCAGCGGCCGTGGAGAGGGCCGCGGCGAGGCCGCCCGCGGCGACGAGGGCGATCACCCAGTTGGGGAGCGCGGCGATCTCGGGGGCTGCGAGGACCATGATGTCCCGGTCCACGTAGAGCTCGTTGTTGTTGGCCGTCGGCGGGTTCTGGAGGAGGCGCTCGCCGTGCTTGCCGCGCCCCAGGGGGTCACCGGGCGCCCCGGAGAAGATGGGCATGACCTTGGCTTGCCCGGGGAGGGCCTCAAAGGCGGCGCCGGGTCGGTACTGCACGCGGCCGTCGGCGTTCTTGTCCACCCAGGCGATCAGGTCGGTGTCCTCCCAGTTCTTGAACCACTCAGGGAGGGGCGTCTCGTCTCCCTGCGCCGTGTCCGCGCGGTAGGGCGCGTCCTCCACGGACTCGATCAGGTTGGTGCGGGAGAAGGCGGCCACGGCGGGGGCCGCCGTGTAGAGGATCGCGATGAAGAAGAGGGCCCAGAAGGCTGAGACGCGGGCGTCACGCACCCGGGGGACGGTGTAGAAGCGGACGATCACGTGGGGGAGACCGGCCGTGCCGACCATCAGGGCCATCGTGATGCAGAACACGTCCAGGGTGGACTTGCTCCCGCTGGTGTACGCGTCGAAGCCCAGCTCCGCATGGAGCCCGTCGAGCTTGGCGAGCAGCGAGGTGCCCGCGCCGACGGCCTCGCCGCCGAAGCCGAGCTGGGGGATCACGTTCCCGGTGCTCATGATCGACAGGAAGATCGCCGGGACCAGGAAGGCGGTGATGAGCACGCAGTACTGGGCGACCTGGGTGTAGGTGATCCCCTTCATGCCGCCGAGCACGGCGTAGAAGAAGACGATGGCCATCCCGATCACGACGCCCGTGTTCACGGGCACCTCGAGGAAGCGGGAGAACACGACGCCCACGCCGCGCATCTGTCCGGCGACGTAGGTGAAGGAGACGAACAGCGCGGCCACCACCGCCACGAGGCGCGCCGTGCGGCTGTAGTAGCGGTCGCCGATGAAGTCGGGGACGGTGAACTTGCCGAAGCGCCGCAGGTACGGCGCGAGCAGGAGCGCGAGCAGGACGTAGCCGCCGGTCCAGCCCAGGAGGTAGACGGAGCCGTCGTACCCGGTGAACGAGATGATCCCCGCCATGGACAGGAAGGACGCCGCTGACATCCAGTCGGCCGCCGTCGCCATGCCGTTCGCGAGCGGGGGGACGCCGCCGCCCGCCACGTAGAAGTCGTTGGTGGACCCCGCACGGGACCGCACGGCGATGAAGATGTAGAGCGCGAAGCTGACGCCGACCAGCAGGTAGGTCCAGGTTTGAACGGTCATCGGGAGCCCCCCTCGCCGTGGATGGCCTCTCGCTCGGCGTCCAGCTCGGCGTCGATGCGCGAGGCCAGCAAGACGTACGCCCCGATCAGCCCGACGAAGATCACGATGGCGCCCTGCTGGGCGAACCAGAACCCGAGGGGGAAGCCCGTCCCGGGGAGCATGTACTGGTCGAGGGTCTCGCGCAGCAGGATGCCGCAGCCGAAGGAGGCCGCGAACCAGACGGAGAGCAGGACGGCGATCAGCCGCAGGCTCCGTTGCCAGTGGCGCGCGCACGCGGCTCGGTCGCGCTCGTCTACCGTGGGGTGGTCGCTCATGGGTGGAGTGTAGGAAGGTGGCGAGCGGTCCCTGCCCTTCCGTCGGCAAGGCCGTGATCCGATCGCCTCGGTTGCCTCGCGCTCCGGCCCACCGTGCTCCCGGCGAGGGCGCGGTGTGAGCCACCTCCGGCTGGGGAGAGGGCACGCGGGCTCGGGACAGGACAAACCGGCTCGGGACAGGGCACGCGGAGGGAATGCCTCCCAGCTGAGCCCGCCGGCTTCGCGCGAGGGCCATAGACTCAGGAGGACGGCGCCGCAGGCGTCCGCCGATGGCTCTCTCCCCCCAGGGGGCCGCTCTCTCCTCGTTTGTCGCCCCCTTACCGGAGCCGCCTTCCCCCCAAGGGCCGCGCCTATGACCTCTTCACGATCGCTCGGTCCCCGGGCGCTGCTCCTCCTTATCTCCCTGCTGGGGGCGCCCGCCGCCGCCCAGGGGCCCTCGACGGCTGGTCTCGAGGGATTCGAATGGCGGCCGCTCGGCCCGACGGGCTTCGGCGGCCGGGTCGTTGACCTCGCGCTCCATCCTGAGCGGCCTCGGAGCCTCTGGGTCGCGAGCGCGTCCGGGGGGCTCTGGGTGACCGAGGACCACGGCACCACATGGCGCTGTCTCTTCGAGCAGGAGGGGACGATCTCCATCGGCGACGTGGCGGTGGACCCCTCCAACCCCGATGTGCTGTGGGTTGGCACGGGGGAGGCGAACAACCAACGCAGCTCCTACTGGGGCGATGGCCTGTACAAGTCCACCGACGGCGGGGAGACGTGGCAGCACGCGGGCCTCGAGGACTCGTACCACATCGGGCGTATCGTCGTGGACCCAACGGACCCCGACCACGTGCTCGTGGCGGTCCTCGGCCACCTCTACACGGCCAACGAGGAGCGCGGGCTGTACCGCACCACCGACGGAGGGACGACCTGGAGCCAGGTCCTGCACGTCAACGAGGATGTGGGCGTGGTGGACGTGGTGATCGACCCCTCCAACACCCAGCTCGTCTATGCGGCGTCCTATGAGCGTCGTCGTCGTGCCTGGGACTTTGATGGGAACGGGCCGGGGTCGGGGATCTGGCGGTCGGAGGACGGTGGGGCGTCCTTCGTGCGCTGCGCCGGCGGGCTGCCGGAGGGGGACATCGGGCGAATCGGCCTGGACGTCTTCCCGGTGGACGGACAGGTCATCGCCACGGTCGCGAATCAGAACGTCGAGGTCGAGGAGCGTGAGCCGCGCCCGGCCCTCGAGGCCGAGTGGAAGGACGGTGGGCTCGTCGTGACGGGCGTCGAGCGACGGGGAGGCGCCCGCGAGGCTGGGCTCCGCCGCGGCGACGTGATCCGCAGGGTCGGTGACCGGTCGATCGACTCCGCGTTCCAATGGCTCAAGGTCATGGCGCTCCTCGAGGCCGACGGCGATGCTGCCGGCGAGTCGGTGGAGGTGACCTTCGAGCGAGGTGGTGAGGCGACCACCGTCACCACGACCCTGGCCGCGCTCCTCGTGTTCCAGCAGGAGCCCCGCGAGCGCCAGGTCGGTGGCGAGGTCTACCGGTCCTCAGACCAAGGGGTGACCTGGACCAAGGTGAACGAGAAGCCCGCGGGGGGGAGCCCGGCGTATTACTACGGGCAGGTCCGCTTCGACCCCAAGGACGACCAGCGTGCGTACATGTGCAGCGTCCCGCTCTACCGCACCGAGGACGGCGGGGCTACCTGGGACCGGATCGCGGGCTCCGTTCACGTGGACCACCACGCGGTGCTCGTGGACCCTGCCGACACGAACAAGATCTGGCTCGGCAACGACGGCGGTCTGCACGTGTCCTACGACCGAGGGGGCAACTGGCAGCACATCAACAACCTGCCCATCTCGCAGTTCTACGCCGTCGGGCTCGACATGTCCGAGCCCTTCCGCGTGTACGGCGGCACCCAGGACAACGGCACGTGGGGCGGGCCGAGCACCTCGCGCGACCCGAAGGGCATCCACCCGTCCGAGTGGGACTTCGTGGGCGGCGGCGACGGCTTCTACGCTCAGATCGACCCCCGTGACCCCAGCACCGTCTATGGCGAGTCGCAGTTCGGCGCCATCTATCGGCGGAACATGGCGACCGGCACGTCGGTGGGGATCCGGCCCTCCAAGCCTGAGGGGGCGGAGGAGTCAGCCCTGCGCTTCAACTGGAACTCCCCGATCTTGATCTCGGCGCACAACCCCGAGATCATTTACTTCGGCGGCAACCGGCTGTTCAAGTCGTACGACCGCGGGGACAGCTGGCCGGTGCACAGCCCGGACCTGACCTCCAATGACGCGGCGAAGATCGCCGGGAACGTGCCCCACTGCACGATCACGACGATCGCCGAGTCGACGATCGACCCCGGACTCCTGCTCGTGGGCACGGACGACGGGCTCGTCCAGATGTCCAGCGACGGCGGATATGAGTGGTCGAACCTGACGGGCCAGTTCCCCGGTCTCCCCTCGAACTGGTGGGTGAGCCGGGTGACCCTCTCTGCCCACGAGCGGGGTCGCGCCTATGCCAGCTTCACCGGCTACCGCGAGGATGACTTTCGGCCGTTGGTCTATGTCACTGACGACCTCGGCAGCGGGAAGAGCTGGCGCCTCATCACGGCCGGTCTCGAGCCGGGGGGCCCGGTCAACGACGTCATCGAGGACCCTGCCCACCCGGACGTGCTGTTCGTGGGGACGGAGCTCGGCGCGGCCATGAGCTTTGACCGTGGCGCGACGTGGGTGCCGCTCGGGGGAGGCCTCCCGCGTGTGGCGGTCCATGACCTCGCCCTCCACGATCGCGACGGCGTGTTGGTCGCGGCCACGCACGGGAGGGGCTTCTGGGCCCTGGACGTGGATGGTCTGCGTGGCCTGTCGAAGGGCGCGCTTGAGGCCCCTGTTCACCTCCTCCCGGTCGGAGACCTGACGCGCTGGGCGCGCCGATCTGCGGTGGGGGGATACGGCGGAGGCGACTCCACGTGGCGGGGCCAGAACGAGGCGCGCGACCTTGCGCTGTGGGTCCACCGTGGGGACGGAGAGGCCCCGATGGCCGTGGAGATTCGCGGCCCGCGGGACGAGCCCGTCGCCCTCATCGAGGTTCCCGCAGGGCCAGGTATGCACGGCCTGAGCTGGGACGGTGCACTGGACCGAGAGGTGGCCGAGCGGCGTGGACGCGCGCCGGAGGGCTCGTACTCCGCTCAGCTTGTGAGGCTTTCCGAGGAAGAGGGCGCAGCTCGCGAGCCCGTCGGCGAGAGCCGCGTGTTCCGGGTTCGACGCGATCCGATGCTGAGCGGTGCCTCGCCAGCAGAGATGGCAGCAGAGATGGCAGCAGAGATGGCGGCCGCCGACGCCGCCCGTACCGCCGACCGGGACTAGGCCCGGCCTTTGCCGGTCGGTCCTGTGGATTGGCCTGGCCGGGCGTCGTCACCGCAGAGCTCCGCTCTTGTCGACCCCGAACCTGACGCAGGCGATCAGGTCCGGGCCAGCGAGGGCCTCGATCACTTCGCGGTCACTCCTCGCGGACAGGCGACGGACAAGAGACGGGCAGGCGACGGACAGGGATGGGGGGGGCGCCGGAGGCTCCACGGGCTGGCACGCTGCGAGCAGCCCGAGACGCTTGGATGCGCCAAGTTGACGAAATTAGAGCTCGGTCGGTGGTTGTGTGACTTTGGTGAAGCGGTGGGGTCATTGCATCTCTACCTGGCGGCCTCCCGAAGATCGTGATGCAAGAAGAACCGCGGCGATCCAGCCCGGCGCTCTCTCTTGAAACCCTCACACGGGCCGCCCCCTGGCCCGCCGATTTTCGCATCCAAGCCGGGCCTCAAGCCCTCCTGAACCAGCCATGAAACTCACCTTCGCCCTCACCGGATTCGCCCTCGCCGCCGCGAGCTTCGCTTCCACCGGTTCTGACGACGCTCCCTGCTCCCAGACCTGCAGCTCGACGCCCCGCGCCGCGCTGGCCTCCAACGCCGTGGACGACATCGTCACGACCGCGGTCAAGGCCGGCAGCTTCAACACCCTCGCCGCGGCCTTGAAGAGCGCCGAGCTCATCGGTGCGCTCCAGGGAGAGGGCCCGTTCACGGTCTTCGCGCCGACGGACGCCGCCTTCGCCAAGCTCCCCAAGGGCACCCTTGAGTTCCTCCTCGAGGAGAAGAACCGCGGCGCGCTTACGGGCATCCTCACCTACCACGTGGTGGCCGGCGACGTCCGCTCCAAGCAGATCGTCAAGGACGAGCTGACCACGGCGACGACCCTCAACGGGCAGCGCCTTGACATCGCCATCGACGAGGGCACCGTGACCATCGACGGTGCGACCGTCGTGACCGCCGACATCGTCTGCTCCAACGGCGTCATCCACGTGATCGACACGGTGATGCTTCCCCAGTCCAAGAACCTCGCCGAGGTCGCTACGGCCGCCGGTTCCTTCGGGACCCTCCTCGCCGCGGCCAAGGCCGCTGGCCTCGTGGACGCGCTCACCAAGGGTGGCCCCTTCACGGTCTTCGCTCCCACGGATGAGGCCTTCGCCAAGCTCCCCGAGGGCACGGTTGCCACGCTTCTGAAGCCGGAAAACAAGGCCCAGCTCGCCGCGATCCTCAAGCATCACATCGTCTCCGGGCGCGTCTACGCCGACCAGGCAGCCAAGCTCGACAAGGCGCCCACGATCGGCGGCACCGAGCTCGCCATCGCGATCAACAAGGCCGGCGCCAAGATCGGCAACGCCAACATCGTCGCCACCGACATCGAGGCCTCCAACGGCGTCATCCACGTGATCGACACCGTCCTGCTCCCCTGAGCTCCGGATGCCCCGCTTGATGGCCGGCGATCCTCGGATCGCCGGCCATTTTTTTATCGCTACTCCGCCGGCTCCGCATCCGAACCTGATCGAGGTTCGAAATGAAGCACGGAAGGAAAAAGAACTGGCTGGCGCCGGCGGCCGCAGCACTTCGGTGCAGCGGAAGCAGGCACCGGGCACGTCCCGGGAAGGGACCCAGGCGCCGCCCCTCAGTAGAGGAGCGGCGCCTATTTTCTTGGCCTGGCCGATCCGCGCACGCCGCGGCGGTTGGGCGCACGGCCTGGGCGGTTCGTGTTGACCGGATGAGCCGGAGCGCCTTTCCCGCAGCGGCCTCGCCTGCGCTGACGCAGCTCAGGGGCTGCATCTAGCAGGGCTGCTCTCGCAGGGTTGGGCCTAGAGGGTCGGGCCTAGAGGGCTGACTCCTTTGCCGTGGCCCACGGGGGCTCCGCATTCCGGCGCGGGGCCTGCGGCCCGGTGGACTGCGGCCCAGTGGACTGCGGCCCAGTGGACTGCGGCCAGCGCGGTCGCTGCAGCGCCTATCGCTCGGCGCGAAGGGTCATGCCGCCGGACTGGCGAAGCTCCAGCCGGTACGTCTGACCGGCACGTGCCTCTACCGAGGGGGCCTCTGCCTGGATGGCACGGACCCCCAGCCGCTCAGCCGCTGCCGGGTCATTGGCGTAGTCCCAGACCCGCTCGAAGAGGTCCTGATAGAGGGGATCCGGCAGGTCATCGCCCGTGAAGGGCAGGGGGTGCTGATTGATCGAGTCCAGGGCCACCCCCTCGTCGGGCGCCAGCTCCTCGGAGAACATCCGCTGCAGCAGGCAGATCGAGGTGCCGCGCAGCGGATCCCCTTCCTCCACGTAGGAGTCGCTGAACTTCACGACGATGCCCTCCACGTAGAGCCTCGTGCCCGGCAGCGTGAGCTCCTTGCCAGGGCCGATGGGGTTCCCGTCGGGGTCCAGCTCGGTGAACAGCACCTCCGTCTGCACCTCTCCCGAGCCGTCCGTCGCGGGCCCCTGGCGGATGACCTCGATCTGTGCGATCCGGTGGTCGAGCTGCAGAAGCTGGCGGGCCAGCTCGAGCCGGGAGACCTCGGCCTCAAGGGACTCGACCGCCTGGTCAAGGGCCTCGATTCGAACGGACTTCTGCCCGTTATCCATCTCGAGGCGGGCAATGCGGTCGTCCCGGACTCTCAGGGCCTGGGTGGCCTCGGTGGAACGGTCATAGAAGATGAAGCTCCAGAAGGCGGCGATGAGGGCGAACGAGCCGAGGACGAGGTTGCGGACCATTTTGGGGTGCGGTGTGGGCGGAATCTGACCGAAGGGGAGTGTAGCGGCCTAGCAGGGCGTATTGGCGGCACCATGGACCAGCAGGCTCCGTGGGCGGCCCAGGCCTGAAGTGCCTGTGGCGAAATTCAGACCAATCACCGCGCCGTCTACCCAATCCAATGAATCCCGACCTTCTCATCGGCCGCCTGGAGGCATTTGCCTACCAGCTACGTCAACTCGTTCAGAGCCTTCCCTCGGATCAAGCGCGCTGGCGCCCCGCTGAGGGCGGTATGTCGGTGTTGGAAATCGTCGGCAACCTCTGCGATCGCGAGATCCTCGACTTCCGGCCGCGGCTGGAGTTGACCCTCCGTGACCCCGAGAAGCCCTGGCCGAGGGTCGAGGCCGATGACGGCCTTGACGAGCTCAACTACAACGAACGCAAGCTCGACCGCGAGGCCGAGAAGTTCCAGCGCGAACGCCTCAAGAGCGTCCAGTGGCTCAAGGGCCTCGGCGCGGCCAACTGGACGGCCACCCATGAGGAGCCCAAGCTCGGGCCGATCCGCGCCGGCGACCTCCTCGTCTCCTGGGCCAGCTACGACGCGATCATGTCGAAGATGATCGCCCGCCGGAGCTTTGACCTGTCCCAGCGCGATGCGCCGGGCTTTGTCGCGACCTACGCCGGAGAGTGGTAGGGGTGTAGCAACCTGTCTCAGGGGCAAAAAAAGCGGCCTTAAACCTGAGAACGAGTCTCAATCGCGTAGTCTTCCCGCAGAGGCGCCCGACCGGCGCGGCCCCACTCGCATGAGCGGGGGCCGCGGCACCGGGGGCGGCACGATCCGCTGGGAAAGAAGAAGAAGAGCAGCCCCAAGGGGGCCCTGAAGAAGAAGTGCTGCGACAAGCCCCTGCGCAAGATGTGCAAGCGGTGCCCGCGGCGTGCGACCTGCTCGCTGGGCTGACGGCACGGGGATGCTCCGAAGCGCGACGGTCGGATGCTCTCGCGTCTGACCGCCCCGGTTCGGGCGCGCTGTCGCTACCCTCCGTCCCCATGGTTCGTACCCGGCCGCAGGAGAAGATCCGATGAGCACCAACCGCGTCGCCGTGGTGGAGGCGAATCTCGACGCCTACCTCGAGTCGGCCGAGACGGCTCCGAAGCTGCTCGAGCCGGGCGACCCCCTCCGCGTGGGGACGACCCTCACCGCGCGTGTTGCGGTCCAACTCTGGGAGGACCAGATCCTCTCGCGCTGCCTGGACGTCGCTGCCCGCGAGCTCAAGCGGGATGGCGAGGGCTTCTACACCATCAGCAGCGCCGGGCACGAGCAGAACGCCATCGTCGGCGCCCAGCTTCGTACCAGCGACCCCACCTTCCTGCACTACCGCTCCGGCGCCTTCATGGCCTCGCGCCTGCGCCAGGTGGATGACGGTACGCCGCTCTTCGACACGCTCCTGAGCTTCTGCGCGGCGAAGGATGACCCGGTGTCTTCCGGGCGCCACAAGGTCTGGGGTTCGAAGGAGACCTGGGTCCCGCCGCAGACGAGCACGATCGCGAGCCACATCCCCAAGGCGGTGGGGGCGGCTTACTCGCTACGTCGCGCGGCCAAGCTCGGCATCGAGACGGGTCTCCCCGAGGACGCGATCACCTGCTGCACGTTTGGCGACGCCAGCGTCAACCACGCCACCGCACTCTCGGGCATCAACTCGGCGCGCTACGCGTGGCGCCGGATGAACCCCACCCCGGTCCTCTTCATCTGCGAGGACAACCAGCGCGGGATCAGCGTGGAGACGCCCCGGCGGTGGATCCGAGACTTCTTCTCCAGGCTCGAGCACCTGCGCTACTTCGAGGCCTCGGGCGAGCTCGAGGAGATGTGGGACACGATCTCCCTTGCGATCCAGACCTGCCGAACCACGCGGCAGCCGACCTTCCTGCGGCTGCGGTGCCATCGCCTCTGGGGCCACGCCGGGAGCGACGTGCAGTCGGCGTATATGTCACAGGCAGAGATCGAGGAGGCCGAGGCCCGTGACCCCGTGCTCACCAACGCGCGCCGGCTCGTGGAGTGCGGCGCCGCGACCCCGGAGCAGCTGCGGGAGATCGTCCGCACGACCCGTGACAGGGTGCGCGCCGGCTCCGAGGAGGCCCGCCGCCGGCCGCGCCTCACCAGCGCCGCAGAGGTGATCGAGCCCCTCGCGCCCGAGGACCCCGAGCGTTGGCAGACGGCCGCGACCGCCGCCGTCCCCGACGAGGAGCGCGCCGCGGTATTCGGCGCCCGCTTGCCGGAGAAGGCGAAGGCGCCCACCCGCCGGACCATGGGAGCGCGGATCAACGACGCGCTGCACGACGAGATGATCCGCCGCCAGGGCATGATCTGCTTTGGTGAGGACGTCGGTCGCAAGGGCGGGGTGTACGGCATCACCCAGAACCTTCAGGCGCAGTTCGGCCGCTCGCGCTGCTTCGACACGCTGCTGGACGAGACCACGATCCTCGGCGTGGCGCAGGGTGCTGCGCTGGTCGGGTTGCTCCCGGTGCCGGAGATCCCTTACCTCGCTTACCTCCACAACGCGATCGACCAGATTCGCGGCGAGGCCTGCTCGCTCCAGTTCTTCAGCGACAAGCAGTTCGCGAACCCCATGGTCATCCGGATCGCGGGGCTCGCGTACCAGCGCGGCTTCGGCGGCCACTTCCACAACGACAACTCCATCGGCGCCCTGCGGGAGATCCCGGGGCTCACGATCGCCTGCCCGTCCAATGGTGCGGACGCCGCGCGGATGCTGCGCGGGTCCCTCGCCATGGCGCAGGAGTCAGGCCGGGTCGTGGTGTTCCTCGAGCCGATCGCGCTCTACCACATGCGTGACCTCTACGAGGAGGGCGACGGGCTCTGGCTCAGCGACTATCCGGTCCCGAACGGGGCGGCCGACTCGGCCCTGCTCCCCGGCGACGTCGGCGTCGCCCACCCCGAACACGGCGACGTGCTCATCGTCACCTACGCCAACGGTTACCGGCTCGCGCTGCGGGCTGCGCGCCAGCTTGAAGCGCAGGGCATCAAGGCGCGGATCATGGACGTGCGCTGGCTAAACCCCTTGCCCATGGACGAGATCCTGAGGCACGCCGAGGACTGCGGCGCGGTTCTCGTGGCCGACGAGTGTCGCGCCACCGGGGCGGGCATCGCGGACGCGGTCATCAGTGGCCTCGTCGAGCGCGGCTATTCGGGGCGGATGCGCACCGCCCGCAGCGCCGACACCTACATCCCTCTCGGCCCTGCGGCCGACTTGGTCCTGCTCTCCGAGGATGACATCATCGCCGGAGCGAAGGAGGTGGCGTCATGAGCCGCGCCGTCGTCCTCTGCCCTGGACGGGGTTCCTACACCGAGGCCTCCCTGGGATCCCTCGACCCGGACCACGAGTTCGTGCAGATCGCGGAGCAATGCCGCGGAGACCTCGGGCTGGAGCCGCTCCTGTCCCTGGATCGCGCGGACCGCTTCGAGCCTGCGCGGCACCTGCGACCGGCACACGTCTCGCCTCTGATCCTGGTCAAGGCCATGATCGACGCCGCCGCCGCGAGCGAGGAGCACGAGGTGGTCGCGGTGGGGGGCAACTCGCTCGGCTGGTACATCGCGCTCTGCCTCGCTGGCTCGGTCTCCTTCGAGGAGGGGTTCCGGCTCGTGCAGCGCATGTCTCTGCTTCAGGAGGAGCACGCCGACGGCGGCCAGGTCCTCTATCCACGGGTCGACGGAGACTGGAAGCCCGATCCAGAGCTTGAGGCGGCGATCGAGGCGAGTCTGGAGTCCTCCGGCGGCGAAGCCATGCGGTCCATCGAGCTGGGGGGATTCGCGGTGCTCGCGGGCTCCCAGGCCGGTGTGAAGCACCTGCTCGCCGACCTGCCGAAGGTGCGGTTCGGACCGGCGACGTATCCGATCCGCCTGGCGCAGCACGGCCCGTACCACACCCACCTGGCCTCCCCGGTCGCCGAAGCGGCGGCCCAGGAGTTCAGGGGCCTTCGGATGCGAGCGCCCCGCGTGGCGCTAATCGACGGGCGGGGTCGCCGCCACTCCCCGTGGTCAACGGACGTGGACGAGCTGAAGGAGTACACCTTCGGTCACCAGGTGAGCACGCCCTTCGACTTCACTGCCACGGTTCGCGTGGCCCTACGGGAGTTCTCCCCAGAGGCGATTGTCCTGCCAGGCCCAGGCAACACCCTGGGCGGCATCGTGGGCCAGGTCCTCGTCGCGGAGGGGTGGGGAGGCATTCGCTCGAAGGACGACTTCCTCGCCCGACAGGCGGGAGAATCGCCCCTGGTTCGGAGCATGGGCCTCGGACGCTAGCTCGGCTTTGCGGGCTTCGACGCTTCCAGCTGGGTGATCTGGTCTTCGACGTCCGCCGCCTCTCGGGTCTTCTCGGCGAACCCCTTGATGTCGCCGCGGCGCTGCAGGTCGACGGCCTCTGCCATGAGGCCTTCATAATCGCGGCGTAATTTTGCCGCCGGGTCGCGCTTCTTGAATCCGAACATGCCCCAGGGTTCGCGTCTTGGTGGTCGGAGGATGAGCCCAATCGGCGCGATGTCTGCGTTCCCGCTGGGCAGGGCGGGGAAGGTCACCCGCGCGGTCTCATTTTGATCGGAGACGGGGCAATGCCTATGGCTGGATTCATGAAACCAAGCTCATATGAGCCGGACGACTCGCTTTTCCAGCCTCCCCATCTCTCTTTCATGTTCATGGCTCCGATGATTCGTTTCAGTCTTCTCACACTCGCGCTCTGCCCGTTCGCTTCGGGGCAGACCACCTTCCAGGTGGACCTCGCTTACAACTTCAATGGCATCGTGCATGCCGGCGAAGCGGGCCTTCCCGACTCGTTGACGGGCTATCGCTCCATGTCGGACCGCGGGCTCGACTTCTCCGCCGGAATCCCCGGTGACCCGCTCCTTACCGCGTACGCGTTCGTGAATACCGCGGGCGCTCTCGACATCGTCCACCTCGGGAACCGCAACACGGTGTCTGGTGGTGTCTGGGCCTTCCAGGCGACCGCGAATGGCGATGGCATCGGTGTCCAGCCGACCTGGCTCACGACCGTGGACCAGTCCACACCTCAAACGACGACGCTGGCCACGCCCATCATGTTGGAGGCCACCTCGACGGCTTCGTTCCTGATGCAGGTCAGTGACGGGGGCGGCACGTGCGACGTGCTGTTTGGGTTCCAGAGCGGCGCCACCACGATCGGCCAGATCGGCGCCGGCGACTGGTTCGGCGGTGTCTTCCCGGGCACGGACTTCGTGGACCAGGCCAACCCTGCGGTCAACCTGTCCATCACGGAGGCGACCGTCAACCTGAGCGGCTTCGCCGGTGAAGAGCTCACCTCGATCACCTTCCAGAACGCCGGGAACCAGAACGCGGGTTATGCGATCCTCGCCGCCAACGTGACCGTCGACTCGCGCATCGTCGTCGAGAACCCGATCCCGCTGAACTACAACTTCAACGGCATCGTCCACGACACCGAGGGCAGCGCCCCGGATGACCTGAACGGTTACCGCTCCATCTCGGACCGCGGCCTCAACTTCTCGGCAGGGATCCCCGCCGAGCCGCTGCTCGAGGGATACACCATCGTCGATACCGCCGGCGAGCTGGACATCGTCCACCTCGGGGACCGTAACACCGCCGCTGGTGGGTCCTTCCCCTTCCAGGCGACGGCAAACGGTGACGACGTCGGCGTGCAGCCCAGCTGGCTGACGAGCACGGATCAGACCGGTCCGCAGACGACCATGCTGGCGGCACCGATCGAGATCGCCGCGTCCTCCGAGGCCCGCTTCCTCTATCAGATCAGCGATGGCGGCGGATCGTTCGACGTGACCTTCGGGTTCCAGAGCGGCGGCACTGGCACCGCGACCCTGAGCGGTGGCGATTGGTTCGGCGGCACTTTCCTGGGCGTGGACCGCGTGGACTTCGGGTCGCCGGGCGCCAACCTGAGCTTGACCGAGGGGACGATTGACCTCTCGACGGCCGCGGGTCAGATCCTGACCTCGATCACCTTCAGTAACCGCTCCAACGCCAACGCGGGCTACGCGATCATCGCGTGCAACGTGACGACGTTCACCCTCGGGTCCAACTACTGCTCGCCGGCCGTGGCCAACTCCACGGGTAACCCCGGGGTGATCTCGGCGGAGGGTAGCCCCTCAGCTTCGGCCAACAACGTGACCCTGACGGTCAGCGACCTTCCGGCGAACGCGTTCGGCTTCTTCCTGACCAGCCAGACCACCGCCAACGTGGCCAACCCCGGCGGGAGCCAGGGCAACCTTTGCCTCGGTGGTGCTATCGGGCGCTTCGTCGGCCCGGGTCAGATCAAGAACTCTGGGCCCGGTGGAACCTTCAGCCTCATGCTGGACCTGACCCAGCAGCCGTCGCCGACGGGCAGCGTCTCGGTTCAGCCTGGTGAGTCCTGGAACTTCCAGGCCTGGCACCGCGATGCGGTGGGCGGCAGCGTGACGTCGAACTTCACCAACGGCCTCACGATCTCGTTCCTCTGATCGGACGCTCTCGGCCGCGCCCCTGGGGCGCAGCCGCGTACGCGCCCGTCGCTCTCTCCGAGCGGCGGGCGCTCTTTATTGCCCCGGACGAGCCGCGGCCCAGGCGTCTGTGAAGGAGCGGACCACCTCGGCGGCGGGGAGCACCTCGTCGATGGAGCCGGCGCTCTTACCTGCCTGCCAGACGTCCTTGTAGGTGACGCCCTTCTTGATCGTCTGCTTGAGCTCGCGGAGGGAGCGCAGCGCGTAGAAGGTGCGCATCCAGTGCTTCGTCCGGCGCCCCTTGAGCAGCCGCCGGGCGATGGGGCCGGCCTTGGTGCCGACCCGCTGTACGAGGGGCGTGTTGATGACGGCGACGGGGACGCCTGAGAGGCGCTCGGTGAGGACGATGTCCTCCTCGCCCGCGTCGATGATGGCCTTCCAGTAGTCGGAGTGGACCTCGCACTCTTCGGTCGCGATGAAGCGGGTCCCCATCTGGACGGCCCCGTAGCCGAGGTTGAGCAATCGAACGTAGCCCTCGGGGTCGCCGACGCCCCCGGCTGCGACCAGGGGGAGCCCGAGATCGCCGCACTCGTCGATGAGCGCCTCGGGGGAGAGGGTGCCCGCATGCCCACCGGCGCGGTCATTGACGCAGATGAGCCCGTCCACGCCGGCGTCTCTGGCCTTCTCGGCCCACTTGCGGGCGGTCACATCGTGGAACACCGTGCCGCCGGCGGCGTGGACCTTCTCACACACCCAGCGCGGGTTGCCCAGCGCCGTCACGAAGAACCGGACGCCCTCCTCGAGGGCCTCGTCGATCCAGCGCCGCATGCGGTTCTCGTAGGCCTTCGCGGACTTCTCGATGATGGCGTTGAAGCCCACCGGTCGGCCGCCCGACAGGCGCTGGATCTCCCGCAGGCCCTCGCGGAAGTCGCGGCCGTGCACGTAGATGAGCGAGAGCGGCTGGACGATGGCCATGGCCCCGGCGGCAGCGACGGCGCCCACCAGTTCGGGGTTACTGCAGGGGTACATGGCCCCGCAGATGAGGGGGACCTCGGCGCCGGTCAGGGCGCAGAACTCTTCGGTGGGGGCGGCGCTGTTGCTCATGTCTTCACGGGGCCGATGCGCCAGGTGGCGGTGACCACGGCGACCACGTCGCCGTCCTCGTCGGTGATGGGGGCGAGCACGTCGAGCTCGCGGGCCTCAGTGGTATCGGGGACCTCGCAGTCGCAGGCCGCTGTCAGCAGGCCGCGTGCCTTCTTGCGGTACTCGATGCGCAGGCCGGTGACGATCCCCCGAGCCCCTTCGGGGAGCCCGGCCAGGAGCGCGAGCCCGCTGGCCACCTCGCCCAGGTTCACGAGCGCGATCGCGTGGACGGAGCGCAGGTGGTTGCGCACGCGGCGGCGGTCCTTCATGGCGACCCGCGCGCGGCCAGGGGCGAGCTCGAGGACGAGCGGCCGGATGGAGCCCGTGTAGGGCACCGCGCGGCCGAGCAGGAGGCTGAAGAGCGCCCGGCCGAAGGGCCATCGCTGGGCGCTCTTCCAGCGAGCGAGGAGCTGCTTGCCGATCATGGAGCGAGCTTAGCGGTGCGAGGGGGGCCGCTTCCAAGGGCGCCCCCGATCTCCGGCGCGGTTCAGGGGACCGGCACGAGGCGGACGGCGCGCAGCTTCATGAGGGGTCCCGCTTCCTTGCGGTCGATCACCTCGACCCGCACGGCTCCGCCGTCCAGCCGGGCCTCTCCGACCCGAAGATCTACGAAGCGATCCCAGCCGCCGGTGTCGGGGAGCACACCGACGAGCTCCACGCCGTCGCCGACCTGGACAACCACCTGGCCGCCCTCATCACCGGTGTTGCAGGCCACCTCAAGCACCACGGCGAACCGGCCAGCGTCCGCGGGGGAGGCCTCCCAGACGACGCTCTCGCCGGCGCGGCGCCAGTAGCCGAGGGTATCCAGCGCCGGTTCGTAGCGGACGGTGCGGCCTCGGACCCTCGCGGTCCTCGCCGGGAGTCGGATGGAGCCGTCCTCACGGGCGGAGTGCCCCTGGAGGCGGCCCGCGCCGCGGGACATGAGGGCCTTGAGCTCGCCCAGGTGCTCGGCGTACACCGCACGGGGAGCGCAGTCGTTCTCTCTGCAGAGGGCGGCGGCCATCCCGACCACCTCGCCCATGGCCCCGGTGGTCTTCATGACCCGCACGGCGCCGAGCGCCTCATGGGTCACGCTGATGTCGCGGCCCGCCATGAACAGGTTGCCGACGTTCCGGCTGTACAGGCAGCGGTAGGGCACCCAGTACGGCCCCTCGTACTCGTAGCCCTCGCCGCGGGTGAAGTCCGCGATGAACTCGTCCCCGTCGTGCCCCTCTGCGTACCGCTGGTCGGGGTGGTGGGTGTCGATACCCCAGGTGCAGGGGAAGCAGCCGTCCTCGAACTCGACGCCGTCGCGCAGGTCCTCGCCCGTGAGGATCACGTCGCCCATGAGCCGCCGGGACTCGCGCTTGCCCGCGATGTGGGCTACCCAGTTGAGCCGGTGGGCTGGGTAGCGCTTCTCAACGTTCTTGATGGCGTCCCACGCGCCGTACGCCGCGCGGAAGTTCTGGTCGCGGATGCGCTCCATGTCCGCGATGGGGT
>Ga0102815_10000681_pt1 | contig 22091 bp, 28 predicted proteins | sample ColrivemetaGS759_FD_79113 | JGI IMG/M metagenome (GOLD analysis project Ga0102815, IMG submission 79113) | Estuarine microbial communities from the Columbia River estuary - Ebb tide ETM metaG S.759 | ecosystem: Environmental > Aquatic > Marine > Intertidal zone > Estuary | place: USA: Columbia... | reverse complement strand
CGGTTTCGGTCCAAGCAAACTCACAAGGCCGTTGAATGTCATTTCAAACATTTCGTTCTCCTTGGTTAAGTTTTCAATGATGCTTGAGGAAAGCAATACCCCGGAACTTCCCCGGCGGTGCAAATACCTTTGGTATTCGTCAATCACTTGTAACGGATGGATGATCCGCATTGTCTATCCAATGTGTCTATGTGTGTTGTCAAAACCGTCATTGCGACTGTTTTAACGCTTGTATTTATACTTTACTACTACATAATACATGCTTTAAGAGCATAAATCAAGTTACATTTATGCATACTCGTTATGCACTAAATGCATAACACAAGATTGTTGCACCATTGTAATAAAACTGTAATCATATTTTTAGTAAATATGTTTGACAGTAACATTAAGTGATGTTACAGTTAAAAAATAGTAAGCAATCTCGCTTACTAGTTTGTGAGCGACGGGGTAAAGCCGTCAAGCAAAGGAGAAAAGGATGGAAGCACTCACCTTATGGAGCCTAGTCGGGTTCCTATTCGCCGCATATGCGGTAATAGCAAATGATTCAGTACAAACTCTCGGTACATGGATGGCATCAAACAATGAGAGATTCAACTACAAAACATTATGGGGAGCCGCAAGTGCAGTGTTACTTGCAACCTTATGGTATGGTTGGAGTGTAAATGGTGGCGACATCAGTTACGGAAGACTTAACAAGATACCCTGGCAAGAAGTACAATGGTATCATGCAGCCGCGCCTGCAATACTTGTTGCACTAACACGTTTAGGTGTACCAGTATCAACTTCGTTCTTGGTCTTATCAGTATTTGCTTCAACTTTCGTGTTGGAGAAGATGCTTATGAAATCGATAATGGGTTACGGTGTAGCCGCAGGTTTTGCATACATGGTATGGTTTGCTATAACAAAGTATGCAAACAGTTGGTTTGACGAAACGAAACCAGTAAGCGAAGAGAACAAGAAGTTTTGGCGCATTGCACAATGGATAGCAACTGGTGGCTTGTGGTGGACATGGCTTAGTCATGACATGGCAAACATCGCTGTATTCCTGCCACGTGTAGTTCCTATGGACTTAATGTTCCTAATTAGTTTTGTATTTGTAGCAGGCATGTTCTTTATGTTTAGAGAACGAGGCGGCAAGATACAACAAATTGTTCTAGAGAAGCACAATACAAAATATGTAAGATCAGCAACACTGATTGATTTATTCTATTGGTTGTGCTTATACTTCTTTAAAGAGCTCAACGATATTCCTATGTCAACAACTTGGGTGTTCGTTGGTCTACTTGCAGGACGTGAACTTGCAATGGCTACATACTATGGTAAGCAAAAGACCAAGAGTGTGTTTCCACTTGTAGCAAAGGACTTTGGAAAGATGATGGTAGGACTTGGTGCTTCAGTAGCATTGGTTCTTATGATACATTATATTATCGTACCAAACGGACTGTAATACAACAAAAAATAAAAAGACGTTTCGGCGTCTTTTTTCTTGACTTTTAAACCATTTACATATATACTATACAAACACTAAGAAATTAACCATCCATAGCGGAAAGGAAACAGTTTGAAGATGAAAATAATCGCAGGGAATAGCAATAGGGTGTTAGCACAAGATATTGCAGAACACTGTTTTGCTGGACTAGTACCAGCAACAATATCAACATTTGCAGACGGAGAAACAAGTGTTGAGTTTGAAGAAAACGTTAGAGGCGAAGATGTGTTTATTATACAAAGTACATCATCCCCTGTAAATGATAGTTTAATGGAACTGTTGATTATGATTGATGCGGCAAGACGATCAAGTGCTAGTCGTATTACTGCTGTTATTCCTTACTTCGGTTATGCTAGACAAGATCGTAAGAGTGCAAGTCGTACTCCTATTACAGCAAAGTTAGTTGCTAACTTATTAGTTACAGCAGGCGCAGATAGAATCCTTACAATGGATCTACACGCAGGACAGATACAAGGTTTCTTTGATATTCCAGTGGACGATTTAACAAGCCGTAAAGTATTTGCCAAAGACATCAAATATAAAGTTAACACAGAAGAGCCGACAGTATTTGTATCACCAGATGCAGGTGGTGCTGTTAGAGCTCGTAAGTTTGCAGACATGTTCCATGGAGACATTGCTATTGTAGACAAGCGTAGGCCTGAAGCAGGCAAGAGCGAAGTAATGGCACTGATTGGTGATGTTGAAGGCAAACATGCTATTCTAGTTGACGACATTGTTGACTCAGGCGGAACATTATGTAGTGCGGCCAAAGCAATTATGGACGCAGGTGCATTGTCAGTTCGTGCTTATATTACACATGGTGTATTGTCAGGCGAAGCATGTAACAAGGTTGAAAAGAGTGTGTTAGAGGAGTTAGTAGTTACAGATAGTATCAACGATCGTTGTCCTAAGAACTGTAAAAAGACACGACAGGTTAGTGTCGCGCCTTTGTTTGGTGAAGCAATACGTAGAGTGTCAAACGAAGAAAGCGTTAGTAGTTTATTTTCCTAACGCTGTTTCAATGTGTTTGATGTATTCATCAATACTGTGATCGCTAAATGAATCTACCTTACCAGCCTTAATACCCATCCATAGTCCACGCAACTTATCTTTGATTCGTTGCCATGAAGTTAAATTACGGACATTACCATAGGCGTTGATGTAGTGTTTAGTACCGTGGTGCTTATATCCCATAAACGTTGGAGGAACACTAGTAACAATATCATTATTGTTCTTCCATCTATTATGCTCGACACATATATTATCACAATAACCTTTCCAACCTACACGAGGAGAACCATAAGTGTATAATTGTACTGGGTCATTTAGTTCAATATTATGTTTGCAACGACTAGACATTATAGTTGCCATTGCCGCTCCTAAACTATGTCCACAAAACCAAAGTGTCTTGTTTAAGTTTGTTTTACGTAATACATCTTCTTCGACCATTGGCCAAAGTTCATCAACTTCTGCTTTGAAACCTCTGTGTACTCGACTCATAGTTTCTGCAAGAACTGGTAGGGCTTTTAAATCTGCTTTGATGTCATTAAATTCTGTAGGTTGTGTTCCTCTACAAGCAATAACAAGATCTGTCTTGTTCATAAATCGATATGCTTGTGCTCCGTCTTTGTCATAAAACTCAATAGTTGTGAAACCTAATTCTTTTGCTTGCTTTTTAGCATCGTCTATGTTATTATATGCTACTTGTGATAGTTTAGCGAATAATAATGATCTTTCTAAAAAACTTAATTTTTGTATACCTTTCATTGTGCCCTCCATTATGTACATTTATTTATTGTTATTGTAACTAAATACAAATATAGGAAAGTAAACTAATGCGTAAAAAAACTAGAAGTATCCTGGATGAACTTAATAATATTGGTAGACCCAAGGATAACGACTTGTTGATCGAAGCATCTGCAAGTAACATCATTGAAAGCTCTATTAACTTATTAAATATGATACATAGAACATATGATCAAGATAATGCATCCGAGTTGGAACGCAGATTTATTAACAGTATTAAATCAGGCGATCCTCGTAAGTTTAAAAGAAGCATAAACAGAATAATGGAGAGTAAGAAAAATGATTCTTAAAGAAGGTGGCAACATATTTAAATCCGAGCAAGGACCTCTTACTCAGCGTATTGCAACCAAAGACGTACAAGCTTCAATAGACTTTATAGAAAAGATTACAGGCTTAGTATACGATGAAGAAGATTGGTTAGGTACAACAGGTAAGAAAAACGATCCAGATGGAGAGTTTGAAAAGAATAGTTCCGGCGACTTAGACTTAAACACAGACGCAAGTAAAATTAGCAAAGAACAATTGATTGCTAAACTTACTAGTTGGTTAAAATCAAAAGGCATTGATGACGAAGCTATCATGAACAAAGGCCGCAAGAAGACAGACGGTTGGATTCATAATGCAGGCGATCAAGTTCATTTCCGTACACCTATTGCAGGCAACTCCAAGAATGGTTATGTGCAAACAGACTTTATGTTTACTGACAACCCAGAGTTCCAACGTGGAGCAAAGCGAGGCGGCACCCCACAGTTTGGCGGAACAGACAGAGCTATATTGTTATCAAGTATTGCAAGAGGACGAGGCTTAAAATTTAGTCCTAAGTTCGGCTTAGTTGATCCTGCACAAGGCGATGAAGTAGTTGCTTCTAACTGGAATGATATTGCACCTATGCTACTAGGCAAAGGAGCAAAAGAATCTGATACAATTACTGTAGAATCAATGCTTGCTTTTTTAAAGAAAGATCCAAACTACGAAGAGCTTATTGCTCCCTGGAAAGAAACAATGGAGAAGGCAGGTAAACAAGTACCTGAGTCAACATTTGAATCATTAGCCGACAAGCAAATAAATAGAATTGTTACATTAGCGAGCGTATTAGTAAAATGAGATTTGGTGAATTCCGTATATTAACAGAAGCAAAAGTTGGCCGAGAGTATCAACACTTAGAGGACCTAGTGTTTGTTGATGGGTCACAGGGTGCGAACAAAGCCGCAGACATACTAGACACCCTAGGAACAGATAGTTCAGACGTTGCCATTAAGTGGGACGGTAATCCAACTATCTATTGGGGACGTGAAGACAATGGTGAGTTTGTTATGGTTGGTAAGAATGGCTGGGGAAGACAGCGTTCAACATCATCCGCTGACCTTTCTAAGTTTATCAAGAACAGTGGCAAAGGCGAACAATGGCGTGAGAAGTTTGGCAATGATATGGGACAGATATTTGACATACTAAAAGGCTCAACTCCACCAAGTACAAATCAATATGTATACGGAGACTTATTATACCATCCAGGTAATCCATACACAATAACAGATGGTAAAATACAATTTACACCAAACAAAGTAACTTATACTGTAGACGTTAACAGCGATATAGGTAAACGTATAGCACAGTCTAAAGTAGGAGTTACAGTACACACAAGATATAATGCCTTTGGAGACAAAGACGGACAGCCAGTTAACCAAGTAGGTGAACTAAACAGTAAAGATGTTGTAGTACTAGGGCAAACTTATGTATCACATCAGCCAACTGTGAAGTCAGGCGAAACAGATAGTATACGTAAGCTGGTACAAAAGAATGGAAAATTAATTGATTCGTTCCTTGCTCCAGTGAAAGGGTTAAGTGATATGAAGAACATAATTTATACCTATGTTAATCATATGACACGAACAAAACAATTACAGAATATTGAAAAAGGATTCTTTGATTGGCTAGGCACTAGTAAGGTTAGTGCTAACAAGCAGGCAAAGATACAGGCAATGCATAACGAGTCGCCACAAGCACTTCTAGCTATATTTGGTTTGGTAAAACAAATTATGTTAGCAAAGGATGATATTATAGATCAACTAGACGATGCTGATGCAGACATTAAAGCATCAACAGGCGACGAACGCGGCGGTGAAGGTTACGTTGCTCAAAAATCAAAGATTAAATTGGTTCCACGCTCTAGATGGCAACCGAACTAAAAGGAAACTAATACAATGAAAATGAATGAGATAGTAACAGAATCTAACTACGGTGATGATCCTAAGACAAAACACTTTGCAACAATGGGCCGCACACTAATGGACCTAAGTGCAAAGATGAAGATAACAAAAACTACATCAGACGAAGAAATTGCAAAGTCAAATAGAATGTCTGCATTTGGTGATGCGCTAACACGCTTTGGCACAACGTGGGGACCACGTACCTTGCCTGAACTACTAAAAGATAGTGGTTGTTCAAAACAGGACGCAATGGAGTTTATTGAACTTGCTAAAAAGACTGGCCCAATTAAGCCGGTAGTTAAAGATCCAGAACCAGTAGATGAGCCAGAAGATGATTTTGACGCTGGCCCGAGTGATGACGAGATTGACGCAAAAGCAAGAGCAATGGCCCGAGGCAAGTAATGGATTTTATCCGAGCATTAGAAAACGATCAAGATATATCTCCGGACAAAGAGTCTGTAGAGCTACTTGAGAAGTTAGATGAACTACAGTTAGTATTCAACGATCTAGAAGAATTAGATGAAGGAGCATTTGACCGCATTGAACAGCGTGTTGAAGCAAGAGACTTACTTCTTTATAGAATGATTGTAGGACAGAGTAATATGATGCTCACAAAGAAGTTTTTAGAACTAGCATTAAATGGCAAGTCGGTACCAAGTTCAATGGTCAAAGGGTACTTGCCAGCACTTAAAATGCTTGATGATATAGTTACAGCAGGGCCTGGATATGTTCAAATGCTACGCTTACTACATCAGAGAGCCAAAAAAGGCTGATAATAGCCCTTTTTTTGTAAAAAGACTAAATAATAATAAGCACTTCGTAAAGAGCTTACGAATAGTGTCATTAGAGCCGAAGAGGTAACACTCTTCAATTTTATATTAAACAGGAGAAATAAAATGGCAACACAAGCAAAAGTAAATGGTTTAACAACCGCAGGTAGTTTTTATGGATATGATCCAATCATCCTTAAGATTACAGGAACAAACGTAGCAACAGCAGATACAGCATCTGTAGACGGCGTAGCAGCTTTTACACAAGGTAACCTTTCAAAAGCAATTAGTGCAATTCAAACACAAATGAGCGTTGTACACGTTGGCGAAAGAGCTAACAACATTGTATGTGTAATGGTTGACTCAGCAACAGCAAACGCATATGTTTCAGCTAACACTGACACAGACGTAGCAGCAGCTGTTAAAGCATTAGTAGATACAGCAACAGGTGTAACATCAACTGTAGCAGCTATCACACTAACAGCAGGCGACTTAGCATAAGAATTCCTAGCTACCTTTAGGAACCGTGATGTTATAAAGGCGTCACATCAAAAGGCTCACTTTTTAAGTGGGCCTTTTTTTATGGCTATAAGTAATAGTATGAGATTTACATTAAAGACACTTGTCGACATTACACCTACACATGCACGTAGAACAGAAGATAGGTATATGTATAAACAACACCAAAACTATATGACTATGTTTAATACGTTAGGCCTAAGAAGCAATCCTGTATCTGTTGTAGTAACAAGTAATGAAGAAGACACTAAAGAATTTGGAAAGAAGTATACTGGCAAGCATACTGTATGGACTGTAGAATTTGAAATAGAGCGTGAGGGTGGCGTTGATTTAGAACTGTTAAAACAAGATTATGACTTGGTACCTTTTATTAACGAGTTAGGCGAAACTGTCACATTCAATAAACATGTATTTCAAACAACCGATTCACAATATAACAACATTGTTTTTGCAAAAGTATGATAAATAAAAGTATACAAGGCACTGAAGGCAATCTTATTTTAAGGCGAACTACGAGTTTACTTAACAAAACTCTTGAGCAGAGTTAATGGAGAAATAGAGATGGCTAAAGCCACCAGTTTAGAAAAAGAAAATTTAGAAGCACATGTTGATTTATGTCAAGAAAGATATAAACAACTTGAAGGCCGCTTAGGCAAAATCGAAGAAAAAGTAGAAGACATTCACAGAGATATCACAGAGGGTCAAACATCATTGACTAAAGTGCTTATCGGAACAGCTGGCACAATCGTTGCTGGTTTATTATCAACAATAATCGTTATATTATTAAACGTTAATTAATCAACTAAATAACTATATGTTATTAAGAGAGATTACCTTACCGCTAGAAGAACTAGACGAAGCTAAGATGGCATGGGCTAAACGTGGCAACAAGGTTGTTCGTAAGTTTAGATGTGCTGGCGGCACACGGCATGGACGTATTGTGTCTAACATTGCACAATGCTTTGCAAGACCTGACATAAAGAAACGTTTGAAACTTAAGGTTACAAAAGCAAGACTAGGTGCCAAGATGTCACGTAAAGCACGTAAGACTAAACGCACTAATTCAGCAAGCCGTAGAGTTGCTCAACTTAATAAGGCAGGTAAGGCAAAGAGAATCTAATGTACTTACGAGAGTTAACATCAATAAGTATAGACGAAGGTGCAACATCCATTTATGGACGTAAAGGCAACCAGAGTACTCGTAAATACAGATGTAGTAGTGGTCCACGTAAAGGACGTATTGTTGCTAAGATGTCAACATGTACAGCACCAAAGAATATTAAGAAGGCAACTACACTTAAAAAAGTAAAAAGAGCAGGCGCCAAGCGCCAGGCTGTTAAAACAGCAAGAACTAAAAGAGCAAATCCTGCTTCACGTAGGTTACCTAAGGTAAACATAAGCATGAGGACTAACCGTAAAAAGTCTAAGGCAAAAAGGATATAATATGAAAATTAATGAAATAACAGAAATGCAAGGAATGAAACCTTCTATTATAAAAAACCTTAAGCCAGGACAGTCGGCAGAAGTTGATCACGGAGACGGCACAAAAACAATGATCGACCTAAAGAAGAATCCTACTGCATTACAAAAAGATCCAAAGACCAAAAAGGTCACAATGACAAAGAAACAACAACCTGGCGAAAAACCTAATCCGGCTATGCAAGCCAAAAGAGGTGACAAGGTAGTTGTTGCACCACAATGAAACTGAACGAGTTAATTCAGAGCTTTAGTATAGCTCTATCAAACGAGGAAGCAGAGGTATTGAATAAAGTAAAACCTGTGCAACCCCTACAAGGCTTTTCTCCTAGAGAACAAGTCATAATTGAGAACTTGATAAGGAAAAGTCTTGTAAGTAAAGTACTTCGGGACAACATAGTAATGGTGGTGCAAAATGATTTCGGACTTAGCTAGTCAATTAGAAAATTTAATTAACAACAAGTTAAAAGAATACCCTCTACCGGTAGTAAAAGGCAATTCCATACGTATCAAGAACTATGTAGTTAGATACAGTAAGAAAGCTGGCGCTTGGTTAGTATATGATGTAGCAGAAAATATACAAGCAGGTAAGTTCTTTGCTAAGACTAGTGCTATTGCTTTTGCTAAGGTACACGCAAGTGATCAAACAGGAAGTTTAGTTAGAACTGTAGAAAAGTTAGATGATATATTAAGTAAGCATTATCAAGATTGTGTTTTTTACAATCACGGAATGAAACGAACAAAGGACGGATCTAAATACGAAGTATTAGAAACTAGATTCGATATAAGTTACTCATTAGCACAAGATGCCAAGAATCAACTGGATGAACTAATCCTGTGTTAAATGATAAATAAATGTACAAAGAACAACATTTAGGAAAGTTGAACAATGAATATAAGAGAAATTTCAAAACCAATTACAGCAAAGAGCTTGAACGAAAGCCTAGCTAAGAAGTTTGGCCAGCGTCTAAACTTAGAAGAATTTACACTTGGACAGTTACAAGATGCCCAAAACAAATTAAGAACAACACTTAGTCAAGTTGAAACAAAGGAAAGTTTTAACTCAACTCAAAATCCAGCGTATCAAAAGTCAAAACTTTTCCTAGATGTACTTAATGCTGAGATTGGCGAAAGAGCTGACATTGACGAACCAATGCTTGAAGCAACTATTACTGAAGGCGAAGAAGACAAAGCTGAATTAGTAATGGCAGCCAAAGACATGGTTGACAGAGTTACTGGTTGGATGGAAGACACAGCAGAAATGCAAACTGAATCAATGCTTGAACTAGCAGATGCTATTAGAGACGAGATGGGTAGTGAGCAAGCTGAGTCATTTACTAATACTATTAAGCCTGCATTAGAGCAACTATATGCTGAAATGGAAGGCACAAGAGCAGCACTAACAAGTGGTGTTGGTATGCTAACTGGTGAAGGCGACATGCAACAGCCAATGGGCGACGATGACATGGGCGACTTAGGCGACATGGAACCTACTGATGAGTTAGAGCCAGGTATTGATGAGCCTTTAGATGACATGGGCGATGACTTTGGTGCAGACGATGCGGCTGCTGGCGGCGAAGAAGAAGCTGGCAGAGAAAAGCGTGAGTCAGTAGAGCGTTCAAAAAAAAAGCTAAAATAGCCGAAGCATTAGACGAGTCTGGTACACTAGTACAAATAATCAAAACAATTAAGCCTGGAACCACTATTACGTGGGACAAACTTAATGGCTATATGAAAAAAGCTGGCGTACCACAGTTTGATTACAATTCATTCAAAGCAACTTACGATAGCAATCCACAACTCCAAAAGTTAGTTAAGTTTGATCCACAAGGTGTAACTATTAACGATAGTTCTATGGATCAAGTAGGTAGCACTGAGCCAAGTGATGCTGACACTGTTGGTGACATGGCAAAGCGAGCAACTGACGTGGGTGCTGGACTTTAAATTAACGGTTGACAGAGCTCTTATTTGGTGTTATTATATACATTAATAGGAGCTTTTTTATGACTGATAAAAATACATATGATTCAACTGTTGAAAATATTAAACAAGTATTAGAAATATATGTTCAGCCAGCAGTAGCAGGACACGGTGGCGTAGTAAATTACCTTGATTACAATGACGGAGTTGTAACACTTGAAATGAGCGGTGCTTGTTCTGGTTGTGCTATGTCTTCAATGACTTTAAAAGAGGGTATTGAAAGAACTCTTACTGGTATGATCCCTGAAGTAACGGCTGTTGTTGGAGTAGACGATCCGAACTCGGGAGTCGAGCCATATATGTCAGACCCATTTGGCATGCAACGTATTCATCTAGAAGACTATGACGTAGAATTACCAAAGGAACCTAAAGATTGAGCTTAATTATAGAGAAGTACAAATACGAAAGACTCAAGCGAGTTGAAGTAAACGGTAAACGTAAGTATGCTGCACCAGGCGGTGTACCTGTAGCAAGTGTAACAACTATACTTGACGCTACAAAAGATAAGTCACACTTAATTGCATGGCGCAAACGTGTAGGCGAAAAGAAAGCACAAGAGATTGTAACTGAAGCGGCAGGCGTGGGTACACGTATGCACAAATACCTTGAAGATTATATAGAGTTTGGCGAATGGCCAACTTGTGGTAGCAATCCATATGCACAAAAAGCACACTCAATGGCGTGTGTTATACGTGACGAAGCAATGGGTGATGTAGATGAGATATGGGGAAGTGAAGTTCCTTTATATGTTCCGGGCATCTATGCAGGAACAACTGACTTAGTAGGACAATACAAAGGTCAGCCTTGCATAATGGACTTTAAACAAACTAACAAACCTAAGAAACCTGAGTGGGTGTATGACTACTACCTACAACTTACTGCATACGCATTAGCACACAACGAAGTACATGGCACAAACATACGTGAAGGACATATCTTTATGTGTTCGCGTGATTTAGATTATCAACAGTTTGATATATGGCCAGATGAGTTTGATGAGTGGGCGCAGGAGTGGTGGAAGCGTTGCGAAATGTATTATGAGAAACAAGCATAAATACATTATAGAAAGCAACTTAGGAGAGCGCAGTGGCCGTAGTACAAATCAGTCGTATACAAGTCCGTAGGGGACAAGCAAATCAAGGATCAGGTATCCCGCAACTTGCTGGCGGTGAATTTGGTTGGGCAGTTGACGAACAAGAACTTTACATCGGCAATGGCAGTGTTGCAGAAGGCGCACCTCAAGTAGGCAATTCAAAGATACTTACCGAACATGATGACTTGTTCGAACTAGTTGGTACATATTCTTACAAACGAGGTAGTATTGACACTGGCGAAGGTATCTCTGTAGAGCGTACACTTAATTCTAGACTCGACGATATTGTAAGTGTTCGTTCATTTGGATGTGCAGGTGACGGTTCAGATGTTACTGTAGCATTACAAAAAGCATTATACGAACTATACCTAAAACCATCAACACGTAACAATCCGCAGAGCAGAGTAATACTACATGTTGAAGCAGGTATATATAGAATAAGTTCAACAATAAACATACCACCTTACGCAACTATAGTTGGAGCAGGTAAAGAGAAAACTGTTTTTATTAAGACAGGCGACTTTAATATGTTTAAGACTATATCAAGCGATACAACTTACACAGGCGTAGTATCTACTACTATTCCAAATGATGATCCCACAATGTCATATGCTAACAGTGCAAGGTATATTACATTTAAAGATTGTACACTTCAAACAGAATCAGAAGATACCGCGGCATTACTACAATTAAATAGTTGTCGTGACAGTCGCTTTGAAAATGTAAAGTTTGAAGGTAATAAAATATTAAACACAGCAACTAACCCAGCTGTTGAAATAAGAAGTAAAAGTAATGCTGTAAGATCAGAGTTTAATAGATTCATTGATTGTGAATTTGTTTCTATAGGTAAAGCCATAGTAAGCAATAGTAATATATCACGTAATGAATTTGACTCATGTAAGTTCTTTAACATTACTAAAGCAATTGAATTAGGTGTAACACCAGATGCAACTCAATTCAACGCAACCGACAACAACATTAGAGAGTGTTACTTTGAGACCATAGAGCAACAAGCAATTCATATTGAAAATGGTACACGTAACTCTAGCATCAATAACAGATTTGGTCCTAGTGTTGGTAACAATGGCGGAAGTGAAACAACTGTTGCTCACAGTATAATAAAATTTGGAGAATCAGGCAATATTTCAGTTGACAATGAGTTTGATAGAACGTATAATTTAAGTATTAATCAGGCGTATATAGTTAGTAAACCATATATTCCAGAGGTTGAAGGACCTGCGTTTTATGAACACGAATATACTGAACAAGTTGACCTTGCCCAAATTGGCACACCACAACTATTGTTTAGATTGCCCGCAGATAGTACTAAGTCATTTGATATTGACTACTGGTATAAAACTGATGTTGGCTCAAGAGTGTTTTCAAGATCAGGAACTTTGACTGTGTTTGTAAACAGAGAGAGTAACAGCGTTAGTATTATGGATGATTACGATATAAGTGGACTAGATTCATTAGGTGAAAGTTTGCAATTTAGTGCAACACTAAACCAATTGGAGACAGCGTGGAGTGCCCAGGTAAAGTATACCAATCAACTCGACTCAGGAAAATTAACTTTTAAAATACGTTCACGAAGTTAAACGTATGTTTGAAGAACAATTTGAGAAGAGGCTTCAATCGTGGCACGATTTTCGAGCTACACTCGAAACACACCCTGATCCGCTACAGCACACAATTGATGCCTACCAGCGTGTACCTGGAGTAAGTATTCATACTGATCCATGGGACCAAAAGATGTGGCCTCAACCGTGGGAACTGATTTCAGAAAATCAGTATTGTGCCTTCTGTACCGTATTAGGAATGTGCTATTCACTACAGTTAACAGAACGCTTTAAACAAGAATTGGTAGAGATACATATCTGTATAGATAGAGAGAAGAACGAAACTTTCTATTTGTTAATGATTCAAAATAGAGTAATTGGGTATGATGGCGAGAGTCATATTTCAGTTTCGGATCTACCAAAAGAAATAATTTCGCAACGTGTCTATACAATGCCACGACTGCAATAAATAATAAACTTAATAGGAACAGGAGAAACATACATGTCAAATGGCATTCAAATCACAAAAAGAGACGGCAACAAAGAACACATTAATATCGATAAAATACACAAGGTAGTAGAATTTGCTTGTGAAGGTCTTGCTGGTGTTAGTAGTAGTCAAATTGAAATGAATGCAAACTTACAGTTTTATGATGGTATGCCAACAAGTGATATACAAGAGATACTTGTACGAAGTGCAAACGATCTTATCAGTTTAGATGCTCCTAACTATCAGTATGCTGCTGCTAGACTATTAAGTTATGGTGTAAACAAAGATGTATTCGGCGAGTACAATGCAATTACACTACAGAAAAACATTGAACTTAACATTGAGCGTAACGTATATGATTCTGAGATACTTGAAAAGTACACTACAGAAGAAATTGCTACACTTGATGGTTATATAAGACATAAGCGTGATGAAAACTTTACCTATGCAGGGCTACGTCAAGTAGTTGACAAGTACCTTTGTCAGGATCGTTCTAATGGCCAAATATTTGAAACTCCTCAGTTTATGTATATGATGATTGCGGCAACATTGTTTGCTAACTACCCAGCAGAAACACGTATGCACTACGTAAGGAGATACTACGATGCGACCTCACTTTTTAAAATCAATATCCCAACGCCAGTCATGGCAGGGGTTAGAACTCCTGTACGCCAGTTTGCAAGTTGTGTACTTGTTGACAGTGATGATACTCTTGACAGTATTTTTGCTAGTGATATGGCTATCGGCAGGTATACTGCTCAACGTGCGGGCATTGGCATTAACGCTGGACGCATACGTGGGGTCAACGCGAAGATACGTGGTGGCGAAGTGGCGCACACTGGTATCATTCCTTTCTTAAAGAAGTTCGAAAGCACAGTACGTTGTTGTACACAAAACGGAGTACGTGGCGGAAGTGCTACAACACATTTTCCGTTCTGGCATCAAGAGATTGAAGACATTCTTGTACTAAAGAACAACAAAGGTACTGAAGATAATCGTGTACGTAAATTAGATTACAGCATACAGTTAAACAAAACTATGTATGAAAGATTGTTATCAGGCGGTGATATAACTCTTTTCTCGCCACACGATGTTCCAGGATTGTACGAAGCATACTTTGGTGATGCAGATAAATTTAAAGAACTATACGAGTCATATGAACGTAAAACAAGTGTTAAAAAGAAAACTATCAAAGCAATGGAACTGTTTAGTGCGTTAGTTAAAGAACGTGCAGAAACAGGGCGTATATACATTATGAATGTAGACCACGCAAATACGCATAGCTCATTTAAAGACACAGTGTACATGAGTAACTTGTGTCAAGAAATTACACTACCAACTAAGCCACTTAATCATATTGATGACCCAGAAGGCGAAATTGCATTATGTATTCTTAGTGCTATTAATGTAGGTACACTAAGAAACTTAGATGACTTAGGCGAACTATGTGAGTTAGCTGTAAGAGCATTAGAAGAAATTATTGACTATCAGAAATATCCAATTAAGGCGGCAGAGATTAGCACAAAAGCAAGGCGTAGTTTAGGTGTAGGTTATATTGGACTAGCACATTACCTTGCAAAGAATCATGTTAAATATGATGATAAAGAAGCATGGAAATTAGTACACGATTTAACAGAAGCATTCCAGTACTATTTGTTAAAAGCAAGTAACACTATTGCAAAAGAGCGCGGCGCATGCGAGTACTTTAATCGTACTAAATACGCAGACGGCATCCTTCCTATTGATACGTATAAGAAAGATGTAGATACAGTAGTGGAGAACAAATTAAACTATGATTGGGATGGTTTACGATCTGACATCAAGGAACACGGACTACGGCACTCAACGTTGTCCGCACAAATGCCATCGGAAAGCAGTTCCGTTGTGTCGAACGCAACAAACGGAATTGAAGCACCTAGAGGGTTCTTGTCCGTTAAGAAGTCCAAGAAAGGGCCTCTTAAGCAGATTGTTCCACAGTATCAAACACTAAAGAACCACTACAGTTTGTTATGGGAAATGCCAAACAACACAGGATATATAAATATTGTTGCTGTGATGCAGAAGTTCTTTGACCAAGCAATTAGCGGCAACTGGAGTTACAATCCAACACACTTTGATAACAATGAAGTGCCAATGAGCGTAATGATAGGTGATCTACTTAACACATACAAGTTAGGTTGGAAGACATCATACTATCAGAACACATATGATTATAAAACAGATCCTAGTGAGCTAGAAGACGAAGCACCACTAGAACAACTGCCGCAGGGCGAATTTGAGAACGATGAAGAAGAGTGCGAAGCTTGTGCAATTTAGTTCTTGACAAACGATAGAAAAGATAGTAGCATAGCTACATAGGAAAGAGGAAAGTTTAAAATGGCGAAAACAGTATTCAACACTGATAAGGTTGACTTTACAAAACAAAACATGTTCTTCGGAGCAGATATGAACACGCAGAGATATGATACATTTAAGTTTCCTGTGTTTGATAAATTAAACCAAACGATGCTTGGATATTTTTGGCGTCCAGAAGAAGTTTCATTGCAGAAAGATAGAGCAGACTATGCTAACTTCCGCCCTGAGCAGAAGCATATCTTTACAGCAAACTTAAAGTATCAAACATTACTTGATAGTGTCCAAGGACGTGGTCCATGCCTAGCATTTTTGCCGCATGTTTCACTTCCTGAACTAGAAGGATGTATTGTTACTTGGGACTTCTTTGAAACAATCCATTCACGTAGCTATACACACATTATGAAAAATGTGTATGCTGATCCTGCAGAAGTGTTTGACACTATTCTAGACGATGAGAAAATTATTGCTCGTGCAACAAGTGTTACCAAACACTATGATGCATTTGTAGAAGCAGTTGATGCTTACAATCATAGAGGCGAAGGTAGCTTACATGATGTTAAAAAGAAATTGTATCTAGCAATGATGACTGTAAATATTTTAGAAGGTTTGCGTTTCTATGTAAGTTTTGCATGTACATTTGGCTTTGGCGAACTAAAGCTAATGGAAGGCTCAGCTAAGATTATTTCACTTATTGCTCGAGACGAAGCTCAACACTTAGCTCTAAGTACACACGTTTTGAAAATTTGGTCGCAAGGCAAAGACGATCCGGACATGGCTAAGATTGCTAAAGAGTGTGAACAAGAAGTATACGACTTATGGCGCGATTGTGTTGCAGAAGAAAAAGACTGGGCTGACTATTTGTTTAAAGATGGCTCAATGATTGGATTGAATGCAGCTTTACTAAATCAATATGTTGAATACATTGCCAACCGCAGGTTAAAGGCGCTGGGGTTACAAGCAATTTTTGATCAGCCTCTTAACACTAACCCACTTCCTTGGACACAACATTGGTTAAGTAGCTCAGGGCTACAAGTTGCTCCACAAGAGACAGAAGTAGAGTCTTATATTATTGGCGGCATTAAACAAGATGTAGATAAGGATTCATTGAAAGGATTTAGTTTATGATAACCATATGGGGTAAACCTGCATGTCCAAGTTGTACAAAAGCTAAAGCACTATGCGAAACAAGACAGTTACTATACGAGTATAAAGAATTAGGCAAAGACTTTACTAGAGAACAAGTCTTTGAAGAATTTCCAACTGCAAGAACATTCCCACAAATAATAGTAGGTGGACATAAAGTTGGCGGCTACGAACAAATGGTAGACTATATTGAAAATACTAATTACAACGGAACAGGACATACTATATAATGTTAATCGAAGCACCGTATAAAATTGGAGACAATGTCTCATTTAAGTTAAGTTCAGGCGAAGAAATTATTGCTCGTTTAGAAAAAGAGGATGATAAGTCTTACACACTAAAAAAGCCAATGGTACTTATTGCACAGCAACAAGGACTAGGACTTGCACCATTTATGTTTAGCGTATCACCTGATGGTAAATTTGTTTTAAACAGTTCAGCAGTAAGTTGTATGGGCAAAACAGAAGAACAAATCAGCAAACAATATACAGAAAAGACAACTGGCATAGCGTTGTAAAGATCACGATAAATACATTCATATAAGGAATGTATTGATGACAACACCACGTGGCGCACCATTTGATAAAAATAATATCTTTAATAGAGCTTCTGTAGATGGCGGAAAAACTACTTATGAGCAAGCAGGATCTACGTTAGACGGCGGCTCATTTACAGCACCAAATACAGAAATAAATGACTGTGGCAATCTTCCAAAAGTAGGAGAAGCCACATATGTTCCTGATCCGAATTATGATAAAAATGGTTTAATTATAGGAGCATAGTATGGCAGAACTTGGTAGCATCATCTTACGTAGAGGTACTACAGCCGAAAGGTTAGCCTTTGTTCCACTCAAAGGTGAAATAATATACGACACTGAAACTAAACAAGTTTATGTTGGCGATGGTGAAAAGTACGGCGGTAACAATGTTTTCAACGAACAACTAGTAGTTGACGATGATAGCAATCTAAAGGTAGGAAACAATCTTGCAATTATTATTGATGACAACGGCGAAGCAAAAAGTCTAAGACTTCCAGGTGGGGATAAAAAAGACAGACCTAATCCTGTAGAAGGCAGTTTACGTTACAATAAAAATGATAAAGTAGTTGAGTATGCCGACGGCCAAGAATGGTTCTTTTTAAACAAAACGGTTATCAACGGTGATGTAGTAGAACTATATGTTAGTCTTGACGGACACGATGATCGACGTTACGGAGTACAAAGAGGTAGAAGTTGGGGTACAGCGTTTAGAACACTTAATTCTGCAATGCGATTAGCTGAAGATATAATTACAGCAAATCCTGAAACTGAAAACTTTGTTAACGAAGAACAACCTATAAAAACAAAACAGATACTAGTACACGTTGCAAGTGGTATATACGAAGAACACTTGCCTATTAAAGTTCCAGAGAATACAAGTATATTTGGTAGTGGACAAAGACGTACAACAGTAAGACCAAAGATTGGTGTACCAAGTGAATCACCTTGGGCTAAGATACGTTTTTGGAGAGAAACAGATGAATTTCCAGATGGGTACTTTGGTTATCATTACCTAACAGATCCTCGTAGTGAATATAGTACGCCACGAGATAACTTATACAATGATGTATTCTTGTGTAACAGTACAAACTGGTTTCACGATTATACAACAGACAAGCACAGTAGTTTTGCCTTTGTACTAGATCCAGAAGGACAAATTTTAACTAAGTCACCTTATCCACATACAGGTGCATGTTTTCCAAAATCAAGTTACGACACTGATCCTTATGCAGTTGGCTTCCACGGAGGTATATTTGCAGACGGATTCACAGGAAACCAAGAATTTAATATAGACTCAGTAGCAGGCGATAACCTTAGTATGGTTGCTAGTAGCTTTTGGCGCAAGCCTCTTATGCCTACAGCGTTTTATGCAGATGGTAATCGTTATCAAGCACAATCAGTTACAGCACCTAGTGATGCAAAAGTAAATGCAACAACATTATTAGCGGCAAACAAAAGTTTTATACAAGAAGAAACTATTACATATGTTAACAATACATATTTGTTCGATTATAATAGAGACAAGTGCAAACGTGATTTACAATTTATACTAAAAGCAAGTAGTTACGATAGTATACTTGGTACAAACTATTTTGGCAGAGTTGCTGCCTTATCCTACACAAGACCAAACAGTGCGTATGTATTAAGTGATCAGCTTGCACCTACAATAGGCGGTCTAACATATGCAAAAGGTCAAGCCAACACAGCATTATCTGATATAACTGCTGTCCAACAAGCAAATGCTAGTATATTTGATGATGTTATAGATGTCCTAAACAATGGCGCAGGAAATGTTGACAACTTATTTTTTCCGGCAACAGTATATGACGATGCTAAAGATTATGCTAGTGCAATTATCGCCGCAAACAAGACTTTTATACAAGCTGAAACAGTTGAATTTATTAGACAAAAAGTAGTAGCAGGTGCTGAGCCATTTACTACTGACTATGTTTACGACCAAGCAAAATGTGAAAGAGATATAGGATTCTTATTAGACGCATTAAGATTTGATTTATTGTTTGAAGGTAATACTGCAATAAAGGAAATTGCAAATAGTTATTGGAACGGTATAACAAGCGTAATACCAACACAAATTCAACAGCACATAGCCGCATTTGGATTTATAAGAAGTATCATCGATACTATTATGCGTAATACTGTTTTTACTGTAGGTCAACGTAAGCAAGTAGTAGTTGAACAGCAAACTATAGCAGAGCCTACAATAAGTGAAAGTCTTATTACAAGAGCACAGGATTTAATATTACTAGTTGAAGAAGTAATTGAAAGCGGAACTAACTATGCACCGCAAACTATAGCACCTAACTTTGAAACACTAGTTGCGAATACTCCTCCAGCATTTGTAGATGACTTACAAGCAAAACTTACTTTGCGTACATCATTTGTTACTGAGTTTCCTACTATTATTACAAGCACAATTAATTTTATCGATACTAACTATGCAAGTTTTGTGTACGATGAAGACACATGTCGTAGAGATGTAGGACTTATCATTGATGCAATGATACACGACTTAACCTACGGTGGAGAAGCTGAAACTTGTGAAGCCGCGGCAACTTATTTTGAAACAGGAAGTACAGTAATTGCTGAACAAGAAGCCGAGACAGTTGATGCAATAAACAAAGCAAGAGATCTTGCGATTGCCTGTGTTGCTAACACTTCTGTTACTCCGTTACAAAGTGTAGTTACACAAACGACTAATAGTAATAATGGTGAAGCAGGCACAGACGCAACAATCACAACACTATTTGGCATAATAACTAATTTAATTACAAACTATGTAAGTATTAAAGAAGCACATGATCTTATTATGTCTAACATTAGTTGGATACAAGATGAAACTATTGCATTTATTAATGCTTCGTATCCTGCATTTGTTTACAACGATGTCTTATGTAAACGTGATACAGGATATATTGTTGCAGCTATTGCAAACGATTTGTTTGGAGGTAGTAGAAGAAGTGTAGAAGCAGGCAGAAGTTATTATAGAGGTGTAAGCGACTTAGGTGATCCAAGTGTTGCAATTGGCGCACAGCTAACAGAAACACTAGCGGCAAACAATCATGTCAAAGGACTTATACAAAATGTATTAAGTAATGTAGCAGCATCGCCAACATACCAATCTGTTTCAACACAAACTATTACAGCAGATGTTGTAGCACAGACTATAAAAGATAAAGCAAACAGCGACTTTGATATAATACTTGATATTATGGAGAACGGAGAAACACAAGGTCCGCAGAGTCTACCTAAATATAATATTAATATAAGCAGTGAAACTCCATTATTACCTACACTTGTAGATAGAAACTTAACAATGATTACAGCTGGTAACAAGTCATTTGTTGCTACTGACTGGACAATGTTTGGTAACTTAGGTTACGGTGTACTAGCAAGAAACAATGCAAGAGTTGAGCTTGTTAGTATATTCACATACTATTGTGGATACACATACAAAGCAGAAAGCGGATCAGAAGTACGTTCACTAAACGGATCAAGTTCAAACGGAATATATGGACTAGGTGCTGAAGGAAGAAACCCATTTGAAGTTCCAGTTAATGCCGCAACAGTTAATGAAAGTGTGTTTATAGCACTAGCCGATAGTAGTGTAACAGGGGAGAACGTACAAGGCGATTTACAAATTACAATTAAAAATCAGCAAGGTTATAACGGCTCCGCAGCAGAGTTCTTTAATGTTATGGTTGCTGATGTTGAACACGGTGGCGCCACTGGTAACGTAAGTTATGAGATTGGAAACTTTAATGGCAATAAAATAAACATTAGAGGATCAGCACAAGGACTATTAGCAGATATTCCTGACGATGCAAATATTACAATTAGATTGTTACAAGAATATGAAATTGATACTAATGCTGATATTACAAACCTTTTATTAGGTGCGGGGTTACAATATGTTAATGAGCCAGATGTTGGTTATAGAATTATTCAAGTTACTCCAAATGAAAATGTAGTAAACAGATTTGCTATTAGAGCACTGCCAACACTAAATCACTTAGGCGTTGTTATAAATGGTGGCGGTAGTAATATAGGTCCAGGAGTAAATCAATTTACAATCAACCAAATAGGATATGACGCTGACGAAATAGTAAACAGACGTTTAGGTTACAAAGGAACAATTTATAAAGTTACCGCTTATGATACTGTAACTAATACTATTACATTAGATCAAAATTTGAACGATGCACTTATTGATCAAGCAAGTGTACGACTAAGTCCACCTCCAGGAGCAACGGGTAAGATATTTACAGACTTCTCAGTTGTTAAAGCTGGTAACCACGACATGCTCGATGTTGGTACAGGTTCATACGAAGATTCAAACTATCCAAGAGAACTATACGGACCACCAACTAGGCGTCCAGCACAATCACAAGAAGTTACAGAAACGGCGCCAGGGCGTGTGTTCTTTGTTACTAATGACCAAGATGGTAATTTTAGAGTAGGTGACTATTTCCGTGTTAACCAAGGTGATGGTAGTGTTAGTTTCTCAGCAAGTATTGCTCTTTCAAACTTAGATGGCTTAGGATTTACACGTGGGGTTACAGTAAATGAATTTTCACCAGACAGTGACATGTCAGATATTAGTGACGAAGCTCTTCCAACTGAACAAGCTGTTGTTAACTACAT
>Ga0102815_10000680_pt1 | contig 22110 bp, 20 predicted proteins | sample ColrivemetaGS759_FD_79113 | JGI IMG/M metagenome (GOLD analysis project Ga0102815, IMG submission 79113) | Estuarine microbial communities from the Columbia River estuary - Ebb tide ETM metaG S.759 | ecosystem: Environmental > Aquatic > Marine > Intertidal zone > Estuary | place: USA: Columbia... | reverse complement strand
TTTAGTTCCAACTGCTGCTGCAATTTCAAATGCAATCAGTACATTTGAAGGAAAAAGAAGATATAAATTACCTTTATATCCCAAAAAATAATCTACATGAGTATTCTACTAGAAAATTGTACCTATATAGACTGGCAAACGCTTGATTTCATTCCTTGTCACATAAAAGTTGAGGAAGGAAAGACAGGTAAAACAAGCATATTACCTCTGGATCAGCCCATAAATAAGGGCCGATTCACAAGTATCATTCCATGTAAAGGCCGGCATGTCACAAAATCGTTTGCGGTGGGCCATCATCATGTTTATTCAGCATTGGCAAGAGGGATGCATGCCCCTGAGAAATGGCCGCAAAATTTTTTGGAGACGCTGCAATTTATCTGGTGGCAGCTGGATAAAGCACTGGATGAGGATGCGATCCGGGCCAGTGCATTGGCAACGGCTATATTTTGTGCGAAGGATGGTTCCACTTTTGTGATTGACCATCATGCCTCCCCCAATCACATTAAAGGGTCATTAAACATAATCGCAGATGTCTTTGATGAAGTAGGTTTAAGCCATCTGCTTTGTTACGAAATTTCTGACCGAGATGGGGTCGACCGTGCAGAGGCCGGTTACAGACTTACGGATGAATTTCTTGGATCAAATCAAGGATTGGTTGGCTTGCATGCTTCATTTACACTTGGAGATAAAAGCTTATCCAAGGCTAAAGACCTCATGGAAAAGCATCATTCCGGGATTCACATTCATGTGGCTGAGGATCTGATCGATCAGGAATTAACGATGAAAAATCATCAAAAAACCGTTGTTCAAAGACTCAGTGATTTTGGTTTTCTGGATTCTCCAAAAACGATACTGGCACATTGCCTGCATCTTTCTGAACAGGAAAAACAAAAGATAAAGAATTCAAAAGCCTGGATCGTGCAAAATATGGAAAGTAACCTCAATAATAAAGTTGGAATATTCAGGGGCGACAACCTGGGAGACAGGATCATGCTTGGTACAGATGGGATGCATTCAGATATGATCCGCAGTGCGCAGTATGCTTATTTTGCCAGTGAGCGATCTGACGGGGTTGATCCGGAAAAAGCCTATAGAAGAATGCGTAATGTCCATCATTACATATCCGACAATCAATTTTCAGGCGATGGCGAAAACAATCTGGTGGTTCTGAATTATGATGGACCAACTGAATTTAATAAGAATAATTTCCTTTCCCATTTGATCTATGGTTTTCATGGCGGACATGTACAACATGTTATTTCTGATGGTCGACTCATTGTAAAAGATCATGTTTTACAGAACATTGATGAACAAGCGGCTTTATTATATGCCAGGGAACAATCTGAAAGACTCTGGAAACGCATGCATTGATCAAATGTAATTCCAATTGCCAATTTATTCATTTGACAAACAATTGCAGTTTATCTCATCAACTCCCCTACCTTTGGTTTAATCATTTGCATTAAAACAGGGACACGAAATTTATAACTCATGGATGGTACATATTTAACTTGGTTTGGTTACTTTGCTTCAACAGTGATTGCCTTGTCAATGACGATGAATTCAATTGTAAAATTCAGATGGATAAATTTAGTCGGAGCCTCCTCCTTTGCTATTTATGGCTATTTGATCGGAGCCTTCCCTGTATTATTCCTGAACGGAATAATCGTTTTTGTTGACATTTATTATTTGAGTAAGATCTACCTCAAATCTGAGTTATTTGATATCATAGAGATCAAGGGTGACAATAAATACCTCGATAATTTTCTTGCATTTCATGAAAAGGATATTAAAACATTTTTCCCGGGTTTTGAATTCAAAAAAACAGATCATAGCCTTTGCTTTTTTGTTCTGAGAAATCTGGCTGTAACTGGTATTTTTCTTGCCGGCGAAAAGGAAGGGAAAACGCTGGAGGTTCATCTGGATTATGTTTGTCCGGAATACAGGGATTACAAAAATGGAAAATATATATACCACAGGTTAAAGGAACGATTTGCCAATGCCGGATATCACCAAATCACCAGCTTACCTCAAAGCAAGATCTATAACAATTATCTTACGAAAATGGGATTTGAAGTCCGGGCTGATGGTAGTTTCAAAAAAAATATGGTAAATTAGGACAAATCAAAGACCGCATGCATATTCTAATTAAGAATGGAATGATCTTACATGAAAATGGGAGATTGTACGGAGACCTGAGAATCAGGAATGGACTGATCGCTGAGATGGGAGAAAATCTCGCTGCTGAAGATGCCAGGCTGGTTGACGCAACTGGTCAATATTTAATTCCCGGAGGCATCGACCCGCACGTTCACTTGCATTTACGCGTAAATAATATTTATTCTTCCGACAACTTCACTTCGGGAAGTAAAGCCGCTTTATATGGAGGTACGACAACTGTAATTGATTTTGTCACACCGGACCAGTCTCAGTCTTTGACAGAGGCATTGGCCCAAAGGAAATTGGATGCAACCGGGTCCTATTGCGACTATTCTTTCCATGTTAGTCCGGTAGATTTGCACCCGGGCATCGAACAGGAAATTTTGGACTGTCTGTCTGCTGGCATTAATTCATTTAAAATATATCTGGCATATAAGGAAAGTATAGGCATTGATGATCAAACACTGGAGCGAATCATGTACATAATCCATGAGCACGGAGGAATGGTCACGGCCCATTGTGAAGACGGAGATGCTGTTGAATCTATGAGAAATCAACTTTTTGAAGCCGGCAAAACCGGTCCTGAAAATCATCCCCTCTCAAGACCTGGTATTTTTGAAACAACATCGGTTGAAAAATTGATAAAAACGGGTAAAAAGACAGGCTGTCCCGTCTATATCGTTCATGTTTCAACGCAGGGTTCCGTCGAACACATTAAAAAGGCACAAGACCAGGGACAAGCTGTTTTTGCTGAATCCTGTCCACAATATCTTTTACTGGACGAATCCCTTTATTCTCCAGATACTGACACTTCCATTCGTCACATTTGCTCCCCCCCATACCGTTTACAGAAAGACAGGAATAGCATATGGAAGGCCATTTCAGAAGGCTACATCCATACGATCGGGACGGACCATTGCCCATTTGACCTGACTGTAAAACAAAAATTCACAAACGATTTCAGGAAGATCCCAAATGGCATTGGAGGCATAGAACACCGAATGCAACTTCTTTTTTCAGAAGGAGTACTTACTGGAAAAATCACCCTGGAAAAATGGTTGGAAATATGTTCCGGCAATGCTGCTAAAATATTCGGATTAAGCAATAAAGGCATACTGAAATCCGGTTTTGATGCAGACATCGTGATCTGGGATCCAAATTATCAGGAAACGATCTCTTCAGAAAGGCATCATATGAATTGTGATACAAATGTTTATGAAGGGATGGTCGTGAAAGGGAAAGCAACGCAGGTATTTCAGCGTGGAATTCAATTGATCCAAAATGGTCAGCTGCGTGACATTGAACCAACCGGCCGATTCATTTCAAGAGACCAGGTTGATCATCTTACTTTAGTGAATCAAATAATCACAAATTAGGAGTATTGTCGAATTCCCTATTTTGATTTGATGAAGGCTTCCAGCCTGTCCATGTAATCATAGACCCCCATCATGTGCGGCGTATTTCCATGTTCACCACCGGTAACCAAAACCTTTTCCTTATTTTCTCCCGGATGATTGTCATAAACCGGTTGCCCATGCGTATTATAGGGTAGAAAACTATCTGCCAGTCCATGTATCAAAAGCAAATCCTGCTGTACAGAACGGATTGAAGCAATGTTATCAAATTCGAGACCAACGACATAACTTGCCGGCATTGAAATTGAGGACGATCCCTGAACCATCGCATCTACATTTCCGATCGGAGCCTCCAGGATCAGTTTGGCAGGATCATTTTTACCATTTACACACATGCCTATTGCAGGAACTGAACCCAGGCTAAAACCATAAATGATCATCCTGTCATCTGTTAATCCATGCAATTTTAGCCAATCTATGCAAGCCTGAACATCCGGGATCAATGAAGCTTCTTCCACATTTCCACCTGAGAGACCAAATCCTCTGTAATCCATCATCAACACGCCATAATGGCTTTTACCACCGGTATAATATAATAGTTTTGCTCTTTCCCAATAAATATCCATATGACCAAAATTGCCGTGGCAATAAACGATAACGGTATCTTTATTCAGATCTCCAATATTCCCCAAATACAGGGCATAAATATCTTCTGAAGTCCCGTCATATTCAGATTTCAGGGTAAAAAGGTATTGCTCATCCGGATCTACTGTAAATTCATCACCGATAACAGCTTCTCCTTCCTGTTGAAATTCATCCCACAAGTATGCCGAGATGGAATTGTCTGCATCAAACATATTAGCATCCAAATTCAGGCAAGAAGTGAACAGGAGAATTATTGAAACATAAAACAACTTTCGCATTTAAAATCTTTTTGAAAATTGGAGAAAAAATCCATGCGCCCCAAATTTGAGATCATTGGCATAATTCACAACGGTTCTAGTATTATCAAGGTTAGGTCCCATCATTTTGTATTCAAGGCCCAGTTCCCAGTTCCCAAATCGGTATAATTGCCCAAGCTGAATTACCGGACGCCAAAACCTGTAGTCAGAACCTTCTTCTATTTTGTTGTAGTGTGGATCAAACCAATTGCTTAATCCAAGATAACTCATCCACCGATCATTTTTATATTCCCAATAGGCATTCAGATCAATTTCCGGATATATTCTTACTTCAGGCGCACGCAGTCCAGCCATAATATTGAGTCCACCATACAAGCTCAGTGCAGGTAAATATTTTTCCTGTTCCAATAGGTTCCGGGTATAACCCAGATCAAATTGCAAGGTTTTGTACAGTAGGGACGTAAGATGAACACCTCCTGAAATTGTGCCATTTTCATGCAGCCCATACCCATAATATAGGGCACTAAAAGGAACAGGAATGGTCAAATCTCCAAAAAGAATCATTGGGCCACCCGCATTGAAACCAACAGAGGATTCTCCTTTTTCAAGCGGCTTGATGAATCTACCGGGCGCACAGGATGAAATGCCTATCAGCCCTATGATAAACAGGCTTGATAAAATATTTAATAACTTCATTTAAATTCTATTTGAATGATTTTTCAAGCATCAAAAAGTCCGCCAGAACGATTGCCGTAACAGCTTCCAAAACGGGGGGAACACGCAGTCCGATGCAGGCATCGTGCCGTCCTTCTATAACAAGATCCCGCATTTTTTGTTCATTAAAATCATAGGTCTGCTGATTCTTTGAGATGCTTGAAGCAGGTTTGATCGCAACTTTAAATTCAATTGGATTTCCATTGCTGATCCCACCGTTTATGCCACCACTGTTATTGGTGGCTGTACTCCCAGAAGCATCAGTAATACGGTCATTCATCTCACTTCCATACATGTCTGCTGCCTTGAACCCGGCTCCAAACTCAATGCCTTTTACTGCAGGAATACTAAATACCAAATGAGAAATTCTGGATTCAAAAGAATCAAAAAAAGGTTCTCCAAGCCCCACCGGGATGCCAGTCAATTTGCAAGAGATCAAGGTTCCAACAGAATCCTTAATTTCTATTGCCTTTTCAAGTGCAAAATTAAGATCTTTGTTCCCACCAATTTCTTCAACTTTTGATTCAATCTGAGCAGGGGCAACGATTTTTTTAGCGATCACACCTGCTGCAACCAGGCCCAATGTCAATCTTCCTGAGAAGTGTCCTCCGCCCCGATGATCATTAAATCCATTGTATTTGTGATGAGCCGTAAAATCTGCGTGACCAGGTCTTGGTGTTTCCCTGAATTCCCTATAATCTCCTGAACGGACATTTGTATTATCAAATTGGATCAAAATGGGTGCGCCCGTCGTATTTCCATTAAAGACTCCGGACATTAATCTTGGTACATCCGGCTCTTTTCTTTCCGTTGTACCTTTGGCTCCCGGCATGCGACGATCCAGATCTGTTTTAAAGTCCTCCACTTTCAAAGGTATACCGGGAGGGCAACCATCAATTAAAACTCCAACAAGTGCCCCGTGAGACTCCCCAAATATTGAAATCCGGTAGATACGTCCAAAACTATTCATAATCTAAACTAATTAAAAGGTCAATTGAGGATCCAAGCTTTATTTTCATGCCAAATGATAAAAATCCTGATATTTCCAACCCAAATATAATTAAATGTGTCTACTTAATTAGATATAGAATTATTCAACATGGCTAAATCAGCAATAATATTCCTTTTCCTCCCATTTTCATTGATGATCCTGCATTCCTGTAATAAGGACTCAGATCAGAATTTGGCTGATCCGCTTATCGGAACCTGGGTATTTAATGATTATGATCCTGAGTTGAATCAATACTATTTCAGTGCTTCTGATACTTTTAACCCAGAAAAACAAGGCTATACGTTTCAGGAAAACAATAAGGCTATTATCCGGATGAATGCCGGATTTTGCGGAACGCCACCCATTGTATATGACAATTATCCGGGGAACTGGCATTATGAAAATGATTCCAGCCTCTTTATTGAATCGACATTCTGGGGAACGCAGGACATAGAAGGCCCTTTTATTTATATTAAAATGGAAATTGCCTACCTGGATGGTGACGAACTGATCGTCACAATAGAATGAGTACATGAAATCATTATATCAAAAAAGCCGCAAATTTCTTTGCGGCTTTTTCTTTTCGATCCGAATTTGAGATTCAGTTCGCTATCAGCTCAATTGTGGAAATAAAACTCGCCAAAACTTTATTTAATCACTTCGAAACGCTGAGCTGTTTTACCTTTTGGAGTTGTTACTTCAATAAAGTAAATTCCCGTGTTATAATTATTTGTTTCAAGCCGGATTTGATTGCTGCTGTTATTCAGATCATAACTATCAATCAAAACACCTTTGCTTGTATATATATTTATAATTTCAATTGTATTATCACCATTCAAATGCACATTCACATAGTCCTCTGCAGGGTTTGGAAAGACATTCAATTCCTTTACAAGCGGTGGTTTTTCATTTTTCCTCAAATCCAGATAAATGGTTTTTGAAGTTGATGGCAAATTGAAAGTATTGCCATTCTGATCCATTGCTTTGGCCCCACTGAGTTCAATCTTTATAGGGATGATATCCGATTTCAATTTCAATCCATCGATATCATCTTCAACAATAAAATCACAGCTTGCGATCGGTCCGAAACCGGAAGCTCCTATCCCACCAATTCTAGTTAATCCGGCATCAATTCGCCCCTCGACAGGTTGTTTATCCATTTGAAGGGTTGACGAAGCATTTGTAAACCATGACTCAGCAAAAAATTCATGCATTAGTGAGCTTGAATCAATCAGATCCGGTGGAAACTGAAGGTTATAAGTCACTCCTGAAAAGTCCAGAATTGGGTTCAAACCATTACCGATTGCAATCGTCAGATACAACCAATCACCGGCATTTACAGAATCCTGACTTGTTTGAATATATAATGGGAACGGTTTTACTGCATTCACACCATTTGAAACAATCGTATGTAAATTGTCATAATTTTCCCCGATGGCAAGTGTATCGAATGCACTAATTAAGCCATCCCCATCACTGTCCGCATGTTTAATATTAAGACCATTCGTACCCATGTTCAGGTTCCAGTCTTCAACTGGTAACCCAACCCATTCCGACGGAGCAAATTCCTGCGTGCTACCCTCTTTCCCCATAAATAAACCAATCGGCAAAAGGTCAGCTACAGTAACAATCCCATCACCATTTGTATCACCTTTCCATACACAATCTCTTCCGACACAAGGACAATCAGGATCCATATCAACATCAAAAACTTCAACTTTTATTTTTACTAATTTACAATCGCCATCTCCGGGACAGTAATCGAGTTCAAATTCATCTATTCCAGTAAAATCAGCATCTGGTTGGTATAAAACAAGATTATTACCTGTTATACTATCACAACCTATCAATACAGTTTGCAAACCGGGATATATCGTTACGGTACCATCGTCCGGGCCATTTACTACTTCAAAAGTGAAATCAACAACGGGTACATTATAATCTATCAAATAAGGGTTATTCTTTGCCAGGTTAATTTTGAATTCTTCAACATTGAGCGGTTTGAAATTATCAACACCAATTCGTACGGTTGCCGTTTGGAATACGATTGGTGCAACACGCATCGTATAAGTAAATTCATCATAACCGTGATAATCTTCATCCGGTGAATAGCTGAATTCTCCGGCACCAAGATAATTTACATATCCATGATTAGGCTGCGTCCATTCATCCATATAATAATCCTGATGATCATTTTCCAGCACATTGAATATAGCCACTTCATTTTCCAAAGTATAAACTTCATCATCTACAACAGCATGACCATCATTGGGGATGTCATAAATATCAATAAAATATAATCTATCCTGATCCGCATTGGTCAATAGAAAGGTATCTCTGCCAGCAAAGTCAAGTTCAGGGTAATAAAACAATTGATTGTCAGCATCCAGATCAATGGTCCCGTGCTCAGGACTATTGTTTGTATCTAATTCAAAATCGTTTCCAGGAAGTAGAATCGTCAGCGCTTTTGTATTTAAGATTGCAAGTGAAACCTCAATCGTTTCAGAAGGGGTAGATGAATCCTCAACCCAAATTGAAAGCTGACCTAAACCTGTGCTTCCAAGTCCGTCTTCCGCAAGATAATTCAAATATGCGACTCCGCTAAAACCTGGATCAACATCGAATAAAATGGTATTATCGGCAGAGACTGTGGCAGCTCCTCCGAATACATTCGTTAACTCTGTTATGGCCAGATCTCCATAAGTGGAACTGTCATTATCCAAAACATCTATTTCAATTTGACCATCCCCGTTGTTTGTGACAACGTGATCAGGTTCTACTTCAACTATTGACGGTAAGACTTCAACTGTAAATTTTGAATATTTTACAGCCCAGGTGAAATTTCCATTTCCGGGGTCACCCCTATACTGGAAAATAAAGTGATCAGTTCCCATAAAATCTTCTTCCGGTAAATAAGAAATTGGAAATATATTCTCAAAATCATTACCTTGTGAGGGATACCATAAGTCTCCATGCAGTGCAAATGGAGTTACTTCATAAGCTGGAAGGTATGAAAACAACTCAAAATTGAGTGTATCATTAACCAACATCTTAAAATGATATTCAGGCAAATTTTGCGCTTGCAGCTGTGAAAACGACAACATAAAACCGAATACATATAAGATTGATTTAGTCAATCGATTCATGATTAATATTTAAGTTTTGGCTATTTGTATTGCAAGTTAGACAATTTATTATACATAAAAAAAAATAGTATTAGAATTTTCTTAATATTACTTTACTTTTATTTATAATATGTATGTGATTTTTTATAAATAGTTTAGTTTTGAACTATGGATATTTTATGAAGTCCCAGGATTAAGTTGATAGGTCTACTTTCTATAAAATGCATCTAAATTCATTTTCGCTGCATCTGAAGAATATATCACTTGTTTTTTTTAAAATATATATTGTATTGAAATCTACAAAAATATACAGATCACTGGAGGAACTCTCCGTTTATGAACTGAATCGTTTTGACAAATTCATACAATCTCCCTATTTCAACCAAAACCCACAAATCATTCAATTGCTTCAGATCCTGCTGCCTTATCTCAAAAAAAATGAGTCTGAAGAATTACCAAAGCAAAATATTTGGGGGATCATTTATCCTGAAAAAAAGTACAATGATGCCCGATTTAGAAAATTAAGTTCGGATCTTTTGAAATTATTTGAACAATTTTTAGCGCAACAGATCTATGATGCTAACCCAATACATCAGGCAAATTACCTGATGGAAAGTATCAGTTCAAGAAAGATTGAGAAACTTTACAACACGGTGGTATCTTCCGTTAAGAGACTTTCTGCCAGACAATTGGAACAATCGTCTTCCTTTTTCTTCTATCAATATCAGCTCGAGAAGAATCAATACAACCTCACGAGTGAATTTGAGAAAAAATTCAAGAAAAAGAGCAAATATTCAACCTTAAACATTGAGGAGATCGCAAAGAACTTGGATATTTTTTATCTGGGTGAAAAACTAAAGCTTTATTGTACTCTACTCAGTTGGAAATATGTTTTCAATCTCTCTTCTGACCTCCTTTTCATGGATGAGATCATCAACCACGTGGAAAAGATCGATTACAAGGTTTATCCACCGATCGCCATTTATTACCAGGTGTATAAAAGTTATATTGAGCCTGAAAACATTGACAACTTTTATATCCTGAAAGATTTGATATCCAAACACATAGAATCATTTCCACCGGATGAAGCCAAAGATATTTATGGGTCAGCTCAAAATTTTTGTATCCGAAAAATCAATGAAGGGAAAAAAGAATTCTTAAAGGAAAACCTGGATCTGTACAAAGAATCAATTTCAAATGGCGTATTGTTCTTCAATGAAGAATTATCTCCGACCACTTTCAGAAATATCGTGATCTCCGCTGTTAACCTGACTGAATATAAATGGGCAGAGAATTTCATCAACAGATATAAGGACAAGTTATCAGAAAAACACAGGGACAACGCTGTTACCTTTAATCTGGCTAGATTGTTCTGGTATAAGAAAGACTATAAAAAAGTGGTTCAGTACCTTCAGAATGTTGAATTTGATGATATGGTATATGAGTTGAGTTCAAAAACGATGCTGATCGCTACCTATTATGATACGGATGAGATCGAACCTCTATTTTCACTGCTGGATAGTTTTAAAGTGTTTCTTTTCAGACATAAGAAAAATATAACAGAAACCAGAAGAACGGGTTATTTGCAATTAATCTCCATCGTTAAAAAGTTATTGAAAGTAATACCGGGTGATAAAAAAGCCCTGGACAGCCTTCAAAAAGAAATTGAATCCTCAAAACAAACTGGTACCAAAAAATGGTTACTTGAAAAAGTAGATGACCTGAGGTAATTTAGTAATGCTTATGAATCCATTCCAGCATGCTGCTCATTTCCATCTGGTATTTACTGGCTGACCCCATAAAATGATTGTGCATAAAACTGAATATGAAGGTTTTTCCGCTCTGGCACTGAATATAACCACTTAGGTTATGGTTATTGCTTAAGGTACCTGTTTTGGCGTAAACATAAGGCCCATAAGCGCTTCTTATCGTTCCACTCACCCTACCCTGAGCAAACACTTCAGACACCCAGGCATCCCCTTTGATGGTACGGATCCGTTCAAGCATTTTTACAATGGAAACGGGCGTGAATAGATTATACCTTGATAAGCCTGAACCGTCTACCCAACGGATCTTTTCAGGAATAAATGCATTCCACGCTGTCAGTCTGTTATCTATGGCAATGTTTCTGTTAAGCGAATCAGACAATTCAAAAGAGCACATAATGAGTACCTGTTCCGCTATGAAATTATCACTCTCCTGCATCATTCTGATCAGCAGACTGTCCGGCATTGTTCTTCGAACCGATGTACCAAGGAAGTTTGAAGCAGAACCTGTAAAAAAATTGATTGATTTCTTAAGGGTATCAGACATTAGCCTGACCATAAGACTGTCGGAAACATGCATTGGGACGATCCGATCAAAATCTCGGCCATTACTGAACAATTGAATATTATTCGCATATTCGGGCTTGATCAAATCTTGTTTATCTCTATATTCAAAACTAATTTCAGCTTTGAGTATTTCAGGAAGAACGGACAATGTACTATCCAATACATTGATATGAATTTGATTGCCAAAAACGGGGAACGCATTATTTTCCAATTGATAATAATATTTATTGTCATCCCAGGCCCAGCCACTTCCATACCGGTCAGGATTGTTGCGCATGCTTTTATAAATCAATGTTTCAGGTCTGAAACTAAGCCAATTGAGAAGGTGCTGATTATCCTGAAAATAGGGATTAAGATTACAAGGATCACCAGTTCCCGAAAAATACAATGTATCCCCCACCTTTTGATATTGAATAAAAGGTATGGAATCCTGTAAAATTTCAATGGCGGAAAGCAGGGTAGCTATTTTAGCATTCGAAGCTGGAGTGAAATATTTTAAACCATTATAATTGATTAACTCTGTCTTTGAAGCGGGATCATAGAGAATAAAACCGGTAAATGCTTCCTTAAACAAAGAGGATTTGTAAAATTTGTGTTCGAGGGGAGACTTTCTGGAGGCTATATTTTTTCCAGATTTGCAGGAACTCAAACCAAAAAAGAAAAATAAACAAATGCTAAATAGGAATAAGCCGGATATTTTCCTGATCAAATCCATTTTTCAGTGTCAACTATAGGGTTTGGGTAATCTTTCCCAAGCTGTAATTTCACTTTATCGAGTTCCTGTTTTGGTAATTTATAGGGTTCGTGTACAAGACTGTTTGCAATGTTTGCTAATTCAGGAACCCACTCTCTGATAAAATCACCATTCGGATCAATTTTCCTTGCTCTGGTCACGATATTACAATATCTGTCTTCTTTTGAATCCAGACTGACCCCACCGATATGATTCCAGTTCACCCAGTTGCTACTTGGATCGTAGTCAACCAATTTTGATTCAAAATATTCGGCACCCAACTGCCAGTTAAGTTTCAATTCTTCAACGAGAAAACTTGCCACAAAAAATCTTCCTTCAGGAGAAATGTAACCAGTTGAATTCAATTCTCGCATAAAGGCATCCACCATTGGCATACCGGTTTTGGCTTCTGACCACACTTTAAACAATTCTAGATTATTTGAAAGATCATATGTTTCTGCACCCCTGATCCCAGTCTTAAGGAAAATCTGATTTGTATATTTTTTTGTCATTAACCTGTAGAAATCCCTGCGGATCAATCCATGTATCAGGCATTTTACCCTTTTTTTATATTTTTTATGGTTGTTGTATTTTATAAGCCGGGCATACAATTGCCTCGCTGTAATATTTCCGATACTAAGATAGGGTGCAAGATGGGTTGTATGACTATTCCGCATCTGTTCCCTGTTATTATTAGGTATAAAAGACTTTAAATTATTCTCTATGAAAGAATCCAGTTTTTGAATTCCCACGGATTCTCCCCCCTTGAAATAGAATTCAGCTTTGTCAACTTCCTGGCCTGAAAAACCGAGTTCTTGAAGATCTGGAATTTCACCTGATTCGATGTTGGCCAAATACAATGGAATAAAATCAGGTCGCGGCAAAACCGGACGAATTGGAATGATCTTTCCTACCTCTCTGTAAAAAGAGGCATAAGTATCGGGTGTGTGTGTTACAGGGAAAGGCAGATCACCTGTGTGAAACAACATTTTTCCACGTGAAAAACGAACTTCCTGACCAATGGACCACAATTTAGACTCAAGGGAATCCTGAACAAACACCTCTTCAGACGTCCGTTCCCTGTTACAAAAAATCCAGCTGGTTTTGTATTTTAAAGCGAATTCAAAAAGAATCTCTTCTGGTTTGCCCGTTCTTAAAATCAAATCAGTGCCAAGATCCCTGAGAGAATGTCTTAGATCTGCAACAGATTCCATTATAAATTTAGCACGGTGAACTCCAATCCTTTTAAATCCGAATTTCGAAATACCAGAGTAAAGTCGTTCATCAAAAATATAGATCGGGATGATTTGATCACATGATTTTAAAGCATCCGTAAGGGCAATATTATCCCTTAAGCGAAGATCTTGTCTGAACCATATAATACCAATACGTTGTTTCAAAACAGTAGATTTAGAATTATCGAACAACACATACTACAAATATATACATTAGAACTGTTCTAAATTAATTATTGTACTATTTTTCTCAGCTTATTCCTTCAATAATTTTTTCAATTATCTCCGGGTAATGCCGGTGTTCTAGTTTTAATACTTTTGCTGCAATTTCAACCGATGAATCACCCGGTAATATTTCGCAGGTTTTTTGAAAAATCTGATTTCCTTGATCATAATATTTATCCACATAGTGAATCGTAATACCGGAAATTGCATCTCCTGCTTTTTTAACGGCTTCGTGAACGAATTGCCCATACATACCTTTTCCGCCATATTTCGGTAAAAGTGCAGGGTGGATATTTATTATTTTTTCCGGATACAAATCGATAAGCCTTTCAGGAATAAGCCATAAAAATCCAGCCAATACGATCAGGTCAATCTTTAGATCCTCTAATTTTGATTCAAATGTACACGATTTGTGCAAATCAGCCTTATTGACAACCATGGTTTCAATTCCATATTCAATTCCAAGATCAAGCACACCCGCTTTTGGATTATTGCTAACGATCAATTCAATTTTAACTTTTGGATTGTCAGCAAAATATGCCAGAATTGATTTTGCATTGCTACCTCTACCAGAGGCAAGAATGGCTATCTTATAGCTACGCATTATTTTCTAATTTCGGCATAAGAACTTATTTGAGAAGGATCCAGCCTGCTCATCAGGTTATACACCGTATTTTTTTGTCCCCTACTACCTCCTTTAAATATTTCTATCAGTTCATCTCTTTTAGAATCAAGAAATCCTCTTAAGAAAATACTGTGCGGGTAGGATTGATTTACTTTATCAATCTCTTTCAATGAACTGACGATAACAGCTTTTCCTCTGTCCACATCGTCGGCCATAACATCAAGCCCAAGTCGGTGAAATTCATACATAGATTGTCTAAAAGGTCTGTATTTTGGATTATTGATGTTCTCAAGCAACCAATATCTGTTCGTTTTTTTACCGCTTGATGACCAGGTTGAGTTATTCGGACTGTTTGCAGGTACTGCATTCAGCACATTTTCAGCTAATTGAAAATATGGTTCTCCTCCCAGCGATGAATAAGAATCATAGTCGAGACCAATGATGAAATAAGCATAAAAACTAAGCAAAGAAGAAAGGTCATCTATATAGACACCGTTACTCACCTCAATGGCCTGGAGTTCCTCATAGTTAATTTTCAGGTCTTTGTCGACGTGATTGAAAAGCAAGGTTGTGTAATTGCTATTATAAACCGGTCTGATTCCCTGAATAGAAATATCAGCCATAAATGAAGATGCCGTGAATTCTTCAGAAATCGTGATCAGAAGATTCCCTTCAATCCGTTCTTCAGATTCAAATTCCTGGTCAGTCCATTTATTATTATTAAAAAATTCCATGATGGACCTTTCCATGGTATTGAATACCCTCGGCTCAGCAAGTTTTAATTTTGGTGCACTAACCTTCACATTGATTTTCAATTCCTGTGCATTGGAAAAAACTGAAAATGAAAGTATGAAAATCAGAAATAACAATCTCATAAGCAGATTTTTAGAAAAAGTATGAATGTTCAAATTAAATTAATTACATGGTCAATTATATCCCGGGCAACGGCTTTCTTAGATTTTAACTCAAAGTCTTCCATCTTATTGTCTTTTGATATGATTGAAATTTTATTCGTATCGTGTTTGAATCCGGCCCCGGCATCTTGCAGAGAATTCAAAACGATCATATCAAAGTTCTTTTTTTTCAATTTAGTCCTGGCATTCTGAACTGCGTCATTAGTTTCCAGTGCAAATCCAACCAAAAACTGATCGGATCTCTTTTCCTGGCCTATTTGTTTGGCAATATCTTTTGTGCGCTCTAATTCTATTGAAAGAGGGCCTTCCTTTTTCTTGATTTTTATTTCAGATGGATGGGCAGGTGTATAATCAGCAACTGCTGCTGCCAGAATAATGATATCTGAAGCGGGGCTATGTAGAAGACATTTTTCCGCCATTTCAGCAGCAGAAACTACACGAATGCAATGAATTTCATCGGGAATTTGCAAATTGGAAGGTCCGATAACCATAGTGACTTCAGCTCCTCTCTCAGAACATTCCTGAGCTATGGCCAAACCCATTTTACCGCTGCTGTGATTGCCAATAAATCTAACCGGATCAATAGATTCGTAAGTGGGGCCAGCGGTGATCAGGACTTTTTTAGCAATCAGATCCTGATTGGCTTTTTTTTTTGAAAAAAAATCATTGACAAATTCAACTATTTCTTCAGGTTCAGCCATTCTTCCTTCCCCTTTTAGTCCAGAAGCAAGCTCTCCTGATCCTACAGGAATAATTTCGTGGCTGTAGTCCTTAAGTTTTGCAATATTCTTTTTCGTGGTTGGGTGTTGCCACATATCCAGATCCATCGCTGGTGCGATCATTACGGGACATTTAGCAGAAAGATAGGTGGTCATAGCGAGATTATCAGCTAATCCAATCGCCATTTTAGCCAAAGAATTGGCTGTGGCTGGTGCAACTAAAAGGAGGTCTGCCCAAATCCCAAGGTCCACATGACTATTCCATTGGTTTTCATGCATCATGTCTATCAGAACCTCATTTTGAGATAAAGTAGACATAGTTAAGGGCGTAACAAACTCCTTAGCAGCAGGTGTCATGACAATTCTGACCTCGGCTCCTGATTTCACCAGTAAGCGTGTCAGAATTGCACTTTTATAGGCAGCAATGCTCCCTGTTATAATCAGCAGTATTTTCTTGTCCTTCATATCCATCTAAATCAGAAAAGAATATTTCGGAAAAATACGATAAAATTCAAAATATTATTCTTCCGTATTTTCAATCGTATTTCCTTCATCATCTCTAAACTCAATATTGAGTTTTTCTTCAAAAAACTCGTAGGTTGCGATCAATGCAGGATTAGGCAATTTTTCATAGAATTTAGTGATCTCTATCTGCTCCTTATTTTCAATAATCTCCTCAATTGTATCCTGGTGAATTGTAAATTCCTCCAGTTTATTTTTCAGTTCTATTTTAAGATCAAGAGATAGCTGTCCTGCTCTCTTGCTGATTATCGCCAAAGCTTCATAAATGCTATTCACATTTTCCTTTTTGACGAAATCATCCATATTTCGGGGTCCGATGTTAGGATCCTGACCCTGAACTCTAGCTTTAATGTCCTTTGCCATTCTTTAGATTTTTTATTAAATTTTGAGTTTCTTTCCTGATCTCATTAGCTTTCCTGCTATAAGTAGATCTAGGAAATTTTTTCTTAAATATCTCGTATTTCTCCAGTGTTTCCAAAAGTCGTTCCTCCCTCTTTTCAAAAATACTATTTTCTGCATACTTAAATGATGCACTTAAAATGAGGAATCTCAACTCTTCTGCTCGCTTTGTCTCAGGAAAATCTTTCAACATATTCTCAAATGAGCTGACCGCTGAAACGTATTGTCTAATATTATAGTATAATTTTCCTTCTTTATAGGCCTTTTCTTCTAATTTCAATCTCAACTCATCGATCAGTTCATTGCTATTCTGCACTCTGGAACTATTTGGATAAGTATTGATAAAACTTTGCAAGGATGCTATTGCCTTTATCGTATAGCTCTGATCAAGGGCCGCAATGGGTGACATTCTATATTCTGAATAGGCACTCATAAAGGCAGCTTCCTCTCTTTTGGAACTATTAATAAATGAATTCGAGAAGCTCTGAAAATAATGTGCAGCCAGGATATAATCATCCTGATTATAATAGGTATAGGCATATTTGTAAAAAATATCTTCAGCTTCCACCTTACCTCTGTAAAAAGGTATTACGATATCGTATAAAGTCTGAGCTCTCATCCAGGATTCTCCATTATAATATTCATCGGCCTCCTGAAGAATTTTTACCGGGTCATTACTGGTACGTACCCGTTCAAATTCGGATTTACAGGACAATGTTAAAATGATGGAAAAGGCAATTAAATACCAAAATTTCATGTAGCGAATTTTTATAAGTGCGCAAAAATACAAGTTTAACTGAGATACTTATCAGTTTTTGTATAATCTTTTATTAAATACCATTGATTATAGGCAATTTGTACATATTCAACACACAAATATGTAGAAAATAATATCTAATAGAACGCTAATGTAGAACGAATTGTTTCAACTAAATATCATAACGATGTAATCAGTCCTTCAAATAGCCAGTTTGCCAGAGCTTGTCTGTTCGTATTTAAGAGTAAGCGCTTATGATCACTGGTATTTCGAATATTTGCCAGTTCAACAAAAACAGCAGTCGGATGGGTGTTTCTGAGAATATATAATCCCCGGTCTTTTACAGTCCCTTTATATCCCCTGCCCTTTTGGAAAATCTGATATTTTTTCTCAAAAGTCTTTTGAAGGTTGTTGGCAATTTTTTTACCGCTCTTGCTCCCTTTTAAATGATAAAAATAAACATCCTGGCGCTTACTCTGACTTCGTGAGTCCACATGAATGGAAATCACGGTCTGACTGAGTACACCCTGCCGCTTATGGTTGGCATACAACCGGTTAATATCATCCGTTCTTTGCTGAAGTCGCTTTTTCTGGTTAAGAGGTAATTGTTTTTTATTTATGGTTGTTTCATCTTTATCACAATCCAGATATTTTGCATCCCTGATACCGTCATTCGGATCCTGAACTATGACGTGAACTATGGCACTATGCTGCATCAGGTTCCGGGCCAACCGGAGCGTTACGTCATAGGCATATTCGTCTTCACACAAAGTATTTGACCCAATAGTACATTGAGCACCGGGATCAGGGCCACCATGACCCGCAACCAGGTAAAACACCCTGTTTTTTAAACTTTCATCTTCTATAGGGACGGATGCGTAGGAATCTCCGAATAATGGAACATACCTGCTCAATTTCGAATCCGCATTTCCCTTTGTATTTTCTGTCTTTTCAGGATCCTTAACAAGCGAAATATCCGTACAGTTTATTTCATGATAAGGTACCCACAGGGATTTGGAAACGGTATAGGAAGCATTCATTAAGTTTTGCGCATGCAGATACTCATTATATGATTTTATCCGAAGCGCTTTTTCCATATCCGTGTCACCGATCGTACTCCTAATGCTATTGCCATTGTAATCAAATACCATAACCGGAATGAAGTAATTGTTTCCTTGAACCAAAGATTCATTTGGCCCAAGTTTGTTCAACTCAAGGAATTTGTTCATATTACAAGACCCGTTGTTGAGTTTATATCGTCTGAGTAATGAATAAATACCATCCCCTTTTTTTGCTTCCACTTTCTGAAATGCGGGATCCCCAGACGACACAAGCAACTGATCGCTGTCAGCTGATTTCGATAGTATCGGTGCTGCTATAAACAAAACCAATAAAAAATGTGTGCATAGTTTTCTCATCATTCAGCAAATATATTAAAAATTATTTTAATATATAAAAAATTACAGGAAAGTAAACTGTTTATGAATAACGAAATTATCTGCGCAAAAATTACTTTGCTGCTCCGGGCTTGATCAAAAGATGGCTCAAATTAGTTTCTTTAAGGAAAAGATTGAAGTGAATCATTTTTGGAATGAATATGATCCTTTTGCCCAATTGGCCCTTTTCTTTTAAATTAATGTGTACTGCTTTTAATAATAAATGATCATATAAAACAAAGGAATCTATAGAATCAAATGTATATCTGTAGGTTTTAAAATAATTGGAAATATAAATATGCTCATTGTCAGCATCCATTCTTTTGAGTCTGAAGAATGTAAAATAGAAAAAACTCATTCCACCCAAAATAAAAACTAAAACACCCGTTCGAAAACTGTTTGTCGTAAATTGTGGCACCTCAATTGGATTGGCCAAAAAACTACTGAGCAGGAAAGACGAAAAAAACGCAGTCCATGCCACCGGTAAGACCAATTTCAGGATTAAGGTCCAGTTGGTTGATAATCTGATCGTAGACATATTTTAATTTAGTGCTTTCTTATATTTCTTTTCTGCTCTTTTAGCAATGATGATGCTAATTTCGTATAAAGTAAAGATCGGTATGCCGATCAGGAATTGGGTCACTACATCCGGAGGTGTGATAATAGCAGATAAAATCAATACCCCAATCACAGCATGTCTTCTGTATTTCCTCATTACATCTGCTGTAACAAGTCCAGCTCTTGCAAGGAAATAAACGACGATAGGTAATTCAAATACGATACCGGTTGGAATTGTAAACATGGTCATGTATCCAACAAAGGACGATAAAGTTGGTGCAGTTATGGCAAATTGTCCAACTGAATATTCTGCAAGAAATTTGATCGCAAATGGCGCCATCACAAAATAGCCAAAAAGCACACCTAACATAAACAGCAATGAGCAAATCAATACGATTCCTTTAGAAACACTCTTTTCATCATTATATAAACCCGGAGCCACAAAAGTCCAGATCTCCCTTAACACCAGCGGAAAAGCAATGACTAGTCCGAGCCATGCAGAAACCCTGATGTGGGTTAAGAATTGTTCTCCAAGCACCCGTGTGATCAGCTCAAGCTTAGGCGGCTGGAAACAGATAAAATCCCCCATCCAGCACAAAAATCGATAAGTAAGGAAATCTTCTGACAGTGGCCCAAAAATGATATTAGTGAAAACAAAATCCTTAGCAATGAAAACAACTATGGCTACTACTGATATATATATGACAGACCTCAGGATATGCCATCTCAATTCCTCCAGATGATCCAGAAAACTCATTTCTGATTCATTCTCCTGACTTTTTAGTTTTTTCTTTTTATTGCTCGTAAATTCCATGTATTTCTAATAATTCACAATTTTACACAAGATTTCTCAATTACAGGCAGAATGACCTTTTAAAAATTAGTTGTTTATGTCATGTAAAATCTAAATAAAAAAAATTATTACTTTTGCGTTTCGGATTTAAAACACATTATTATCGAACTATTAGCTTTTATTGGAATTTTTATCGTCAGCCTCTTCGTACTTATCAAATCAAGTGATTGGTTTGTGGCTTCAGCTGAAAAGATCGGACTAAGTTTCGGGATTTCACCTTTTATTATCGGTGTTACCGTGGTCGCATTTGGCACATCTCTGCCAGAACTCGCTTCCTCTATTGCAGCAGTCAACATGGGGGCATCTGAAATTGTAGCTGGCAATGTGATCGGTTCAAACATCACAAACATACTGCTGATCATCGGTATTACTGCCTTTCTCGGCAAGGGCATAAAAATGGAATACAACATTATGGAAACCGACATTCCACTCTTGCTAGTGTCTGCGGTGCTGTTATGGCTTTTTATGTTGAATGGATCAATTAGTTATCTGGAATCTGCACTTTTATTAATAGGATTAGCTGTTTTTATTTACAATTCATTTAATAATGGTGAAGAACGAACAGAAAAAACAGAAAAAGTTAAACCAATTACCTACCTGATCTTAGTCGGCGGGGCTATTTTAATCTATTTTAGCTCCGAATATACTGTGTACGGTCTTAAAGGAATGGCTGAAATTCTGGAAATAAAGAAAGAAATAATTTCACTGGGTGCGCTTGCGCTTGGTACGTCATTACCAGAACTCGTGGTAAGCGTTGCAGCCATCAGACGAAACAATCACAGCATTGCTTTTGGTAATGTATTAGGTTCCAACATATTTAACACCTATGCCGTGGTAGGTATTGCCTCTCTTTTCGGGACACTTAATATCACGCCTGACATCAACACCTTCAGTATTCCGGTGATGCTTGCCGTTACAATCCTTTTCGCATTCATGTCCATTTCCAAAAAAATAGGAAAGTGGGAAGGTTTTATGTTGATATTAATCTATGTATATTATATCTATGAATTAACCAATCTGGCACCGGTTTAACATTCCAGTAAATCCAATCAACACAAATAGTTCCGTATACTTTTTGGCAGAAAAACATACGGTCTAATTTGTTTTATAAATACTATTCGATATAAGAAATGTATTTATTTCTCTTTCAGATCCGGATATTCTACACGTATATGGTACATACTCCTCAAAACCGATTTGAATGTATCCTCACATTGTTTTAATTCAGAAAACGTTAGATTCGCATCATCCAGCTGATCTTGATCGATCTTATATGAAATAATCTTATCGACGAGGGCATCTATATCCTGACCATTTGGATTTTTCAGGCTTTTACTAGCTGCTTCAATAGAATCAGCAAGCATCAAAATTGCCTGTTCTTTTGTTTTAGGTCTTGGCCCGGGATATCTGAAAAGGCTCTCATCAAATTCCTTATCAGGAAAATCATTCTTCTGATTTCTGTAAAAATATTCCACTCGGGTCGTACCGTGATGGGTCATAATAAAGTCGATCAGTACTTGTGGCAATCTGTGTTTTTTCACAATTTTTGTGCCA
>Ga0102815_10000677_pt1 | contig 22169 bp, 18 predicted proteins | sample ColrivemetaGS759_FD_79113 | JGI IMG/M metagenome (GOLD analysis project Ga0102815, IMG submission 79113) | Estuarine microbial communities from the Columbia River estuary - Ebb tide ETM metaG S.759 | ecosystem: Environmental > Aquatic > Marine > Intertidal zone > Estuary | place: USA: Columbia... | reverse complement strand
TGATCGAGAGGTGGCGCCGTCACTATAACACGATTAGACCGCATAGCTCCCTTGGGTATCGCCCGCCAGCACCCGAAAGCATCGTGCCGATAGACCAGAGGCCGAACATGCACTAACATTCACACCGGACCACTCGATGGGGGCAGTCCAAGATAGCGCTGTAAAGTTTCACCCGCGGCTCGACGATCAACGCTGTCGCCTCATTTGTGGGTCGCATACGACGCTAAAGCTCAAGAAGTTTAAAGTATGAAAACATCTCGCCTCAACGAAGTTACGAATCCTGCCCTAGAGATTAGCTCCTCATTCGGTGGGGTGACCTTTCTATCCACAGCCAATCACCGTGCGGAACAGTCAAAGACAATTAAGCCACGCTCATGGGCGAAGAAATTAGGCCAACTTATTCTCGTTTTAGCTTTCGCCATGATGTCATCGGCGACCCAGGCCATGCAGATATTTGTCAAGACCCTTACCGGCAAAACCATCACTCTGGATGTTGAACCTTCGGACTCAATCGACACCGTCAAGCAAAAAATTCAAGATAAAGAGGGTATTCTGCCGGATCAGCAGCGGCTTATCTTTGCGGGCAAGCAACTCGAAGCTGGCCGAACGCTGAGCGATTACAACATCCAAAAAGAGTCGACGCTGCACCTGGTTCTTCGTTTGAGGGAAGCCATTGCAGACAAAGCCGCTATCAGGGGCCAACTCGTGGCGCAGATGTCTGCTGCGTATCGTTTGACTGAGGCGCAACGTGATCATGTCTGGGGCCGGCTCAATACGCTGCCCAAAGAGCCTGCCGACGCCGACGCAGAACAATCGATTCAGCTTTGGGCTACCGGGGCTATCGCCAATGGCACCCAAAATGCTGATGGCCTTGACAGCAGCTTCCAGGTGCGAGGCCTTACCTTTGGCGCTGACAAGCAAATCAGCGCCGACTGGTTATTAGGGGCAGCCTTAGGTTATGGCCGTGATAGCACCGACATCGATGTGCAGGGCTCTGGGGTGAGCTCAAAGCAAACAACAGCCATGATCTATCTTCATCACGTCTCGACAGGCCAGTTTCTGGTAGATGGCGTCATTGGTTATGGCGATATTGACTTCAGCAACACCCGGTATTCGGATGTCGCCATTGAAGCCAACCGAAGTGGCCACGTAGCCTTCGCGGGCATCAAGCTCAGCAAGGCATTTCAGTCGGGTAGGTTTAGATTTGTGCCCCATCTGACCCTCAATTCGAGCCGTACCACACTGGACGCATTCACTGAATCTGACCCGGCTCTGGCGGTACAATACGACAACGCCAGCAGCCAATCCACGGCGGCATCGGTCAGCTTGCAGGTGTTCACGAACATTCCTGTTGCGACGGGCAACATCAGGCCATCGATGACATGGCAGTACACCCACCGCGGTGGCGGTGAACTGCAACAAACGATGCGCTACGTGGATGCGGTTCCAGGTGAAAGCGACACCACCCTTTCCATTCAAAGCATTCCCAACGAACAGACCTCGCTGAGGATTGGTTTAGACTATCAGGGGCAACAAGGTACGACCGGTCATATTGAGTACCGTTACACCAATGGGGCGGAGCAGTACCGTTCAAACGAGCTGCACCTGGGTGTGACCATGAATTTTTAACGAAATGGCCTTGAACGCCACCGAACTTTTAAGGCAATTTCGGGCACTAGGGGGGGTGGCTGAAAACGTCTGCATTCGCCAAGGTCCACATGGATATGGCGTGTTTGCAGTCAGCGCCAATAGGCCAGTTAGACTAATGGTACCGTCGCAACTCTTGATCTCGCCCCAGTCGTTGGTATTTACATCAGATGGAAACCTTGAAGTTAAAAGTGGAAGCGGTCTGACGGCAGATATCTCAGCGTTCCACGCGCAATATCAACGCAGTTTCGGTTGGGGGGCCGGTGGATTTGAGAAGATCAAACAACATCGTCAGCAAATGTGCGCCTTGCCCGATGCTTTGAAGAATTTTCTGCTTATTGTTGGTTGCCCAAACTACCTGAGCCAATTGCCTACACCAGAGCAGGCGTTCAACGAACACTGCATCAGCCGACAGATCGATGTGCTAGGCACTTCTCGTCTGATGCCTGTGTTAGAGTTAGTCAACTATGCAAGCAACGGTCAGCCTTATGTGTTGATGCCAGACGCAGTGAGTTTGTCGGGCACCTTCGAAAATGAAGTGCTCGCACGGTATCGTCAGACTATGGATGCGTTCCACTTCTTTTTTAACTACGGCTTTGCCACGCCGGGGCGATCCACTTTATCCTGCGAAGTCACGGTTGATATTCCCAAATTCAAACCGCTGCGAATTACCCGGCTTGACGGGTTGTTTGACGTCAAAAACGGCACAAGCCAGCCGCGTGTTAGCACCAACAAAGGCGAGATCCACCTTTCGTTTTTAGAACTGGTCAATCTGGACGCGCCAACCTTGCCAAGACACGTATTCATTGAACTGCTATCAGCGCAAGGATTTGCCACCAGCCGTGCAGACCAACTCTTTGATGGACTGTTGGACCATAACCGTCAGGTTCTCCAAGATTTCCTGCGGGCCTGCGAAAACGCTGAAGGCCAAGTTGTTGAGAACCTGAAGGCAGTGGCTGGTTACCAGTTGTCAAACCTGCGTCTGGTCTGAGTGGAATGCCCCCACTGAAGTGGTCCACTTTTTGGGATATGATTGTCCCTGAAAGTGGTCCACCAACTGGGATAGATTTGTCCCGCAATTGGAGGATCCGCGATGGCTGGTAAAGGCTTTGTCAGAGTAACTCCGCATGAGGCAGAGCAGGGGGCGGACTAGCGTCTGGTTATGACCAAACGCTCCCCCTTCAAGTATTTCAAAACCAGTCCAGAGATCATCCGCCTGGCCGTGATGCTTTATGTCCGGCTCCCGTTGTCGGTGAAAAATGTCGAGCAAAATTGGGCTGTGTGCTTCTTGTTGCTCCAAGTGGGCGCGTTCAGTTCTATCACTTTTTCTACGGCTTCTGAGAATGTGGGTATCGCAACCTGTCTCTGACGTGCCGTAAGAGGATCGCCGCCGGAGCGGGCGAGTTTCTTGTTCGCGAAAGCGGCTTCACGTGCCTCGGCGAGGGAAACCAAATCAGCCGAACCCAGTCCAATCTCACGCTGGCGACCTGCAATAGTCAACCTCTGAACCCAACGCCGTGAGCCTGTCGGTTCGATCCTGAGGAACAGGCCATGCAAGTCGTAATACTTGCCCGGCGCCTTGAAGTTTTTCACGGCGGTCGCGGACAATGGCGTTCCTGATCTGGGCAATATCAATCCCCTTTAGTGTCCCCTAAAATGTAGTGGATTTGCACGGAACACACAAGAACAGCACGGAGTGAAAAGTCGTATAAAACAGAGTAAATATTACGTTTGAAAGAATTGTTAGGACTGTAGCGGAAATACGCATGGCGGACTGTCTCTCCGCCATTTTACCGTTTAACCCACTGGTAAACATAGCTTTTCCCAAAACCTGAAAGCCGAAAATCTCCAACTGGTACAGTTCGCTGGCACAGTCGAGGTTGGCGCTATGGGCGGAACTCCACGGTTGGTGCGGCGCGGGCCATTGATCTGCGTGTCTGGCCTTGCTTGATTTTGCGGTGCAAACCACTGTGGCATGCGTGCTGTTGAGGGTCTGTCTTGGTGCCGCAATCGCTTTTTGAACACCAATTCAAACATCATGCCCCCTGTTCGCATCGGGCACAAAGTTTCGCGTGAGGCCCGGATGGAAATCTTTTTGCAGCGCTCTTGAAACGGGATCGTGGCCGCCTCACCTCTTCAGAGCCCGCCACTGTGACTGCGCTTTTGCTGCTGTTATGGCCCTGACGGACGGTCGTCATGCCTCGGACCATGCGGGGCATTGGAGTATTTTAGATGGGCCGCGCTTGCGTGGGTTATCTGCTCTCGGCCAGTGCGCTCTTTCAGGGCATGACCTGCTTTTTCTTCAGACATTGCAGCAATGTCGCCCGGCATAGGTCGGCGGTTTCCCTCATTTTTTCACAGGTGACCTCATGTCTGCCGCCAGCCTTCCGTTGAGCCTGCTGTCTCTTGCTATTATTGTCTTCGTCTTTCTGACACGTCGCGCGCTGTCAGATGGCCATGTTTTGCGCGGCGATACTTTGGAGGGGTTCGTGTTGGCCCTTTTGACCGGAGCATGGCCGATGGCGATCGTCACCACCTTGACCACTTGGATGACAGGGGGGGCGTTTGTGAATGTCTTGTTAAACACTGGGGTGATTGGGGCGGCTTTTGTCCTTTTCGTTTTGACCGCTGCGATGGGCGACAGAGCGCCCGCACATTCCGCCAAGGTCAAAGTGCCTTTGGCCGCATAAAGGCGATTTCGACAGCTGAAACCAAAAACGGGCGCCCGATGCGGGCGCCCGTTTGAAAAAGAGTGATGAAGAGGATCAGGAGCAGCCGCTGGTTGATCCACAGGTGTTGCACTTCATGCAGGTTCCATTGCGAACCAGCGTGTAGTTGCCGCATTCGCCACAGGCTTCCCCTTCGTAGCCCTGCATCTTCGCCTTGGCGCGGGCATCCATCGACACCGTCCCCGAGGAGATGGCCGTGCTGGTGGCGCCCATGGCAGAGTTGGTCTCTGGCACGAGCGTGTTGAGAACCGCGACGGGATCGGTGCCCGTCATGGCAAACCCGCCATGCATGCCGCCTTGCAGCACGACCAGCTCTTGCGGCAAGCGCTTGCGAAGATAGCCTGTCGAGGAGATCTGCTTGAGCACTTCCAAGGAGCGCGATGTGGCTGTTTCGCTGAGTTCTTTCAGGTTTGACACACCTTCTGCCTCGTCGCCGCGACCCAGATCATCGAAAGCTGCGCCTTTTGGAGCGACATGGGCAAGATCGGTGCGGTCGAGATAGGACACGGCCAATTCGCGGAAGATATAGTCGAGGATCGAAGTCGCATTCTTGATCGAGTCATTGCCTTGCACCATGCCCGCAGGCTCGAATTTGGTGAAGGTAAAGGCATCGACGAACTCTTCCAGCGGAACACCATATTGCAGGCCGACGGAAACCGCGATTGCGAAGTTGTTCATCATCGCGCGGAAGCCTGCGCCTTCCTTGTGCATATCGATGAAGATTTCACCTAAGGTGCCGTCGCCATATTCGCCAGTGCGAAGGTAGACCTTATGGCCGCCCACGATGGCTTTTTGAGTGTAGCCTTTACGACGCTCGGGAAGTTTTTCACGCTGGGCGCGGATGACTTCCTTGATGATGATTTTCTCGACAATCTTTTCTGCCAAGACGGCGGCTTTTTCTTGTGGGTTGCCGGTTTCAAGGATGTCCGCGGCTTCGTCATCATCCTCGACCAATGCTGCGGCGAGCGGTTGCGACAGTTTGGAGCCGTCACGATAGAGTGCATTGGCCTTGATCCCCAGCGAATGCGACAGTTCGTAAGCCGCAAGGCAATTTTGGATCGTTGCCGAATTTGGCATGTTGATCGTTTTGGAGATTGCACCGGAGATGAAGGATTGGGCGGCCGCCATCATCTTGATGTGGCTGTCGACAGAGAGGTAGCGCTTGCCCTTCTTGCCGCAGGGGTTGGCGCAGTCGAACACCGAGTAATGCTCGAGCTTGAGGTGCGGTGCACCTTCGAGGGTCATGGTGCCGCAGACGTGGTCATTGGCGGCGTCGATCTGGGCTTTGGTGAAGCCAAGGTGGCGCAGCAGGTCAAAGGACGGGTCGTTGAGCTTGTCATTCGGAATGCCCAAGGCGCCCTTGCAGAAGTCTTCGCCCAAGGTCCACTGATTGAAAACGAACCGGATATCAAAGGCGGCAGCGAGCGCTTTCTCGACTTTTTCGAGCTCGCGCGGCCCAAAGCCATGGCCGATCAACGAGGTGGTGTTCATGCCGGGGCAATTGCCCAAAGACTGGTGGCCGACAGCATAGGACACGATTTCTTCGACTTGGCTCGAGGAGTATCCAAGGTGCTCAAGAGCGGCAGGCACCGAATGGTTGATGATCTTGAAATAGCCACCACCTGCGAGTTTCTTGAACTTCACTAGCGCGAAGTCAGGCTCGATCCCGGTGGTGTCGCAATCCATCACAAGGCCAATGGTGCCTGTCGGCGCAATCACCGAGACCTGAGCATTGCGGAAACCATGCTTCTCACCGAGTTTCAGCGCCTCGTCCCATGACGATTTTGCCAAGGCAACAAGGTCGCTATCGGGGCAGTTTGCATGATCGAGTGGCACTGGTTTAACGGCCAATGCCTCGTAGCCTTCGGTCGCGCCATAGGCCGCGTTGCGATGATTGCGAATGACGCGGAGCATATGCTTCTTGTTCCGCTTGTAGCCATCAAACGCCCCCAGCTCGCCCGCCATTTCAGCGGAGGTGGCGTAGGACACCCCTGTCATCACTGCGGTGAGGGCGGCACCAAGCGCCCTGCCCTCGTCGCTGTCATAGCCAAAGCCCATGTTCATCAGCAGGCCGCCAATGTTGGCGTAGCCAAGGCCGAGGGTGCGGAAATCGAAGGAGCGCTGGGCAATTTCCTTGGAGGGGAATTGCGCCATCATCACCGAGATTTCCAGTGTGATTGTCCAAAGCCGGGTTGTGTGCACATAGTCTTCGGCTTGGAATTGTCCGTCCTTGAGGAAGGTCAGCAAGTTCATCGACGCAAGGTTGCAGGCCGTGTCATCGAGGAACATGTATTCAGAGCACGGGTTGGAGCCGCGAATGGCGCCATCCTCTGGGCAGGTGTGCCACGCATTGACGGTGTCATGGAATTGGATGCCCGGATCGGCGCAGGCCCATGCGGCATGGCCGATGTTTTCCCAAAGGTCGCGCGCTTTGATGGTCTTGGCGGTTTTGCCATCCGTCCGGCGCAGGAGTGCCCAGTCGTCGTCGTTTTGCACGGCCTTGAGAAAGGCGTCGGTGACGCGCACGGAGTTATTAGAGTTTTGGCCAGACACCGAAGCATAGGCTTCCGAATCCCAGTCTGTGTCATAGGTCGGGAACTCGATCGCGCTGTACCCTTGACGGGCGTATTGCAGCACGCGGTTGACGTAAGTTTCGGGGATCGCAACTTTTTTCGCGCCGCGAATTGCGGTTTTCAGCGAGGGGTTCTTGGAGGGATCGACCGAATCTTCGGTGGAGCCATCCCACTGGCGGATTGCCGTGAAAATCTCGTTGAGGTGCTTTTCATGCATCTTGGAGCCAGCGACGATGGAGGCTACTTTTTGCTCCTCCTTCACCTTCCAATTGATGAACTCTTCGATGTCTGGGTGATCGACATCGCAAATCACCATTTTCGCGGCGCGGCGCGTTGTGCCACCCGACTTGATGGCGCCCGCAGCGCGGTCGCCGATTTTCAGAAAGCCCATCAGGCCCGAGGACTTGCCACCCCCCGAAAGACGCTCGCCGTCGGCGCGCAGAGAGGAGAAGTTGGTGCCAGTGCCGGAGCCATACTTGAACAGGCGCGCTTCGCGCACCCAGAGATCCATGATGCCGCCTTCGCCCACGAGGTCATCCTTGACCGATTGGATGAAGCATGCGTGCGGCTGGGGATGCTCATAAGCGGATGCGGATCTGACCAATTCCTTGGTCTGATAATCCACGTAGTAGTGGCCTTGGCCGGGGCCATCGATGCCGTAAGCCCAATGCAGGCCCGTGTTGAACCATTGCGGGCTGTTGGGCGCTGCGACCTGAGCGGCGAGCATATGGCGCATCTCGTCAAAATAGGCCTGAGCGTCGGCTTCTTTTGTGAAATATCCACCTTTCCAGCCCCAGTAAGCCCAAGCCCCGGCGAGACGGTCGAAAACTTGCTTGGCGGAGGTTTCCCCCACGAACCGCTGGTCGGCGGGGAGTTTTTCGAGCGCTGCCTCATCGGGCACGGAGCGCCACAGAAACTCTGGCACGCCCTCTTCTGCGACGCGCTTGGATACGGCTGGAACGCCCGCTTTGCGGAAATATTTCTGCGCGATCACATCGGATGCGACTTGGCTCCACTGCTTGGGAACTTCGATATCGTCCAACCGAAACACTATAGACCCATCTGGATTACGAATCTCCGACGCCGTTGTCACCCAATCGAGGGAGGCATAAGCGTCTTGGCCCGCTGCGGTAAATTTGCGTTCGATTTTCATCTGAGAAGCCCCGTGTTCTTTAGTTGTCCCCACACACGCCCACTCGTGGACGCGCCGCATCTTTGGCAGGACATCAAAAACCCCATTCCCCCGACAAATCTCGGAGGGAGCGCGCAGGCCGCGGCAGCGCGTCTTTAAACGTTGGAATTCGATCCCTGCTCGACCGGAAGCTGCCACTATATGTTGTGGTCTGTCATCCGACCTGCACAAAGTGACGTAGAAAGCGGGGGGTGGTCAACGGATTTTTTACCTCTCAGTGGCGTTTTTTTTGGTTGACGCCATAGCCCGTCGGACTAGTGAGATTCGAGAGATTAACGAGGGCTTGGACAAGCCTGTGGACGGATCAGGGGATGGACCGGAAAAGCCGTTTGAGTCAGGCGGCTTAGCGGACACGGACAAAGCAGTGCATTCAATTGGGATAAAATCTCTCTCGGAGATGCACCTATACCCATATGTATGGGCAGCGTCACAAGAGCGTCACACTATGTTGATTTGAATGTGATCGTTTGAGGCCATGCGCCAAGACTGAACCGGAAGAATCGGCGGTGCGATCATCAGCCCGGCACAAGATGTAGAGGGGCATATCGCATGCCAACCCAGCCCTTGGGGGGCGTGTCCCGTGTTTTTATGCTGAGAAGGAAGTGGTCGGGGCGAGAGGATTCGAACCCCCGACCTACGGTACCCAAAACCGTCGCGCTACCAGACTGCGCTACGCCCCGACAAGAAGAGCCTTTAAACCCGTGCTTCGGAAAAGAAAAGCCCTCAACAGGGCCAAAGTGCGTCTAAGCCAAATACTGCGTGACGCATTTGCGATCCGGGCACGATTCCAAGGGCCTGCGCGAGCCCCGCGTTGATTTCCAAGACCACTAAAATGCCCTCGCCACCCGAAATTGGGGTCTCGTCACCGGGCACGGCATTTTCATGCACACGCTTTACCAGCCCCGTTGAGTCGACGAAAATCATGTCGAGCGGGATCAACGTGTTCCGCATCCAGAAGGAAACGGCCTGCGGGCGCGGATAGATAAAGAGCATCCCTGCCCCACGCGCCATTTTTTCCCGAAACATCAGGCCTTGCGCGCGTTCGGCATCGCTATCGGCCACTTCGACGCTGAATCGCGCCACGCCGGAGGGGCCGCGCAGATGCACCGCAGTCTCGCGGCACACCTCCAAAGCAGACGCGGCGCTTGCCCAAGCCAAAGTGACCAAGAGGCTTAGCGCCGCGCGTCTCATTCTGTTTGCGCCCTAAGGCCGGTTTCCCAGGCAAGCACATCAATCGCCATTCGGCCGCGTTTGCCATCGATCACCCGCAAAGCGACGGCTTCACCGGGTTGCAGATCGGCAAAGCCAGAGCGACGCAACACTTCAATGTGTACGAAGACATCCTCGCCTTTGCCGAAAATATTGGCGAATCCGAAGCCCTTGCCCTTGTCGAACCATTTCACCCGCGCTGGTTCCAACGGCGCGGCACGGATGACTTCAGGATCGATTCCCTCAAAATCAGCCAAAGCCGGAGCCAGCCCTTGTTCCGGCGGAGAGATTTCCAAAACTTCAACCGCCTGCACACCACGCTCGGTGCGTTGCGCCAAAATCTCGATTATTGCGCCATCAGCGACCGAACTTTGGCCGAAGTTTCTCAGGACGTTGGCATGGAGCAAGATGTCGCCACCTTGATCATCTGCCAGTACAAAACCGAACCCTTTAACGGGATCGAACCACTTAACCTGTCCCCGAACCCGACGCGGGTCATTATTCACGTCTGTCACGGTTTGGTTTTCCTATTCCACATCCTACAGCGGATGAGTGATCTTTTTCGCATGCGTCGCGGGGGATTCAAGGCAGAAAAGTGACCTCCTATCCGAGAGAGTTAGGTTCACGTAGGGTGAACCTTACGGATTAAGGCGAGTGACCTCCCATGGATTTCCCGCCTGAGTGCGCCTCCAGACAAAACGATCATGCAGGCGAAAGGCCCCATCAGCCCAGAACTCGATCTCGAAGGGATCAATCCGAAATCCGCCCCAGAACGGCGGACGCGCGGGGTTGGTCCCCTTGAGGGCTGTGACTTTCGCAACCTCCGCCATCAAGGCCGCCCGGCTCGATAGCGGACGCGATTGTTGCGAGGCCCATGCGCCCAAGCGGCTCTTGAGGCTGCGGGATGCATAATAGTCATCAGCCTGTGGCCCCTCTTCCCGTGTTACCCGGCCACGCACCCTGAGCTGACGGCGCAAGGATTTCCAATGCATGACAAAGGCCGCATGACCAGCGGCCTCAATTTCCAAAGCCTTGGCGCTTTCGTAATTGGTATAAAAGACGAAGGCGCCATTACCGGATGGGGGGGCTTCAATCTCTTTGAGCAAAACCATGCGTGCGTTTGGCCTGCCCTGCGCGTCAACTGTCGCCAGTGCAATCGCGTTTGGATCGTTCAGTTCACTGGTCTCTGCTTCTGAAAGCCAAGACTGCGCGATGACAAAAGGATCGTCGCCTGCAAAAATTCCGGTTCTATCTGTCATAGACGTCCTCAAGCTTTCCTTTGAACGCGCGATACGCGCCTCTCCTGCCACATGGGGGCCATTTTGCCCAGAATGTCCCGCCGCGCCACCCTTGCGAGCCCGGTCGTGACACCGTAAACGGTTGGAAGAACAATTTTAGGCGGGGATCACGAAATGTCGAATTCTCTCATGGCCGGCAAGCGCGGCCTGATCATGGGTCTGGCAAACGACAAGTCGATTGCATGGGGGATTGCCAAGGCCTGTGCGGATGCGGGAGCTGAATTGGCCTTCACCTATATGGGAGATGCCTTTCGCAAACGCGTTGAGCCGCTGGCGGCGGAATTGGGCGTGACCAAGCTTTATGACTGCGACGCGTCCAATGCCGAAAGCCTTGATGCCACCTTTGCCGCTTTGGCGCAGGACTGGGACAAACTCGACTTTATCGTTCACGCCATCGGCTTTTCCGACAAGAACGAGCTTCGGGGCCGCTATATCGAAACGTCGCGTCAGAACTTTCTGATGACGATGGATATCAGTTGCTACAGCTTTACCGCTGTGATGCAGCGCGCGGAAAAAATGATGACAGGCGGCGGGTCGGCTTTGACGCTTACCTATTACGGTGCCGAACAGGTCATGCCGCATTACAACGTCATGGGTTTGGCGAAAGCTGCGTTGGAAGCTTCGGTAAAATATCTTGCCGAGGATTTGGGCAAAGACGGCATTCGCGTCAACGCCATCTCTGCAGGGCCGATCAAGACGCTGGCAGCGTCTGGAATTGGTGATTTCCGCTATATTCTGAAATGGAACGAGTTGAACTCGCCGCTGCGCCGCAACGTGACCATTGAAGATGTCGGCAAGTCAGCGCTTTACCTGCTCTCGGACCTAGGATCAGGCGTCACGGGGGAAACCCTGCATGTCGATGCGGGTTATCACGTTGTCGGCATGAAGGCCGTCGATGCGCCCGACATTGACGTTGTGACCGGGAGAAAAGAATGAGCACCGATCTACTCCCACATGAAAAAGGGTTCCACGTCTCTTGGGATCAAATCCACCGCGACGCGCGCGCGCTGGCGTGGCGGCTGCAAGGCCAAGGGCCGGATGGCGGAAATTGGCGCGCCGTTGTGGCCATTACGCGCGGCGGAATGGCCCCTGCGATGATTGTGGCGCGCGAACTTGATATTCGCACGGTGGATACGATCTCGATCAAATCCTACAATCATCAATCCCAAACCGAAGCCCATGTGCTCAAAGCGCCGGACGCCGAGATGATGGGGGATGGGACCGGGATTTTGGTGGTGGATGATCTGGTTGACAGCGGCAAGACGCTTGAATTGGTTCGTGCCCTTTACCCGCAGGCGCATTTTGCGACTGTCTATGCCAAGCCCAAGGGCAAGCCGCAGGTAAACACCTATATCACGGAAGTCAGCCAAGATACCTGGATCTTTTTCCCGTGGGATATGGCCCTTCAATATGTCCAACCCATCCGAGGCTCGGACTGAGATTCGATTGTCTCTTTTGAAGTATCCCGGGGTCCGGGGCAGCGCCCCGGTCCTCTCTAGTCTGCATGAGGCGAGAGTATGAGCACCACCCGCACCGCTGCCACCTTTTCCCCTCCTGTCATGGAAGCCCGTCGCTGGCTTGATGGGATCACTTTCACACCGCAAAAGCCTTTGCTGAATGTCAGTCAAGCGGCGCCTGTTGAACCACCACCACAGGCAATGCGCCAAGAGATGGCGCGGGTGGCCTTGGAGGTTCCTTCTGCTCATCTTTATGGCCCTGTTCTTGGCTTGCCGGACTTGCGCGCAGAGGTGGCGTTGCAGTTTTCGCAAGCTTACGGGGGCGCATTATCTGCGGAAAATGTCTGCATCACCTCGGGGTGCAATCAGGCTTTTTGTGCAGCCATCGAGACGCTGACCACGGAAGGAGATGAAGTTCTCCTTCCAACTCCTTGGTATTTCAATCATAAAATGTGGCTGGACATGACTGGTGTTACCGCGGTGCCGATCCCGCCGGGCCCCGGTCTGTTACCGCGGATTGAGGATGCGGCGGCGCGGATCACGCCGCGCACGCGCGCGATTGTTTTGGTCACCCCCAACAATCCAGCCGGTGTCGAATATCCAGCAGACCTCGTGGGTGCCTTCTATGATCTTGCCCGCGCCCACGGGCTCAAGTTGATTGTGGATGAGACCTATCGCGATTTTGACAGCCGATCTGGCGCGCCACATGACCTTTTGAGCCGCCCGGATTGGTCCGATACCCTGATCCAGCTCTACTCTTTCTCTAAGGCCTATCGCCTGACCGGGCACCGGGTGGGGGCGATGGTGGCGGGGCCATGGTTGCTGTCTGAGGTCGAGAAATTTCTCGATACGGTCACAATCTGCCCAAACCAGATCGCGCAATATGCTGCGCTTTGGGGGATGAAGAACCTCGGGCAGTTCCTCGCAGGAGAGCGCGACGAGATTTTAGCGCGACGCGCGGCTATTGAGGCGGGATTTCCCCTCTTGGCGGCGAAAGGGTGGCGCCTTTTGGGATGTGGGGCCTATTTCGCTTGGGTAGAGCACCCGTTTGATATGTCGTCGGATACTTTGGCAAAGACCATGGTGCGAGAGTCGGCCATTCTGGCCCTGCCCGGCACAATGTTTGCCCCGCAAGGTGACGCGTTTGGTGCCCGGGGATTGCGGATTGCCTTTGCAAATATTGATGCTTCGGGGATTGCGGAACTCTTTGCGCGGCTCGCCGCCCTAGACCTGCCCCTTGCCCCCGAAGCCCGCTCCGACTAGAGAACCTGAAACAACCCCCAAGGGAGGTTTCGGGATGTCGAGCAAGAAATCAGGCGGAATTGGCAAGATGGTGATCTGGGCTTTGATGGGCCTGTTGATCCTCGGACTTGGCGGTTTTGGTATTACAGGGCTCTCTGGCACGATCCGTTCGGTCGGATCGGTTGGCACTCAGGACATTTCTGTCGATGATTATGCGCGCGCCTTGCAAGAGGATATCCGCGCCATTGAGGCTCAGACCAAACAACCTTTCTCTTTCGCGCAGGCACGTGAATTTGGGGTGGATCGGGCCGCATTGGGACGCTTGGTGGGTCAAGCGGCGCTGGATCACGAAACGGACGCCGCAGGCCTGTCGATTGGCGATGAAAACCTTGCTCGGGAATTGACCGCAATTTCCGCGTTCAAAGGGATTGATGGCAAATTTGACCGTGAAGCGTATCGATTCACCCTTGATCAAAACGGCTGGTCGGAGGCTGAGTTTGAGACACGGGTGCGCGCGGATGCTGCGCGCTCGCTCATGCAGGCTGCCATTGCCTCTGGCATTGAGATGCCCAAAGGCTACACCGATGCGGTGGTCAATTATGCGGCGGCGCGCCGGGCATTCGAGTATACGCGCCTGACACCCGACAACCTGCCCGAGGTATTGCCAGAAGCAACCGAAGCGGATCTGACGGCCTATTTCGACGCGCATCAGGATTTGTTCAAAGCCCCGGCAATGCGTCGCTTCACCTATGTGTGGCTGACCCCTGATATGATCTTGGATCAGGTTGAGGTGGATGAGGCCGCGTTGCGCGCCCTTTACGATGACCGCAAAGACGAGTTCATGAAGCCCGAGCGGCGCCTTGTTGAGCGGTTGGCTTTTGCCACAGCGGGTGAGGCCGAAGCCGAGAAGGTGCGGATCGAAACAAATGAAACCACCTTTGATGAGGTTGTGACCGCGCGGGGACTGACGCTGGATGACGTCGATTTGGGCGATATCGACCGCCCTGCCCTAGGCGCGGCCGCAGACGCGGTGTTTAACGCGGATGCTGGCCAAGTGGTGGGCCCGTTTGACACGGCGATTGGGCCAGCTCTGTTTCGGATGAACGGTGTGCTATCGGAAGAGACGGTGACATTTGAAGAAGCCCTGCCGGATCTGCGTGCAGAATTGGCCATGGATCGGGCGCGTCGCCAGATCGAGGGAGATATTCAAACCATCGACGATATGCTTGCTGGCGGTGCTACATTGGAAGAAATCGCCGCTGAGACCGACCTGAAGCTTGCAACAATTGACTGGCATGAAGATCAAAGCGAGGCGATTGCGGGCTATCCCGCGTTCAACGATGCCGCGCGCGATGCGGAGGCGGGAGATTACCCCAAGGTTGTCGTGCTTGATGATGGCGGGATTTTCGCGCTGCGTCTGGAGGAAGAAATTGCCGAGCGCCCCTACGCGCTGGACGAGGTGAAGGAGCGGGTACAGGCCCTGTGGGAAGCGGATCGCACAGAGACAGCACTGCGGACTTATGCCGAGACACTGGTGCCGCGCCTCTTGGAAGGGGCAACCTTTGAGATGATGGGGTTGACGACCAATGTGGAACCCGGTGCCACACGCGCAGCCTCTATGCTGGGCACTCCGCCCGATTTCATGACGCGAGTGTTCGCCATGACGCCAAACGAGGTTTCTGTTGTCACGGCCTTTGGAGCCGCTTGGATCGTGCGGATGAACGCGGCCCTGCCCCCCGATGAGGCCAATCCGCAAGTGGCAGCCCTGCGCGCGACTGTGTCCGGCCAAGCGTCGGGAGGATTGCAGCAAGACATCTACGGCGCTTTTGCCGTCGATATTCAGCGCCGTGCCGGTGTCAGCCTCGATCAAGCCGCGATCAACGCGGTGCATGCCAACTTTCAATAACGGCGCGACGAGATGGAATTGACCCCGAGCTTTGACGTTTTTGCCGACCTCCATGCCAAGGGGCAAAACCAAGTGGTTTATGCCCGGCTGGCGGCTGATCTTGATACGCCTGTCTCTTTGATGCTGAAGATGACGGGTGCGGCCAAGGACGCATTTGTGCTTGAGTCGGTGACCGGCGGCGAGGTGCGCGGGCGGTATTCGATTATTGGAATGAAGCCTGATCTGATCTGGCAGTGCCATGGCCAAGCCAGCCGGATCAACCGTTCGGCCCGATTTGACGGCGAAGCTTTTGAGCCGCAAGTCGGGGCGCCTTTGGACAATCTGCGCGCGCTCATTGCCGAAAGTAAGGTAGACCTGCCCGCAGACCTGCCTGCGGCTTCGGCTGGTTTGTTTGGCTATCTCGGCTATGACATGATCCGGCTGGTGGAGGACTTGCCCAACATCAACCCAGACCCATTGGGCCTGCCAGATGCGGTGATGATGCGGCCAACTGTGATTGCGGTGCTCGATGGCGTGAAGGGTGAAGTCACAGTCGTCTCGCCAGCTTGGGCGCAGCCGGGACAGAACGCGCGTGCCGCCTACGCACAGGCTGCCGAGCGGGTGATGGATGCGGTCCGTGATTTGGAGCGCGGCCTGCCTGAAGCTCGGCGTGATCTGGGCGAAGCGCGAGAGATTTCGCCGCCAGTATCCAACTTCAGCCGTGAGGATTATCACGCGGCCGTCATTAAGGCGAAAGACTACATCCGGGCCGGTGACATTTTTCAGGTGGTGCCCTCGCAGCGTTGGACGCAGGATTTCCCGCTGCCCCCCTTCACGCTCTACCGTTCATTGCGGCGGACAAACCCGTCGCCTTTCATGTTTTATTTCAACTTTGGTGGTTTTCAGGTGATCGGGGCAAGCCCGGAGATTTTGGTGCGGGTGTTTGGCCAAGAAGTCACCATTCGCCCGATTGCCGGCACCCGACCACGCGGGGCAACGCCCGAGCAGGATCGGGCCAATGAACTTGATCTGATGGCGGATCAAAAAGAACTGGCCGAACATCTGATGCTGCTTGATCTGGGGCGCAATGATGTGGGCCGGGTGGCAAGGATCGGCACGGTCAAGCCCACCGAGAAATTTGTGGTCGAGCGCTATAGCCACGTGATGCATATCGTCTCGAACGTTGTGGGTGAACTGGCAGAGGGCGAGGACGCGCTTTCCGCGCTTTTGGCGGGACTGCCTGCTGGCACCGTTTCCGGGGCGCCAAAAGTGCGGGCCATGGAAATCATCGACGAATTAGAGCCTGAAAAGCGCGGCGTTTATGGCGGCGGCGTGGGCTATTTCAGCGCGAATGGCGATATGGATATGTGTATCGCGCTTCGCACCGCCTTGGTGAAGGATGAAAAGCTTTATATTCAGGCGGGCGGAGGCGTGGTCTATGATAGCGATCCAGAAGCGGAATATATGGAGACTGTGCATAAATCGAACGCGATCCGCCGCGCGGCTGCGGATGCACATAGGTTTTCCGGGCGCGGCAATTCCTAACTCTATGATTTTATAACAAAAAACGGGCGTTTGTGGGCGCCCGTTTTTGTATTTTGTGCCAATCGGATCAGGCTTGGGCAGCGATACCCGGCTTGGAGCCCCGACCGCGACGGCGACGGGGCTTGCCCGCCCCTTGGCCGGCGCCCTCTTGGGCGGGTTTAGCGGGACCACGGCCCTTGCTCGCAGGTTTTGTTCCGGGGCGACGCGTTGCACCGGGGGCGCGGGTTGCGGGCCCGGAGGGCGGGGCAACCTCGCTCCATGGGCGGCCTGAGGCGACGGGGATCTTGGCTTTTAATACCTTTTCGATATCGCGCAATTCCGCCATTTCCTCTGGCGCGCAATAGGCGATGGCTTTGCCCGCGCGTCCGGCGCGCGCGGTGCGGCCGATGCGGTGCACATAAGATTCGGGCACGTTCGGCAACTCGAAGTTATACACATGACGCACTTCGGGAATATCGAGGCCGCGCGCCGCGACATCTGTGGCCACCAGCACCCGCAATTCGCCTGCCCGGAACGCCGCCAGCGCGCGCTCGCGTTGGCCTTGGCTCTTGTTGCCATGGATGGCCGCACAAGCGAAACCCTTGTTTTCAAGAATTTTCGATAGCTTTTCCATGCCATGTTTGGTGCGGCCAAAGACCAGCGCAAGTTCATCACGATGCGCGTCGAGATGTTCAATAAGCAGGTCAATCTTGACTGACTTGGCCACGAAATGGACTTCCTGCTCGACCTTTTCCGCAGCTTGACCGGGCGGGTTTACCTGCACTTTGAGCGGGTTGAAGAGATAGGCGGCAGCGATTTCTTCCATCTGTTTCGGCATTGTGGCCGAGAAGAGCATGGTTTGGCGCGCTTTGGGCAGCAGAGCCGCAATCTTACGCAGCGCATGGATGAAGCCCATGTCGAGCATCTGGTCTGCCTCATCAAGGACGAGGAAGCCACAGCCGTTCAGATTGACCGAACGGCGGCTGATAAGATCCATCAGGCGCCCCGGAGTGGCGACGAGAATATCAACACCCTGCGACATGGCGCGTTCTTGGGGAGACATGCCGACACCGCCCACAATCGAAGTGACGCGTATTTTTGTGCCGTCGGTGAATACCTTGAGCGAGGATTCGATCTGGCGCACCAGCTCGCGGGTGGGGGCCAAGATCAAGGCGCGGGCGGATTTCGGTGTCGGGCGAGTGGGATCAGCACTCAGGCGTTGGATCAATGGCAGGCCAAAGGCCAGCGTTTTACCAGTGCCTGTTTTGGCCAGCCCCATTACGTCGCGCCCTTCGAGAGCGGCAGGGATTGCCCCGGCTTGGATCGGGGTCGGCTCGGTGATGCCGCCCCGGGTTGCGCGAGCGCAGATAGCCTCAGAAAGGCCCATTTCAGCAAAACTTGTCATATCGTCTACTCTTTCCGGCCCTCGCAAAACGCGCAGACCAAAGGCCCCGCGATGCGCGGTGCCTGCATGGGTTCGGGCGGCCCTCCCCCGGATTGGGCCGCATGCCCGCCGGGTGTCCGTCCGTCTCTCCCACGCGTGATGTCGGGAAAACTCATCGGCGTTCCGCAAGCCTTCGGGCGCTCCCGCCCTGCTCGCCACCTGCTCACGCGGCAGGAACGTCGATATGCGTCACATGGGGATAAGTCGCGACAAAGTCAACTGTCCGCGTCAGGATGGGTAGAAATGGGTCGGCTGCGTGGCTATAGCATCGCGCAACCTTGCTGTGGTGTGAGGCTATTGATCTGGGGGAGCCATTGGATGACTGAAACCATTATCGCCCGTTGCGAATCCCGTGGATTGCGGATGACCGAGCAGCGCCGGACGATTGCGGCTGTTTTGGAGGGGTCCGACGATCATCCACATGTGGAAGAGCTTTACGCGCGCGCCTCTGCGATTGATCCCAATATTTCGCTGGCGACGGTTTATCGCACCGTCAAGCTGTTCGAAGAGGCGGGCATTTTGGATCGCTTGGAGTTTGGCGACGGTCGGGCGCGTTATGAGGATGCAGACCGCGACCATCATGACCATTTGATCGATATTGCCACAGGCGAAGTGATCGAATTTTGTGATCCCGAAATTGAAGCCTTGCAGGAAAAAATCGCGCAAAAGCTTGGATTTCAACTCAAAGGCCATCGGCTCGAGCTATATGGCGTTCGGATACGCAAGACCTAACCGAGGGCTCGGAGCTATTCCCGCTATGTTTCAGGCGCATGGCACCTGACCCGTGCCGGGGCTTGTGAGCGCTGCGCCGCGCCGTTAACCCGGTGAGGCAAAGTAGGAGAGCTTGCATGGAAAATATGCGCGGCGCGGCACTGATGGTGGCCGCTATGGCCTTCTTTTCCATAGAGGACATGTTCATCAAATGGCTCTCTCAATCCGGAGTGCCTTTGGGTCAAATCCTGTTTATCCTTGGGATTGGTGGCGCAACGGTTTTCGGATTGGTGGCACGTGCACGGGGTGAGGCGGTGTTTTCACCGCTGTTTTGGGCGCGTGCCGTGGTTTTGCGAAATATCGGAGAGATCGTCGGCACTTTGGGCTTTGTGACAGCAATTGCGCTGACGCCAATTTCCTCGGCCTCGGCGATATTCCAAGCGAACCCTTTGGCGGTCACGTTGGGGGCGGCGCTTTTCTTGGGGGAGAAGGTTGGCTGGAGACGTTGGGCGGCGATTCTGGTGGGGTTCTTCGGCGTGTTGCTGATTGTGCGTCCCGGAACAGAAGCCTTTGATCCATTGTCACTTTTCGCCGTCGTCGCAGTAATCGGACTGGCCTTGCGCGATCTGGCAACGCGGGTCGTCAAATCATCGGTAACTTCGTTTCAACTGTCGACATGGGGATTTTCAACGCTGATCCCGGCGGGATTATTTTTGTTTTGGTTCACCGGTGCGCCGCCTGTGGCAATGGTGGGCTGGCAGGTTGGCACGATGGCGGCGGCGCTGGGGTGCGCGCTGTTTGGATATTACGCGATTGTTGGTGCCATGCGGTTGGGCGAGGTCAGTTTCGTAACCTCATTTCGCTATTCGCGCCTTGTGTTCGCACTGATCATCGGCACGGCATTTTTCGCCGAAACCCCCGATGCGATGACCCTTATTGGGTCGGCCTTAATTGTCGGGTCGGGGCTTTATGCGCTGTTACGGGAGCGGCAGTTGAAGCGCGCGCGATGAAATCGCCGGACCGTTGGCGCAAACAGCCTTCCCCTTACGATCCGACACGCCTAGAAGGCCGATAAATCCCTGAATTTTCCCTGTGAAGGAGCCTCTTATGAGCACGATCATCGACATTCACGCCCGCGAAATCCTCGACAGCCGGGGCAATCCGACCGTGGAAGTGGACGTCACCCTCGAGGATGGCACCATGGGTCGGGCCGCCGTGCCATCGGGGGCGTCGACAGGCGCACATGAGGCCGTGGAAAAGCGTGATGGTGACAAAGCGCGCTATTTGGGTAAGGGCGTTTTGGAAGCCTGTGCGGCCGTTAACGGCGAAATCGCTGAGGCCATCTTGGGCTTTGACGTCACGGAGCAAGTTGCCATCGACATGGCGATGATCGAATTGGATGGCACCCCGAACAAAGCGCGTCTGGGAGCAAATGCGATTTTGGGTGTTTCTTTGGCTGTGGCAAAGGCCGCCGCAGACTACACCGCGCAACCCCTCTTTCGCTATATCGGCGGCACATCGGCACGGGTTTTGCCAGTGCCGATGATGAATATCATCAATGGCGGCGAGCATGCCGACAATCCGATCGATATCCAAGAATTCATGATCATGCCCGTCTCTGCTGAGAATATTCGCGACGCAGTCCGGATGGGTTCGGAAGTGTTCCATACGCTGAAAAAAGAGCTTACCGCGCAAGGCCTGTCGACGGGTTTGGGGGATGAGGGGGGCTTTGCACCTAATATAGCGTCGACGACTGCCGCGCTTGATCTGATCCTGAAGTCCATCGAAAAGGCAGGCTATACACCGGGTAAAGACATTTATCTGGCCCTTGATTGCGCCTCGACGGAATATTTCAAGAACGGCAAATACGAGATGAAAGGCGAAGGCCTGTCGCTCACCTCGGCTGAAAATGCCGCTTATCTGGCCAAACTCTGCGCTGACTATCCAATCATTTCGATTGAAGATGGCATGAGCGAAGACGATTGGGAGGGCTGGAAAATCCTAACCGAGATGCTGGGTGACAAGGTGCAATTGGTGGGTGACGATTTGTTTGTAACCAACCCCGCGCGTCTTGCAGAAGGGATCAAGGCAGGTGTGGCCAATTCGATGCTGGTGAAGGTCAACCAGATTGGCTCCCTGACAGAGACCCTGAAAGCCGTCGATATGGCCCATCGTGCACGTTACACCAATGTCATGTCGCACCGTTCCGGCGAGACCGAAGACGCGACGATTGCTGATTTGGCGGTGGCGACAAACTGCGGACAGATCAAGACAGGATCGCTGGCACGCTCCGACCGGCTTGCGAAGTATAACCAACTGATCCGGATCGAAGAAATGCTGGGCGACACCGCAGAATATGCGGGTCGGTCGATCCTGAAAGTGTGATTTCTTAGCTAATCAAAATAGATCGGGGGGCCTTATGGCTCCCCGTTTTCGTTTCTAGGCCGAGTGAGGCCGCAAAGCGGATGGCGGCTGAGTTGATGGAAATGACCTGCTGCATCCTCGCCGCAAAGCGTGAAATCCTCGATTTTGCACGGCCCGAGGAAGGGTGCGAGTGCGGTCTGCAAATGGGCCTCGATTGGTGGCGTTGCCTCTGACGGAAGATTTCCGGTCAGGGTCATATGAAAGCGAAATGCCTCCATCACATAGGGGTAGCCCCATTGCTGCAACAGCTTGTCTTGATCTGGCGTAAGGCGGGTGCGGCGGCGTTTGGCGAGTTCGACATCGCTCAAGGCAGCGCGGAAGGGATCAAGCCCAGCCACAAGCTCCGCGGCGGTGGCATTAAGCGTCGAGAGGTCGCCCTGCCCGGTAAGCGCCAAAAAACGCCCGATCCGAGTGATAGCAAGCCCATCGAGGGTCACTGGTGGCAAGCTGGCGCAAAGCGCCTCTGTTGCGGTTTGCAGCGCCGTCAGACTGGTGTCGGGTGCCAATCTAAAGGGCGGTTTTATGGTGGCATGAAAGCCATATTTGCGCGGAGTTCTTGTCGCCTCTTCAAAGGGGGGGGCCGCATGTGCTGCTCCGCGCGCAATATCCCACCCGAACCAATCCGCCCCAAAGGCAGAAAAGGGGCCTTCGGGCGGGGTCCAGTAAAGAGCAAAGCGATGAAAGGTCATAACCGTGATCTTTGGTGATTGCCTGTGAGAGCGTCAAGGTGGCCCAGCCTGGCGCTGGGCACCCTGCCCCCTGTTCAGTCACGCGCAACATCGGTATGTCAGACGCATGACACGTCTGATCTTGCTCAACAAACCTTATGACATG
>Ga0102815_10000676_pt1 | contig 22188 bp, 20 predicted proteins | sample ColrivemetaGS759_FD_79113 | JGI IMG/M metagenome (GOLD analysis project Ga0102815, IMG submission 79113) | Estuarine microbial communities from the Columbia River estuary - Ebb tide ETM metaG S.759 | ecosystem: Environmental > Aquatic > Marine > Intertidal zone > Estuary | place: USA: Columbia... | reverse complement strand
GTATGACGAATAATTCCGTTTTTAAATATTGCTAAATCTGTAGTTCCACCACCAATATCAATTAAAGCTACACCCGCTTCTTTTTCTTCGTTACTTAAAACAGCTTCCGCAGATGCTAAAGGTTCCAAAGTGATTCCAGCTAAATTTAATCCAGCACTTTTAATACAACGTCCAATATTTCTAATTGAAGAAACCTGTCCAACTACTACATGAAAATTAGCTTCTAATCTACCTCCATACATACCAACAGGTTCAGTAATTTCCGCTTGACCATCAACTTTAAATTCTTGAGGAAGCACATGAATTATTTCTTCACCAGGAAGCATTACCAATTTGTGAACTTGCTTTTCTAATTTTTCAAGATCCTCATCACAAATAACTTCCTCTGAATTTGGTCTTGTTATATAATCACTATGCTGTAAGCTTCTAATATGTTGCCCAGCAATACCAACAACAGCTTCATCAATTTTAATCCCAGAAACAGCAATAGCTTCATCAACAGCCATTTGAATAGACTGTATAGTTTGAGTAATATTATTAACAACTCCACGGTGTACCCCTAAACTCTTGGCTTTTCCTGTACCAAGCAACTCTATCTTCCCATATTCATTTCTTCGACCTATCATAGCAGCAATTTTCGTTGTTCCTATATCTAATCCTACTGAAATATCATTATGTTCCATACTCTACTTTTTTGTGCAAACAACCTGGTTGTTATACTTTAAATTAATTGATGTATAATTATCAATTGAGTTATCTGCCATTGTTTTATTAAAAAACGATTTTAGGTTTTTAAATTTTAAGTTTAAATTTTCTATTTTACCTAATTCTATTTTTTGTTCACCAATTCTCGTTTCTAAAATAAACTCATTTCGTTGCGTTTTATGTACACCAACTATTTGTTTATTTAAAAACTCATCACTCATTATTTTAGTTACTAAAAGGTAAATTTCATCCTTATCAGACTCTGTAATATTACCTGAAATTAGTAAAACTCTAGCCGAGTGATTTTCTGAAATTGGCATTATTTTAGCCTGTCTATCAATATAATAACTTTTAGTATCAGATATAACTCTTGCGATAGGTGTTCGCTGTTTTATTTTAGTTTTCAGCAAACCATCAACTGTTAAAAAAACCGATGCATTTTCTACCATAGAATGTGATAAAACATTCGCTTCTAGTTTATGTAAATCTATAATAGTTTTTGCTTCATTTTTAACTGGCTTTCCATTTTGTATTAACAATTTATTAACCATTTCGTAATCCATAAAAAGGTTGTTTCCTTCTTCAAATTCTATAACCACATCACGTACTTTTTTAGCACTGTGTTTGTGGTGCGAGAACCCATACAAAAACACTACTAAACCTAGTAAAAACAATCCTTTTATGTAATTCCAATTAATTTTCAACTTTTAAATTGTTTTTTATATTTTCAACTAATTCGCCTATGTCACCTGCACCAATTATAACTACAACTTGCGCATTAGATTTTAATATGTTTTTAACTAAATTTTGTTTTGATGAAAGTTGTTTGTTTTTACATGAAATTTTGCTTAGTAGCCAGTCAGAATTCACTCCTTCAATAGGCAATTCTCGAGCTGGATAAATGTCCAATAAAATTAACTCGTCAAAACGTGATAAACTTTGTGCAAAATCATCCGCAAAATCCCTTGTTCTACTAAATAAATGAGGTTGAAAAACACCTAAAACTTGTTTTTCAGGATACATTTCTCTAACCGAATTTATTACAGCATTAATTTCCGTTGGATGATGTGCATAATCATCAATCAATACTAAATTTTCTGTTTTTATTTTATACGAAAAACGTCTTTTGATACCTTTAAATGAAAGTAAAGCTTTAGCAATGACTTGTAATGATATTCCAAAACTATTTGCCATTGCCAAAGCCGCCACCGCATTTAGCACATTATGTTTTCCTGGTAGATATATTTTTATGTTTTCAATATTCTCAGAAGGAGTTTTTACATTAAAAATATATACTCCATTTTCAATTCTAATATTATAAGCATTGTAATCCGCATCCTCTTCTAAACCAAAAGTTTGACCAACAATTGGCAATCCTTTTCTTACTATTAATTTATCTGAAACTTTATTTGCAAATTCCTGAAAAGACTTTACCAATTCTGAATGTTCTCCATAAATATCCAAATGGTCAGCATCCATTGAAGTAATACAAGCAATATTTGGCGAAAGTTTTAAAAATGATCTATCAAATTCATCCGCTTCAACCACAGATACTTCATTTCCTCCAATTATTAAATTTGAATTGTAATTCTCAGAAATTCCACCTAAAAAAGAAGTAGCATTTATATTTGCTTCTTTTAAAACATGACCTAAAATAGTTGAAGTTGTTGTTTTACCATGGGTACCAGCAACAGCTAAACAAATAGTATTTTTAGTAATTTCACCTAGAATTTCAGAGCGTTTTAAAACCTTGAAATTATTGTTTAAAAAGTAAATTAATTCTGAATGGTTTTTTGGAACAGCAGGAGTAAAAATTACAACAGTATTTTGAGCTTTTTTAAATTCATTAGGAATTAAATTTACAGCATCTTCAAAATGAATATTAATTCCCATTTTATTAAGTGAGTTTGTAATTTCAGTTGGAGTTTTATCATATCCAGCGACATTTTTACCATTGCTCTTAAAATAATTTGCAATAGCACTCATACCGATTCCACCGATACCTATAAAATAAACGTTATGTATTTGCTCTAAATTCAACTAACTATTTATTAATTTTTCAATTTCTGATACTATATCTTTTGTGGCATTTGGCAACGCCAATGCTTTTATATTTTTACTTAGCTTTTTTTGTAATTCAGCATCATTTATCAATTCTAAAAACATAGTTTGAAACATATCAAGTTCTGATTCCTTTAACAACAAGGCTGCGTTTTTTGTAACAACAGACAACGCATTTTTAGTTTGATGATCTTCTGCAACATTTGGAGACGGAATAAATATCACTGGTTTTCCAACAATACATAATTCCGATATTGAACTTGCTCCTGCTCTACTAATTAAAACATCTGCCGCAGCATATGTTAAATCCATTCTGTTCAAAAATGCATGAGTTTGCACACCTTCTAAAGCATCATATTTTTTAAATTCATCGTAATACAACTTTCCGGTTTGCCATATTACTTGAATTTCGTTTTCAACCAACCAATTAATATGTTTTTCAATTAAATTATTAATTGCTCTTGCACCTAAACTTCCACCAATAACTACCAAAGTTTTTTTATCTGATTTTAATCCAAAAAAATTGATTGCTTCCTCTTTTTTACTAACAACATCCAACAAATCCTGACGTACTGGATTTCCTGTTTTTATTATTTTTTCAGAAGGAAAAAAACGTTCCAAACTATCATAGGCAACACAAATTTTATTTGCTTTTTTACTTAATAATTTATTAGTTATTCCTGGATATGAATTTTGCTCTTGAATTAAAGTTTTAACTCCTTTTATACTTGCGGCATACAAGGTTGGCCCACTCGCGAAACCACCAGTGCCAATTACAACAGTTGGCTTAAACTTTCTAATAATTTTAAATGCATTCCACAGACTACTAATCAGTTTAAATGGAAATGCCAAGTTTTTTATTGATAAACTTCTATGTAATCCTGAAATCCATAATCCCTTTATTTCATAACCAGCTTGAGGAACTTTCTCCATTTCCATTCTATCTTTTGCTCCAACAAACAAAAATTTTGCTTCAGGATATTTTATCTTTAGCTCATTTGCTATTGAAACAGCTGGATAAATATGCCCACCTGTTCCTCCACCACTTAATATGATATTAATCGATTGCTTCATGTAAAATATCTAAAGGATTTTCTTCACTTTCTGAGTTAATTATTTTTTCTTTATCAGCTGTTACACTTAATATTATTCCAATAGCAAAACAAGTCATCCAAATAGAAGTTCCTCCACTACTAATTAATGGCAATGTTTGACCTGTAACAGGAAATAGATTTACAGCAACAGCCATATTAATTAATGCTTGAAAAATAATTGGCAATCCAACCCCAATTATTAATAAAGTTGCAAAAATACTGGTTGCTTTTTTTGCAGCTACTAAAATTCTAAATAGCAATAAAAAATACATGAGAATTACTATAAGCGCACCAAATATTAAACCATATTCTTCAACAATTATGGCAAAAATAAAATCGGAAGAAGATTGTGGTAAAAAGTTTTTTTGAACACTTTTTCCAGGACCTCTACCTTGTAATCCACCACTTGCAATTGCAATTTTTGCTTTTTCAACTTGATAACCTTCTTCTGCATTTTTATCAGAAAAATTTTCTATTCTACTAATCCAAGTATCGACTCTATTTGGCATTACATTTGGAAATGCTTTTGCGGTCAGCACAAATAGAGTCAAACCTAAAACTCCCATCCCCACAATGGAAGCCAAATATTTAATAGGATAACCTCCTATAAAAGTTACTAATAATATCATTGCAAAAATTATAGCTGTAGTAGAGAAATTTGCAGGTAAAATAAATGCTAAGATTACAGCAACTGGCAACCATAAATGTAAAAGACTTTCTTTAAAATTGATTATTTTTTCTTTATTTCTAGCTAAATATCTAGCCACATAAACCATTAACACCAAACCAGCTAAAGTAGATGTTTGGAAACCTACTCCAATAAAAGGTATTTGAATCCATCTACTTGCGTTTGCACCTTCAATAACATTTCCTTTTGCTATCGTAATTATTAATAATACAATAACTAAAGGAAGCATTAAAACTGAACCTCCACTAAAATATCTGTAAGGTATTTTATGAACCCCATAAATAATTAAAAATCCAAAAAATAACAATACAATGTGCTTTATTAAATGATAAGTAGTTGTACCGGAATTTGCAACATATACCAAATTTGTACTTGCACTATAAACTGGCATAAACGATAATAAAGCCATAAAGACTACAATAGCCCAAATAGAACGATCACCTTCAATATTTTTTAATATATTTCTCATTTACAGTTCACTCACTGCTTGTTTAAATTGATTACCTCTATCTTCATAATTCTCAAATAAATCAAAACTTGCACAAGCTGGAGACAATAACACAGCATCTCCTTTTTCTGCAATTTTATAGGCGACTTTTACTGCCTCTTCTGCACCTGCAGTTTCAACAATTAAGTCAACCACATTGCAAAATGTTTGCACTATTTTTTGATTATCTAATCCTAGACAAATAATAGCTTTTACTTTTTCTCTTACCAACGGCATTAAATCTAAATAGTCATTTCCTTTATCAACACCACCAACTATCCAAACAGTTGGAGTTTTCATGCTATCTAATGCATAAAATGTTGCATTAACATTTGTAGCTTTAGAATCGTTGATATATTGAACACCATTTATTTTCAATACAGATTCCAATCTATGCTCTGCTCCTTCAAAATCTTCTAGACTTTCTCTAATAGCATCTTTTCTAACTTTTAATAATGAAGCCGCCATTGCAGCCGCCATTGCATTCTTTGTATTGTGTTTTCCCTTTAATGCTAAAGTTGATTTACTCATTATTATGTTTTCTGTTTTATATTTTATTATAATATTATTGTCTTTTAAAAACACCCCTTGCTCTAATTCACTTTCTATTGAAAATGGCAATAAAGTGGCTTTAATTTTATTGTTTTTTAACCAATTTAAAATTACTTTATCATCATAATCATAAATTAAAAAATCATTTTCTGTTTGATTCTCTGTTATTCTAAATTTTGAATTGATATAGTTTTCAAACTTATACTCATACCGATCTAAATGATCTGGTGAAATATTAGTAATTATCGCAATATGTGGCGCAAAACCCTCTATTCCATCCAGTTGAAAACTACTTAATTCCAAAACATGAATATCAAAGTTGTTTTCTGCAACCTGTTGCGCAAAACTTTCTCCAATATTACCACCCATTCCGACATTTAAATTTCCTTTTTTCAAAATATGATTTACCAACATTGTTGTTGTGGTTTTTCCATTTGATCCGGTTATTCCCACAATAGTACCTTTGGTATATTTTGCAGCAAATTCAATTTCAGAAACCACTTTAATCCCTTTTTGTTTCAACGCTATTACAATTGAAACTTTATCAGGTATTCCTGGGCTTTTCATTACTACATCAGCATCAAATATTTTTGATTCTGTATGATTTTTCTCTTCAAAAGAAATTTCATTATTTAAAAGAACGTTTTTATACTTTTCTGCAATTACTCCTTTATCTGAAACAAAAACATTAAACCCTTTTTGCTTTCCAAGAATAGCTGTACCTACTCCACTTTCTCCAGCTCCAAGTACAACCAATCTCATTTATCGCAACTTTAATGTTACTATTGTAAAAACCGCAAGCATAATCCCAACAATCCAAAATCTCGTAACTATTTTACTTTCATGATAACCTGATTTTTGATAGTGATGATGCAATGGTGACATTTTAAATATGCGCCTTCCTTCTCCAAATTTTTTACGTGTATATTTAAAATATGACACCTGAAGAATTACAGATAAAGTTTCAATAAAAAACACACCTGCTAAAATAGGGATCAATAACTCTTTACGAACAGCAATTGCTAAAACGGCTATAATCCCTCCAATAGTTAAACTCCCTGTATCTCCCATAAAAACTTGAGCTGGGTAAGTGTTGTACCACAAGAAACCTATTAAAGCACCAACAAATGCAGCAATAAAAACAGTCATTTCTCCAGAGTTTGGTATGTACATTACATCCAAATAATTGGCAAAAATAATGTTTCCAGAAACCCAAGCAAAAATCCCTAAAGTCAGCACAATAATAGCCGAAGATCCTCCTGCCAAACCATCAATACCATCTGTTAAATTAGCTCCATTTGAAACTGCAGTTATAATAAAAATTACAATTGGTATAAATAAAATCCAAGCATAATCTCTAAGTCCATCACCAAATAAATCTAACGCAGCTGCATAGTCTAATTCGTTATTCTTTAAAAATGGAATTGTTGTTTTAGTTGATTTTTTTGCATCAGCAAATAATACCGGAACACCTTCTTCTGTTTCATATTGCAATTTTTCTGGTAATTTCTCCTTCATTGTTACACTTGGATGAAAATAGAGCATTGCACCAACAAATATTCCTAAAGTTACTTGACCTAAAATTTTGAATCTGCCTTTTAATCCTTGCTTATTTTTTCTGAATATTTTTATGTAGTCATCAATAAAACCAATAGTTCCCATCCAAATTGTAGTAACCAATAAAATAACTATATAAACATTATCAACTATTGAAAAGAACAACACTGGAATAAGTGTAGCAAGAATAATAATTATTCCACCCATTGTTGGTGTGCCAGCTTTTTCAACTTGTCCTTCTAATCCTAAATCTCTAACAGATTCTCCAACTTGTTTATGTTGTAAATAATTTATAATTCTTTTCCCATAAATTGTTGAAAATAATAGCGAAACGATAAAAGCCATAGCAGAACGAAAGGATATGTATTGAAACAATCCTGCACCTGCTAAATCATAATGTTTTTCTAAATATTCAAATAAATAATATAACATCGTTTTATTTTTCTATAGCTTTTAATAATTGTGATATTTTTTCGTAATCATCAAAATGAGAACGTACTCCTTTAATTTCTTGATATGTTTCGTGACCTTTACCGGCAATTAAAATTATATCACCTTTTTTAGCCAATTTAGTTGCGGTTTTTATTGCTTGAGTTCTATCCAAAACCGATAGTGTTTTTCTAAAATTTTGAGGGTCAACACCCGCTTCCATTTCATTTAAAATAGTTTGTGGATTTTCACTTCTAGGATTATCAGAAGTAAAAATTACCTGAGTACTTATTTGAGATGCTATACGCCCCATAATAGGGCGTTTAGCTTTATCTCGGTCTCCACCGCATCCCACAACGGTAATAACTTGCTCATTTCCAGTCCTAATATCATTTATTGTTTCCAATACATTTTGTAAGGCATCAGGAGTATGTGCATAATCAATTATTGCTGTAATTCCTTCATTTGAAATAAAATGTTGAAATCTTCCAGTTACATTTTCTAATTTGCTAATTAAAGTTAAAGCCTCTGTTGACTCAAATCCTAATAATTGTGATACGCCATAAACTGCTAATAAATTATACGCATTAAAACTTCCAATTAACTTTGCCCAAACTTCATTAGAATTTATATTTAAAAACAATCCAGAAAATTGATTTTCTAAAATCTTAGCTTTAAAATCAGCCATTGTTTTTAAAGCATAGGAATATTTTTTAGCTTCAGTATTTTGTAACATCACACTGCCATTTTTATCATCAATATTTACCAAAGCGAAAGCTGTTTCTGGTAAATTATCAAAAAATGATTTTTTTACATCTCTATATTCTTTAAATGAATTATGATAATCTAGATGGTCGTGCGTTAAATTTGTAAATACGGCACCTTCAAACAGTAATCCTTCAGTTCTTTTTTGATGAATTCCGTGCGAACTTACCTCCATAAAACAATAATCAACACCTGCCTCCACCATTTCATTTAAATACTTATTAATTGATAATGAATCTGGTGTTGTATGTGTAGCAACGTATTCTTTCGCACTCACCAATACTTTTACAGTTGATAGCAACCCTGTTTTAAAACCTGCATTTTGAAATAAATTATATAACAACGTGGCAATGGTAGTTTTTCCATTAGTACCAGTAACTCCAATTAGTCTTAATTTTGAAGATGGATTATTATAAAAATTTGATGCAATTATTGCTAAAGCTTCGTTAGAACATTCAACTTTAACATAAGTAACTTTATCACTTAAACTAACAGGAAATTCTTCACAAATAATTACCGTTGCTCCTAGTTCAATTGCCTTATCAATAAATTTATGACCATCAAAAATCAACCCTTTTTGCGCGACAAATAAATCACTATTTTGAATTTTCCTAGAGTCAAATTGTATTGCATTAATCAACCTTTCAGTACTTCCCTGAACAGCATTAATGCTAACTTTATACAATATGTCCTTCACTAATTTCAATTATGATAATTTTATATTTATTGTTGCTCCTTTAACTAATTTTTCACCTTCGTTAAGAGATTGCTCTATTACTTTTCCGTTTCCAGAAAAATGTACTTTCAATCCTAAATTTTCAAGTAAAGAAATGGCGTCCATAGCCGCCATTCCTTTTACATTTGGGATTGAATTAAATTCCTTGTTAGCAATAGTATAATATTTCTCAAAATCTTTTTTTACACTTTCGAAATCTGGTGTTTTATTTTCAATTTCGTTAATGGAATGGTTTGTTGTGTAAATTTTTTGAGCAATATCTTTAAAAACTGGTCCAGATACATCAGCGCCATAAAAACCGGTTTTTGTATTTGGTTTATGAATTACAACTATGCAAGAATATTTTGGATTCTCAGCTGGAAAATACCCCGTAAATGACGAAATATAGCGCTTGTCAGATTCCCAATCTTCCAACCAATATTCGGTACGTGCTGTACCTGTTTTTCCTGCCATAGAAAAATCTTCAGAATACAATCTTGAACCTGTTCCTCTTTCAACCACATTTTTCAATATTTCCTGAACTTTACTTATTGTTTCTTTAGAACATATTGAAGGGTTTATAACAATCTTATCGAAAGATTCTATGTGTTTATTCCAAGATCTTATTTCTTTGATAAATTTTGGCTTCACCATTTCTCCATTATTAGCAATGGCATTGTAAAAAGTTAATGTTTGAAGTGGTGTTAACCTTAAATTATATCCATAAGCTATTGATGGCAATGCATTTTTACTCCACTTATCATCTCCCGGACCTGGAATTTCCGGACTTCCTTCTCCTTTAATTGGCAATCCCAACTTATTATTTAAATTCATCTTTTTTAATGCATCGATAAATTTTTCTGGCTTTTCACCAAAATTTTCTTCAATTAATTTTGCAAAACCAATATTTGAAGACACCTCCAAGGCTCTAGCTGCTGATATTTTACCATAACCTCCCCTATGAGAATCATTAATATATCTTCCATACATTCTATACCTTCCATCTCCTGTATCTACAACAGTACTAGTATCAATTTTACCGGACTCCAAAGCAACTACCATTGACATAACTTTAAATGCTGAACCTGGTTCATGAGATTCATAAACTGCATAATTACGTTTCTCGTAATATTTTCCCGCTGAACTTCTACCTAAATTTGAAATGGCTTTTATCTCACCAGTTTTTGTTTCCATTACTACAACGCATCCATGTTCTGCCTCATAAAACTCCAATTGCCTTAACAAAGAATGATGTGCAATATCTTGTATATTAACATCTAATGTTGTTACAATATCTTTTCCATTAATTGGCTCTTTCTCGTTATTATCATTAATTGGTTTCCATTGGCCTTTTGCAATTTTCTGCTTCATTCTTAGCCCATTTTTTCCAGTTAAATATTTTCTATAAGCGCCTTCAATTCCAGGGGCACCTCTATAATCATCATAACCAATAGTTCTTTCTGCTACTTTACCTAAAGGATGTGCTCTAACAGTAGATTGCTCTGCTATAAAACCTCCTTTATACATTCCTAAATTAAAAATTGGGAAACTTTTAATTTTCATATAATCTGTATAACCCAACTTTCTTGTAATGAATAAATATCTATTTTTAGTGTTACGCGCTTTTCTTATTTTAGTTTCCCAATGAGAAGTAGAATTTCCTAACATTTTTGAAAGCTCACTTGAAAGGTTTCTAATATTTTTTTCAAATACCTCACCATCTATAGTAAAAGCGTCCATTCTAATTTCATATTGAGACATTGAAGTTGCCAACAAACTACCATCATCAGAAAAAACACTACCTCTATTTGCAAAAATTGTATCGTTTCTCAAGGTCAGATGCTCAGACAAACTTCTATATTTTTCACCTTCTGAAAATTGAATATTTGTTAACCTAAAAATGATAGCAAGCAAAAAAAGTGTGATAAACACAAACACAACGTACAATTTATTTAGTATGCCTTTTTTTGTTGCAGCCAACTTTTTATTATTTTTTTGAGGTTACTTTTATAACTTGTGGTGGTTGTTCACTTGGTATTATCCCTAAATCAACTACCTTATTTCTAATTGTAGATTCCAATCTCATTTTCATAGAAATTGAACGGGTATCCACAAATTCAGCTCTTAATTCTTTCAGTTCATTGTTAATCTTTGCAATTTCCATTACTTTCTTATCTGAGCTATGAGAACTTGCAATCATTAACAACAACAAAACCACTACAAACAGTATAAAACGCCAGTTTTTAAAAGAGTCTTTATTTACTAAAAACTCCCCCTTTAAAAGATTATATATACTCGCTTTTATAATTGACATTTAAGCTAATGTTGCTATTCTTAATTTGGCACTTCTAGCCCTATTGTTTTCTTTTATTTCAGAAAAACTTGGAACTATTAGATTTCCTACTTTTTTCATTGGTACGGTTATATTTCCATAAAAATCTTTTACAGGTTCACCTTCAAACAATCCGCTTCTAATAAATCTTTTTACAAGTCTATCCTCTAAAGAATGGTAAGAAATGACACTTAACCTTCCGCCTTCATTTAATATTTCAGGAACTTGTAACAAAAACTCTTTCAATACTTCAATTTCTTGATTCACTTCAATTCTTATACCTTGAAATATTTGAGCCAAGACTTTATGTTCAACAGCTTTTGGAACAAATTCATTCAACACCTTCTTTAACTCAAAACTTGTTTTTATCTTTTTTTCTAAACGAGCTTCAACAATTTTTCTTGCAATTGCTCTAGCATTTCTCATTTCACTATATTGAAATAAAATAGCACTCAACTTTTCCTCATCATAATTATTAATAACTTCAAACGCTGATATACCACCATCTTTATTCATTCGCATATCTAAATCCGCATCAAAACGTGTGGAAAAACCTCTTTCCGCTTCATCAAATTGATGTGAAGAAACACCTAAATCAGCTAAAATTCCATCAACTTTTTTAACCCCATAAAATCTTAAATATCTTTTGATAAATCTGAAATTTTGAGGTATTAAAGTAAATCTGTCATCATCTATTATATTTCTTTGCGCATCTTCATCTTGATCAAAAGCGAACAACTTTCCTCTATCATTTAACCTGCTTAAAATCTCTTTTGAATGACCACCTCCGCCAAAAGTTACGTCAACATAAATTCCATCAGGTTTAATATTTAAACCATTAACACTTTCTTTTAATAATACAGGGTTATGATATTCCATCCTCATCATTTGTAACATTACCCATGACTTCTTCAGCTAATTCAGCGAAGTCAACAGCTGCATCATCAATAGCTTTTTCATATCTATCTTTATCCCAAATTTCTATAATATTAACTGCAGATGATAAAACAACATTTTTTGTGATTCCAGCAAAAGAGTGTAAATCTTTCGGAATTAATAACCTTCCGGAACTATCTAGATCAATAATTTTAACCCCCGCAGTAAAACGACGAATAAAATCATTATTTTTTTTATTAAATCTGTTTAGCTTATTCACTTTTTCCATTAAAACATTCCATTCAGACATTGGATACAACTCTAAACATGACTGAAATACCGAACGTTTTAAAACAAAACCATCTTGAACAATTGGAGCAAGCTGTTTTTTTAATGCGGCAGAAAGCAACAACCTTCCTTTGGCATCAGCTTTTCCCTCATATGTTCCAATTAAATTTACCATTATGACTTTGTATAAATTCAAAAGTATAAATTTTTTCCCACATTTCTCCACTTTTACCCACTTTGTTGATAACTTTTGCCACAACAACTGTTTTTACAGCTACTTCAATGAAAAACAGTTAATTAATAATAAAAACTCTACCATATAGAAATAAACCGTATTTTCGAAAAAAAAACTACCTTTGCAATAAGCTTAAAAATTGAAATTTAATGAGCAAAAATCTTATCAACGAAGGAAAATTCTCCTATGCAGAAGCTGGAGAGGGGCAACCAATAATTGTTCTTCATGGATTAATGGGGGGGTTAAGCAATTTTGATGCAGTTCTAAACTATTTTTCTGAACAAGGATATAGAGTTATAATTCCTGAATTACCAATATATACACTTCCTTTATTAAAAACGAATGTTAAAAATTTATCAAAATTTTTAAAGGAGTTTATGAACTATAAAAAAATTGACAAAGCTATTTTACTTGGAAATTCATTAGGTGGACATATTGCATTGTATTTTACTAAATTAAATGCAAAAAACGTTGCTGGTTTGGTTTTAACTGGAAGTTCTGGATTGTATGAGAAATCGATGGGCGATACTTATCCAAAAAGAGGAAACTACGAATATATTAAAGCTAAAACAGAAGAGGTTTTTTACGATCCAAAGGTTGCAACCAAAGAAGTTGTAGATGAAATTTTCAGCTCTGTAAATGACAGAAGCAAAGTTATTAAAACATTAGCAATAGCAAAAAGTGCAATCAGACATAATATGGCGAATGACTTACCGAAAATGACTACACCAACCTGTATTATTTGGGGTAAAAACGATACTGTTACACCACCTGAGGTAGCTGTTGATTTTCAAAAACTTATGCCTGATGCCAATTTATACTGGGTAGATAAATGCGGACACGCACCTATGATGGAACATCCAGAGGAATTCAATAGAATTCTTGAAAATTGGTTAAAAGAGAGAAACCTATAAACAATGAAAATTAAAACCGCTGATTTTGTTATCAGCAATAGTGATGTTTCCAAATGTCCAAAAGAAAGACTTCCAGAATATGCATTTATTGGAAGATCTAATGTTGGAAAATCTTCCTTAATAAATATGTTAACTGGTCAAAATAAGTTAGCAAAAACATCTGGAAGACCAGGAAAAACACAACTTATAAACCATTTTAAAATAAATAATAATTGGTTTTTGGTTGATTTACCAGGATATGGTTATGCAAAAGTTTCAAAGAGCATTAAAAAAACATTTCAAAGTTTTATTAAAAATTACTTTTTACAACGCGAGCAACTTATTTGCACCTTTGTGTTAATTGATTGCAGACACGAGCCACAAAAAATAGATTTGGAGTTTATGGAGTTTTTAGGAGAAAATGAAATTCCTTTTTGTATTATTTTTACAAAATCCGATAAACTAAAACTTTCTGAATTGAATAGAAATATTCAGTATTATTCCAAAAAAATGACGCGTACACTTTGGGAAGAAATGCCTCAACATTTCGTTACGTCAGCAACATCATCTAATGGAAAAGAAGAATTACTTAAGTATATCTACCATATAAATCAAAGTTTAGCAGAAAATTTATAAAATGGCTTCAACCAAAAACAATTTAGAAGTCCTATTTGAAGACAATCACCTTATTATTGTCAACAAAAAATCGGGAGATATTGTGCAAGGTGATAAAACTGGCGATACACCTTTAAGCGAAATTGTAAAGGAATATATTAAAGTAAAATACAATAAACCTGGTAATGTTTTTCTAGGAGTTGTTCATAGATTGGATAGGCCAACAACTGGAATTGTAGTATTTGCTAGAACTTCAAAATCTTTAGAACGTTTTAATAAAATGTTACGTACTAAAGAAGTTAATAAAACCTATTGGGCTGTTGTAAAAAACAAACCTATAAAAACTGAAGATACACTTATTTCGCATTTAAGAAAAAATCCAAAAAACAACAAATCGACTTCATATCCTTCTGAAATTGAAGGAAGTAAAAAAGCAATACTTCATTATAAATTACTTAAATCTTTAGATAATTACCATCTATTAGAAGTTGATTTAGAAACTGGCCGACATCATCAAATCCGCTGCCAATTAGCTTCTATAGGAAGTTCAATAAAAGGTGATTTAAAATATGGCTTTGACAGAAGTAACAAAGATGCAAGCATCCATTTACATGCACGAAAAATCGAATTTATTCACCCTATAACTAAAGAAACTATTTCTATAATTGCACCAACTCCTAATGAAGTTATTTGGAATGCTTGTAATTAAATTGCATTTTTCTTCGCCACAATTTCTTCTAAACATAAATTACCTACACTTCCTTTATGTGTGTGATTTACTGTTTTATCAGGATTAAAAGTGCCTTCATTAATATTTTTTCCCACAATTCTATAAGCATCTCTAAACGGTGTTCCGTTTTGAACTAATTTATTAACTTCCTCAACACTAAACAAATACAAGTATTTGTCTTCCTCAACAATATTAGTTCTTACTTGAATGTTTTTTAATGAATACGTTAGCATTTCTAAACACGCCTTTAATGTTGAAAATGATGGGATTAAACCTTCTTTTAATATTTGTAAATCTCTATGATAACCGCTTGGTAAGTTATTTGTAATTAAAGTAAACTCATAAGGTAAAGCCTGTAACTTATTGCACTTTCCTCTAATCAACTCAAAAACATCTGGGTTTTTTTTATGAGGCATAATACTTGATCCAGTCGTTAATTCATCTGGAAAAGAAATAAAATTAAAATTCTGACTCATATACAAACAGATATCCATACTCATTTTTGACAATGTACTCGCAACAGAACTAATAGCAAATGAAACTGATTTTTCTAATTTTCCACGACCCATTTGAGCCGCAACAGAATTGAACTTTAATGTTTCAAAATCTAATAATTTGGTAGTTTCGTCTCTATCAATAGGAAAAGAACTTCCATAACCTGCAGCAGAACCTAAAGGATTTTGATCCGCTACTTTATATGCCGCTTTTAAAAAATAAATATCATCAATCAAAGTTTCTGCGTAGGCCGAAAACCACATTCCAAACGAAGAAGGCATTGCAACTTGTAAGTGCGTATAACCGGGTAATAAAACATTTTTATACTTTTCAGCCAGCGAAATTAACGAATCGAATAACTCATCAACTTCAGAATTAATTTCTAACAGAGCATCTTTTAAATACAAATGAACATCTACTAAAACTTGATCGTTTCTAGATCGTGCTGTATGAATTTTTTTACCAGTATCACCTAACTTTTCAGTTAATAAATACTCAACTTTAGAATGCACATCTTCAAAAGAATCTTCAATAGTAAAAGTTCCTGCTTCAATAGTTTTTAAAATGGCATTTAGCTCAATTTCTAACAACTTTATTTCATCCGTAGTGAGCAAGCCAATTTTATGCAACATTTTAGCGTGTGCTAAATTTCCAATTACATCATATTTTGCTAAAATTAAATCTAACTCCCTATCATTTCCAACAGTAAATAAATCTATTTTTTTATCGGTTGAAAATCCTTTATCCCAAAGTTTCATTTTATTACTTTTTTAAAATTTGGTGGTTGAGCGAAATCGAAACCACATAATATTCATTTTTTATCACTTCGACAAGCTAAGGGTGGCAAATAACTACAATTAAACCTTTAACCATCTTCATGTTTTATACTATTTCTTCTAATATTTTTATATACAAATCTATTCCTTCTTCAATTTCAAATACATAAATAAACTCATCAGCTGTATGCGATCGTAAACTTTGACCCGGACCCAATTTTAATGAAGGACAATTCAATACAGCTTGATCCGACAATGTTGGGGATCCATAAGTTTCTCTTCCTAATTTTAATCCAGCCTGAACAATTGGATGGTCTTTTGGGATGGAAGAAGAATTTAATCTTAAAGACCTTGGACAAACTTCTGAGCTAACATTAGATTGAATAATTTCAAAAACTTCTTGGTTAGAATAAGCATCTGTTACTCTAACATCAACCACATATTTACAATTTGAAGGAATTACATTATGCTGATTACCCGCTTCAATTTGTGTAACTGTCATTTTTACTTTTCCTAAAGTTTCAGAAACTTTAGGAAACTCATAAGTTTGAAACCAACGAATATCTTCTATTGCATTATATATTGCATTATCTCCAATTCCGTGTGCAGCGTGACCAGCGGTACCTTTTGCTTCACAATTTAATACCATTAATCCTTTTTCAGCAATAGCCAGCTGCATTAAAGTTGGCTCACCAACAATGGCAAAATCAATTTCAGGAATAAGTTTAAGCATACTATTCAATCCATTAGGCCCAGAATTTTCCTCTTCAGCTGATGCAACTAAAACAAAATTATAGTTTAAATTTTCCCTAGAATAAAAATAAGAAAACGTTGCAAGTAATGACACCAAACAACCTCCTGCATCATTACTTCCTAATCCATATAATTTTCCATCTTCAACATCAGGACTCAACGGATTTCTAGTATATCCCTTGTTAGGTTTTACCGTATCATGATGAGAATTTAATAAAATTGTTTTTTTTGAAGGATTGAAAAATTTGTTTTTTGCCCAAACATTATGTTTATCACTTTCAAATTGAATATTATGATGTGAAAACCATTGCATTATTAATAAAGCGGTTTCGTTTTCTTCACCAGAAAAAGATTGCTTTGAAATTAGGTTTTTCAATAATTCAATAGCTTCTTGCGTTAATTTTTCAATCATTATTTTAAACTTATAGTCGTATATAATTTGTTTGCTTTATTAATCATAGAAGCATCCCCAATTTTTACTTTTGCAACTCCTTTTTCCAAAGCATTAAAGCAATTATGCAGTTTAGGAATCATTCCATCAGCAATAATTCCTTCGGAAACTAAATCCTTATATTTTTCTGCATTAATATGTGTTATTACTGAATTTTTATCTTCAAAAGTTGACAAAACTCCTTTTAACTCAAAAATAAAATTTAGCTCTGTATGGTATAAATTACTCATTGCAATAGCAACTTCTGATGCAATAGTATCGGCATTTGTATTCAATAATTGTCCATTTTTATCATGCGTTATAGCGCAAAAAACTGGTGTTATATTATTTTGCAACAATACATTAATAAATTCGTAATTAATAGCATCAACATCTCCAGCAAAACCGTAATCTATAGTTGTTACAATGCGTTTATGCGCTAAAATACAATTGGCATCTGCACCAGATAACCCCAAAGCATTGCAATTGTATTTTTGAAGTTGCGCTGTAATATTTTTATTCAATAAACCTGCATATACCATAGTAACCACCTCAACAGTAGCTGCATCAGTTACCCTCCTTCCATTTATCATTTGTGGTTGAAAACCCATTGCTTCAGATACTTGTGTAGCCTTTTTACCACCACCGTGAATCAATATTTTTGGCCCTTCAATAGCAGCAAAACCTTTTAAAAATAAACTCAATGCAATATCATCATTAATTACATTTCCGCCAATTTTTACTATTTTTAAAAGTTGTTTTTCCATTTCACTTTCTATGATGAAATTCTGAAACGAGTTCAGAATGACGATTTATTATTAAATATTGTCCAATATTTTTTTTAACACAATTTGCACTGAATAGGTTCTATTATTAGCTTGTTGAATTACAATTGAATTTTTAGAATCTATTACTTCATCTGCTACAATTACATTTCTTCTTACAGGTAAACAATGCATAAATTTACCATTATTAGTTAACTTCATTTTTTCAGCAGTTACCATCCAATTGGCATCTTTATTTACTACTTTTCCATACTCTTTAAAAGAACTCCAGTTTTTAACATACACAAAATCGGCGTTTTCAAAAGCTTTAGCTTGATTGTATTCTATTGTTGAATTCTTTGTTATTTCAGGGTCTAACTCATATCCTTCTGGGTGTGTAATTACAAAATCTGCATCTTGTAATTGCATCATTTCTACAAAAGAATTAGCAACTGCTTGCGGCAACGATTTTGGATGTGGCGCCCAAGACAAAACAACTTTTGGTTTGTGAGGCACCTTATATTCTTCCATAGTAATTGCGTCTGCCAACGATTGTAACGGATGTCCCGTGGCGCTTTCCATATTTACAACAGGAATTCCTGCATATTTTTTAAAGCTTTCCATCACAACTTCTGCTTTATCTTTTTCTTTATCCGTTAAAGATGCAAAAGCTCTAATTGCCACAATATCACAATATTGTGCAATTACTTGTGCAGCTTCTTTTACGTGTTCAGATTTGTTTTGATTCATTACTACACCATCTTCAAACTCCAATTCCCAACCTTCACTTCCAAAATTCATCACTATGCAATTCAATCCTAAATTTTGAGCTGCTTTTTGGGTACTTAAACGCGTTCGTAAACTATTATTAAAAAATAACAGGCATATTGTTTTTCCTTCGCCTAATTTTTGAAATTCCTTTTCATTCTTTTTTAATTGAATAGCTTCTTTTACCGTTTTTTGCAAGCTATCTAAATCATTAATATTTGTATAATGTTGCATCTTATTTAATAGTTATTTTAGTGAATTCACTTTTATTTTTAATAGCGTTCACAACAAAATTATCTTTTAATCCGTTTACTATCCAAGTTTCAATATTAGCTTTTTGAGCAATTTCTGAAGCCTCAATTTTTGTTGACATTCCACCTGTTCCATGTAATGAAACTGATGTTTGAATTTGGTCTCTTAAAAATTGAATGTCAGCAGTTTCCTTGATTGTTTCAGGTTTTTTAATTTCAATAGATTCATTAGAATAAATTCCATTGGTATTAGTTGCAATAATTAGTAAATCAACCTTTAATAGTGCCGCTGTTAATGCCGATAATTTATCATTATCACCAAATTTAATTTCGTCAGTTGCAACTGTATCATTTTCATTTATAATAGGAATATAACTATTTTCAACCAACACATTTATAGTGTTTTTTATATTTGTGCGAGATTCTTCTTTTTTAAAATCGGAATAGGACAATAAACATTGTGACGTTAACAAGCCAAGTTCTCTAAAACTTTCCTGATAAATACGCATTAAATGTGGCTGACCTATGGAAGCCAATGCTTGTTTTACATTAATTTCCTTTCCATTACTCTCTAACTGTACAAATTGTTTTGCTACTGCAATAGCTCCTGAAGTAACAATTACAAACTCATAATCATCTTTTAAATCGGCAATTTGACACGCAATATCTTCAATTTTTCCACGAGACATATGATTGGTTTCTTTTGTAAGCACATTAGATCCAATTTTTAATAATATTCTTTTTTTATCTGATTTGCCCATTTCCGTAAACGTACCATTTGTTAGTAACTAAATGTTGTAATCCCATTGGACCTCTATGATGTAATTTATCTGTACTTATTGCCAATTCTCCACCCAAACCAAACTGACCACCATCAGTAAAACGCGTAGATGCATTTTGATAAACAGCTGCGGAATCTACAGATTCCATAAAAATTTGAGCAGTTTCATTATTTTTTGTGATAATTACTGCGGAATGACCACCACCGTAGGTATTTATTTTTGAAATAGCTTCTTCTAAAGAATCCACCATTCCTAAAACAATTTTATAATCTAAAAACTCTTCATACCAAATAGCTTCATCTTCAATAGCTGAAACATTTTCAAATTTTGAAGTTACATCATCACCTAAAATAGTTACTTTTTCATCAATTAATTTACTGATTAACAACTTAATAAATGAATCTTTACTTATTAAGTTACTATTTATCAAAACTTTATCCAACGCATTACACGCTGATATTTTTGAAGCTTTGGCATTAATAATCAATTGTAAAGCCATTTCAACATCTGCTTCAGTATCAACATATACAAAATTATTTCCTCTACCACTTACGATTACCGGGCATTTTGCGTGTTGCTTTACAAAAGCAATTAATTTTTCACCACCACGTGGCACAATTAAATCTACTTTTTGAGTTGGATATTCTAAAAAAGCTTGTGTTTCGGTTCTGTTATAATTTAAATATTCCACCCAATTTGTTGAAATATTATTTTCAGACAGTGCTTTATGCCACAATTCAACAATTTTTAAATTTGAATTGAGCGACTCTTTTCCGCCTTTTAGCAAGATTTTATTTCCCGATTTAAAGGCAATTCCTCCTGCTTCAACCGTAACATCTGGTCTAGATTCATAAATGATTAAAACCGTTCCGAAAGGGGCAGTTTTATTGGTCATTTTTAAACCATTCTCATGTGTAAAATTGTATAATTCTTTTCCAACTGGATCTACATCAGCAATTAATTGTTGTAAAGACAAAATCATTCCATCCACTTTTGCACCATCTACTTTTAAGCGATCATACATTGCTAAATCATCCCCATGATAATTTTCAACATCTATTTTATTTGCAGCAATAATAGCAGTTCTTTCCTCTGCAATTAATTGAGACATAGTTTTTAAAACGCTGTTTCTTTGTGCTGAAGTTAATACTTTCATGTTGCTAAAACTTCTTTTAAAGCTTGTATAAATTCTGAAATTTGAGCTTTTGTAATTGACAATGGTGGTAGAATTCTCAATAATTTTTTATTGTTAGAACCTCCTGTAAAAATATGTTTTTCTATAATTAATTTTTTTCTTAATTCTCCAACTTCAAAATCGAATTCAACTCCCAACATTAAACCTTTTCCTTTTACTTTTTTTACTTCGAGAATTTGTTTAATTTCTTCCATAAAATACTTAGAAACTTCATTTACATTGGCTATTAAATTTTCTTCTTCAAGAATATCTAATACAGAAATTGCAGCGGCACAAGCTAAATGATTTCCGCCAAAAGTTGTACCCAACATTCCATATTTTGCCTTAATTTTTTTAGAAATTAAAACACCTCCTATTGGAAAACCATTTGCCATTCCTTTAGCTATGGTAATAATATCTGGCTTTATTTTATGATGTTGAAATGCGAAAAAAGCACCACTTCTTCCGTAACCAGATTGTATTTCATCTAAAATTAACAAGACTTTCTTTTTTTTGCAGACCTTTTTAACTTTCTTAAAAAACTTCTTATTCCCTTCATCTAAACCACCAACACCCTGAATTCCTTCAATAATTACAGCTGCCACATCGTCTTTACCAATTTCATGAATCACTAATTCAATTTCATTTAAAGGCAAAAAGGTAACTTTTTGTTGCAAATTAATTGGCGCATTAATACTCTTATTGTCCGTGACTGCAACAGCTGCAGAGGTACGTCCATGAAATGAATTATTAAATGCAATTATCCTACTTTTCCCAGTTATAAACGATGCTAATTTTAAAGCATTTTCATTAGCTTCAGCTCCTGAATTACATAAAAATAAATTATACTTTTCACAACCCGATATTCTGCCTAATTTTTCTGCCAATTGAACTTGTAACGGCATTTGAACTGAGTTTGAATAAAAACCTATTTTTTGTAATTGATTTGTTAATGAAGCAACATATTTAGGAT
>Ga0102815_10000675_pt1 | contig 22195 bp, 20 predicted proteins | sample ColrivemetaGS759_FD_79113 | JGI IMG/M metagenome (GOLD analysis project Ga0102815, IMG submission 79113) | Estuarine microbial communities from the Columbia River estuary - Ebb tide ETM metaG S.759 | ecosystem: Environmental > Aquatic > Marine > Intertidal zone > Estuary | place: USA: Columbia... | reverse complement strand
TTCCAGGCTACCCGGGTGGGCAATACCTATATCAATCGCAATATGGTGGGCGCAGTGGTGGGAGTGAACCCCTTCGGCGGCCAGGGCCTGTCGGGCACCGGTCCGAAAGCGGGCGGCCCTCATTACCTGCTGCGCTTCGCCACCGAGCGCACCCGCACCGACAACGTGGTTGCCCGGGGCGGGAATACCCAGTTGTTCAACCTGCAGGAAATAGACTGATGTGTGTTCGGGTCCACCTGTGGCGCGGTGACTGGACAAGGGCCATTGGATAAGCAGCGGCGCGCACTGTTGTTTGGCCTGGGGGCTGTGCTGTGCTGGTCCACCGTTGCCACCGCCTTCAAGCTAAGCCTGCAGTACCTGTCGCCTGCCCAGTTGGTATTGTTGGCGGCGCTGACCTCGTGGCTGTTCCTTGGCCTGGTGCTGGTGGTGACTGGCGAGCTGCGCCAGCTGCTCGGCGGCAAGTCCAGGGATTACCTGTATGCGGCGTTGCTCGGTGGCCTGAATCCGTGTCTTTACTACCTGGTGTTGCTCAAAGCCTATGAGCTGCTGCCTGCCCAGGAAGCGCAGGCCCTGAATTACACCTGGGCACTGACCACCGCGTTACTGGCAGCGCCGCTACTGGGGCACAAATTGCGGCCGATGGAGTTGCTGGCAGCCCTGGTGTGTTACAGCGGGGTACTGGTGATCGCTACCCGAGGGCAGGTATCAAGCCTGGAGTTTGCCAGCCCGGTGGGGGTTGCCCTGGCGCTGGCCAGCACCCTGTTGTGGGCATTTTACTGGTTACTCAATACCGCCAATAAGCGCGACCCGGTGGCGTCCCTGTTCCTCAACTTCAGTTTTGGTCTGCCGCTGTTGTTGGTCTATTGCCTGTGGCAGGGGCAACTGGTGGCAGTACCCTGGCAGGGAGTGGCGGGAGCTGTTTACGTGGGCCTGGTAGAGATGGGTATCAGTTTTATCCTGTGGCTGTATGCCATGAAACTGACCAGCAGCACCATTCGTATATCCAGCCTGATCTTTATGGCGCCGCCCCTGTCACTGCTGCTGATTTACTTTGTCCTCGGCGAACAGATCCTGCCGTCCACCCTGGTAGGCCTTGCACTTATTCTTATGGGTTTGGCCATGCAGTACAGCAAACGTGGTCGGGTGGCATAGGCTCCAGTTCAACTGGCCGGTTTTTTGGTGTGGGCCATCAACCAGAAAAAGCCGCCAAACCCTGCAATAGCGGATGCGAGCAGAATGCCGGTTTTTGCCATCAACAGGTCCTGTGCTGAACCGGCAAAACCCAGGTCTGCGATGAAGATCGACATGGTAAAGCCGATCCCGCCCAGCATTCCCACCCCGAAAATATGCTGCATGGTCAGTCCTTTGGGCAACTCCGCCCAGCCGAGCTTGATCGTCAGCCAGGTGAAACCGAGGATGCCCAGCGGTTTACCGATCACCAGGCCGGTCAAAACGCCCAGCGTGATGTTGTTGTCGAGGTACTGGCCGAAATTGGCAAAGTCCACCGGGATGCCGGCGTTGGCCAGCGCAAAGATCGGGATTACCAGATAAGCCACCGGCAGATGCAGGGCGTGCTCTGCGCGCTGGGCGGGTGCCTGTACCAGCTGGGTGCCATCGCCCAGGGATGAAACCAGCGAACGGAACCGGTTGTTATGAATAATGTCGCTGCCAGCGGCCAGCGCGCTCTGCATTTTTACCGCCTTGTCCTTGACCCGGTCGACAAATACCTGCGGCTCAAACTTGGGGCGAATGGGGATAACAAAAGCCACCACCACGCCGGCGATCGTTGCGTGGATGCCACTGGCCAGCATGGCCGTCCACAGGCCGATCGCGACGAGGGCATAGGGCAGGGGGCGTCGCACGCCACCAAGGTTCAGGAACAGCATGATCAGCGTGAACAAGCCGGCGTATGCCAGTGCCGCCAGGTTTATGGAGGCGGTGTAAAACAAGGCAATCACCGCCACTGCGCCCAGGTCGTCCACGATTGCCAGGGCAATAAGGAAGGTGACCAGGCTTTTGGGTATCCGCGCGCCCAGCAGGCTCAGGGCGCCGATGGCAAAGGCGATATCAGTGGCCATGGGAATACCCCAGCCCTTGATGCCAGCCCCGGACGTGTTAAAAAGCACATAGCCCAGGGCAGGTACCAACATGCCGCCTACCGCCGCCATGATCGGCAACAGCGCCTGGCGTGGAGAGGATAGCTCACCCACCAGCAGTTCCCGCTTCAACTCCAGGCCCATCACCAGGAAGAACAGGGTCATCAGGGCTTCATTGATCCAGTGGTGAATCGACAGGGAAAAAACCCCGTTGCCAAAGCCAAGACTGATGGGGGTATGTAGAAAGTGCTCGTATTCGTCACGCAGTGGGCTGTTAGCGATGACCAGGGCGATCACGGCACAGATCATCAGCAGTACACCGCTGGTGGTCTGGCGATGGATAAACTCTTCCAGCGGGGATAGCAGCCGGTCGAAGGCCTTTTCCCAGGGAGCGTGATAGATGCCTTTGGCCATATTAAAGGGAACTCTCGGTGGTAGGTTGAAACAGGTTTGCGCAATGCAGCGGCAGGGTAACAGCGTTGAGCCTGTTATGTATAAGCTGCCCGCTCAGATTGTTGGCAGGAACGGGCCATCCACACACAGCCGCCGCCCGTCAGGGGTGGCACAGGCCCCGCAGATACCTACTCCACATTTGGTGAGGTAGTCGATGGAGCTGAAAATCTGCTCATCGCGGCAAAACTCCCGTTCAACGGCGATGGCGGCATGCACCATGGGTTTTGGGCCGCAATTGTAGAACACCAGTTTGTCTCGTTCCGCCTGCGGCATGTCCTGCAGACGCTGTCGCAGCAATTCGGTAACCACGCCGTGGAAGCCGGCGCTGCCGTCATCAGTCGCGACGTGCACATCGGCGATTTGTTTGCATTCATCGAGGAAGTACAGGCGCTCAGCGGTGCGGGCGCCGGTAAACACCTCGGCATTGCCGAAATCCCGGGCGATCTGGTACACCGCCGCCAGCCCGGTGCCACCGGCTACTGCCATTATCCTGGCGTCTTCGCCCGGTTCGACGGGGATACCATGGGGACCGCGCACATAGGCCTCGGTGCCTGTGGGCAGTTCCATCAGGGCATGGGTAAATTGGCCCACGTCGATGACCACCAGCGAGAAGGGATCGTCGGTAAGCGCTGAAAAGGGCTTCTCGCCCAGCCCTGGAATCCACAGGAATACAAACTCCCCGGCCTGCACATTTATCTTGCGGTTGAAGGTGAGGATGGTGATGTCGTCACAGACCCGCTGGTTATCCACCAGGGTTACCGGGGTAAAGCTCATGTCGATGTCGTAGCAGACATGGGATTCGGCGCGGTTGCTGCCCCGGGCCAGGTCGCCAGCCAGGATCTGGAAATACTCGGTGATCTCCTCGCTGGTCAGGCCGATCAGTGAGGAGCCCACGCCAACCACGGTAGCGCCGGCATCGAAGAAGGCGCGCACGTCGTCGGCGCTGCTCACGCCGCCACAGCCGATTATCGGGCAGTCGGTTGCCGCGGCGATCTCGCGCACGCATTTGAGGCCGATGGGCAGGATGCCTTTGCCCGACATGCCGCCTGCCCCGTTGCTGAGCACGGCGTGGCCGTGGGCCGAGGTATAGCCCGGCCCCACGGTATTGACCGCGCACAGGCCATCGGCACCGCCGGCAACCGCCGCCCTGGCGATGGCGCCAATGTCGGGGGTGTTGGGGGTGAGCTTGGGAATAACCGGGATATCCACCACCGCTTTGACGGCTGCGGTAATTGCCCGAACCATCTCAGGGTCCTGGCCCATCGCCATCCCGTAACCGCTGGCGTGGGGGCAGGACAGGTTCAGCTCCAGTCCGTCGGATACCGGGGCCAGGATCCTGGCCACCTCCACAAATTCCTCGATACTGCCACCAAAAATAGAGGTCAGCAGGAAGCGATCCTCCGGCACCTTCAACTGGGCCATCAATTCTGCGGACTTGTGGGCGCCGGGGTTGGTGAGCCCCACCGCGTTGACGAAGCAGCCCGGGGCATACTGGCTCAGTATCGGTTCACGGTTACCGTCCCTTGGCGCCAGGCCAATACTCTTGGTGGTCACGACCCCGACCTCGGGCATGTGGTCAAAGATGTACTGGATGATAGGCGTGGCCGTGGTGACTATTCCCGAGGGGATAGTGAAGGGGCCAGACAGGGTTTTGCCGAAAAATTCTGTAGTCAAGGTCGCGGGCTCGAGCTTCGGGTTTATGGGGGCAGGGAAGTCGCGCAAGTATACTGTTTCGGCCCAGTAGAGTCTAAGCGCCACAGGCTTGCAGGGTTTGCTGTTCCGGGCAGTATCGACTAGCCTGCCGGAACAATTCCTGATCGAGTAACGACACTATGCGAGCAAACAGCGTTATCCGGCAATGCCTGCTGCAAGTGGCCCCTGTTTTGCTGGGCTCTCTTTTAATCGTGCTAAGCCTGGGCGCCAGAGCGGAAACCCATGGCTATGACCCCGATGCGGACCCGGCGACGGATTACCAGCAGGCGCTGACGGCCGCTGGCGCCAACGGCAAGCTGGTCCTGCTGGTGTTTGGTTCCGAATGGTGCGCGGACTGTCGCAGTCTCAACCAGAAGATGGGGCTGGCGCCGCTGGAGGCGACGGTATCAGGCAATTTCGTGGTGGCCCATGTGGATATCGGCAACTGGGATCGCAACATGGCGTTCACCGGGCAATTTGGCGACCCGGTTGGCAAGGGCATACCCTCTATCGCTATCATCGACAGTGATGGCAAGGCATTGTATGTCAGCGAGGCGGGTGAGTTCGCTACGGCCAGAAGCTCCGAACTCAAGGACCTGGACCAGTGGTTCCAGCTGAAACTCGCCGAGATTCGCGACCAGCCCTGACTGCCAGCGTTTTACTCAGGTCCCACAAAACGTCTGGCACACCGCTTGCTCTGGTCGCGGCGGCATTGCGAAGCGGGCAAGCTCCGGCCTGTAGCGGTACGGCTGTTCGAGCACATCGACCAGCTGGTTAAACGGGTCGAGATCGTTACTGTCGGTGGCGGCAGCAATGGCTTCCTGCACCAGGTGGTTGCGAGGAATAAACGCTGGATTGGCAGAGTACATGCTGCCCTGGCGCTCACTGCCGGTAGTTGACTCCATTGACAGGCGTTCGCGCCAGCGTTCCAGCCAGGCTTGCAGCGCTTCGTCGAATTCGAATAAATCCGAGATGGCCGCTGCGCTACTGTCAGGGTCTGCCAGGTCCGCCAGACGCCGGAACGTCAGTGTGAAATCCAGTTTCTGCGCGGCCATGAGTTCCAGCAGGTCATCAACCAGCGGCTGGTCCGCATCGTTGATGGCCGTCAGCCCCAGCTTGCGCGCCAGGCCCTGGCGGTAGGCAGAGACGAACAGCCCCGGAAACGTGTCCACCGCGCCCTGGGCCAGCGCCGTGGCCTGCTCCTGGTCAGGGTGCAGCACCGGCAATAGCGCCTGGGCCAGGGCGGCCAGGTTCCAGTGGGCGATACCCGGCTGGTTGCGATAGGCATAGCGGCCGCCATGGTCGATGGAGCTGAACACCTTGTCGGCCTGGAACTCATCCATAAACGCGCAGGGCCCATAATCTATGGTCTCGCCGGATACCAGCATATTGTCGGTGTTCATTACCCCGTGGATGAAACCCAGCAGCTGCCACTGCGCGATCAGCTGGGCCTGGCGACGGATGACGTTTTCCAGCAGTGCCAACGGGTGGTTGTCTGTGGCCAGTGCTTCCGGGTAATGGCGGGCGAGCACGTATTTCACCAGCTTTTCCAGTGCTTCACTGTCCTGTTTGGCCGCAAAAAACTGGAATGTACCGATGCGGATATGGCTGCGCGCGATCCGCGCCAGCACCGCGCCGGGCAGAAATTCTTCGCGTACCACCTGTTCACCCGTCGTAACCGCGGCCAGGGCCCGGGTGGTGGGCAGGCCCAGGGCGTACATGGCTTCACTGACAATATACTCGCGCAGTACTGGCCCCAGTGGTGAGCGCCCGTCGCCACCGCGGGAATAGGGTGTGCGGCCCGAGCCCTTGAGCTGGATGTCGTAACGCAGACCGTCAGCGCCGATGACTTCGCCTAACAGGATCGCGCGCCCATCTCCCAACTGCGGGTTGTAGCTGCCGAACTGATGTCCCGCGTAAACCGTGGCGATAGGATCGGCGCCAGCCGGGATCGCATTGCCGGCCACCACTGCCACGCCCTCGGGTGAAGCCAGCCATACCGGATCAATACCCAGCTCAGCGGCCAGCCGGGTGTTCACCCGTATCGAACCCGGTGCCGCCACCGGGGTGGGATCCAGCCGGGCGTAAAAACGATCCGGGAGGCGGGCGTAGCTGTTGTCGAAGGCGATGCTTGTCATAGGGTTGCCAGGAGACCTTTGTTGGTCGCGGGAGGGACTAAAGGGGCTATCTTACAGGTTACGTAGCAGTAAGCAGGATAGATCATGCGCCCGCCATGCGACAGCGACCGGTCCGCTTTCCCGTTAGCAGGACGGGCGCTGGTCACTTGAGCTAACGCAACAATTTGCCGATTACTGGCCCATTGCAGTTCTCCTGAGATGAGATGACGCTATGCTATGAGTTCCTGTATGGCTGCGATGACGCTCATGACTGCTACATCTTTCTCTATTGCAATTACCGGGGCTGGCGGCGCCGGGGTTATTTCCTGTGGCGACCTGTTGCTGCAAGCCTGGGCGCGCCAGGGCGGCCGCGGCTTGTTGCGCAAAGCGTATGGACCGCAGATTCGCGGTGGCGAGTCCGCAGCCCTGCTCAAGCTGACCGCCGACGAGTGTTATACCGCAGCCAGCCACTACGATCTGGTAGTGGCACTGGACTGGGGTAACTTTACCCGCTTTGAAGACGAGATCAGTCTCGGCCCTGAAACCCGGGTAGTGTGCGATACGGTTGGTGAAATACCGCCATCAGTGCTGTCCCAGGGCCCTGCTGTCCAGCAACTGGGGCTGGCAGAAATGGCCGCAGACACGCACCCGGATGGCCGGGTGAATATGTTGGTACTGGGAATATTGGGCCGCTCGCTGGGTCTGCCGGCGGCGAGCCTGGTGGAGTTGGCAGCGGAAAAACTGGCAGCCAAACCCGTGGCCTATCGGGACGCGGCCACCTGCTGTATCGAGCGGGGCTACACGATTGCGCTGGATGCACAGGTATCGGTGCCACCACTGGGCAGTCCGCAGGTCTGTTATATGAGTGGTAACCAGGCGGCTGGCCTGGGGGCGCTGGAAGCTGGAATTCGCTTTGTGGCCGCCTACCCCATCACCCCGGCATCCGATGTCCTGGAGTGGATGGCCGCTGGGCTGGAGCAGCTTGGCGGGCAGTTGCTGCAGGCCGAGGATGAACTGGCGGCTATCAATATGACCATCGGCGCCGCCTATGGTGGTGTGCCTGCGTTTACGGCCACCTCCGGACCGGGGCTGGCGTTGATGACCGAGAGTATTGGTCTGGCGGTGGCCAGTGAGACCCCGGTGACCATTCTCAATGTGATGCGTGGCGGCCCGTCTACCGGTATTCCCACCAAATCGGAACAGAGCGATCTCAATATCGCCCTTTTTGGCCTGCACGGCGATGCCCCGCACCTGGTGCTGGCGCCGTTGGACATCGCCGATTGCGTGTTCACTACCGGCTGGGCAGTGAATTTGGCGCAACAGCTGCAGACCGCTGCTATTGTGTTGTCAGACCAGTTTATCGGCCAGTCCACCGCAGTGGTGTCTGAGCCCCGGCGTTGTCCGCCGCCCGCCGCCGGGCCTGCCCGCAAAGACAATGACTACCTGCGCTACCGTTTGACTGAATCCGGGGTTTCCACACTGGCGGCACCCGGGGACTCCGGCCAGCGCTTTACTGCCGATGGACTTGAGCACAACGAAAAGGGTACGCCTTCGGCCAAGGCGTCCGACCACCAGCTGCAGCTCGATAAACGCCTGCATAAACTGGTCAGCCATGACTATGGCGATGACTGGGGGCGGCGCAGTGGCGATGGCCCCATTGCGCTACTGAGTTTCGGCTCCAGTTACGCGGCGGTAGCTGAGGCGGCGGAGATACTGGCTGAGAGTGGTGTGCTGGCTCGCACCGTAGCCCTGCGCCTGTTGGCGCCCCTGCAGGTGGAAGCGCTCAACGAGGACTTGGCCGGTTGCGAACAGCTGGTGGTGATAGAGCAAAATCAGGGTGGCCAGCTGTACCGCTACCTGAGGGGGCAAATGGATTTTCAGCAGCAGTTGTACAGTTATGCAGTGCCTGGGCCGGTGCCGCTGGATGCCCGGCAAATCGCCGAGCACGTTATGGAGGTGATCGGATGACAGAAGCCATCAAACTCAAGGCCAAAGACTACAAGTCGGCGGTCAAGCCTATCTGGTGCCCCGGCTGTGGCCATTTTTCGGTTCTCAACGCCATCACCAAGGCGATGGCCGGACTGGGCATCGACAAGGACGATACGGTGCTGGTATCCGGTATTGGCTGCTCCTCACGATTGCCGGCTTATGTCGACAGCTACGGCTTTCACGGTGTGCACGGCCGCGGCCTGGCTATAGCGCAGGGGCTCAAAGTGGCGCGGCCAGACCTGACAGTCATTGCCCTGGGCGGCGATGGCGATGGCTTCTCCATCGGCGGCAACCACTTCATGCATGCCTGCCGGCGCAATGTGAACATGACCTACATCGCCATGGACAATGAGGTCTACGGGATGACCAAGGGACAGGCGTCACCGACCACGCCCATCGATTGGGACCACAGCAAACTGACTCCGCATGGGCCGGGGGTGCGCGCCTTCAAGCCTGCGGCACTGGCATTGGCCGCCGGCGCCCCGTGGATTGCTCGCGGCTACTCCGGCAACCCCAACCAGATTGCGCGGCTGATTGCCGAGGCAATCGCGTTTCCAGGCTTCAGCTTTGTACATGTATTGTCTCAGTGCATTACCTTCTGTCCCGAGCAGACTGACTGGAAAGGGGTTGTGAACGAGCGCGAGGGGCCGGCATTAGTCGATGCTGACGAAGCGGCTGCCCTGTTCCTGCATGAAGATGGTTTCCAGACCGGGCTGTTGTTCGCCCAACAGCGTCCGACCTGGCCGCCCGCAACTGCCGAGCCTGTTGTCGAAGACGCGCTGGACCATCTCGCCGCCACATTCAGGGTATAAACAGATGATGAACGCGCAACTTGCAGAGTTTCTCGCCCACTCCCTGGAGCTGGAAAGCGAGGCCCATGAACGCTACAGCGAACTGGCTGAGAGTATGGCCGCGCACCACAACCAGCCGGTAGCGGAGTTTTTCCGGCGCATGGCGAACGAGGCCAGCCATCACCTGGCCGAGGTAACGGAAATGGCCACCGGCATAGCGTTACCTGCGCTCAGCGCCTGGGAGTTCAGCTGGCCCGAGGCGGAACCCCCTGAAACGGTAAGCTACGAGGTCCTGCATTACCGTATGAGTTTACGTCAGGCGATGGAGCTGGCACTGGTCAATGAACGGGCGGCCGAAAGTTTCTATCGGGAGGCTGGCAAGGCCAGCAAAGACCCTGAGACCGCGCGTGTGGCCGCGCAGTTCGCCGCAGAGGAGCTGGGCCACGCCGCCGAGCTGGAGCGATTAATGGCGGCTTTGCCAGATAGCCCCGATCACCAGCGTGAAGAGGACGATGATCCGCATATGCCCGAGTAATACAGCTGTTCAGCTCCCGGGCCGCTGGCTTTCACCGGGGCATGCTTGCTACCCTACGGCTCCGCTGCAGCAATCCCATTACAGGAGCTAGAGATGGCCGCAAAAGCCTGGGACACCCTGATCACCAATGCCCTCGTATTCGACGGTACCGGCACCATTCCCCGGCAGGTGGACATCGCCGTCAAGGACGGTAAGGTCGCCGCCCGGGGCGCATCCCTGCCCACTTCCCAGGCCAAGCAGGTGATAGACGGTGCAGGCAAGTGGTTGATGCCGGGCCTGCTCGATATCCACACCCACCTGGACCTGGAAGTTGACCTGGAGCCCGGCCTGCCCGAGGTGGTCAGGCACGGCACCACTACCGTGCTGGTGGGTAATTGCAGTCTGGGCACCTGCTTCGGCTCGCAACTGGAAGGTGAGCAGGACCCGATCGTGGATTGCTTTACGCGGGTGGAGAATATCCCCAAGTCGGTGCTGCGCAAATCAGTAGCCGCCATTACCTGGGACAATACCGGCGACTATCTCGATCATTTCGACACTATCCCGCTGGGTCCCAACGTGGGTGCTTTCGTGCCTCACTCCATGCTGAGGGTAGAGGCCATGGGCCTGCGCGACAGTATCTCTCGTGAGCCCTCCGAGGCGGAGCTTGGGCAGATGGAATCACTGCTGGGGCAGGCTATGGACCAGGGCTACCTGGGAATGAGCACCGACGGCCTGCCGTTTCACTATCTTGCCAATCAGCCCCACACTGACCAGCGTATTCCCTCCCAGTTTGCCAGCTTCGGCGAGATGAAGCGCCTGCTCAAGGTGGTGCGTGATCGCGACCGGGTGTGGCAGACCACGCCGATCCTCGAAAACCGCGCCAAGGCCCTGCTGTACTTCATGTTCACCAGCGGTCGCCTGTTTGGCAAAACCCTCAAGACTTCAGCGCTGTCGGCTGTTCGGTTTGTACTCGCCCCCAAGGCTAGCCGGGCATTCCTGGGCTTTGCGGCGCTGGCTAACAGCCGCCTGTTCAAGGGCAATATTCATTTTCAGGCACTGGGCACCAATTTCCGGATCTGGTCCGACGGCATCGTCAGTCCATTATTCGAGGAGCTGGATTCCACCTGTCGGTTGATCGCCAAAGAATACGATGATGTGGAAGGCCGGCTGGCCCTGCTCAACGATCCGGCTTTTATTCAGGCGTTTCGAGCAGATTGGCACCACGGCCGACGCGGCCGCAACCTGGCGCATCTGAAAGCCCGGCTGGGCCTACCGGATAAGTTGGTGGTGCGCGACCTGCAGCGGATGATTTTTGACGGCGCCCCGGTACCCGAATGGGAAGGGGAGAGCCTGCAGGCAGTGTATGAGCGCCTGGACCGCTACCAGTGCGGCGCCAGCTATGAGGCGCGCTCGATAGCTGAGAGCGATGCCTTTGACAAGTTTCCGCGGCCCATTAACGACGATGCGGAATTCATGCTGCATATGATGCGCGCCTACGACAAGAGCTTCCGCTTCTACGTGGATGTGGCCAATGTCGACAAAGTCGGGGTACTGCCGCTGCTGCTGGATAAGAACACCATGCCTGGCTTCAATGACTCCGGTGCCCACATCACCAACATGGCGTTCTTTGACGGCAACCTCATGTCGCTGAAGCTGGCCCAGCAGGACTCACTGCAAACCGTGAGCACTATGGTCAAGCGCCTCACCAGCGAACCGGCGGCATTTTTTGGGGTTGATGTGGGCACCCTGGAGATCGGCGCCCAGGCGGATATCGTGTTGATCGACCCCGAGGCCCTGCAGACCTGGGACGACAACAGCAATCGCCTGTTCCAGTACCGGGAGTTATTTGAGCACAAGCAGATGGTCAGTCGTTCAGACGGAGTGGTGACTCATGTACTGATTCACGGCGAGCCGGTATGGCAGGATGGCGACTTCACCGAGACCCTGGGCCAGCGGCCGCTGGGGCGGGCGTTGAGGGCCGCCTGAACCGCCCGCTTTTGCCATCAAAAATTCAAAGGGTCAGAGTCCTTGAAACTTTGATTTGCTGGCACTCCAAGTGGTTATATTTCTTGAGTTTCAAGGACTCTGACCCCTTGAATTCTAGTAGCCGGCTTGCATGTTGACGATATTCAGCAGCGGCTCCCCGGCCATATAGCGGCGCAGGTTCTCCGCGGCAATGATGGCCGTGCGGCGAATATTGTCCATGCCGGCGCCCGATACATGGGGGGTGATGATCACATTATCCAGCTGCCACAGCGGACTGTCGGCGGGCAGGGGCTCAGGGTCCATCACGTCCAGGCCGGCGCCGTAGAGCTGTCCGGATTGCAGTGCCTTTACCAGATCGGCGGTTACCGTACTCTCGCCGCGGCCCACGCTGATAAACATAGCGCCGGGTTTGGTGCTGGCAAAGAACTCCTCGTTGAACAGGCCCCTGGTTTCATCAGTTAACGGCAGGGCATTGACGATCACATTAGCCTGCGCCGCCAGCTCCAGCAGTTCATCCTGCATGCCCACATGTTCAACATAGTCGGGGCCGTCGCTGGAAGAGTTGCGCACGGCGATGACTCGCATTCCCAGGCCGTGGGCTCGCCAGGCGATCTGGGTGCCGATGCCGCCCAGGCCCACTACCAGCATGGTCTTGCCCTCGATCTCGCCAAAGCTGACTTGCTCAGCCAGTGCCCGGTCCCACTTGCCTGCCGACTGGGCCCGCTGATAGGCGGGCAGGCCCCGCGCCAGTGACATCATCATGGCGATAGTGTGCTCGGCGATGGTTGGTCCAGACAGACGCTTGTTGTTAGTGAATACACGGCCTTCGATCTGGTCTGGCGAAAGATCGGCACAGCGGTCCATCCCCACGGTATAGTTGTGCACCCACAGTAGCGATTTGCTGGCATCCCTGATCAGCGGCAGCGTGCAGATGCCGATCACAGCGTCCGCGCCGACCAACATGGCGTCATCAGGCTGCAGGTTTGCCGAGGTATCAACCACCAGTTCAGCGGTGCCGGCCAGCATGCGCAGGTGCTGTTCATAGCCCGGCAATATCGTCGACATCATCGCCGGGACACTCACCACAATCCGGCGAGGGTTCCAGCCCGGGTTATCTGAAACCGGGGTAGGGCTCTCTGTCAGATCCAGTTCGGCAATGATCTGCAGTGCTTCGGGATCGGGGTTGGGCTTGATGGGTTGGGCTTGGGCGAACGTGCTGCAAAAGGCGATAACTGTGACAAGTGTGGCGATGTTCAGGTAGTGCATAACAGATTCCAGCGGGTTTCGGCCAGCTTACTGAAAAAGACCGGGAACTTCGAGTCTGTTGTGCGGGATTTATATGTCCAGAATCGGGATAGTGGTGTTGGCTGGCCTGTCAGGGTCAACCATTGAATGGGTCTATCGTTGAATCTATACTCGCGTTCCCCTAGCCGGCATAGCTCAGTTGGTAGAGCAGCGCATTCGTAATGCGAAGGCCGGAGGTTCGACTCCTCTTGCCGGCACCATTGTTGGTACTCGCCCGTCCGGTCTGAATGAGGCGACTAGTCCCCAGGTCTGGCAGTATCTTCATTCAGAACTTCCTCGCGCCAGTCGGCACCCATTTTTTCTTCAATATAATCGCGCATGAACTGCCTTATTTTCTGTGAGGGGGTAACGTCCTCCAGTGCGCAAAGTCTTTCAAAGGCTGTTTTCTTATTTGGATCGACCAGTAGCGTCAATCGGGCAGTGCGCTTTTCCATAGTAATGACTCTATAAATGGCCTGTCAGGGTTTGTGCCCCCGGGCCGTGCTGCATCAGGCTTGAAACCAGGTTTTTCGGAATCACGTCGATATCGCCTCAATCCGGGCTGTTGGAGTGAGTTGTATTGTGTGTTAATTTGATTAACATACTATTACATTAAAAATGGTAATAGAAGCCCCAGTCAGAGGTCGGCGCATGACCCATAGAGCTCACTTGTTTTCATTGCGCATCGGCCACGCCCTGCGGGAAGCGTGTTTTGGGAGTGAGCCCTACAGCCTGTCTCGACTGCAAAGAGATGTGATGGCGGGGGTAGCTGTCGGGATTATTGCGATTCCGCTGGCAATGGCATTAGCGATAGCCAGTGGTGTGGCGCCGCAGTATGGGCTGTATACGGCCATCATCGGCGGGTTCGTTATTGCCTTGACCGGTGGCAGTCGGTTTAGCATCTCCGGGCCGACTGCAGCCTTCGTGGTCATTCTCTATCCAATTGCCCAGCAATATGGGCTCGCGGGCCTGCTGCTGGCGACTATTTTGGCCGGGTTGATGTTGATCGCCATGGCCTACGCGCGCCTGGGCCGCTTCATTGAATATATTCCCGAATCGGTAACCCTCGGGTTTACCGGTGGTATTGCTATTGTGATCGCCACGTTGCAGTTGAAAGACTTTTTCGGACTGTCTTTTCAGGGAATGCCGGAACACTACGTCGACAGGGTCTGGTTGCTCTGTACGTCCATTGGCCAGTTTGACAGTGCAAGTGTGCTGGTCGCCCTGGCGACCCTGGGAATAATGCTCTATTGGCCCAGACTCAGGACAGCGATTCCGCCACATTTGCCTGCCGTGGTATTTGCGAGTCTTTTGAGCGTGCTTCTTGCCAATGCGGGATACGACGTCGATACCATCGGCTCTCGGTTCAGTTACCTCATGCCGGACGGCTCAACTGGCATGGGGATTCCTCCTTACCTGCCAGGCTTTGCCTGGCCATGGGAGCAGCCGGGCCCCGGCGGCCAGCCGTTCGAATTCAGCTGGTCTTTAGCTGTCAGCCTGCTTCCCTCGGCTTTCGCAATCGCGATGTTGGGTGCGATTGAGTCCTTGCTATGCGCGGTGGTACTGGATGGGATGACTGGAAAGCGCCACAGCGCGAATAGCGAACTCCTTGGTCAGGGTCTGGGGAATATCATTGCTCCATTCTTTGGCGGTATTACTGCAACCGCTGCTATTGCGCGCTCGGCGGCCAATCTTAAAGCGGGGGCGGAGTCTCCGGTAGCGGCTATGGTTCACGCCCTGGTGGTGTTGCTGGGGCTGGTGGCTCTCGCACCCCTGTTGGCCTATCTACCGATGCCGGCCATGGCGGCACTATTGATCGTGGTCGCCTGGAATATGAGTGAGGCGCCGAAATCACTGCATCTGGTCAAGCACGCTCCGGCATCCGACATTGCTGTTTTTATTACCTGCCTGATGTTGACCGTTTTCTTCGATATGGTAATCGCGATTACTGCGGGTGTGCTGCTGGCCTGCATTCTGTTTGTAAACCAAATGGCAGCGATGACGAGAATGGCCGACATTACCGACAATAAAAAGTTGGTCGATCTACCTGTTCCTGATCAGTGGGCAGTTCTGAAAATCAACGGTCCGTTGTTTTTCGCTGCCGCAGACCGTATTTTCGGTGAGATATCGGCCAGTATGGCCACGCTTGATGGTGTCATTCTTTATATGGATGGTGTAACTCTTCTCGATGCCGGGGGCGTTGCTGCAATGAACAAATTAATCACCGCCTGTGCCAGGGAAGGGAAACAGGTCTATTTTGCCGAGCTGCAATTTCAACCTTTAAAAACACTGGCCAGAGCGGGCGTCGAGCCCGTAACCGGTGTGACAGCCTTCTACCCAACGCTCAGTGAGGCGATTGAGCAATTCAGCTGAATTGGAGCTACGACTATGAAAATAACAAAAGCCAGGGTGAAGTTTCAGGCAAACTATTTTGGTTTTGCAGAAATCAGGAAAAATCCTGGCAATATCAGCGAGTACATTGCCATGCTTTACAGCCGGGATGGCAAGTCGTATATGCTCTGTCATGAAAATGATACGGTGCTATCTTCTAAGGAATTAGAGCAACTGGTACTGATGTTAAAAGAGGTTGGATTCAGGAAGGCGAAAATATATTTCTAAGCTGCGATATAACTGACCAATACACCCAGTCCGGTACTATCTTTGAGGTCCCCTTGGGTGTTTATGTCATCCATTCGCGCTTGTTAGCGTATAGTCGCATCAGCGCATACCCCACACGTCGAGCTTGATATGAATACCCATGAAAACGTCCAGGACTATTACGGCAAGCAACTGCTGTCTTCTTCCGACCTTAAAACCGACGCCTGTTGTGACATCAGCCAGGTGCCTGGCTGGCTGAAGCCGCTGCTGTCCAGAATCCATCCGGAGGTTACATCTCGCTATTACGGTTGCGGGCTGGTATGCCCGACCCTGCTGGAAGGCTGCCGGGTGCTGGACCTCGGCAGTGGCTCGGGCCGGGATGTCTATGCCCTGGCCCAGCTGGTGGGTCCCACCGGGGAAGTGGTTGGGATAGACATGACCGATCAGCAACTGGCGATCGCCGAGCGGTATCGGCAGCACCATGCCAGTGAATTTGGCTATGCGAATGTACGTTTTCTCAAGGGCTATATCGAGCGGCTCGATGAGCTCGAGCTGGAACCGGGCAGTTTTGATGTCATCGTGTCCAATTGTGTGATTAACCTTTCCCCGGACAAGGACGCCGTGCTGGCCGGCGTGATGCGCCTGCTGAAGCCGGGTGGCGAGTTCTATTTTTCCGACGTGTATGCGGATCGCCGGGTGCCGGCTGAAGTTCGCGATGACCCGGTGCTGTACGGGGAATGCCTGGGCGGGGCCCTGTACTGGAACGATTTTATTACCCTGGCCCGACGCCAGGGATTCGCTGACCCGCGCCTGGTGGAAGACCGGCCCCTGGAGGTCGTCGACCCGGTGTTGTTGGCAAAGGTGGGCAGCATCTGCTTTTATTCCGTGACCTATCGCCTGTTCAAGCTCGACGCATTAGAGGCAGATTGTGAGGATTACGGCCAGGCAGTGATTTACAAGGGCACCGTGCCGGACTGCCCTGAGGCGTTCAGCCTGGATGGCCACCACCTGATCGAGACCGGGCGGGTGTTTCCCGTCTGCGGCAATACCTGGCGTATGCTGCACGACACGCGGTTTCGGGCGCATTTTGACTTTGTGGGTGATTTCACTCGCCACTATGGCCTGTTCGCAGGTTGTGGCAAGGTCATACCTTTTGACAAAGCCTTGGGAGGGCCGGCTGAGCCGGCGCCCTGCTGCTAGCGCTAGCGAGGTTTTCACTGTGACTGCATTTTACGATCGCCATGAGATCATCGCGACATCACCGTGGTTTGAGGGTATTCCCGAAGACTTGCTGGAGAAGCTGGTGGCGGCTGCGACCGTAAGAGCGTTTCCCGCGAACAGTTTCGTGTGGACAGCGGGGCAGCAAACGACCGATATCTACGCCGTGTTATCCGGCAGGCTGAGAATTATTCTGGCCAGTGAAACGGGGCAGGAATTCGCCCTGATCGATTGGGAGCAGGGCGCCTGGCTGGGAGAGCAGGCGCTGGGTGTCGAAGCCCGTAGCAAGTTGGAAGTGAGAGTGCTGGAGCCCTCCGAGCTGATGGTTATTCCCCGGCAGGCTGCCCTGGAGGTCGGGGAAGCCTGGCCGACCATGTATCGCAATCTGTTTCGCGCAACCTGGTCCAATACCCGTGGTCTGTACGAGATCCTCGATGGGGTGTTGTTTTACCCGCTGCGGGCCAGGGTTGCCGGCCGGGTACTGGGATTGATACAGGCCCACGGAGAGCGGGTGGACGACGGGATAAGGATCAACATCAAGTTGAGCCAGAACGACTTTGCCCGCCTGTCCATGGGCTCCCGCCAGCGGGTCAACCGTATTTTCCGGGAGTGGGACCAGCAGGGCCTGGTAGAGTCGCGTGATGACCATCTGCTCATTCGTGATGTTGCAGGGCTGGAAAGGGAAATGGTTCCCTTCGAGTAGGCCTGCATTCTCCAGCCTGTCTCTCAGGTGACAGGCTCTGTCGATTTTCGCTTGTTATGCTGACTACCTCTTACTGTCCCGTATTAAGGTAACAGCTTATGCCCAGCTCCAGCCCGCTCTTCAGACGCGCACGCCATGTTCGAGTTTGATCCCCGCCGCAGCTACATGATGCCGGCCCATTTCGGGCCGCGACCTTTCTCCCCCAAGTCCAGTGGTTGGTACCGGGATGTGACCATGATGGTTGTTCCCTTCCTTACCGACCGGGAGTTGCTGTCAGCCTACCTGCCCGCGCCTTATGAAGTGGCCGAGGATGCTGTCGTCACCGTTACCTATGCCTGCAACCGGGAAGTGGACTGGCTGGCTGGCCACGGCTACAACCTGATAGGGGTGAGCGCTGCTGCTGTGTTCCGGGGTGAAGAGGAAACACTCGAGGGTAATTACACCCTGGTGATGTGGGAAAACCTCACCGACCCCATACTTACCGGCCGCGAGTTACAGGGTATCCCGAAGATTTACGCCGACATTGAGGACCACAGTGTACTGGCCGGGCAATGGCGTACCAGTGCCAGCCACTTCGGTCACAAGATCCTGGACATGTCGGTCAGTGACTTGCGTGAGCCCAGCGCTGAGGAGATTGCGGCCTATGCTGAGGCTACGGCGGGTAAGGATCATCCCCTGGCCTGGCGTTACCTGCCAGGGGTCAGCGGGTTCGGCCATGCTGCCAGTGACTTCACCACCTTTCCCTCTGAAACCACGCTTGCAGAAAGCCAGGTCGGGGAGGGCCGGATCGACTGGAACACGCTGAGTTGGGAGCAGAACCCGACCCAGTTCCACATCGTCAATGCACTGGCGGGACTGCCGGTACTGGCATGGCTACCGGCTATGGTGGCAAGAGGCAGTACCAATCTGATTCTTATGAACAACCTGCCCCGGGCCATTCGGTGAACCGCGCGGTGGTGACCATGCTCTGCCCTGTGGAGGCGGCGTGACTATCCCTGAGATCAAAACGGTCTTGTACGTGGGTGCCGGTACCATGGGCTGTTACAACTCATTGGCCGCCGCGATTTCCGGTTACAAGGTGGTGTTGTATGACGTGAACGCCGATACCCTGGCCCGGGTGCCCCAGCGACACCAGGAGTTTGTGGCCATGCTGGTGGGTGGCGGCTACTGCACAGCCGAAGCCGCCGCCGAAGCGCTGCCCCGGGTCAGGGTGACAGCCGACCTCAAGCAGGCCACGGCAGGCGCGGACCTGGTCAGTGAATCGGTGTTTGAGCGCGTGGATATCAAGCGCGACATACATCGGCAGCTCGATGCGCTCTGCCCACCACACACCATCCTGACAACCAATTCTTCGGCCCTGCCGTTATCCGCGATTGAAGATGTGGTGATGCGCGGCGAACGCTTTGCGGCCCTGCATTCGCACCTGGGATCGCCGCTGGTAGACATCGTTGGCGGCCCCCGTACCGACCCTGCAGTTATTCAACTCCTGGAGCGCTATGTGCGAAGCACCGGGGGCGTGCCGCTGGTGCTGAAGAAAGAGCATCCGGGCTATGTACTCAACGCCATACTGGGCCCGGTGATGAGTGCCGCCATGTTGTTGTTGATCAAGGGCGCTGCCACGGTCGAGGAGGTGGATAGTAGCTGGATGCGCCGGCACCGTGCCGCTATCGGCCCGTTTGGGATGATGGACCTGTTTGGCCTCAACCTGATTTACGACAGCTGGCAGTACCGCGAGGAAGATGCCGCTAATCGCGAGCCGCGCCAGGGTATTCTCGACCTGTTGGGCCCGATGTTGGAGCGGGGTGAGCTGGGTGTGAAGTCTGGCTCCGGCTTTTACCAGTATCCGCAACCGCGCTACCAGCAGGCGGATTTCCTGGGAAGCACAATCGATAACCAGCAGGCCACCGACACACTGCTGGTGGCACTGCTTGCTAATGCGCTGGTGGTGGCTGGTTGCGATGTGGCGGCCCCCGTGGATATCGATCGAGCCTGGATGGCAGGCACTTATCTTGAAACCGGGCCGTTTGCCACGCTTGACCAGCTTGGAGTTGGAGCATTCAGGCACTTGCTGCAGGCGCAAGTAGACGGCGGTTATATTGATGCGGCGCGCGCCAGGGCGGCGACCGCCTACCTCGACAGCCGCGCGGCAAACGGTCAGCAGCAATGAGTGCGGCCCAGGTACCACCGCTGAATCTGCTCACCCGTTTGAGTTACGGGGTGGGACAGATATCCGATGGGGTCAAGCAGGCCTCGTTCAGTACCTTCCTGTTTTTCTACTACAACCAGGTGCTGGGCCTGTCCGGCAGTCTGGCTGGCATGGCCGCGCTGCTGGCGCTGTTGGTGGATGCGATAACCGACCCCATGGTAGGCCAGCTCTCCGACCGCTTTAACTCACGCTGGGGTCGGCGCCATCCCTTTATGTTGGCCGGTGCTATTCCCTTCGGGCTCGCCATGGTCGCCCTGTTCAGCCCGCCCGCGGGCCTGGGGGAAACCGGCTTGTTCTGCTGGATGCTCGGCGGGGCGATTTCTGTGCGCCTGATGCTCACCCTGTTTTTTGTGCCGCACCTGTCCCTTGGCGCGGAGCTGGTCAGTGATTACCACGGCCGCACCTCGCTGATTGGCTTCCGGGTCTTCTTCACCTACGCCGGTATCCTGATTACCAGTGTGGCGGGTTTTGCCCTGTTCTTCCCGCCGTCAGAGGCTTACAGCAACGGCATGCTCAATCGGGCCAGTTACCCGAACTTCGGCCTGTTCTGTGCCGTGCTCGGGACTCTCGGGATGCTGCTGTCGGTGTTTGGCACCCGCAAGGCAATTCCCTACCTCAGCAAGCCGGTAAATCACTCCGGCCAGGGCAATGCCTTGCTGGCGTTTATTACCGTGTTCAGGACGCTCAAACAATTCTCCTTTCGCATCCTGTTCCTGTCAGTACTGATGTTCAATACCCTCGCCGGTGTGGTGGGGACCCTGCTGGTCTATGTGGCTACCTATGTCTTTGACTTCAAGCCGGAGCAACTGGCGGGACTTGCCAGCTCGGTACTGGTGGGAATCCTGTTTGCCTCTCCGGTGGCCCAGGCCCTGTCGCGTCGCTTTGACAAAAAGATCGCGCTGGCCGTGTGTGTAATCACGGGCGGCCTGTTTGCCTTCTCGCCCCAGGTGCTGTACTTCGCCGGTTTGCTGGACCAGTTCAGTATCACTGGCAAGTTTGCTTTTGTATTCAGTGTTAACGGCATCTCCCAGGTGTTTTTCATCGCCTATATTATCCTGCTCGACTCCATGCTGTCGGATGTAATTGATGAGCACGAGTTGCACTCGGGCAAGCGTGAGGAGGGTTTATTCTTCGCTGCGCGCTCCTTCGCCACCAAGGCCAGCTACGGTTTGGGCAGTTTCTTTGCAGGTATCGGGCTGGACATTATTCACTTCCCCCGGGCAGCCACGCCGGACAACGTCCCTGCCGAGGCGGTGCTCAGTCTCGCTATCTTGTCCGGTCCGGTGATGTTCATTTTGTTTGCAGCGACTGTGGTCCTGTCCGGGCGCTATCCACTCACCGCCAGCAAACACCGACAGATCATGCAGGATATTCGCTCAGCTGAGGCTCCATTAGTTTAACTGACAGGCATTTGGTCCACCGGCTGCTCTTGGTGACCAATCTGCGCAACGGCTTTCGACTGCAGGTGTCCCCCACGCGACAGCTAGTCCACCAGCGGCTACGATAAGCTGTTCCCTCGTCTAAATGAGATTGAAGCAATGAAGTCATTCAAGCAGCGAGTAGTGGTGATTACCGGCGCCGCCTCCGGCATTGGTCGCTGCCTGGCGATACAGCTGGCCCGGCAGGGCGCCAAGCTCGCGCTGGCGGATATGAACAGCCAGGGTTTGGCGGAGACCCGGGCGCTGGTAGATGTGCATTGCGTCCACTGCAGTGTGCACCAGCTTGATGTTGCTGATCGTCTGGCGGTGGAGGCTTTTGCAGCAGAGGTAGTGCAAACCCATGGCGCCGTGCATGCGATCTTCAACAATGCGGGCGTCACCGTGGTGGACAGTGTTGAAAACCAGAGCTACGAGGATTTCAGCTGGTTGATGAACATCAACTTCTGGGGCGTGGTGTATTGCACCCGGGCATTCCTGCCCTACCTCAAGCAGGTGGACGAAGCGCATATTATCAATATATCCAGCGTATTCGGACTGTTGTCCATGCCGATGCAGAGCGCCTATAACAGCTCCAAGTTCGCAGTGCGTGGCTTTACCGAATCACTAAAAATGGAGATGGCCGGCAGTCACATCCAGGTCAGCTGTGTGCACCCGGGTGGGATTAAAACCAGCATCGCCCGCAATTCCCGCATGAACGAAAAAACTCTTGGCGGTACTACCCCCGAAAAGATGACGACGGACTTCGAGACCATGGCCAGGACTACCGCCGAGCAGGCCGCAGCCGTCATCCTCAAAGGCGTGAGCAAGAACAAGCGCCGGATCCTGGTGGGTACCGATGCCAAAATCATGAGCCTGATCACCCGGCTGTTTCCCGGTAGTTATGAAAAGATCATGGGAATTGAAAAAGGCGTTCGCAAGGCGAAGGCCGAGGCGGCAGCCCGGGGACGAGCCAGCATCTAGCTAAGGAAGCGAATTACCCGTCCAGCGCCTGTCCCCGCCTTTCGCACTTCAAAGAGCGCCGATTCCTGTCACCATTTCCCATGTGATTGGCACCAAACCCCGTGTTGCCCCGACGCGCTTGCATTAGTATGGTCAGCTTCCGAAATTTT
>Ga0102815_10000673_pt1 | contig 22230 bp, 17 predicted proteins | sample ColrivemetaGS759_FD_79113 | JGI IMG/M metagenome (GOLD analysis project Ga0102815, IMG submission 79113) | Estuarine microbial communities from the Columbia River estuary - Ebb tide ETM metaG S.759 | ecosystem: Environmental > Aquatic > Marine > Intertidal zone > Estuary | place: USA: Columbia... | reverse complement strand
GGCACGGAATTCACCGAAATACTTCGTGATCGCAGCCGTCAGCGTCGTCTTGCCGTGGTCAACGTGACCAATCGTGCCGATGTTCACGTGCGGTTTGTTGCGTTCAAACTTTGCCTTTGCCATCTTTAGTCTCCTTTGTCGGGTGGCGAGGATCCCCTCGCCCTACAGGTTGGTGGTAGGGCGGGGTTCACCCCGCCGCACCGATCATGCGTATTTCTTTTGGATCTCTTCCGAGATGTTCTGCGGAACCGCGTCATAGTGGTCGAACAGCATCGTGAAGACAGCACGGCCCGACGACATCGAACGCAGGTTGTTGATGTAGCCGAACATATTCGCCAGCGGCACCATTGCGTTGATGACGTTTGCGTTGCCGCGGCTGTCTTGACCCTGCACCATACCACGGCGCGACGTCAGATCGCCGATGATCGAACCGGTATACTCTTCCGGGGTCACAACTTCGACTTTCATGATCGGCTCGAGCAGCTTCGCACCAGCCTTTTTGAGGCCGTCGCGCATCGCAGCGCGTGTCGCGATTTCGAAGGCGAGAACCGAAGAGTCAACGTCGTGGTAAGCACCGTCAACCAGCGCCACTTTGAAGTCGATCACTGGGAAGCCTGCGAGAGGGCCGGAGTCCATAACGGACTTGATGCCCTTTTCGACGCCTGGGATGTATTCCTTGGGAACCACACCACCAACGATCTTCGATTCGAACGAGTAGCCTTCGCCGGGCTCGGTCGGGGTGATTTGCAGCTTGATGCGTGCGAATTGACCCGTACCACCGGTTTGCTTCTTGTGCGTGTAGTCGATCTCGGTCGCAGTCGAGATGGTCTCACGATAAGCCACCTGTGGCGCACCAATGTTCGCCTCGACTTTAAACTCGCGGCGCATACGATCCACGAGGATGTCGAGGTGAAGTTCGCCCATGCCCTTCATGATGGTCTGACCAGACTCGAGGTTGGTCTCGACGCGGAAGGAAGGATCCTCGGCAGCAAGACGCGCCAGTGCCAGACCCATTTTCTCTTGGTCGTTCTTCGACTTCGGCTCAACGGCGATTTCGATCACGGGCTCGGGGAAGGTCATCGTTTCGAGAACGACGGGCTTCGCCGGGTCACAGAGCGTGTCACCAGTTGTGGTTTCTTTCAGACCGGCCAGAGCAATAATGTCGCCTGCGAAAGCTTCATCGATCTCTTCGCGGTTGATCGAGTGCATCATCATCATACGACCAACGCGCTCACGCTTGCCCTTGGTCGCGTTCATCATCTGGTCGCCCTTTTTGAGGACGCCGGAATAGATCCGCGTGAAGGTCAGCGAGCCCACGAAGGGGTCGTTCATGATTTTGAATGCGAGGGCCGCGAAAGGCTGGCCATCGTCTGCCGAACGCGGGATGTTACGCGTTTCCGTCTCGTCACCCGGTGTGAAGCCCATGTAGGCCGGCACGTCGAGAGGCGTCGGGAGATAGTCGATAACAGCGTTCAGGAGGGGCTGGACGCCCTTGTTCTTGAATGCGGAACCAGCGGTGACCGGAACGAAGGACATCGACAGCGTCCCCTTACGGATCAGCTTGCGGAGCAATTCCTCGTCGGGCTCGTTGCCTTCGAGATATGCTTCCATCGCGTCGTCATCCATTTCGACGGCCAGCTCGATGAGCTTGGCGCGCCACTCGTCGGCTTCTGCCTTGAGCTCTTCACGGATTTCCTGACGGGTCCAGGACGCGCCAAGGTCTTCACCTTTCCAGGTCCACTCTTCCATCGTCACGAGGTCGATGATGCCTTCCAGCTTGTCCTCGGCACCAATCGGCAGAGCGATCGGGGCGGGGGTCGCGCCAGTACGGTCTTTGATCATCTTCACGCATTTGAAGAAGTCAGCGCCGATCTTGTCCATCTTGTTGACGAACACGATCCGCGGAACCTTGTAGCGGTCAGCCTGACGCCACACGGTTTCGGTCTGAGGTTCAACACCTGCGTTGGCGTCGAGCAAGCAGACCGCGCCATCGAGAACCGCCAGCGAACGCTCGACTTCAATCGTGAAGTCCACGTGGCCGGGGGTGTCGATGATGTTGAAGCGGACTTTGTCGTCATCACCGGCAACAACGTCCGTGTCGATGTGGCGATGCCAGAAGGTGGTTGTTGCAGCAGAGGTAATCGTGATGCCACGCTCCTGCTCCTGCTCCATCCAGTCCATCGTCGCGGCACCATCGTGCACTTCGCCGATCTTGTGCGACTTGCCGGTGTAGTAGAGGATGCGTTCCGTGGTCGTTGTCTTGCCAGCATCGATGTGAGCCATGATGCCGAAGTTACGATAACGGCTGAGGGGGAAGGCGCGTGCCATATCCGAAACTCCTTACCAGCGGTAATGGCTGAACGCTTTGTTCGCGTCGGCCATCTTATGGGTGTCTTCACGCTTCTTCACAGCAGAACCACGGCCATTGACGGCATCCATCAGCTCGCCTGCAAGGCGCTCTTCCATGGTGTTCTCGTTGCGATTGCGTGCAGCAACAATGAGCCAGCGGATTGCAAGAGCTTCACGGCGCTCAATGCGAACTTCCACAGGAACCTGGTAGGTTGCACCACCAACACGGCGGGAGCGAACCTCGACAGAGGGCTTAATGTTGTCGAGCGCTTCGTGGAACATTTCCACTGGCGCGCGCTTGACCTTGGCTTCGATACGCTCGAGGGCGGAGTAGACGATCCGCTCGGCGACCGATTTTTTGCCATCGATCATAAGGTTGTTCATGAACTTCGACAGAACGCGGTCGCCATACTTGGCGTCCGGCAGAACTTCGCGCTTTTCGGCGGCGTGACGACGGGACATCTATAGTTCCTCTTACTTCGGACGCTTGGCGCCGTATTTCGAACGACGCTGCTTACGGTCTTTGACGCCCTGAGTATCCAGAACGCCGCGCAGGATGTGATAACGCACACCGGGAAGGTCTTTTACACGACCGCCGCGGATCAGAACCACAGAGTGCTCCTGAAGGTTATGCTTTTCACCGGGGATATAGGAGATCACCTCAAAGCCATTCGTCAGGCGAACTTTCGCCACCTTACGCATAGCGGAGTTCGGTTTTTTCGGTGTGGTCGTATAGACGCGGGTGCAAACGCCACGCTTTTGCGGGCATTGCTCCAGGTGCTGCGACTTGGACCGTTTCACTTTGGGCTGCCGCGGCTTGCGGATCAGCTGCTGGATCGTTGGCATTGGGTCTCTTTCCCCGTTTCTCAACACATGTGTTTGCAAGGATTTCCTTGCGGGTTTCAGTCAAGGCGCCCCACGCGTCCGTAGGTCACCGGCTGCACCGTCTGGTCGGTGCCAATCACAGCGTCAAAGTAAGACGCAAAAACACCGCATTCGTCCCCTCATTCGCGGGAACGACGCGGTGGGTTTCCAGAGGATCGGGCCGAAGCCGGATCGTGACCACAACAGTTCTGATAGAGCCGGACGGATTGCCCCCCGGTCTTGGATGGGGGGCGTATATGGGGAGTCGGAGGGGATGTCAACAGACCGAGCGCTGCCCTTTCAGGAACGTGCCGCCACCCGCTTTGCACGGGCCAATTGACCCTCGCGCCACAGGGTGAAGACACCGGACATGGTGACAATCGCGGCGCCAAGAAGGGTAAGTGGCATCGGCCAATCGTCGAAAACCACCCAACCAAGCAGCAACGCCCAAAGAAGGCTGGTGTAACGGAAAGGCGCTACAAAACTGATCTCGCCTACTCGCATAACCGCCACAGAAAAGAGGTATCCGAGCGTTACCATGCCCCCTGCCCCAATCAAGCGTAAGGCGGCGGGGCCCTCGACAGGCCCCCAACCTTGCCAGATGCTGGCCACTCCGAAAGCCGCCATGACCGAGAGCGACGTAGCGAAAGTGACAAGAAGTGATGGGGTCGCCCCAGATAGACGCCGTGTGAAGAGATCACGCGATGTAACGAAAGCCACGGAAATGAGGGCGTAGACGGAATAAACGTTGAAACCATCGGTGCCCGGTCGAACGATCAAGAGCACGCCCAGAAAGCCCACGAGAATCGCCGTCATGCGCCGCCATCCAAGTCGGTCGCGGAAGAAGAGAGCAGCGGCAAGAGTTACGGTGAGCGGCAAGGCCTGAAGAATCGCCGTGAGATTGGCGAGCGGCATATTGAACAGCGCAGAAAGGAAGAAATAAGCCGCGCCGATTTCCGACAGGATACGCCCAAAGATCAAGCCACGGTCGCGGCGAGGCACCGAGGCGCGCAGCGCCCCCGCCCGCCAAGCCAAGGCACCAATCAACAGCGAGGCCAGAATCCCGCGCAAGAACAGGAGTTGGAACAGGGGCGCTTCGCCTGCCAGCGTTTTCATGAAGGTGTCATTGACAGTAAAGGCCGCCATTGAGCCCATCATCAAAAGAGCACCGCGCAGGTTATCTGAAAGAGCCATATTCAGAGTGTCCGCAGCAATTCGAGATCGATGCCGAACCGATCTACAACTTCGCGCGCAACGCGCTCGGCCTTCTTTCGCCCGGTGAGACCTTGTTTATCTGCACCGGAGATATTGTCGGGATGGATGGTTCGCAGGAACATGCCGTCCTCAATCTCGGAATAGGTATTGTAATACTGGGCAAAGGCCCGGTGATTGTAACGGTACGGGTTCGTTTCCAGTTCGTCAGGATGGATCAGCGCAGTTCCTGCCGACAACGGCGCGCGTTCGACAGAATCGAGAAGCGTGTTTTGCCCCGGCGTCGAACGATCAAGATAATAGCCGCGATTATAGGCCACGATGAATGGGTCGCGGGAAATCTCGAGGAGCTTGAGGCTGAGCGCCCTGAGGCGGGCAATATAGTCGAGCGCCATGCCATCATCATCATCGAGCCGGAAGCTTACACGGTGGGTAAACCCGGGCGCTGCAGTGGCACGGTACGCGTCCTTGATGAGTGCGTAATGATGCCCCATCGGCGCCGCGTAGAGCAAGAATTGGGGGTGTGGGGCCAACATGGCCTTGAGACGGTTCATGGCCCAGTCGGGCATGTCCTCGGCGGTGAGAATCGCGCAACGAAATCCCTTGTCCGTCTGCCGCGCCAAGGTGGAGAGGCACAGATGCTCGAACATCGTGAGACGCTCTTCTAGCCGGTGCGGATCAAAGAAACGCTGCCGCATGGTTTGGGCATCTCCGTAGTTCAACGGAGTGAAATCATCGGTCAAAACGGAAAAGCGGATGACCCCGATGATTTGCAGGCTGATCTCGGATGTCATGGCGCGCTCCTGCCTTTCGCTATGCAAAGAAGACACTGACACCGCGCAAAAGAAAACCCCCGCACCGAAGTGCGGAGGCTCATTTTTTCACCGATCTTTAGATGATCAATCGCGGCTTTCCGGTGTTGCAACCAGATTGTCGAACTCATCGCCACCGACGACGTCATTGACCGGAGCAACCAAGGCGAGGGCCTTTTCAGCCTCGTCGCGACGCGCATCAATCACCACGTTATCGCGATCTGTTGCGATGCGGCGAATGCGGGCTGTGGCGCCACCTGTACCAGCTGGGATCAAGCGACCAACGATCACGTTCTCCTTGAGGCCCACGAGTGTGTCGCGCTTGCCTTGAACGGCAGCCTCGGTGAGCACGCGTGTCGTCTCTTGGAAGGACGCTGCCGAGATGAAGCTGCGGGTTTGCAGCGACGCCTTGGTGATGCCCAACAAGATCGGTTCGCCTTGAGCGGGACGGCCACCCTTCGACAGTGCTTTTTCATTCGCAGCGTCGAATTCGGCCTTGTCCACGTGCTCGCCTTTCAGCAGCGTCGTGTCACCCGACTCTTGGATTTCCCACTTCTGCAGCATCTGGCGAACGATGACTTCGATGTGCTTGTCGTTGATCTTCACGCCTTGCAGACGATAGACCTCTTGCACCTCGTCAATCATGTATTCGGCCAGCGCTTCCACGCCCATGATGGCGAGAATGTCATGCGGCGCAGGGTTGCCGTCCATGATGTAATCGCCCTTCTGGACAAAGTCGCCTTCCTGAACCGGAATGTGCTTGCCCTTCGGGATCATGTATTCCTTGGGCTGCAGGGTTTCATCGACAGGCTCGATCGTGATGCGGCGCTTGTTCTTGTAGTCTTTGCCGAAATGCACGTGACCATCGATTTCCGCGATGATTGCGTGGTCTTTCGGACGGCGCGCTTCGAAGAGTTCGGCCACACGCGGCAAACCACCGGTGATGTCTTTGGTCTTTGCACCTTCACGCGGGATACGCGCGATGACTTCACCCGCCTTGATGTCCTGACCGTCTTCGATGGACAGAACAGCATCCACAGACATCGGGTAGGTCACAGGGTTGCCTGCGTCGTTACGGACGGGTTCGCCGTCGGCACTCATCAGGATCAACTCGGGCTTCATTTCATTGCCACGCGGAGCTGCGCGCCAATCCATCACGATCTTCTGGGTCATACCAGTGGCTTCGTCGGTCTCTTCGCGGACAGAAAGGCCTGCCAGCAAGTCGACGAATTTCACGGCACCGGACTTTTCGGCGATGATTGGGAGGGTGTAGGGGTCCCATTCGTAGAGCTTGTCGCCGCGCTTCACGTCAATACCGTCTTTGACATAGAGCTTGGAGCCGTAGCCGACCTTGTGGGAAGCCCGCTCACCGCCAGCCTCGTCAAGGATCCGCAGCTTCATATTACGGCCCATGACCAGCAACTCGCCATGCGCGTTTTCGAGCGTGATCGCATTGTCAAACACGACGCGGCCCGATTGGCTGGCTTCTTGGAACGACTGCTGGCCACCCTGTGCAACGCCGCCAATGTGGAACGTCCGCATTGTGAGCTGTGTACCGGGTTCACCGATCGATTGGGCCGCGATGATACCGACGGCTTCGCCTGTATTCACCAAGGTACCCCGTGCAAGGTCACGACCATAGCACATGGCACAGACGCCATCCTCGGCCTCGCAAATCAGCGGGCTGCGGATATAGGCGGACTGCACAGCCGCCTCGTTCACGATATCTGCCAGACGTTCGTCGATCAGTGTGCCTTTAGCGACAAGCACTTCTGTGGTTGCAGGGCGCAGAATATCATCTGCGGCAACGCGACCCAGAATACGCTCTGCCAAGGACGACACCACTTCGCCATCGTTGACAGCCGCGACCGCAGTGATACCGCGCTCGGTGCCGCAATCGTGCTGGCGAATGATGCAATCTTGGGCCACATCCACCAGACGGCGGGTGAGGTAACCGGAGTTTGCAGTCTTCAACGCGGTATCCGACAGACCCTTACGGGCACCGTGGGTCGAGTTGAAGTATTCGAGAACCGTAAGGCCTTCTTTAAAGTTCGAGATGATCGGTGTCTCGATGATGTCGCCGTTTGGCTTGGCCATCAGGCCGCGCATCCCGCCGAGCTGTTTCATCTGAGTGACCGAGCCACGCGCACCGGAGTGCGCCATCATGTAGACCGAGTTTGGTTCAGCTTCAGCGCCATGCTCATCGCGGCGGTTCGCCGAGATGGTGAGCATCATCGCTTCAGTGACCTTGTCGTTACACTTGGACCAAGCATCGACGACTTTGTTATATTTTTCGCCCTGAGTGATCAGGCCGTCCATATATTGCTGTTCAAAGTCTTTCACCTGATCGCGGGTCTCGTCCACGATGGTCCATTTGGTATCCGGGATCACCATGTCGTCCTTGCCGAACGAGATGCCGGCCTTGAACGCTTCTTTGAAGCCCATCGACATGATCTGGTCACAGAAGATCACCGACTCTTTCTGACCGCAGTAGCGGTAGACTGTATCGATGACGTGCTGCACGTCGCGTTTCCGCAAGAGGCGGTTCACCAGTTCGAACGGTGCTTTGGCGTTATGTGGCAAGAGAGCGCCAAGACGGACGCGACCGGGAGTGGTCTCGTAGCGCTTCCAGATCTCATTGCCTTCGTCGTCAATTTGCGCGACGCGGGCCGAGATCTTGGCGTGCAGGTGCACTTCGCCTGCGTTCAGGGCGTGCTCGACCTCCTCGATATTCGAGAAGATCATGCCTTCGCCCTTCATACCATCACGCTGGATCGTCGTGTAGTAGAGACCCAGAACCATGTCCTGCGATGGAACGATGATCGGTGCGCCGTTGGCGGGCGACAGAACGTTGTTCGTGGACATCATCAGAACACGCGCTTCCAACTGCGCTTCAAGCGACAGAGGCACGTGCACGGCCATTTGGTCGCCGTCGAAGTCTGCGTTGAAGGCCGAGCAAACGAGCGGGTGCAGCTGAATGGCCTTGCCTTCGATCAGGATCGGCTCGAACGCCTGAATGCCCAAACGGTGCAGCGTTGGCGCACGGTTCAGAAGCACGGGGTGTTCGCGGATGACTTCATCCAAGATATCCCAGACCTCTGGACGCTCTTTTTCCACCAATTTCTTGGCTTGCTTCACAGTCGAGGAAAGGCCCTTGGCTTCAAGGCGCGAGTAGATGAACGGCTTGAAGAGTTCGAGCGCCATCTTCTTGGGCAGGCCGCACTGGTGCAGCTTGAGTTCCGGTCCGGTAACAATAACCGAGCGACCCGAGAAGTCGACGCGCTTACCGAGAAGGTTTTGACGGAAGCGACCCTGCTTGCCCTTGAGCATGTCGGAGAGCGACTTCAGCGGACGCTTGTTCGCCCCCGTGATGACCCGGCCACGACGGCCGTTGTCGAAGAGCGCATCGACCGACTCTTGCAGCATCCGCTTTTCGTTGCGAACGATGATATCGGGCGCACGCAGCTCGATGAGGCGCTTGAGACGGTTGTTGCGGTTGATGACGCGACGATACAGATCGTTGAGGTCGGAGGTCGCGAAACGACCGCCGTCCAGCGGAACAAGGGGGCGCAGTTCTGGTGGGATCACCGGGATCACCGTCAGCACCATCCACTCGGGACGATTGCCCGACTCGAGGAAAGATTCCACGACCTTGAGGCGTTTGATGATCTTCTTTGGCTTCAACTCGCCAGTGGCTTCGGCCAATTCCGCGCGAAGCTTTTCGGCTTCTGCGTCGAGGTCGATCTGAGCCAGCAATTCGCGAATGGCTTCTGCGCCGATGTTCGCGGTGAACGCATCGGTGCCAAACTGGTCTTGTGCGTCGAGGAACTCTTCTTCGGTCATCAACTGGCCGTAGGTGAGATCGGTCAGGCCGGGCTCAATCACGACATAGTTTTCGAAGTAGAGGATGCGCTCGAGATCGCGCAGGGTCATGTCGAGCATCAGGCCGATGCGCGACGGCAGCGACTTGAGGAACCAGATGTGGGCAACAGGCGAGGCCAGTTCGATATGGCCCATACGCTCGCGGCGCACTTTCTGGAGCGTGACTTCAACGCCGCACTTTTCGCAGACAACGCCGCGATATTTCATGCGCTTGTATTTGCCGCAGAGGCACTCGTAATCTTTGATCGGGCCAAAGATACGGGCGCAGAAGAGGCCGTCCCGCTCTGGCTTGAACGTGCGGTAGTTGATGGTTTCTGGCTTTTTGATCTCGCCATAGGACCACGACAGAATCCGCTCGGGCGATGCCAACGAGATCTTGATCTCGTCAAACACCTTGGGTGGCGTCAGCGGGTTAAACGGGTTGTTGGTCAGTTCCTGGTTCATTTTGTCCTCATATCTGAGAGGGAAGCGGGGGAGTGGCAAGACGGGGGAAAACCCGCCCTGCCGCGAGAGACGTGGGGCGGGGCATTACCCCGCCGGGTGCGTCACTCATTTTCCTCCGCATCCAGGAGTTCCATGTTCAGGCCGAGGCCGCGGACTTCCTTGACGAGCACGTTAAAGCTCTCTGGAATGCCTGCTTCGAAGTTATCCTCACCCTTGACGATCGACTCGTAGACCTTGGTCCGGCCTGCTACGTCATCCGACTTCACCGTCAGCATTTCCTGTAGGGTGTAGGCGGCGCCGTAAGCTTCAAGCGCCCAGACTTCCATCTCCCCGAAACGCTGACCGCCGAATTGAGCTTTACCGCCCAAAGGCTGCTGCGTGACGAGCGAGTATGGACCAGTCGAACGCGCGTGAATCTTGTCATCGACAAGGTGGTGAAGCTTGAGAATATACTTCACGCCCACGGTGACCTTACGGCTGAATTGCTCACCCGTGCGCCCATCAAAGAGCACCGACTGACCCGTTGTGTCGAAGCCTGCACGCGCAAGCGAGTCGTTCACATCCGCTTCCTTGGCACCGTCGAAGACCGGGGTTGCAATCGGAACACCGCGCGTGACGTTTGCCGCAGCATCCACCAGCGTTGTTTCGTCCATACCCTTGATGCCTTCTTCGTAGACGTCATCGCCATAAGCATGGCGCATGGCGTCACGAACCGGGGTCAGGTCGCCTGTGCGACGGTAGTCACCAAGCGCGTCATCGATCCGCAGACCCAGACCACGTGCGGCCCAGCCCATATGCGTTTCGAGGATCTGACCGACGTTCATACGCGACGGCACGCCAAGTGGGTTAAGGCAGATGTCAACGGGCGTACCATCCGCGAGGAACGGCATGTCTTCGCGCGGCACAACTTTCGAAACGACACCCTTGTTTCCGTGACGGCCGGCCATCTTATCGCCCGGCTGCAGCTTACGCTTCACCGCAACAAAGACCTTGACCATTTTCATCACGCCCGGAGGCAGATCGTCGCCACGACGGACTTTCTCGACCTTGTCTTCAAAGCGATTATCAAGCGTGCGTTTTTGCGCTTCATATTGCTCGTTGAGGGCCTCAACAATCTTGGCATCGTCTTCGTCGGCCAGAGCCAACTGCCACCACTGACCGCGGCTCAGCGAGGACAGCAGATCTTCGTCGATTACCGAGTTTGGCTTGATGCCCTTCGGCCCCTTCACCGCGGACTTACCGAGGATCATCGACTTCAAACGCGCGTAAATGTTGCGCTCAAGGATCGCCAGCTCGTCGTCGCGGTCACGCGCCAGACGTTCGACTTCGTCGCGCTCGATCTGGAGCGCACGCTCGTCTTTGTCCACGCCATGACGGTTGAACACGCGCACTTCTACGACGGTGCCGTAATCGCCAGGCTTCACACGCAGCGAAGTATCGCGCACGTCGGAGGCTTTTTCCCCGAAGATGGCGCGCAAAAGCTTCTCTTCCGGCGTCATCGGGCTTTCGCCCTTGGGGGTGATCTTGCCCACAAGGATATCGCCCGGCTGCACTTCGGCACCAATGTAAACGATGCCCGCCTCATCGAGGTTACGCAGCGCTTCTTCACCGACGTTTGGAATGTCGCGGGTGATTTCTTCTGGGCCGAGCTTGGTGTCACGCGCAGCGACTTCGAATTCTTCGATGTGGATCGAGGTGAACACGTCGTCAGAAGCGATACGCTCAGAGATCAGGATCGAGTCTTCGTAGTTGTAGCCGTTCCACGGCATGAACGCGACGAGCACGTTCTTGCCGAGTGCCAATTCACCCATGTCGGTCGATGGTCCATCGGCAATGACTTCGCCCTTGCTCACCCGATCACCCACCTTCACCAGCGGACGCTGGTTGATGCAGGTGTTTTGGTTCGAGCGCTGGAACTTGCGAAGACGATAGATGTCTACGCCCGCGTCGCCCAACTCGAGGTCCTCAGTGGCGCGGACCACGATACGCTGCGCGTCCACTTGGTCGATGATACCACCGCGCTTGGCCATGATGGCCGCGCCAGAGTCGCGCGCCACAACGGCCTCGATCCCCGTGCCCACCAATGGCGCTTCGGCGCGCAACAGAGGAACGGCCTGACGTTGCATGTTCGAGCCCATGAGAGCGCGGTTGGCGTCGTCGTTTTCGAGGAACGGGATGAGCGATGCCGCAACCGAAACCAGCTGTTTTGGCGAGACGTCGATCAGGTCAACCTGTTCGCGGGGAGCCAAAGTGTAGTCGCCCGACTGACGCGTGGTAACGAGTTCGTTCACGAACGCGCCCTTGTCGCTCAGCGTGGCGTTGGCCTGCGCGATTGTGTGCCGCATTTCTTCGGTGGCCGACATGTAATGGACTTCATCTGTCACCTGACCGTCTTTGACGACGCGGTACGGTGTTTCGATGAAACCATATTTGTTGACGCGGGCGAAGGTTGCCAGCGAGTTGATCAGACCGATGTTCGGGCCTTCCGGCGTTTCAATCGGGCACATACGGCCATAATGGGTTGGATGAACGTCGCGAACTTCGAAGCCTGCGCGCTCGCGGGTCAAACCGCCTGGTCCAAGGGCCGACAGACGACGCTTGTGCGTCACTTCCGAGAGCGGGTTGGTCTGGTCCATGAACTGCGACAGCTGAGAGGAGCCGAAGAATTCACGCACTGCTGCCGCGGCGGGCTTGGCGTTGATCAAATCCTGCGGCATCACCGTGTCGATTTCGACCGAAGACATCCGCTCCTTGATCGCGCGTTCCATCCGCAGAAGGCCAACGCGATACTGGTTTTCCATCAATTCGCCGACCGAGCGCACCCGACGGTTGCCCAAGTGGTCGATGTCGTCAATCTCGCCTTTGCCGTCACGCAGCTCGACCAAGGCCTTGATGCAGGCCACGATATCGTCACGATCCAGTGTGCGCTGTGTGTCGGGCTTGGCCAGATCAAGACGCATGTTCATCTTCACGCGGCCAACAGCCGAGAGGTCATAGCGCTCGCTATCGAAGAAGAGCGTGTCAAAGAGCGATGACGCGGCTTCAACGGTTGGAGGCTCACCCGGACGCATGACGCGATAGATGTCCAGAAGGGCGCCATCACGGTTCATGTTCTTATCGGCAGCCATCGTGTTGCGGATATAGGCACCCACGTTGACGTTATCGATGTCGAGGACTGGGACGGTAGAGATGCCAGCGTCCAGCAGCTCTTTCAGCGAGCCGCCCGAAACTTCGCCATCACGGCCATGATCAAGCGTCAGCTCATCACCAGCTTCGACATAGATCGCGCCGTTTTCTTCGTTGATGATGTCCTTGGCGACGAATTTGCCGAGGATCTGGTCATACGGCACCAGAAGGTGGGTGACCTTGGCTTCGTCCTTGAGCTTCTTCACAAGACGCGGCGTTACTTTGTCGCCGGCTTTGCAAATCACTTCGCCCGTTGCTGCATCGACCAGATCATAGGTCGGGCGCGTGCCGCGTGCGCGATCGGGGAAGAAGCGGGTGACCCAGCCACGACCGCCTTTTGCCAGCTCGTAATCTACGGTCTGATAATAGGCATCCATGATGCTTTCTTGATCAAGGCCAAGCGCATAAAGCAGGGTTGTTACGGGGAGTTTCCGGCGACGGTCGATCCGCGCGAAAACCATATCCTTGGCGTCGAATTCAAAATCGAGCCACGAGCCGCGGTAGGGGATAATACGGCAAGCGAAGAGCAGTTTACCCGAGGAGTGGGTCTTGCCCTTGTCATGGTCGAAGAACACGCCCGGGCTACGGTGCATCTGAGACACGATCACGCGCTCGGTGCCGTTTACCACGAAGGTGCCATTCAACGTCATCAAAGGCATATCGCCCATGAACACGTCTTGTTCCTTGATGTCTTTGACGGACTTCGCGGCCGTATCTTCGTCGACATCGAACACGATCAAACGCAGCGTGACCTTCAAGGGCGCGGCATAGGTCATGTCGCGCTGCATGCATTCTTCGACGTCATACTTGGGCTTTTCCAGCTCATATTTGACGAATTCGAGAATGGAGGTCTCGTTGAAGTCCTTGATCGGGAATACCGATTGGAAAACGCCCATAAGGCCCTCTCCGTCGCGCGGCTTCGGCCCATCGCCCGAGTTCAGGAACAGATCATATGAGCTTTTCTGCACCTCGATGAGGTTTGGCATTTCCAAAACTTCACGGATCTTGCCGTAATATTTCCGAAGACGTTTCTGGCCGAGGAAGGTCTGAGCCATGGTCGATGTCACCTTTCGTTTCCCATGGAAAGCGCGCGCCGTCGGGCTACGGCCACGCTCCCCTGAAACCGGCGGTCCGGATCTATTCACGGCTACTGTCCCACCAGTAGCCTCCCGATCCGAAAACCTCGCCTCAGAGAAAGTCCCACGCGGGGGCACTCTCTGAGACAGGTTAAGCTGGCCCCGGATCACCCGGAGCCAGCCTGAATTGCCTCCGGGCGAACCCGGCGGAAATTACTTCAGCTCGACCTTGGCGCCAGCCGCTTCGAGCTTCTTCTTCAGGTCTTCGGCATCTGCCTTGGACGCGCCTTCTTTGACAGCCTTGCCGCCGGCCTCTACGAGGTCCTTGGCTTCTTTCAGGCCGAGACCGGTGATCGCGCGCACTTCTTTGATCACGTTGATCTTGTTTGCGCCTGCGTCGACGAGGATTACGTCGAATTCGGTCTTTTCTTCAGCCGCTTCGGCAGCTGCGGCGGGGCCAGCAGCCATCATCACAGCGCCGCCAGCAGCGGGCTCGATGCCGTAGTCGTCCTTGAGGATTTGCTTCAGTTCTTGTGCCTGCAGCAGCGTGAGGTTCACGATTTGCTCGGCGAGTGCTTTAAGATCAGCCATTTTTCCGTTTCCGTTCGTTTAGATGTGTTCCAACGTGCGAGTTAAAAACCCCACGCAGATCTCGGGTTGCTCACGCAGCCGCCTTGTCCTCGATTGTGGACAAGATGGACGCGATATTCGAAGCAGGTGCGCCAATTGCGCCGGCGACGTTGGAAGCAGGTGCGCCGATTGCAGCCACGATCGAAGCGATAAGCTCCTCGCGCGACGGCAGTTTCGACACGGCTTCAACGCCAGCACGGTCAAGAGCCGTTCCGCCCATTGCACCGCCAAGGATTTCGAACTTCTTGTTCTCCTTGGCGAACTCCTCAACCACCTTGGCCGCAGCCACGGGATCTTCGGAGAAGGACAAAACGGTCATGCCCGTCAGCAAATCACCAATGCTTTCGCAAGGCTTTCCCTGAAGGGCGATCTTGGCGAGCCTGTTCTTGGCGACACGCACGCCACCGCCCGCAAGACTCATCTTTGCGCGCAGGGCCTGCATTTCAGCAACCGTAAGACCTACGTAGTGGGCTACGACCACGACGCCAGAGCTTTCAAAGATCTGGCCGAGTTCCTCGACCACTTTCTCTTTCTGGGCTCTATCCACAGTTTTACTCCAAGTTTGGGGTTTCCCCCGGCTCAAGTTTGGCGGTGTTTCCACCGCCGTTCGGGTCCATTTCAGGGTCCCGAGCCTAGATCACCCGTGGGACACATCCCGCGGAAAATTTATCTCGTTCCCCATCTCAGGAAGGACTTAGCAAGGTTTCCCCCAGCCCTCCGTCTCGGACAGGACGGGGCGTTGCCGCCCCGTCATTCTGCGCCCCATTGGGAGCGCTGAATTCTTAAATTACTGCGCGGTTGCCGAAGCAATATCCACAGAAACGCCGGGGCCCATCGTCGAAGAGATCGAAACCTTCTTCATGTAGGTGCCTTTTGCGCCAGTGGGCTTGGCCTTTTGAACGGCGTCAACGAAAGCGCGGATATTTTCCACCAGCTTCGCTGCGTCGAAAGAGGCTTTGCCAACGCCACCATGGATGATCCCGGCCTTTTCGACGCGGAACTGAACTTCGCCACCCTTGGCATTCTTCACGGCCTGAGCGACGTCCATCGTTACTGTGCCAACCTTGGGGTTCGGCATCAGGTTACGCGGACCGAGCACCTTACCCAGACGACCAACGATTGGCATCATGTCAGGCGTTGCGATGCAGCGATCAAAGTCGATCGTGCCGCCAAGGACGGTTTCCATCAGGTCTTCTGCACCGACGACGTCTGCGCCAGCGGCCTTGGCTTCATCAGCCTTGGCGCCACGTGCAAACACAGCCACACGCACGGTCTTGCCGGTGCCGTTAGGCAGGCCAACAACGCCACGCACCATCTGGTCTGCGTGACGCGGGTCAACGCCGAGGTTCACTGCAACTTCGATGGTTTCGTCAAATTTGGCGGTCGAGCTGGATTTAACCAAAGCGACGGCGTCTTCGAGCGACAGGTTTTCTTTGCCGACGAATGCTTCACGGGCTGCGCGAACGCGTTTTCCGAGTTTTGCCATTTTACTTCACCTCGATGCCGATAGAGCGCGCGGAACCCAGAATGATCTGCATTGCGGCTTCGATGTCATTGGCCGAAAGGTCACGCATCTTGGTTTCGGCGATTTGGCGAACCTGCGCCACAGTCACCGAACCAGCAACGTCACGTCCGGGCTTTGCAGAGCCCTTGGGACGGTTACGCTTGCCAACGGGCGGCAGACCTGCGGCCTTCTTCAGCAGGAAGGACGCGGGGGGCGTCTTGATTTCCATGGTGAAGGATTTGTCTTGGTAATACGAGATCACGGTTGGGCAAGGCGAACCTGGCTCCATATCTGCGGTCTTGGCGTTGAACGCCTTGCAGAATTCCATGATATTGATGCCGCGCTGACCCAATGCAGGACCGACGGGCGGGGAGGGGTTGGCTTGTCCGGCTTTCACCTGGAGCTTCAGCTTCCCGATCAGTTTCTTGGCCATTTGGCCTCTCCTTTTTTCCAACAAACCCCTGACGCGTCAGAGGCTTCCTAGTTGTGTGGTGCGGGTTGGTGCGCGCGCGCCCCTCGCCTCCCACGCTCTTCGCGTCAGGCCTGTTTGGCGACCTGCGTGAACTCCAATTCAACGGGTGTCTCGCGTCCAAAGATCGACACTGCGACCTTAAGGCGTTGAGCTTGCTCGTCGATTTCCTCGATCATGCCATCGAAGCCCTCGAAGGGGCCGTCGGCTACTTTGACTTTTTCGCCGATCTCGAAGCGGATCAGGGTGCGTGGGGCTTCTTCGCCCTCTGCGACGCGACCCAAGATGGCTTGCACTTCGGCATCGCGCATCGGCATGGGGCGGCCTTGCGGGCCCAAGAAACCGGTGACGCGATTGATGTTGGAGATGAGGTGGAAGCCACGATCAGACATTTCCATCCGCACCAAAACATAGCCCGGCATGAAGCGACGCTCGGAGGTCACTTTCTTGCCACGGCGAATCTCGATGACTTCTTCGGTCGGAACGAGGACTTCCTCGATCTCGGCCTCAAGACCCTTTTCGATCACCGATTGACGGATTTGCTCGGCCACTTTCTTCTCGAAATTCGAGAGAACGCTTACCGAATACCAACGCTTCGCCATCTGGACCTCAGTTCCCGTCTTGGAGCCGCAATGGCTCTTCGTCATTATTTTCAAACACTTGCCCGGCATAAGCCGAAACAAAAACACGGCGCGCAACCGAATCGCCGCGCACCATGGTGTCCTGAACAGGGGGCCAATTACCGTTTGGTGACAGCAAAGGCAAGCCTGCAAAGGATTTTTTCACCTTTCGCGCGATCAGCTTCCGAAGACGTTGAGCGTGGCTTGCAGGCCGGACTTGATTGCGATGTCGACCAGCGAGAAAAACAGTGCTGTGATGGCCGAAAGCACGAAGACCATCACGGTGGTCAACAGCACTTCGCGGCGGGTCGGCCAGACGATTTTTGCAATTTCCGCGCGGGTTTGTTGCACGAATTGGAAGGGGTTCGTCTTGGTAGCCATGGTTTCACTCGCCTCTAGGATCGGGGTCAGATACGCCCCTTCCCCCGTAAATTCAAGGTATGGTTTGCGTATGGGTGGCGTCTGGTTTGCGTCATGACCTAAAACCAACCGTTCAGTCAGGTTTGAGGCGCGTAAATCGGTGTTGAATCCCCCCGCACAGACGGTGCGGCGCAAGGTGAGAGCAGACGCTGGCGTGGATTTCGTCCTTGGCAGGGGCAGCAGGGTTCGAACCCGCGACCTACGGTTTTGGAGACCGTCGCTCTACCAGCTGAGCTATACCCCTACAGGACGAGGCTCGGGATAGGGCAAGGCGCGGGGGGAATCAAGGGCTGAAATGACGCCACCGCCCCACCTTTTTCAGCCCTCATGCCGCGCGACAAAACCGGGGGCTGGCGACAGTGCCCGCATCAAAGAGCCGGGCAATTTCACCATCCTGCAACGCCAGCACATCGCCCAGCACTTCTTCGGTGTGTTGACCAAGGCATGGGGCGGCTTTGGGCGCGGTGCGGGGAGCCGCAGAGAAGGTGCTCGGCAAGCCCGGCACCGGATAGGCCCCCTGCCCCGGCTGTGCTTGCATCGAAAAGAGCGGGTTGTCGGGCGAGAGATCGGGATCCTCGGCCACGGCTTCTTTCAAGGTGCGGAAAGGTGCCCAAGTCAGACCGCCTGCTTCCAGAAGCGGGGCGACTGCGCTGCGCGGGCGGGTGGCAAACCATGGTGCGAGAATCGCGGTAATCTGGTGGCGAAGCCGCCAGCGGGTGCCTTCGTCGTTAAGGTCTGCTTTGGCGGCGGCGGCAAGGGCCGACATCGCTATATTGGTGTCAGTCACCTTGACCAAGCCCCGCCATTGGCGGTCGGTCAATCCGATGACCATCACACGCTGGCCGCAGGCGCAGAGAAAATCGTGACCATAAGCGCCATAGAGTGCATTTCCGGCCTTCTCGCGTGGGGTGGGGTTCAGGACGGCATCGCCAATCATTCCGAGATGGCCCAAGGTGGCCGCAGCCACATCTTTGAGGGAGAGTTCAACATCTTGCCCCTGCCCCCGACGCAAGCGGTGGCGTTCGGCGGCAAGCAGCGAAGAGACCACAAGATTTCCCGCGATCAAGTCCCATGCGGGCAGCGCGGAAGCAATCGGGCCATCATGGCCTTCTGGGCCAGTCATGTCGGGAATCCCAAGTGCGGGATTTACCGTGTAATCCACTTGCGGACGGCCATGTCGGTCACCTGTCAGGGTGACCATGATCAGATCGGCGCGGTGGCGCACGAGGCTTTCATAATCCATCCAGCCGCGCACGCGCAAATTGGTCAGAAAGAGCCCGGCATCGTCACCGGGCGCGGTGATAAGGCGCGTGACCAATTCTTGGCCTTCTGGGGTCTTCATGTTTACTGCGATGGATTTCTTGCCCTTGTTCAGGCCATCCCAGAACAGGCTTTGACCTGTCGGGCCAAGCGGCCAGCGCCCGGCGTCCAAACCGCCTTCGAGGCGATCGAAACGGATCACGTCGGCCCCCATCTGCGCCAGCGTCATGCCTGCGAGGGGGACGGCGACGAAAGCAGAGCCTTCGACAATGCGGAGGCCTTTGAGAAGACTGGTCATGCGGTATCCTTTGTCAATCGAGCCAGCGCGCGGTGGCTTGCATGCCTTGATGTCCAGCCGGGGCGACCGTGCAGAGATCAAGAGCGCCGTCATTCTGCCCGGTGCCCGGTGTTCCCATCAGGCGCAGATCATCGGTGTGAAAGAGCGGGTGCACACCGCGGAAGCGGAAAGCGGCGGGCGGCTCGCCCCGCCAGCGGGTGGCCGCGTCGATCAACAGGGTTGCCTGAAGCGGCCCGTGCACGACAAGGCCGGGGTAATGTTCGATGCCTGTCGCATAGGGCAGGTCGTAATGGATGCGGTGCGCGTTGAACGTGACAGCAGAGTAGCGAAACAGCAACGGTGCCGACATGGCGATATCCCGGCTGAAGCTGGGGCTTTGCGGAGCAGGGATGGCGCGCGGCGGGCGATAGGATTCGGGGATCTGTAGATAGACGATGTCTTGACGTTCGTGGATGGCCAGACCGCGTGGACCGTGGATTTCATGGGTGACGGTGACAAAGATCATCGGGCCAGAGGCGCCATCTTTCTCTTCGACACTGAGCAGCTTGGATTGGCGGCGGATCGGTTCTCCCACGCGCAGCGGTGCATGAAAGGTGAGCGCCCCCCCGGCCCACATGCGCCGATCCAGCGCAACAGGTGGCAAGAAATCCCCAAGCCGGGTGTGGCCATCGCGGCCCAGATCCTCGGTTGCGGCCAAAGGGGGAAACGCGCACCAGTGCCACAGCTGTGGGAGCGGATCACCCTCGCGGGGCGCCGGACCGCTGCGGCCGGGCAAAGTCGCGTGGATCATCGCTGCTTGCATCGCCGAGACATGCCCGGTGAGTGATGCCGTGCGTCCTTCCCAGCCTTTGAGATTGATCTGGTCCATGGTGCGCCTCCTCCTGACGTGAGAGAAGAAGGCGGGAGATTCTATAATTTTGCAAATGTTTTTAATGGGTTAGCGGGATACTATTGCATACCGTATCGGTATGCGCCCGTATGCGAGCGATGCAGGTTATTGAACACAAAGCGGCATTTGAAATGCTGCAAATGCACTTTGCAGTTGCAGCACCGACAAGATTTTTTGTCGCAGGCAGTCATCAAGCGTCGATTTTTGCGCGGTTTTGCCAAAGAGCATACCAATTCTGGAGCATGAGTGCCGCGAATTCGGGGGACTTATGGCTGATATCCTCTTTGGCGGCGGCGTCTTTGGTGGCGTATCGCGCTTGGGTCAGCACGCCGCGGGTGACGGTATGATCTGGCTGGGCCAATAGCGGGACGCCCGATTTCTGCGAGACATCCATGAGCATCTGCCATGCACGAGCGCGATCAGCGACAGTGGCGAATTCGGCACGGGGGTAATAGGCGAAGAGGCGATTGCGCGCGCTCAGGTCAAGGATGCCCTCGGTGGGATAGGGCGTGGGGATAAACATCACCGGGCGGTGGCGGGCAAAGTCGCGGGCGAACCGCCATGCGCGGACCCGGATCAGGAAATCATAGGCCATTGCCTCTTGCACCGCGCGGGATGGCAGACCTGAGCCACGGGCGAGGTGAATATGCGCGGCAACAAAGTCAGCGGCACCAAGGCGTGCCCCAATAAAGAGGAAGGCATCGAAATCGTCTGGCCCCAATGAAGTGCGGCCAGCGCCATTGACCAAAGAGAGCGCGGGAAGCGCCTCTGGGCCGGGGACAATGCGGCCATTGAGCGACTCGAAGCTCCGAAAGGAGGGGCCGGGCGCACCAAAGAACTCGACCTCGATACCCGGTAACTGCACCAAACCTTCGGTGAGCGCGTGGCGATAGGCCGCCAATGCGCTGTCACCAAAGAGGCAAATGCGCTTAATCTTGCGGGCGGAAGGCATCAAGCATTTCCTCTTCGCAAACCACATCCGACTTGGACAGACCCCGCTTTTTACCGCTGGCCTTTGCGAGTTTTGGCTCAACAAGCGGGAGCGCGGCGCTACGCTTTCCGCCGTTACGGGCAGGAAAGACGCGATCTTGCTCGGCGAAGAAATGGCCCATGACGGTCTTGACGCCAGTGGCCACGACCGACCGCATATTGGGTGCGTAGAACATGCCGCGAAAGACGGGGTGCGTGATAATTTCATAGGACGGGAAATAGTCGACGATCGGGCGTTCTTGCGCGATTTCGCCCGCAACGGCGCGGAGGACAGACTTGGAGTGGCTGGTGGCCGTCAAGACGTGCTGGCCTGACGCGGTTGCCGTGAGGGGCACAGGCGAGACCGTCAGCACCACGCGCAAATTTGCATTGGCCTTTTTGAGCCGATCAATTGCGGCATTGAGCGCGCTGCGGATCTGCGCGAATTTCTGGTTCTCGAATTTATGGCGCGCGGGATCAAAACTGCCTGCCGACGTGCCGAGACAAGCGGCATATTCCATTCCCGTCTGAACATTGACCCAAGATTCAGTCAGTCCCAAGGTGAAGATGAAGATGTCTGCCGTCTCGACGGCGGAGCGCAGAGCCTGAGCGGTGCGGGCACGGGCCGCGCGGCATTCCTCAAGACTGGCAAACCCATCCGGCTCGATACTTGGGCGAAGGGGATCAAAGAAACGCCCCTCCATGTCCTCCCAAAACTCGGGAAAAGCCTCAGCGTTGCCGAAAGCCAGCTCAAGCCATTGGTTGAGCATACGGGCGGTGTAGATATTTCCAGTCCGAAAGGAAAAGATGCCGTAATTATAGCGCTTGGCGGTCTCGGCTTCGAGGAAGGGGGGCGCGGGTTCGGCATCGTGCCAGCCATAGCCATCAGCGGCCAGGGCACGTCCAATATGTTGTGCAAAGCACGAGCCTGCGGTGACAATGCGATGGCTGCGTTTTACGGGAAACTTTGGCTCCCACAGTCCGTGGAGATCAAAGGGGCCCGGCTCGGCGACAGCGCTGCGCCAAAACGCGCTGGCAGGCAGGGTTTCATAGGGATTGCTCATATCAGGCCCGCTCAAAGGTTTTTCACCAGTCTTGAACGAGAGTTGAAGCGCGGTCAATCGCGCGAAAAGATAGCACGCAAAAGCTGTCTCAATCGGAAAAGGGCCGCCCCAGAGAGGAGCGGCCCGAATCGGCTGACAGTTATTCTTGCCGAGAGGCGAGATTACTTCAGGATTTTGGAGACGACGCCAGCGCCGACGGTGCGGCCGCCTTCGCGGATAGCGAAGCGGAGGCCTTCTTCCATCGCGATTGGCGCGATCAGCTCGACGCCGAACTTCAGGTTG
>Ga0102815_10000671_pt1 | contig 22272 bp, 18 predicted proteins | sample ColrivemetaGS759_FD_79113 | JGI IMG/M metagenome (GOLD analysis project Ga0102815, IMG submission 79113) | Estuarine microbial communities from the Columbia River estuary - Ebb tide ETM metaG S.759 | ecosystem: Environmental > Aquatic > Marine > Intertidal zone > Estuary | place: USA: Columbia... | reverse complement strand
GACGCCGAGCTCCGCGCTTCGCTCGAACCTGCAGTGCTGCAGGCGACTGGCGGAGCGGGATTCCAGACGGCCTGCGATGCGGAGACCGTGCTCTGGGCGCTGACGCTTGGCGGGCGAGACGCCCTCGGTTCCATGCGGGGCATGTTCGCGCTGGCGTTCGTGGACCTCGAGACCCGGACGGTGCTGCTCTCCCGTGACCCCCTCGGCGTCAAGCCCCTGGTCTGGGCGTCGACGCCGACCGGCCTCGCCTTCGCGAGCGAGCCTCGCGCGCTCGTGTCACATCCCCGGGTGCGTCTCGCCCCGGACATGGAGATGTTCTCCGCCTACCTCGCCACCAGCCGCAGGACCATGGCGGGTCGCACCCTGTTCGAGGGCGTCGAGGCTGTCCAGCCTGGCGAGACCCTCCAGATCGACCTTTGCAAGCGGCGCCCGCGACCGGTGCAGCTGTACACGCCCGGGCTGCTCTTCGGCGTGGCGCCTGCGGACCCGGCCCCCGAGGCCTGTCGGTCCGTGATCACCGACTCCGTCCTGGCCCACCTGGTGAGCGATGTGCCGGTGTGCTCGATGCTCTCGGGCGGCCTCGACAGCACGATCATCGCCTCCATCGTCGCGGGTCGCCGCGACGACCTCGCGACCTGGTGTGCCTCGGGCGTCGACGGCGGTCAGGAGATCGGCCCCGACCCCGCCGAGGCGCGCGCCCTGGCCGGGGAGCTGGGGACCCGGCACCACGACGTCCACCTGCACGCCAGTGACTTCATGGGGGCATGGCGCGAGCACGTGGCCCATCTGGGCCAGCCGCTGTCCACACCCAACGAGGTCGCGATCTCGCGGCTCGCCTCGGCCGTCCGTGAATCTGGAGCGCGCGTGGCCCTTTCCGGCGAAGGAGCCGACGAGCTCTTCGGCGGCTACGACGCCATCCTCTCGGCCTATGCAACCCACGGCCGCCTCCCGGCAGTCCCGATCGGCTCAGCCCGCTTCCACCTCGAGGCCGCGGCCTGGGTGTCTCCCGCGGCTCAGGAGGGGCTCCTGCACGGCGACGCCGCAGGACAGTCTGACTTCGTCATCAACGCCTACGAGCGTGCGTATGCCCTGAGCGAGACGCAGGTGCGAGAGGGCGGCGGCAAGCTCGACGCCCACCTCCAGCTCCAGCGCCGTTTCAACCTCAACGCCCTGCTGGAGCGGCTCGACGGGGCCACCATGCGTCACGGCATCGAGGGACGGACGCCCTTCGCGGACGTCGAGGTGGCTCGATATGCGGAGTCGCTGCCGATGGCCGCGAAGTTCGAGGACGGGCAGGCAGGGGCCGCCGGCTCCAAGATCATCCTGCGCCGTGCCTTCAAGGGGGCGATTCCGGAACGGATCGAGAAGCGGCGGAAGGCGTCCTTCCCGCTGCCCTTCGAGACCTGGTGCGCGCCGGTGAAGGATGAGATCGCGGGCTCGCGGTTCCTCGCGGAGTGGGTGGCGCCGGAGGTGATCCAGGCCGTCGCCGGCGACCCTGAGACCCACTGGCGGCTGACCTGGCTGCTCGGGAACCTTGCCCTTTGGGGGGACGCCGTCTTCGGTGCCTCCTCCGCGGGCCGGCAGGCCGCCTGAGCATCGCTCGCGGGGGCGGGGAAAGGGCGCTTGGGCGCATGTCCGCTTATCCTGACGCCATGAACAAGCGCGTCGTGGTGCCCCTTGCGGAGGGGGTCGAGGAGATGGAGGCGGTGATCGTTATCGACGTCCTCAGGAGAGCGGGTCTTGAGGTCGTGGTGGCTGGCCTCGAGGGGGCGGGCCCGGTGCGTGCCTCCCGAGGGGTCGTCCTGCACGCCGAGCTCGGCTGGGACGAGGCGCTGGAGCGGCCCGTGGACGCGCTGGTGCTCCCCGGAGGGATGGGCGGCATGGAGAGGCTGCGGGCCGATGAGCGGGGCATCGCCGCCGTCCAGAGCCTCCTGGGAGGAGGGCAGCTGGTGGCCGCTATCTGCGCGGCGCCGCTGGTGTTGGCGAGGGCAGGGGCCGTGGACGGGCGGCGGATGACCTGTCACCCCAGCGTGCGCGACGAACTCCTCGCCGCCGGGGCCGTGGGCTCGGAGGCGAGAGTGGTTCAGGACGGGACGGTCCTCACCAGCCTGGGCCCTGGATCGTCCGTCGAGTTCGCCCTGGCCGTCGCAGAAGAGCTGGTTGGGCTCGAGCGGGTGCTCGAGGTCTCGGCTGGCATGTGCGTCTGAGCCGATCTGGCCCGGTCTGGCCGCCTTGGGGCCTGGCTCTCGTTGACAGGTCAGCCGATTCCGCCCATCCTCCTCCCCCGATCTCGTCACCGCGGGCACGCCGCCTGCTATGCCGTTCGATGGTTTTCATGATGACCCGAATCACCTCCTCGACCCTCCTGGCCTCTCTGGCCGTCGCCGCCGCCGCCAACGCGTCCGCCTCCCCGGACCGGATCTACAAGGCCGACGGCTCCATCGTCGACAACGTGGACGTGGTCTCCGAGACCATCGACCTGGTGACCTACAAGCCCGAGAAGGGGCGAGGTGACGCTGAGGTCGATTCGGAGCTGGTGCTGCGCGTCGAATTCACGGAGCGCCCGGAGGACGTGGCGGCAGCCGAGGTCGACGCGATGAACGGCGCGCTCCTCGGAGCGATCAGCGGCTTTCAGACCTACCTTGGCGGGCTTGGTGAGCGAGGAGATCGCAAGCACCCCTGGGCCGCGGCTTACTCGCAGTATCGGCTGATCGAACTCTTCGAGCAGATGAACAGCGAGGAGTCCATCCAGTCGATGGTCGCGGCGGTCGACGAGCTCGTGGCCGCGTACCCCGACTCTCGCTACGTGCCCCTCGCCTTCATCAAGAAGTTCGAGGCGCAGCTGATCCACGGCGACAAGGCCGGCGCCAAGGCCTCGGCCGCCGCCTTCGGTGTGTTCGTGGAGGAGCGTGGCCTTGCCCAGCGCTGGAAGCTGGAGCACCGCCTCCGCGAAGTGCTGTCCGATGACTCTCTCAACGGCGCCGGCCTCGAGGCTGCGCTGGGTCGGGTCTCCTCCGAAGCCGCGGTCTTCCCGACCGTTGCCAATCGCGCCGACGTGGCGATCGCCGAGTCAATGAAGGGCCGCGGTGCGTTCGAGGAGGCCGAGGAGGCCTTCGAGGGCGTGACCGAGTCACCGAACGCCGACGACCGTACCCTTGCCGCCGCATGGTGCGGCCTCGGGGAGTGCCTGTTCCGTCGCGCCGAGACCGCGGCCGCGTCGGGCGACGCGGAGGGGGCTGGTCCGGTCTTCAATCGCGCCCAGCTCGCGTTCATGCGGGTGGTGGTCCTCTACCCCGCCGAGCTTGCGTACGTCCCGCAGTCGGCCTTCTACGCCGGCCGCTGCATCCAGGAACTGGGTGGGGAGCTCGCGAAGGAGCAGTCTGACCGCCTCTTCAACTTCGTGACGCGCAACTTCCGTGGGTCCCGATGGTCGGACTCGGCGCGCCAGTTCCGCCGCCGGAACTGATCTGGTTCGGTAGAAAGTCAGCGCCCCGTTCGATTCGGGGCCGGCAGGCCTTCGTTCTGCCAGCGGCAAGGCCGCTCCCGGTGACCGGGGGCGGCCTTGTCTCGTTGGCGGGCTATGCCGCAGGGGAGAGTGCCGATGCCGCCTGGGCGCCTCGGCCGGGCGTGCGGCTCCTCCCCGCTTCGTGGGGCGGCGCGACGGCGTGGAGTTATCCACACCGAGGCCGCGTTCGCCGCCCTTGCGCTCGAAGTGCTGTCCTGACCTTGGATCCGCAGCCGAGCGGGAGCCGGCGGGACCGGCAGCGTCCGCTGGGCGCGCTCGGGCCGTGGACGTCACCCCCCCTCCCCAGAGCGTCATGTCCAAACTCGCCCCCCCTGTTCCGCGCCCCCTTCACCCCCAGCCGCGCTCCAGGCACGCTCCGACCCCACGTCGCACGCGCCCTGTCCAGCGCCGTTCGGCTGGCACCGGGCGAGCGCGTCCCCGGACCACCGATTCAGGCTGTTGGGACCAGCTGGTGGCCTTACGGCCCTCGGTGCTGGCCTTCCTGAAGCGGCGCTGCCGCGATGAGCACCAGGCTGAGGACCTGGCCCAGGAGACCCTCCTGCGCGCAGCGCGCCACGCCGGGTACTTCGATCATGTCCAGCGGCCGGTGTCGTGGGTGCTCCAGATCGCCGCCAACGTCCACCTCGATCACGCTCGAAAGGAGTCCTGGCAGCACCTGAGCCCGCCGGATCACGCGGTCTTTCTCCTCATTCCAGGCACGGAGGCTGTGCCCGGGGATTCAGCGGATCTCGACCTCTATCGGGTGGATGGGCAAGAGGTGGACGGTGCGGACCTCACTGCTGCGGTTCGCGCGGTCTGGGGAACCCTCTTGGAGCGCGACCGCGTGGTCCTGTCAGCCTTCTACGGAGAAGGAGGCGGCACCGCCGCTGCGGCGGCAGCCTGCATGATCAGCCGTCAGCTCGTGAAGGTGCGGCTCTTCCGCGCGCGGCGGCGGCTCCACGCCGCGGTCCTCGAACTCCTCGGTCGCAGCTGAGCCATACGGTGGATTCTGGAGCGCGCTCAGGAGGCCTGAACCGATCGAGCCGCTGGCTCCTGGTCCACCGCGTGAAAGGTGCGCTCGGGCTGGCCGGCATGGCCGCGCTCGGGGTGATCCTCGTTGAGGTGTCAGCGCCGTCCGGGCCTCTCGGCCATGAGTCGGGAGGGCGCGACTTGGAACCGGAGCAGGTCGCCGAGTCCGTCCCGTGGCGCCTCTGGCGGGACCGGCTCGCGAGCGCCCACGCCGCCCGCCGCGCAGGAGACGTGCGGGCTGCGTTGGACGAGTACGACGCGGTGGCTGGAGCGTCGCTCGCCCGTGGCCAGGACGTGGATCACGCTGCGCTGTGGTCCGCGCGGCTTCGCTTGAAGCTCGGCGAGTGCAGCGCTGCGCTGAACCTGCGCGACCTGATCATGCGCTGTGATGATCCAGCCCTGCTGTCGCGTGCGCTGCTCGTGGCAGAGTCCGACAGCGTCCGCGCGACCTGCACCGGGTGGTCGTCAACGTTGGAGGAATCAACGCGCCTCGCACGCGCGAAGTTGCGTGCTTTGGCGGCGCAAGAGACCGACGAAGGGCAGCGCGCCGCGCGATGGTTGCGGAGTTTGGCGACGAAGCGCCGTTGAATTTTTTTGGATGAACGTTCCGGATTCAGTGGGTTTCGGGCGACGTAACTCGTATCACGTTGATTGAGGACATGAGACGCACCAGCGTTCGGTGAGGTTCACACCACCTGATCGAGTTCAGCGCGGGTGCGAGGAGTGCTCTCAGTAATAGCCACGACATCAAGAGGCGGCTCGTTCCTTCGGGAACGGGCCGCCTTGTCGTTTCAGCTTGCTGGGAGCGCCGAGGGCGCTCGCCTCTTCCGCGGCTGGGGGCCGCGCTCTACCGGCCGAGGGCGTGGTAGGTGAAGCCCAGCTCCTCGAGCGTCTTCCGCGGGAAGATGTTCCTCCCGTCGAAGATGACCGGCTGCTTCAAGCCGCTCCTCAGGGCCTCGAAGTCGGGGCGACGGAACTCGTTCCACTCGGTCACGATGACGAGGGCATCGGCCCCCTCGATGGCGTCCATGGGGCTCTCGGCGTACTCGATCTCGTCGCCGAGGTAGTGATCCCGGGCCTCGTCCATGGCCTCGGGGTCGTGGGCGATCACCGTGGCGCCGGCGCCTCGCAGGGCGCGGGAGAGCACGATGGCGGGCGCCTCGCGCATGTCGTCCGTGTTGGGCTTGAACGCGAGGCCCCAGAAGGCGAAGCGGAGTCCGGAGAGGTCCTCGCCGAAGTGCTTCACGATCTTCTCGAACATGAGGAGCTTCTGGGTCGCGTTCACGTCCTCCACGGCCTTCAGGATCCTGAAGTCGTAGTCGTTCTTGTCCGCGGTGTGGATGATCGCCTTGACGTCCTTCGGGAAGCAGGACCCGCCGTAGCCGATCCCCGCGAAGAGGAAGCGCGAGCCGATCCGGTCGTCCGAGCCGATGCCCTTGCGGACGTTGTCCACGTTGGCGCCGACCCGCTCGCAGACGTTGGCGATCTCGTTCATGAAGGAGATGCGCGTGGCGAGCATGGCGTTGGCCGCGTACTTGGTCAGCTCCGCCGACGCGACGTCCATGGTGAAGATCGGGTTGCCTGTGCGGACGAAGGGCTCATAGAGCTCCGTCATGATCCGCGCCGCCCGGTCCGTGTCCGCGCCCACGACGACGCGGTCGGGCTTGAGGAAGTCGTCGATCGCGGCGCCCTCCTTCAGGAACTCCGGGTTCGAGACCACGTCGAACTCGTGCTGGGCGTGGGGGGCCATGGCCGCCTGAACCTTGAGCGCCGTGCCGACGGGAACCGTGGACTTGTCCACGACCACGGTGTAGCAGGTCATGTGCTTCGCGATGCTCTCGGCGGCTGAGAGGACGTACTTGACGTCGGCGCCGCCGTCCTCGCCAGGGGGCGTCCCCACGGCGATGAACGCCACCTGGGCGTCCTTCATTCCCTCGGCGTAGTCGGTCGTGAAGTGCAGGCGCCCGTCACGCACGTTGCGCTTGATCAGCTCCTCGAGGCCCGGCTCGAAGATGGGCACGACGCCGTTGCGGAGGCCTTCGATCTTCTTCTCGTCGATGTCGACACAGGTGACGGTGTTGCCGCTTTCGGCGAAGCAGGTTCCTGCTACGAGACCGACATAGCCGGATCCGATGACTGCGATACGCATGGTGAGGGACTGGGGTGTTGGGGAGTGGCAGGAGCCGCCCGGATGAGCCGTTGGGAGGGGGCAGCGCCTGTCCATAACCATCGGTTTTCGAACGGCGACCTCTGAACTCCGGGCGCGAGATGGGGCAGAATACCGGGGCGCACGGCCCCGGTGGGGTGATCGGCGTCCCCTCAGAGGGCGATTAACTCAGTCGGTAGAGTGCCTCGTTTACACCGAGGACGTCGGGGGTTCGAGTCCCTCATCGCCCACCAGGTGCCTCCATTTGCGTCAACCTGGCAGTGAGGTGCGCTGGAGCGGTATCCCGGTCAGGAGCGACCTTCTCGGTGCTCGTCGCCGAGGAGGAGCGCCAGCGCACGGCCGGCGACCCGGGTCACCGCCAGCAATCCCGCCCTCGGGCCAGGGGATCGGAAGCGCCTGGTCAGGGCCTCGGCGGTCTCGGGGTGGTGCCGGGTCTTGACCGTGAGCGGCCCCACGGCGTGCTCCCGCAGCATGGCCCGCACCCGCCGGCGATCGGCGGGGACGACGTCGTCGACCCGCCAGCTGCGGGCCATCGGGTGGGCCACGGCTGCTCGGGCCACCAGGAACCCGCCGGGCCCAGGAGCCTCGAGGGGCGCCGCTCCGTGCTCCGCGGCGAAGGCCCCGGCCAGATCGGCCCGCCAGAGAGCTGGGTCCAGCTCGACCAGCCACTGGCCGGGGCGTGGCTCTCGCTCGGCCTCGGGGAGGGCCTGCCCCGGGCCCGAGTAGGAGCGCGCCTCACCGCTGGAGCGGAGCGAGATCGCCTCTCGTTCGGGGCGGCCGGTGGCCAGTATCCCGGTCCACGCGCTCAACTCCTTCATCTCTCCATCGAGAGACGTCCACGAGAGCGCGAGGGAGAGGTCGCCAGCGGGGCCCGTGAGAACGGACTCTTCGAGGGAGGGAGGGAGCTTGACGCAGGCTCCACCAAGGTTCGCTGCGGCACGAAACACCGCGTCGAGGGAGGGGCTCCAGCGATCGGCGCGGCCCTCGCGAGACCCCTCTGGGCGGCGGTCCGGGTCGAAGAGGCCGAGGATCTTGGTCTCGAGAGAGGGGAGGAATGGGGGTGTGATGGCGTCCCCCAATGCGGCGAACCAGTTCGCGTGAGCGCGCGGCCCTCGGCCCTGCGGGGTAGAAGGCTGCGCGCACGCGAGGTTCGCGGTCGCGCACCGGAGAGTGTCGGCGTCGAGGTCGGTGGCGAGGACCCGATCAAAGCGCTCCGCGAGGGCCAGGAGATCGGAGCCGATCCCGCAGCACGCATCCCAGGGGATCCAGCCCTCTCCAGCGCGGGCGAAGCGCTCCGCGCGGTGCCGAGCCACGGCCGTCGCCGTGGCCTGCTCGGCGCCCTTCGAGGTCAGGAAGCGCAGCGCCGCTCCATCGAGTCGTCCTCGGTGCTGCCTCGCGAGCTCTGCCTGGAGGGAGACGAAGCGGGCCACCTCTGGCCCGCGGGCCGCCCGGAGGCGGTCGAGGGCGCCGAGGGAGGGCGCCGTGGCTGCGAGATCGCTCCAGCGTTCGACGCAGCCTGGCTCCAGGGGCGCGAGTTCTCTCCAAACAGCAGGTTCCACCTCTCTATTCCAGCGCCTCAGGCTCCCGCGGCAAAGCGATAAGGGGAGGCTGTCAGGGGAGTTCGTACACGTACGGCTCAGCAGCGTCCGAGGTCGGAAAGGTCGCAGGCAGACGATGGTGGATCAGTCGCACCTCGACACTTCGAACGGCGGGGGCCGACCGCAGCGCGTCGAGTGGGATGCGCAGCAGGGAGGTGGCGGCCGGCCAGCGGGGGTCGATGACCAGGCCGCTCATGCTCAGCGGAGGGGGGCCGTCGCCGAGCGAGCGGCGCTCCTGTCCGGTGGGGTCCACGATCGAACGGGAGCCATCCGCCCGAACCACGGTGATGATCGTGTCGAAGACCTGTGGGAGCGTCGAGCCCGGCTCCTTGGGTCCGGGCGTCCCGAAGCCCGCGACAAACTCCAGGACGTTCCCCTGACGGATCCGGTGCTGAATAACCGGTGGTTCGAAGATCCCGCGGCGGCGGAGGAGCAGCAGCGGGGGCGTGAACTGCTGCTTGCTCCCTTGACGCCCCGCCGTGATCAGCGGCTCGTAGGCTTCCATGAGCACATCAAGCTCGGCGACATAGGAGGGGCTGTCGTCCGGATCGAGGCGGAGAATGCCCGGGCGGAAGGCCGGACGACCGCCGTTCTTCAGGTGCACCTTGAAGCCATTGAGCCAGGGGAGGATGTAGTCGGGGGCGAGGCCGAGCGCCGCCGCGATGTGAGGAGCGGGTGGTAGCGGTGACCACGGGGCCGGAGCGTGGCCCGGCAAGGCCTCGGTGCGCCCGAACAGGTCGATGACCCTGTAGCGTCCGAGATAGCCAATGGCCCCTGGCCAGGGGCTGAGGAGCGTCGTGTCCTCGGGCAACCGCTCGCTCAGGAACTCGCCGATCCACCGGATTCGATTCGTACTCCGCACTTCCTGGTGGAGGCTTGATCTGCCAAGAGTGGGATGGGGGACAGGCCAGCGGGTCGCGCTGGACGCGAGCACTCGTTCGGTGAGGGTCGGCGTCTCGGTCGTCGACGGCTCGCCGGGGAATCGATTGACGGCGAGTGACCCCAGGCTGGCGACCAGGATGGAGACCCACGTGAGCCGCTCGATGTTGGGCCTGTAGGTGTCGAGCGCGCGGCGGAGGCCCTCCTGGATCGCGATGAACGCGAAGGGCAGCGCGGGCACAAACCCGAGGTCGTACGTCTCGGGTCCTCCGCCGCCCATGACCGTCGCTGCACACCAGACGCTGACGAGCGCCAGCGCCCGCCGGCCGACCGGGGAAAGCTCGCCCCCGCAGAGGGCGATCAGGGGATAGATGAGCAGGATCGGCGAGACCGTCGCGACGCAGAAGTCCCTCAGGTGAGCCAAGCCCTCGGCCGCGTTGGCGGGAGCCGAGGTGAAGATCCTCTCGACTCCGCTCAGGAGGGAGCCTCCCGCCAGCTCGACGAGCCCCAGGGTTGCGGCCGCAGGGAGGAAGTAAAGCACCCGCCGGGCCCGTGCGGTCGACCCGAAGACCTCGGCTCGGATGAGGGTCTGTGCGAGGAGGGCCACGACCAGGATCACGGCCACGGAGGTGGAGATGGTCAGCAGGGCGAGGGCCATCGCGGCGGCGATGGGCCGCCCCTTCTCCAGCGCGACGAACGCCGCAGTACCCAGGGCCATCACAATGGGCCACTCGGTCCCGCTGCCGCCCGCGGCGGCGACCGCGCCGCAGGAGACCAGGAGGACCGCGGACACCACGCTGAGGATCCTCGTCAGGTCGAAGCGGGTGCAGAGCCAGATGGTGGCGAGGACAGAGAAGATCCCGGTGACCTGGACGCCGCGAGCGACAGGGAGGTGTAGCCACTCGAAGGCCGAAGAGACGAAGACCAGGATCGGGGATGGATAGGACCAGAGTCCGCCAAAGGTCTCCCCTGATACCGGGTCGAGCCACCACACGAAGGCCCCCTCGCTGACGAAGTTCAGGGCCAGCTGGAACGCCACGTACGCGGACTCATATGGCGGGCCAAATGCTCCGCTGAGGTCCCGGTGCACCACGAGGGTGTGGGTGAGCAGCGTGGCGCAGGCCAGGAGGATCGCTGTGATGCGGTTCATCGGGTCTTGTCGAATGGGACGTCGACGGCCGTTCCTTCCGGGACGATGATATCGGACTGGCGGCGAGCCCTGCCGGCCACAACCGTCACGCGATAGCGTCCGGGGCGGAGGTGGCGCAGGACGAACCGGCCCGCCGGATCGGTTCGCGTGGCCCGGAAGTCGTCCGCCCCGAGCACCAGCGTGCCCCGGCGCGTCTCGTCAGGGTCCACGCTCAACGGTTCAGCCCGGACAAGGGCTCCCCGAACAGGGCGGTCCGCCTCGTCCGCTCCGGTGGCCGGCGCGGTCACCGTGCCCTGGAGTAGACCGGCCTTGGAGGCAAGCTCAAGCTCGCCGGTCTCCCCGTCCGCACCGTGCTGGATGGTGATCACGTCCTGGGCCCCCGTGGAGAGCAGGTCCGGCCCGCTTGCCCCGCGATCATCCGGGGCGAGCAAGATGACCCGATAGCCGCCTTGCTGGAGCAGCGGGGCTTCGAAGCGGCCCTCGCGATCCACCGCCACGCGCCTCGGAAAACCTCCCCCGAGCTCGGATGGCGAGAGGAGTGGCTGGAAGAGCACCTCGAAGCCGCCCTCCGGGCCCGCGAGTGGGCCGAGGTCGATCTTGCCGCGGAGGTCCTGGAGGGCGAGGCCTTCAGGGACCTCGGGCGGGACGATCTCCCGCTCCAGCTTCAGGACCACCGGATCGGCGCCCTCGGGACCCAGCTCGATGTCAAAGGCGGTGGCCTGGAGCCCTAGGGCGGTCACCAGGACCCGCTTGGGGCCCGCGTCGAGCTCGGGCAGGGCGAAGGCCCCGTCCGAGGAGCTCCAGGTCCAGACAGGGCGGTCTCTCTCCTTGAGGGAGACCCCGGCGCCGTCCACGGGCGCGTCGTCAGGGCCGACCACCCGACCGCTGAGCGTCAGGTCGCCGAGGGCGAGGTCGACCGAGGGGATCGGGGCTCCGGGCGGCGGCTCGGAGAACGGGAAGTCGAGGGGCGGGTCGGTGAGGATTGCGGCCGCCAGCACGCCCAGCACGACCGTGAGCGCGGCCAGGGGGACCACAGAGAGCATCCGCGGCCGTTTCAAGAGACGCCCTGCCTCGACCGGAGGAGTTCGGCGCAGAGGTCTTGGCAGGGGGCAAATTCAGCGAAGAGTTCGGGGTCGAGGCCGTCCCAGAACTCGTCGAGCCCGCGCCATCCGGCCCGCTCGTAACCCACCAGACGGACCCCCAGTTGGAGGCGATCGCAGGCCTTGATGAAGCGGGCCTCCCGGCTCTCCTGGGTCAGGTACTCCTCGAACGCACCCCGTGCCGTGGCGGAGAGCGGGGTCAAGAGGTCGTCCGCCAGGCTCGACTCGAGGGCGTGCTTCTGTCCGGGAGCGAGGAGCGACCCCGCGGGACCTGGAATGTCACCGCTCCGTGCCTCGGCGGCGTCGTGGAGCACCGCCATGGCCAGGACTCGGCCCAGGTCTAGCGGCAAATCGACGCGGGGCGCGAGGGCGAGCGCCATATGCGCCACGCCGAGCAGGTGTCCGGCCACAGACTCCGCAGGCTGAACCCCCCGGAGCAGCCAGCCGGTCCGCGGGAGTGCGTCGAGGGCCCCCAGATCGAGGAGGGCCTCCAGGGTGTCCCCCGGTGATGAATCGTGCTGGTCGTCAACGGACATGTCTCGCAGCCGACTTTATGTCGGTCCACTCCCCGAGCTTGCGGGGCGTTGCACCTATAATGGTGCGCTATTTCGCCGGAGCGTAACGCGCACGACCCAAGGGGTCCCGCGCGGCGTCGCCCCTGCCCCCAGCCATGTTCATCCACCTCCAGAGCACCATCGACGACGCGCAGCGCGCTGGGGTCGAGGCCGCGGCCCGCGAGCTCGGCGTCCGCCTGGTGGCGCTGGAGCCTGGAGCCCAGCTGCTGGAGATCCTCTCGGAGGGCGTTCCCGTGCCCGAGCGAGGGCAGGTCGTGGCGGCCTTCACCGTCCTCCCGGGAGTGGTCGAGGTGCTTGATCGGCCCGGCGACCAGCCGCTGTGGTCGTCGACACATCGAGCAGCGACGATCGTGGAGGTCGGCGGAGCAGTGTTCGGTGGCGGGCGCGCCTCGGTCATCGCCGGCCCGTGCGCGGTGGAGGACGGCGCGGAGCTCCTGGAGATTGCCCGCACGGTCCAGCGCCGTGGCGCGACCCTGCTCCGTGGCGGGGCCTTCAAGCCCCGCTCTTCTCCCTACTCCTTTCAGGGCCTGGGGCAGCGAGGGCTCGAGCACCTCAAGGACGTCCGGGAGTCCACCGGGCTCGGGATCGTGACCGAGGTCCTGGATCCCAGGGACATCGAGTCCGTGCTGGAGGTGGCGGACATGGTGCAGGTAGGAGCCCGCAACATGGCCAACTCCTCGCTCCTCAAGGAGCTGGGAACGGTGGACCGTCCGGTGCTCCTGAAGCGCGGCTTCGGGGCAACGGTCGATGAGTTCCTGAGCGCAGCGGAGTACCTCCTCTGCGGCGGGAACACGCGTGTCGTGCTCTGTGAACGCGGGATCCGGAGCTTTGACCAGGTGACCCGTAACCTCCTCGACGTGGGGGCCATTGCCCACCTGCGGGAGGCCACCCACCTGCCAGTGATCGCCGACCCGTCCCATGCCGCAGGTCGCTCCGACCTGGTTCGAGCGATCGGGCGCGCGGGCATGGCGGCCGGCGCGGACGGCCTGATGGTCGAGGTGCACCTCGACCCCTCCGCAGCCCTCTCGGACGGGCAGCAGGCCATAGGGCCCGACGAATTCGAGGCGCTCGTGGCAGACGCGGGCGTCCTTTGCGAGCTGGACGGACGCACTCTCCTGACCGGAGATCATCAGGTCCCGCACCCCTCCCTCCCCAAGATCCCGACCCACCTGCGAGGCACCGCGTGAGAACTCCCTACGTCGCTGGCAACTGGAAAATGAACCTGGACCGTCGCGCCGCCCGCGACCTCGCCGTGGCCGTGCGTGAACACGCTGTCAGCGGCGTCGATGTGGGCCTCTTCCCTGCGATGGTGCACCTCGACGAGGTCACCCGCGCGACCGCTGGGTCGCACGTCAAGGTTGGCGGCCAGAACTGCAGCGACGAGCAGGAGGGCGCCTTCACCGGCGAGGTCTCCGCCCGGATGCTGAAGGACGTCGGGGCCACCGTGGCCCTCCTGGGCCACTCGGAGCGCCGCCACGTCTACGGGGAGTCGGATGAATTCATCGCGCGCAAGGTTCGCCGGGCCCTCGAGGACGGCCTGGAGGTGATGTTCTGCGTGGGGGAGACCATCGAGGAGCGCCGGGACGGGCGCACCGAGGCGGTCTGCCAGGCCCAGCTCACCGCAGGGCTCGAGGGCCTCGATTCGGCGGCCCTGGCCCGCGTTTCCGTGGCCTACGAGCCTGTGTGGGCCATCGGGACGGGCGAGACGGCCTCTCCTGAACAGGCCGGCGCGGTGCACTCTTACCTGCGGGGGGTCCTCTCCGGGGCCTTCGGTGACGAGGTGGGCGCCGCCATGCGGATCCTCTACGGCGGCAGCGTCAAGCCCGCCAACGCCGCCGAGCTCATGGCAGTTCCTGACATTGATGGCGCCCTTGTGGGCGGCGCCGCCTTGCGGCCGGAGCTGTTCCTTCCGATCATTGACGCCGCCAGCTGAAGCCCGGCGCCCCAACCCAGCGGACGCCGCCAAGGCACGCCCCCTAGAACGATGCTCATCACCCTCCTCTACATTCTGTTCGTCGCCGCGGCGATCATCCTGACCGTCGTCATCCTCCTCCAAGAGGGCAAGGGCGGCGGCTTCGGGGATGCTCTCGGTACGGCTGGTCAGCAGGCCTTCGGGGTCAAGGCGTCCGGCGTGCAGCGCTTCACGGCGTACGTGGCCATCGCCTTCCTGCTGTCGGCGGTGCTGATCCACGTCCTCAACAACGCCCGCCAGAACACCAGCTCCCTCTCCGAGGCGGCCCCCCACACCTCTGTGGAGTCGGTCAGCGGGCTGGAGCTCCGCTGAGCCCAGGCGGGCTCGGTCGCCCGAAGAGGGCGCAGCTATGACGCTCTTCTCGATGACCGGTTTCGGCGCTGCCCGCGCTGAACGCACGCTGTCAGACGGCGCAGAGCTATCGATCTCCGTCGAGATCCGCACGGTGAACCACAAGCACCTGCAGGCGAAGGTGCGGCTGCCGCAGGGATATGCGGCCCTCGAGGCGGCCGTGGACAAGGCGGTTCGCGGCAGGCTCAACCGAGGCGCGGTTCAGGTCGGGGTCGAGGTCTCACGCACAGGAGGTCAGCCCTCCTTCAACGTCGACCTGTCTGCGGTGGAGCGCTACGGGGAGTTGCAGCGGTCCCTCTCCGAACGGCATCCCGAGCTTCGTCCGATCGACTCCGTCACCGAGATGCTCGGCCTCCCCGGCGTCCTCGTCCATGATCGCTCGAAGCAGAGCCTGGACCTGGCCGGTGAGGAGGCGCGCGCGATCCTTGGGGTGGTGGGCGACGCTCTCGAGGCCCTGCTCGCGATGAGGGCCACGGAGGGTGAGGCCATGGGCGCAGACGTGGCCGGCGCGGGTGAAGAGATTGCCGCCCTGGTGGTTCGCATCTCAGAGCGCATGGCTGGGGCAGCGACCCGGCACCGGGCGCGACTGGTGGAACGCGTCGGGGAGCTTGCAGGGGACAAGAGCCTCGCGGAGGCCGACCTCGCCCGTGAGGTGGCACTCCTCGCCGACCGGCTGGATATCTCCGAGGAGATCACCCGTCTGGACAGTCACCTCGGCCAGCTGGGGGCGGTCCTGTCCCGGGGCGGTTCCGTGGGCAGGCAGCTCGACTTCCTGGCCCAGGAGTTCTTCAGGGAGGCCAACACCGTGGGCTCCAAGTGCAACGACGCCGATGTGGCGCACCTCGTGGTCGATCTCAAGACCCACGTCGAGCGCATGAGGGAGCAGGTCCAGAACATCGAATGACAACCTCCGATCATCAGGGATCCGTCCTGCTCATCTCGGGGCCCTCGGGCTGCGGGAAGAGCACCATCTGCAAGCAGCTGCTCGAGTACGACCAGGTCGTCTTCAGCGTCTCCGCGACGACCAGGGCGCCCCGGCCGGGTGAGGTGGACGGGACTCACTATCACTTCCTCTCCGTGGACCAGTTCAAGGCACGCATCGAGGCGGGCGAATTCGTGGAGCACGCCGAGGTCCACGGAAACATGTACGGCACCCTCCGGGCCCCCATGCGTGAGGCCATCTCCGCCGGCAAGACGTATCTGGTCGAGATCGACGTCCAGGGTGCGCTGCAGCTCAAGGCGCTCGAGGTGGACGGCATCTACGTGTTCGTGGCGCCCCCGAGCTTCGAGGTGCTGCGCCAACGCCTCTCGGGGCGCGGGACCGAGACGCCTGAGGTCCTCGAGCGGCGCCTGAAGAAGGCCGAGGACGAGTACCGCGAGCGGGTGAAGTACGATCACATTGTCGTCAACGATGACCTGGATCGTGCGGTCACCGAGATCCGCAAGATCGTGGGCTTGCCGATGCCTACCACCGCCTGAGCCCCTCCTGATGGCTGGGCCTCCGGGCTCGCCCTTCTCCCCCTCCTCCCACCTCCGACCGGGACCCCAAGATGGCCAACATCCTCTTGTGCTGCTCCGCCTCGGTCTCGGTCTACAAGGCCTGCGACCTCGCGAGCAAGCTCGCTCAGCGCGGACACCGTGTGCGGACGGCGATGACCGAGAACGCCGCCAGGCTCGTGTCGCCCCAGCTCTTCCACGCGGTGACCGGTGAGCCTGCCCAGGTGACCGAGTGGGGAGAAGAGCGCCGCGGAGCCATGGACCACATCGAGCTCTCTCGAGCGGTGGACCTCGTGATCGTCGCCCCCTGCTCGGCGGACCTCGCCGGGCGGCTGGCTCATGGGCTGGCGGGCGACCTCGTGACGACGTCGCTGCTCGCCGTGCCGGCTGGTGTCCCGCGGCTGGTCTGCCCCGCCATGAACCCCCACATGCTCGCCAACCCGGCCGTACAGCGGAACCTCGAGGTGCTTCGGGGGGACGGCTGGTGCCTCGTGGAGCCCGAGGTCGGACACATGGCCTGCGGGGACGAGGGCGCCGGGCGGCTGGCCGAGCCGGCGACGATCGTGGCCGCCGCGGAGCGGGCCCTCGGTCAGGGGGCCTGACCTTGGCCGCCGGATCCCTGCACGTGCTGGTGACCGCGGGGCCCACCCGTGAGCACCTGGACCCGGTCCGCTACCTCTCGAACGAGTCCAGCGGCCGGATGGGGTTCGAGATCGCGCGAGCCGCCGTGGAGGCCGGGCATCGCGTGACGCTGATCGCGGGGCCGGTTCATCTGGAGACCCCGCCGGGGGTCGAGCGGGTGGACGTGGTGAGCGCCCTCGACATGCTCGCGGCGCTGGAGGAGCACTTCCCACGGGCGGATGCCATCTACATGGCCGCTGCGGTGGGGGACTTCAGGCCCCGTACGCGGCTCGACGGCAAGTGGAAGAAGAAGGAGGAGGGCGGCGCCCCCGCGGTCCTTGAGCTCGTCGAAAACCCCGACCTGCTGCGCACCATCACCAGGGAGAAGGGGGACCGCAAGGTGATCGCCTTCGCCCTCGAGACGGCGGACGGCGCGCGGCGGGCGGCGGCCAAGCTCGTGCGCAAGAACGCAGACTGGATCGTCCTGAACGGCGCGAGCGCCCTGAACGCTCCGGACTCCAGCGTCACGGTCTTCGACGCCGGCGGCGCGCTCTGGTCCGCTGAAGGTCAGCCCAAGGGCGAGACCGCGGCGCGCCTCATCGAGCTCCTCGGCCCCCGCCGCGCGACCTCGAGCTGACCCCCCCCGGTCCTGCGAGGGCGCGAGCTGGTTCCGCTGGCGCCGCCTCCACGTCCGGGCAGGCGGCGCCCCAGGGGGCGCGAGGCTCCCTGGCCCCCTGGCTCCCTGGCCCGGGGGTCGGCTCAGAAGTTGAAGGAGATCTGCGCGTAGGTGTAGATCGAGTCTCTGCCGTCTCCGACGTTGTCGGCGAACTGCTTCATCGCCAGGTAGGCGCCGCCAAATTCGAAGCGAGCGCCTCCGTTGAGCAGGGGCTTGCGCACCCGAATCTCCGTCACGTCCGCCACGTGGCGGCCCGAGGAGCCGGTGTCGTCGCGGAAGCCGGTCGTCGTCCAGGCGTCGGTCTTGGACTCCAGGTAGTAGGGCCGCTGGGTGAGCTGAACCTGCCAGTCGTCCACGACGTTCCCCGTCAGCCGCAAGCCCGGCGAGATGATGTTCGCGCGGGTGAAGGCCCGGAAGATCCCCGTGGGGCCGAACTCGAAGCGGGGGACGCCGAAGAGGGAGTCGAAGCGGTTGTTCTGCCCGTCGTTCGGGTTGCTATCGCCGGTCGCGATGTCGAACATGCCCTCGACCTTCAGGGCGGAGCTGTGGTCGAACGCGTAGCCGCCGGAGACATGCAGGAGGTAGGCGCTGTGGTCGAGGTCGGTCGTGTTCGACGCCGCCTTGGTGCTGCGCGACTCGCCGAACTGGTAGGCGTACTCGATCTCCCAGAAGGGCTCTCCGGCCGCCGTGGGCCGGTACCAGCGGCTCCCGAAGGTGTGCAGCTTGCGGTCCGCCACCGCGAGGTTGAACACGTCCCCGCGGTCGAGCCCGTAGTAGTAGAGCTCGGCGTTGACGTTCTCGACGACCTCCTTGTGGGAGCCAAACAGGCCCCAGAAGCTGTTGTCCGCGACCTCCTTGTCGAACTCGATCTCGTTGTTCTCGAGGGCCGCCTGGTCGCCGGCGTTGGGCAGCCGGATGGTGGGGCTGGTGAAGAAGGCTTCCACGGCTCGGCCGGTGTTGTCTTCCCAGCGCGCGTTCGCGCCAAGGAACGAGTTGATCGTGTTCCGGTATCGGTTCCGGGCCACGAATCGGCGGCTCCCCATGTCCATCGTCTGGCGGCCGAGCTTGACTCGCGTCTTGTCGCCGCCCGTGAACATGTCGGTGAAGTCCGCCCTGACATAGGCCTGGAGCAGCTCCACGGCGTTGATCTGACCGGTGGAGAGGATCTCGTCGCTGGGGTAGCCGTAGGCCCGGGAGTCCTCGAGTTCGGTGGTGACGGAGAGGAACTCGTCCTGGAGGGTCATGGCCAGCAGCGTGCGGAGGACCAGAATCTGGCCGCTCCCCTCGTCCTGGATGATCTTGAAGCGCTCGCTCAGGTTCTCGAACCGTGTCCGGAACTGACCGCTGACCTTGAACCAGTCCGGAGCGCCGATCGCATTCTGGAGCTTCCAGGGACCCTTCTTGTCGGGAGCGACCTCCGCGAGCTTCAGTTTCGAGTCTGGAGCGACGAGGAGGCTGTCCTCGGTCGTCCGAACCACCGTGCCCTCTTGGGAAGTGGTCATCGAGGGGAGCAGCAGGGAGGCGGAGGCCAGGGAGACCAGGAGCATGGGCAGCAGGCGGGGCGTGGGACTTATTCTCGGAAGGATCGGGCTGGAGAGCCCATTCACAGGCCCCCATCGTTGAACCGCGTTCCCGGGAACGCAACGATGGAGGACAGTTCGTCTCCTTGAGGGGGGAGACGCGCGGAGTAGTCGACTTGGCGCGAAAGAAGACAAAGAAGAAAGCGGCCCGCGGGGCTGATCGAGGCCGCTGGCGTCAGCTAGCGGCCAGCCTCGTCATGGGCGAGCCCCTGGACGACGAGTCGTCGGCCCGGATCCGCGAGCTGGGGGGCCTGGCGTTGGTCGGGATCTCCATCTGGATGCTGCTGTCCATGGTGACCTTCAGCACCCCGCTGGCGGCAGCGCCAGAGGGAGCCAACCTCGGCGGCCGCCTCGGGCACTTCCTCGCGAATGGAGCCTTCTGCGCCATCGGCCTCTCGGGCTACCTGCTCGCGATCCTGGGCATCTTCTGGGGAGCCATCGTGGTCGCGCGCCGGGAGATCCGCATGCCGATGCTGCGCTTCCTGGGCGTGGTCTGCTTCGTGATGTCGACGGCCTTCGTGCTCGACCTGGGCTTCGGAACGGATCTGGACTCGCGGGACGCCTTCTTTGCCGCGCAGAACGAGCAGAGTCAGGCCGGGGGTGACGCCGTCATGTCCACCCTCTCCTCGGACCTGCCCTACGGCCCCGGTGGCTGGCTGGCGATGGTCTCCAACGGCGGCCTGGTGGATCGCTTCGGGGCGATTGGCCTCTGGGTTGTGCTGCTCACGATGTCCGTGATCTCCGCGCTCCTCGCGACGGAGATGGCCTTCTATACCGCCATCAGCGCCTTCGCCGAGTGGCTCGAGGACCGCCGCGAGCGCATGGGGGAGCACACGTTCCCCGCTGTCCTCGGTTGGACCAAGCGCCTCTTGGTTGGGATCTGGGACTTCCTCCGGGGCGCAGACCTGGCCCCCGGTTCGGCCAACGGCCAGAAGAGGGGCGGGAAGAAGGCTGCTGCGGGCGCGAAGCGCAAGTCGGCCTCCAAGGGCAAGAAGAAACCCCTCCCCGATCTCGACGCCCTCGATGACGTGGAGGACCTTGAGGAGGAGGAGGGAGAGGAGGAGTACGAGTACGAGTACGTCGACGAGGACGGCAACCCCGTCGACCCCGACGAGCTCGAAGAGGGTGAGTGGGAAGAAGAGGAGTGGGAAGAGGAGTACGAGGAGGAGATCGAGGTGGAGGAGCCGGAGGTCATCCAGCCCGCCGCCAAGAAGAGCCGCTCTCGTTCCAAGAAGAAGGCCGCTGCAGAGGTCGACCCCGAGCCGGAGCTCGACTTCGACGAGGCCGAGGTGTCCGCCAAGGCCAAGCGCGCCGCCGCCGCTGCCGCGAAGCGCGCCTCGACCATCAGCCAGCCCATCTACGAGCCCCCGACCCCGCCCGCCGGGCCCTGGGAGCTGCCCTCGTTCGAGCTCCTCGAGGCCCCCAGCGGTGGCGCACGGGTGGACAAGGACTTCCTCGAGACCAGCGCTCAGAACCTCGAGAACGCGCTCCGGAGCTTCCGGGTGGACGCGGAGGTGGTCGGCGCTCAGGTCGGTCCGGCCGTGACCATGTTCGAGTTGACGGTCACCCAGGGCACGAGGATGAACAAGGTGACGGCCCTCTCCCAGGAGATCGCGGCCACCCTCCGCGCGCGCAGCGTGCGGATCATCGCGCCGATCCCGGGCAAGAGCACGATCGGCGTGGAGGTCCCCAACAAGGACCGCCGGACGGTCCGGATCTCCGAGCTGGTCACCCAGGAGGCGTACGACAACGACGTCATGGCGCTGCCGCTCTTCCTCGGCATGGACGCCGAGGGCAAGTCCATCGTGGAGGACCTCGCGCGCGCACCGCACATGCTGATCGCCGGCACCACGGGCTCAGGTAAGTCCGTGTGCATCAACACGATCATCGCGAGCATCATGCTCACGCGCTCGCCGCACGACGTGAAGCTGATCCTGATCGACCCGAAGATGGTCGAGCTGTCGATCTTCCAGAACATCCCGCACCTCGAGCTCCCCGTCGTCACCGACATGAAGCAGGCGACGAACGTCCTGCTCTGGGCGGTCGAGAAGATGGAGAGCCGCTACGAGCTCTTCAACAACGCCAGCGTCAAGAACATCAAGGCGTTCAACAAGCTCGGTGAGGACAAGCTCCGGGAGCGCCTCGGGGACGACTTCAACGAGGAGTACACCCCGCGGCACGTGCCCTACATCGTGTTTGTCATCGACGAGATGGCAGACCTGATGATGCAGTCGAAGAAGGAGGCGGAGCAGGCGATCGCCCGCCTCGCTCAGAAGGCGCGCGCGGTCGGTATTCACGTCATCGTCGCCACCCAGCGTCCGAGCACCGACGTCATCACCGGGCTGATCAAGGGCAACCTGCCCACGCGAATCGCCTTCCAGGTGGCCTCCAAGATCGATAGCCGGGTCATCCTTGACCAGATGGGGGCGGAGAAGCTCCTTGGGCAGGGCGACATGCTCTACACCCCGCCCCAGACCAGTCAGTTGGTCCGGGTGCAGGGTGCGCTGGTGGAGGACCATGAGCTCCAGGCGCTCGTGGACCACGTCTGCCTCAAGGCAGCGCCCAACTTCGACCAGCAGCTCGTCCAGACCGCCACGGGGACGGCGCCTCCGGGCTCCGTGAACCAGGGCGGGGAGAAGGTCGACGAGATGTTCAATGAGGCCGTTTCCGTCGTCCTCAAGTACCGCCGCGGCTCCGCCAGTCTCCTCCAGCGGGCCCTCGGGATTGGATACACCCGTGCCTCACGGCTGATCGATCAGATGAGCGACGCCGGGATCCTCGGCCCCCATAAGGGGTCCAAGGCCCGGGAGATCTTCATGACGCTCGAGGACTGGGAGGAGAACCAGGCCAACCTGGACAAGGCTTGATGAGCCAACCGACCCATGAAGGAAGACCCTCGTAAGCGCGGCGCAGCCCGGATTCCCTCGAGGGGCCCCGAGCTCCTCGGCGGCGTTCTTTTTCTCGTCGGGTGCCTCCCGGCGGTCGCCCTGATCAAGGCCCTTCGGGACGGGACGGACCTGTCCTCGGCGGGGCTCGGCGGCACCGCCGCCCTCGCGGCCCAGGTCGCGACCTGGGTCGGGACATGGCCGGGCCTCTTGATCTCCGGCGCCATCGCGGCCTTTGGCGCCATGGCGGTCCTCGGCGCCCTCCGATCTGAACTCCTTCGCCGGATGGTCGGCATCGTGGTTTGCGGCCTCGGCGTCGCCGCGATCTCCAGCGCGCTGGCCGCTGGCTCGGGCGGGCGGATTGGTGATGGGACAGGTGCTCGCCTGGCGGACGCTGTCGGGCCCTGGGCCGGCATCCTCGTGGGCCTTGGCATCGTGGCTGTCGCGCTCTGGCTCGCCTTCGCCGAGGCGCCCCGGACGGGGTCGCGGACCCTAGAGGTCTCCCTCGACGGCCCCGAGCTCCGACGGGCCAGCGCCGAGCGCCCGGGGCCGGCGGTGCAGGAGATCTCGTCTCCAAAGCGGAAGCGGAAGGTCAAGAAGCCCGCTGTCCCGAAGGCGTCGGTCCAGGAGCCCCCCGCAGGCAATTCCAGCGCCGGCGTGTCTTCTGGCCAGGAGCCCTCTGCCCCG
>Ga0102815_10000661_pt1 | contig 22602 bp, 18 predicted proteins | sample ColrivemetaGS759_FD_79113 | JGI IMG/M metagenome (GOLD analysis project Ga0102815, IMG submission 79113) | Estuarine microbial communities from the Columbia River estuary - Ebb tide ETM metaG S.759 | ecosystem: Environmental > Aquatic > Marine > Intertidal zone > Estuary | place: USA: Columbia... | reverse complement strand
GCGACCGAACCCTCGACGGAGTGGTCGTTCTTGAGGTCAGTGATCATCGAGTCCGTGGTCAGGAGGAGGCCCGAGATCGACGCGGCGTTCTGCAGCGCGCTACGGACCACCTTCGACGGGTCAATGACGCCGGCCTTGAACATGTCCTCGTACTCGCCCGTGAGCGCGTTGTAGCCAATTGACTTGCCCTTCTCTCGGACCATCTCAGCGACGACCGAGCCATCGACACCTGCGTTCTCGGCGATCTGACGGATCGGAGCCTCGAGAGCGCGTTCGATGATCAGCGCGCCGAACTTCTCGTCGCCCTTGTAGCGACCCTCGGCCACGGCGGAGGAGGCGCGCAGGAGGGCGACACCGCCGCCCGGCACGATGCCCTCTTCGATCGCAGCGCGGGTGGCGTTGAGGGCGTCCTCGACGCGGTACTTGCGCTCCTTCATCTCGGCCTCGGTCTTGCCGCCGACCTTGATGACTGCGACGCCGCCGGTCAGCTTCGCGAGGCGCTCCTCGAGCTTCTCCTTGTCGTAGTCCGAGGTCGACTTCTCGATCTGGACGCGGATCTGAGCTGCGCGCTCGGTGACCGCCTTCTTCTTGCCGGAACCCTGGATGATGGTGGTGGAGTCCTTCGAGACCACCACGCGGCTGGCGTGACCGAAGTGCTCGGCGGTGACGCTCTCAAGAGACATCCCGAGGTCGTCCGTGATCGCGGTGCCGCCCGTGAGGGCAGCGATGTCCTCGAGGTACGACTTGCGACGCTCGCCGAAGCCCGGAGCTTTCACGGCGGCGACGTTCAAGACGTTCTTGAGGCGGTTGATCACGAGGGCGGTGAGGGCCTCGCCCTCGATGTCCTCGGCGATGATCAGCAGCGGCTTACCCGTGCGCATGGCCGCCTCGAGGGCGGGCACGAGCTCACGGACCGTCGAGATCTTCTTGTTGCAGATGAAGATGTGGACATCTTCGTACTCCGCGACGAGCTTCGAGAGGTCGGTCGCGAAGTAGGGGGACAGGTAGCCCTTGTCGAACTCCATGCCCTCGACGTGGTCGAGCAGCGTGTCGATGCCCTTGTTCTCCTCGACGGTGATGACGCCCTCGTTGCCGACCTTGTCGAAGGCCTCGGCGAGGAGCTCACCCGTCTCGGGGGCGTTATTCGCGGAGATCGTCGCGACGGCGGCCTTGTCGGCCTTGGACTTGATCTTCCGCGACTGGGACGCGATCGACTCGACGGCGGCCTGGACGGCCTTATCGACGCCGGAGCGCAGGGCGATGGTAGAGACGCCGGTGGCGGCGTACTTCAGGCCCTCGTTGAAGATGGCGGACGCGAGCACCGTGGCGGTCGTCGTGCCGTCACCGGCGATGTCGTTGGTCTTGTTGGCGACCTCGAGCACGAGCTTGGCGCCCATGTTCTCGAACGGATCGGAGTGCTCGATCTCCTTGGCGACAGAGACGCCGTCCTTGGTCACGTGCGGGGAGCCGAAGCTCTTCTGCAGGATGACGTTTCGACCGGCGGGGCCGAGGGTGACGCGCACCGTCTTGGCGAGCTTCTCGATGCCCGCCTTCATCTTCTGACGAGCGGCGTCGTCGAACATGATTTGCTTGGCCATTTGGTGTTCCTTCTTTGGTGTGGGTGATCTGTGTATTCGGGGGGGGAGTTGGGGAGGGGCGCGGGATCAGAATCCCATGTCGCCCATGCCTCCCATTCCGCCCATTCCGCCCATGCCAGCCATGTCGTCCATGCCATCCATCTCGGGGGGCGCGGACCGGGCCTCGGGCTTGTTGGCGATGAGCGCGTCCGTCGTCAGCAGGAGCGTGGCAACGCTGACTGCGTTCTGGAGCGCGGACTTGGTGACCTTGGCGGGGTCGATGATGCCCATCTTGAGCATGTCGTCGTACTGCCCGGAGTGGGCGTTGAAACCGTACGTGGCCTTGCGCTCACGGTTGACCCGGTGAGCGACCACCGCGCCGTCGTGGCCGGCGTTCTCTGCGATCTGGCAGAGGGGCTTCGCGAGCGCCTCGTAGAGCGTGTCGATACCGAGGTTGTAGTCCACGTCGTCTCGGAGCTTGAGGTCCAGGACGCACTCGCGGGCGCGCAGGAGCGCGACGCCCCCGCCGGGCAGGACGCCCTCTTCGACCGCAGCGCGGGTGGCGTGCAGGGCGTCCTCGATGAGGGCCTTGCGCTCCTTCACCTCGGTGTCGGTGGCGCCACCGACGTTGATCTGGGCGATGCCGCCCGTGAGCTTGGCCAGGCGCTCCTGGAGCTTCTCACGGTCGTAGTCCGAGGTCGTGTTGGCGATCTCGCTACGGATCTGAGTGACGCGTCCCGCGACGTCGTCGCGGCGGCCCTTGCCGCCGACAATGGTCGTCGCCTCGCTGGAGACCGTCATCTTCTTGGCGGAGCCGAGGTGCTGGGCAGTGACCTGCTCCAGCTCCATGCCGGTGTCCTTCATGATGGCCGTGGCGCCGGTGAGGGCGGCCAGGTCGAGCAGCATCTGCTTGCGGCGGTCGCCGTAGCCCGGCGCCTTGACGGCGCAGACCTGAAGGACGCCGCGCATCTTGTTCACGACGAGCGTCGCCAAGGCCTCGTTCTCAACGTCCTCGGCGATGATCATCAGGGCCTTGCCGCTCTGCTTGGAGGCCTCGAGGACCGGCAGCAGAGACTGGACGCTGCTGATCTTGCCCTCGTGGATCAGGATCTGCGCGCCCTCGAACTGTGCCTCCATCTCCTCGGGCGAGGTGACGAAGTGGGGGGACAGGAAGCCGCGGTCAAACTGCATGCCCTCGACCACGTCCACGGTGGTCTCCATGCTCTTGCCGTCCTCGACGGTGATGACACCGTCGCGGCCCACCTTCTTCATGGCGTCGGCGATGAGCTTGCCGACCACGGGGTCGTTGTTTGCGGAGACCGTCGCGATCTGCTTGATCTCGTCGTTCCCGCCGACCTGCTTGGCCGTCTGCTCGAGCTTGGCGATCACCTTTGCGGCGCCGTCGTGCATGGCGGCGTTCATCCGCGCGGGGGCGGCGCCAGCGGTGATGGCCTTGAGGCCGCCCGCGAAGAGCGAGCGCGTCAGCAGGGTCGCCGTCGTGGTCCCGTCGCCGGCCACGTCGCTCGTCTTGCTCGCGACCTCCTTGACCAGCTGGGCGCCCATCTGCTCGTAGGGGTCCTGGAGCTGGATCTCCTCCGCGACGGTGACGCCGTCCTTGGTGACGGTGGGAGCGCCCCAGCCCTTGTCGATGACCGCGTTCCGGCCGCGGGGCCCGAGGGTGGTGGTGACCGCCTTGGCGAGCTTGTCGACACCGCGGAGGATCGCCTCACGCGCGTCGGACTCGAAAACCATCTGCTTGGCCATGGGTGTCTGAGCTTTCTGTGTACGGGGAGTCGGGGAGCGGCGCCGCGGAGCGCGACGCGCGCGAATTCAAGAGCCGGAGTGGGTTCGCCCGGCGTTGACGACCCCAGAGTGCAAAGGGCGTGCCGAACCCACATGGGGCCGCTCTGGGGCCCCCGCGCTGCCGAAGTGGCAGGGCCTCCCCCTCGACCCCGGAGGCGCTGCCGATTTGACCGCTCCCGGTCGAGCCGGCGGCCCCTGGGCCTAGCTGGAGGTCGGGCCGAGGTGGGAGTGGTGCCGCCCCCCTCAGCCGCTGGGAGGGCTGATCGGGTCGGCTGGCGGGGTCGCTACCAGGGAGGCTGACCGGCGAGGCCCGCGAGGCGCCCCCGCCCGGAGAGGTCGAGCGGACGTGGATTGAGCCTTGGCGTCGGCTCGCCCCGAGCGGGTACGTTGGAGCGCCGCCGGGCGCTGCTCGGCCTCATCCATGGCCAAGTCTGCCCTGAAGCCCCTCTTCGCATCGTCGCGAGCGCTCCCGTGGCCAGCCCGAGGGGGGGAGCTGTGAGGTCGGCAGGGGACCCGGGCCGGTCGAGGGCTCGTGAGGACGAGGCCCACCTCGATGAGGTCGCTGCCCAGAAGCTGCCGCACGAGGGCGAGCACCTCGCCGCGCTCGAGCGCATGGCGGGGCTGGAGCCCTACTACAGGTGGGTCGCGGAGCTCGCGGAGGCGCTGAATGGGGGGCCGCTGGGGGCGCGCGTTCTTGACGCGGGGTGCGGGATCGGCAACTTCGTGGAGGTGATGAGGCACCGCGCGGAGGAGGTGCTCGCCGTGGACCTCTCTCCGATGAACGTGGCGGTCCTCCAGCGCCGCTTCGAAGGGGTCCCCGGTGTGGAGGTGCTGCAGACGGACCTTGACGCCCAGCGGGAAGAGCTCCGGGCCCGCAGCGTGGAGGCGGTGGTGTGCCTGGATGTCCTCGAGCACATCCAGGACGATCTCTCTCTCCTGCGGAGCTTCGCAGGCATTCTGCCTCCCGGTGGGAAGCTCTTCGTCAAGGTCCCCGCGCACCAGTGGCTCTTCGGGTCGGTGGATCTAGCCTCTGACCACCTGCGGCGCTACAGCCGCATGGATCTGGTCTCCAAGGTCGAGGAGGCGGGGTTCTCGGTCCGCGCCGCGCGCTACATGAACCTCGCCGGGGTCGGCCCCTACCTGCTGAAGAGCCGCGTCCTGCGCCGCGGCTCCACCTTCTCCAGCTCCTTCAACGAGCGCCAGCTGCGCTGGATCAAGCGCTCCATTGGCGCCTTCCGCGCGGTCGACCGCCTGACGAGCTGGGCCGGTCCGGGCGGCGGCCCTCCGGTCGGGCAATCCGTGGTGCTGCTGGCGACGCGGCCCTGACCTGTCGCCCTGGTCCAGGGCGCGACGGGTGCCATTGGCGTCCCGGCAGCCTAGGATGCCCCCATGAAGAAGACGGAGGGCCCCTGTTTTCCCGCGCTGCTCGCGTTCCTCCTTTGCGCGCTGCTGCCGGCGTATGCCGCAGGCCAGGACGACGATGAGCCCGCGGCCAGTTCGGAGTTTGAGGCGCGCGTGGTGCTGGAGGACCTCGCGGGGGAGGTGACGTACCGTGCCGTGGACGCGGCGCCCTTGCAGAGCCTCGTGGAGGCCGGAGCGGCCTTCGCTCGTTTCGAGGGGCTCGCCCCGTTGGAAGAGGCGGGCCGCACCGCGGGGGCGAGCGTCGCCTCCCTCGGGCTGGCCGGCGGGGACCGCCTGCGTGCAGTGATCCAAGGCGGTGAGGGGGACGTCCTCGACGTCGAGGTCCGGCCCGGTGTCGTCCTCGCGCTCTCGATCGACTCGATTCGCTCCATCGTTCATCCCTCGCGGATCCCGGACTCCGTGACGGAGAGCCCGGCCGCGGGACCTCCCGACGAAGGGGACCGTCTCTATCTCGTCGCGGCCAATGGGCTCGACCGAGCGCAGGGGTTCGTGGAGTCGTTCTCCGCGGAGGGCGTCGCCTTCTTCGACGAGCGCCTCGGCCAGCGCACCTATGACTGGGACCGCGTTGCCGCGCTCTTCGTCGCCCCCCTCGATGAGGGGGGGCCAGGGGCGGCCGAGGGCGAGGACGCTGCGGAGCGCGTGGCCGTCACCCTCGTGGGGGGCGGGCGGATCAGCGGCACCCTGGTCCGGATCGGTCCGCCCGAGGAGGGGGTGCAGATCCGGATCGGCGACGGCGCCGCCGTGCAGCTCCCTGGCTCCATCGTCACCGAGGTCTCCCTCGATGACGGCTCCTTCCGCTTCCTGGGCGATGTGGCTCCGAGCGAGCGAGGGAGCTCGTCACCGTTCGGCGATGAACTCGGCTTCGTCTGGCCCATGCGCGTGGACCGCAACTGCCGTGGAGGCCTGCTCTCCGTCGGGGGGGTGGTCTTTGACCGCGGCCTCGGCGTCCACGCACCCAGCCGGGTCGGTTGGGACGTTGCGGGCGAGTGGTCGTCCCTGCGTTTGATGTGCGGGATGGACGACTCGGGGCAGAGCGGCGCCCGTGCCGGCGCCGTGCGCTTCCGTGTGATTGGAGACGGCAAGACCCTCTGGGAGAGCGAGGTGCTCCGGACCGGGGTGGCGGCCGCACGGCCGCCGGTCATCTCGCTCAAGGGCGTGAAGGACCTCACCCTTGAGGTGGACCCCGCGGGGGACTTCGTGCTGGATCGGGCGGACTGGATCCGCCCCATGCTGCTGCGCTGAGGCGTCCGTTCGGGGCCAATGGCCGATAGGCCTCAGGTCCCCACGGCCGCAGCGCCGCGGTCGCCGTTGGGCTCCAAGCTGCGGAAGTACATGCCCTGATTTCCCCCGTGCCCCTTGGCCGCGTGGAGGGCCTGCTCGGCGTGGAGGCGGAGCTCCTCGAGCGTCCCCAGGTCCCCACCGTCGTAGGTCTCGAAGCCAAGGCTGGCGGAGACCCGGATCGAGCGCCGGGGATCCCCGCGGCGCTGATCGACGTAGGGGCGCAGGCCGGAGGGCGGGCCGCTGAGCCCGCGGATCCGCGCCGCGAGCCGTGCCACAACGCGGGCCGCGTCGACCCTTGAGGTGAAGGGCAGGATGAGCGCGAACTCGTCGCCTCCCAGGCGCCCCCCGATGTCCTCCTCCCGCAGGCTCGTACGAATGGTCTCCCCGGCGCGGGAGATGACCTCGTCGCCCACGGTGTGGTCGAAGTCCTTGTTCACGCGACCGAAGTCGTCGAGGTCGATGAGGATCAGGGCCAGCTCGAGCCGGTGCCGCTGGGTCGCCGAGAAGTGCTCCCTCAGACGCTCCCCAAAGGGCCGGGGGCGGAGCAGCCCAGTGAGGTCATCGTGGGAGGCTTGATAGCGGGCCTTGTCCAGCTGATGGAGGACGTCGGCTCGCTCGAGGAGCTGCTCTGCGCGGAGCAGGAACTCCTCGATGGGGGCGTCCTCGCGCACGAGGTCCCAGGGGATGCCCCGCATGGACCGGCCAGCGATGATGGCAGACATGGCGTCGTCGTTGCCGCTGACGAGGAGCAAGGGGATCGGGCGGGGCCTGGCGAGGGCCTGTGGCAATTGGTCGCGGTCGAGGCCCTCCAGCTGGTCGCGCTCGACGATCAAGAGCTCCACCTGGCCGCGCTGGATCAGGTCCATCGTCGTCTCCCGGGTCGAGCTCGGGACCAGCTCCAGACCCAGCGCCTCCAGCGGACGCAGGGCCTCGCGGAGTCTTGAGGTGCCGTGGTCGGCGATGAGGAGTCGAGTCGGGAGGGTCACGGGAGAGTCACGGGAGGGGGAGCTGGGGCGCCAGTGGGCCGCCGCCTCCACCCTATGACAACGCATTGTAGCCCGGGGCTCCTGGCCAGAAGGGTCTCCACCGGGGACACACGGCCAAGTGGCAGAATCCGGGAAAGCTGGACTTTCAGGAGGCCCCTCGTACACTCTTCCGCTCGTTTCCGGCCGTCTCGTTTGGCGACCGGGCTCCCCCCTGTTTCGAGGACCCCATGAGTAATATCAACGCACAGAAGCTCATTGAAGCTGGCGTGCACTTCGGATGCCGCGTGTCGCGGTGGAATCCGAAGATGGCCCCCTACATCCACGGCCGTCGCGGAATGATCCATGTGATCGACCTCCGCGAGACCGTCAAGGGCCTTCTCCGAGCCCAAAACCTGCTGTTCCAGATCGCTTCGGAGGGCCAGACGGTCCTCTGGGTTGGAACCAAGCGTCAGGTCAAGGGCGTTGTCGAGGACGCCGGTCAGCGCACCGGCATGCCGATCGTCACCGAGCGTTGGATCGGCGGCACGCTGACCAACTTCAGCGTCATCCGCAGCCGACTGAAGCGCCTGGCGCAGCTCGAAGCCATCGACGAGAAGGCCATCGAGCAGCAGAAGCTCACCAAGAAGGAGGTCGCGCAGATCAACCGCGAGCTTCGCAAGATCACCCGGAACCTGGGCGGCATCCGCGAGATGGATCGCATGCCCGGTGCCATGGTCGTGGTCGACCCGTCCCGTGAAGGCAACGCGATCCGCGAGGCCCGCAAGATGGGCATCGTCGTCATCGGTCTCCTGGACACCGACTGTGACCCGAACGACGTCGACATCGTCATCCCCGGCAACGACGACGCCCTGAAGTCGGTGCGCCTTCTGATCGAAGAGCTTGTGGACTCGGTCGAGGCCGGTGCCCACCAGCACACCGACAGCATGCAGGCCGTCGGCTCTGCCGAGCGCAGCTCCGATGAGGAAGCTGTCCCCGGTGATGTGGTCCGTCCAACCACCGGCAACAAGCTGCCCGAGCCCATCGCCAAGACGGCGGACTCGGCAGCGCCCGCCGCTGCAGTGCCCGCCGCGGAAGCTGCTGCTCCGGCCGCTGCTGCTCCGGCCGCTGCTGCTCCGGCTGCAGAGGCTCCGGCTCCTGCCACGGAAGCTGCTCCGGCCGCTCCGGCGGCCGACAGCGCCCCCGAGGCGCCCGCAGCCGAGTGACGTCTGGGCGCGGGGGGGACACCCTCCGCGCCACCAACTCATCACCCGTCGCGCTCTGCGCGGCGGGTGCTTATCCAAGCTCCTCGCGATCAGCGAGGTCCTGCGGGCCTCGCCCGCAACTCCAACCACCATGCGGCGCCCAAGGCGCCCAACCTCAACCCACCGATGGCTGAGATCACCGCCCAACTGGTCCGGCAGCTCCGCGAGATGAGCGGCGCCGGGATGATGGAGTGCAAGAAAGCACTCAAGGCAACCGACGGCGACCCCGAGGCTGCGCTCGACGAACTCCGCAAGGCGGGGCTCAAGTCGGCGGCCAAGAAGGTCGGTCGCGAGACTGCTGAGGGCCGCGTGGCCTTCAAGGTCAGCGATGACGGCAGCAAGGGCGCGATCGTCGCGCTTGCCTCCGAGACGGACTTCCTCGCGTCGACGCCGAACTTCGGGGAGTTCCTCGAGGCCCTCGTGCAGCACACCTTCGACCACGAACCCAAGTCGGTCGACGAGATGCTCGGGCAGGCCTGGCACTCCGGCGGCACCGTCCAGGAAGCGCTCACGGCCACGATCGGTGACCTGAAGGAGAACCTTCAGATCGTCGAGGCCTGCGCCTACTCGACCGACGGCGGCAAGGTCATCGCCTACGTGCACCACGACAACAAGAAGGGCGCCCTCGTCAACGTGACGACCGGCGGCGACGCGGCCAAGGCCGCCGACGTGCTCAAGCAGCTCTGCATGCACATCGTCGTCTTCAATCCCTCCGCCCTCGATGAGAGCAGCGTGCCCGCGGAGGACGTTGAGCGAGAGAAGGTGATCATCAAGGATGGTCTCCAGGGCAAGCCCGAGGAGATCCAGGAGAAGATCATGGTCGGTCGCCTCAAGAAGTTCTTCGGCGAGCGCACCCTCGTCGGCCAGCCGTGGATCATGGACGACAAGACGTCCGTGTCGAAGGCGCTCGTGAAGGAGCTCGGCGACGGGACCAAGATCGAGGGCTTCACGCGCTGCCAGCTGGGCGCCTGATCAAGCCTTAGTCTCTCATGGAGGGGGCGCCCGCCGGGATCGGTGGGCGCCCCCTCCTTCGTTTCAAAGACGCTCGCGGGCGACGGTCTTTTCCGGTGGGGGAGGGCGTTGACTGCCGAGGAGGGGGCTAGACTGCCGCCAGACCCCCGAAGGGCGCCGCCCGCGCTCTCCATTGCCCATGACCTATCGACGCGTCCTTTTGAAAATGTCCGGAGAGGCGCTCGGCGCGGCGGACACCGGCCATGGAATCTCTGCCCCCGACGTGCAAAAGATTGCGCGACAGGTCGCTCGCGTCTGCGAGCTGGGGGTTGAAGTCGCGATGGTCGTGGGAGGCGGGAACATCCTTCGAGGGGCTGAGTTCTCCGAGCTCGGGGGCCACCGGGCCAACGCCGACTACATGGGGATGCTCGGGACCGTCATCAACGCCCTCGCGATGTCCGATGCCCTCGAGAGCCAAGGCCTCGAAACCCGTGTCATGACAGCGCTCGAGATTCGCCAGGTCGCGGAGCCCTTTGTCCGACGCCGCGCGGAGCGTCACCTGCGCCGCGGGCGGGTGGTGATCCTCGGCGCGGGGACCGGCAATCCATTCTTCACGACCGACAGCGCAGCGGCGCTGCGGGCGAACGAGCTGGGCTGCGACGTCCTGCTCAAGGCGACCAAGGTCGACGGTGTCTACTCTGCCGACCCCAAGCTTGACCCCACCGCCACGCGCTACGAGGACCTCACCTACGATGAGGTGCTGCTCAAGAACCTGAAGGTCATGGACAGCACGGCCATCTCCATGTGCCGTGATCACGGGCTCCCCGTGATCGTGTTCGACATGTTCCAGGAGGGCAACCTCGAGCGCGTCATCGCAGGCGAGTCGTTGGGCACCCTGGTCCATACCGCGTCCTGACTCCACGCGTCCTGACTCCACACGTCCTGAACCCACACGTCCTGAACCCACACGTCCAGCGGCGCCCGCCCGGGGCCCGCCCGCCACGACTTTCTAACGAGGGCCTCAACCGAGGCTGCCAAGAGATATGAGCTACGAGAGCGTTCTGAAAGATGCCGAGGCCCGCATGGAAAAGGCGGTGTCGCACACGAGTGACATGCTCAAGAACATCCGCACGTCACGCGCCTCCTCCGCGCTCGTCGAGCATGTGCGGGTGGACTACTACGGCACGCCGACCCCCCTGAGCCAACTTGCGCAGATCAGCGTCCCTGAGGCCCGAACGCTGGTGATCAAGCCCTTTGATGCCAGCGTCATCAAGGAGGTCGAGAAGGCGCTCATGAAGTCCGACCTGGGGATCTCCCCGGAGTCTGACGGGAAGGTCATTCGACTGACGATGCCGCCGCTCTCCGGTGAGCAGCGCAAAAAGTACGCGTCCAAGGCCAAGGATCTGAGCGAGGAGGGGCGCGTGTCTCTGCGGAACGTCCGCCGCGACGCCAACAAGGAGGCCGACGCTCACAAGAAGAGCGGCGAGGTCACCGAGGACGGCCACAAGGACCTTCAGGACGAGATCCAGAAGATGCTGAAGGCCTTCGAGGGCAAGGTCGGCGCGGCCCAAGACAAGAAGGCCAAGGAGATCCTCGAGGACTGACGGAGCGTCGGCTTGCGGATCTCTCGGGGCGGAATGCTTGCACCCCGTCCCAAAAGCCGTATCTTCTCCGCCTCGAACGCACGGTCCTGGACCGTGCGCCGAATCGACACAACGGGTGGGCGCGTAGCTCAGTTGGTAGAGCAACTGGCTTTTAACCAGTAGGTCCCAGGTTCGATCCCTGGCGCGCTCACCACCCTTTCGATTCCCTCGACCCGCCGCGCCTCGCCCACTGACCACGGGATGGCCCGGACGCACGGGCCGGGGACCCAGGGCAGGACCGCCAGGGCCGGGCTCTGGAGCCCGCCCGGTACGACACGCTCGGTGGCCGGGCCGGGAGGGGCGGCGTTAGCCCTGCGGCGGGCCGGTGGTCGCGGATAGCCCGCCCAGCTGCGGGTAGACCGTGGACCAGGCGCGGCAGCGGGCAGAGCCCACGAGGCTGGCGAGAACGGCGAGCTGAGCGAGGCCCCAGGGCGCTCCTGCGAGGTAGCTCGCCAGGCCGGCGGCCGCGAGCACGATGGCCCGGACGAAGAACTCCATGGCAGCGAGCCGCCGGACCTGACCCGGCCGGCCACGCATCAGGCGCCAGCCGTGGAGGACCGCCGAGCCGACCCCGCGTTCGTGGCGGACGAGGCTCGCAAGCGCGAGCTGATGGAGAGCGCCCAGCTCCGCTGCGTACGCGAGCGTCAGGACGAGCGCCAGTCCTGAGAGGATGACCCCGAACGGGCCGAGCGCGTCCTGGCCGACCAGGGCGGTGAGCAGGACCAGCGGGCCGAGCAGCACGAAGGTGCCGCAGGCCATCATGCCGAAGATCTGAATCCAGACGGCCGCGGCAGAGGTCTGGAGCGTCTTGCCCTCCGCCCAGGCCCTGAGCAGGGTCGTCCGCTGGGCCCCGTCTGGCTGGTTGTGGATCGACAGCCGTGCCGCGCCACCGCCCACGCGAGCGCAGACCAGGAGAAGGGGGAGGGCGACCAGGAAGAGCGCCGCTGCTCCGGCGGGGCCTGGGATCGGCAGGCCGGAGCCCACGGCGTCCGAGACCAGCTCCGCGTCTCCCGCCAGCGCGGCGAGGGCTGTCAGTGCGGCGGCTCCGCCCAGGACCCACGCGAGCCCGCTGAGCTCGTAGGCCACCCCAGCGAGGCTCGGAATCGCCGCTCCGCGGATCGCTTCGGAGAGCCCCCCGGTCGGTTGGGAACCGGAGGCTTGCGGCGTCCCGCTCATCTCACCCCTGGGCCTCCGGACCCTTGGCGCACATGGCCTCGACCTCGTCGATCGCCTTGGGGACATGGCTCGTGAGGACCTCATGGCCCGCGTCCGTGATGAGGACATCATCCTCGATCCGGATGCCGATCCCACGCCACCGGGCCTCGACCTCGGTGTTCTCCGGGTCCACGTAGATCCCGGGCTCGACCGTGAAGACCATCCCGGGCTCCAGGGGCCGCGAGGAGCCGTCAGCGGTGGTGTACCGCCCGCAGTCGTGGACGTCGAGGCCCAGGTAGTGGCCGGTCTTGTGCATGAAGAATTCGCGGTACGAGCCGGACTCGAGCGCCTCCTCGCGGGTGCCCGTGAGCAGCCCGTGCTCCAGGAGGCCATCGACGATCACGCCGAGGGAGACCTCGTGGATCCGGTCGTAGGGGACGCCCGGTCCGGAGGCGGCGATGGCGGCCTCCTCGGCATCCAGCACGACCTGGTAGAGCGCGCGCTGCTCCGCGCTGAACTTGCCGCCGACGGGGAAGGTGCGGGTGATGTCGGCCGCGTAGTAGTGCCACTCGGCGCCGGAGTCGACCAGCAGCAGGTCGCCGTCCTTGAGGGGCTGGTCATTCTCGATGTAGTGGAGGATGCAGGCGTTGGCCCCGCCGGCGCAGATGTGGCTGTACGCGGCGCCGCTGGAGCCCGCGCTCCGGTACCGGTGGTCGAGGAATGCCTCGGCCTCACACTCGTTCATGCCCGGCTGAATGTGACGCATCAGAGCCGCGTGGGTGTCCGCGCTGAGCCTCGCGGCGCGGCGCATGAGCTCGAGCTCCGCGTCGCTCTTGATGACCCGGAGCTCGTGCAGGACCGGCCCGGGATCGTGCAGTTCCTTGGCGGGCTCGAGGGGCCCGCGGGCCCGGTCTCGCAGGGAGGTGAAGGCCTCGACCATCCGCCGATCGGCGGTGTCGTCGTCCCCGAAGCGCCACATGATGCGCTCTCGCCCCTCCAACAGGTTGGGGAGCTCGGTCCAGAGCTCCTCGATGTCCATGGCGACGTCCACGCCGAGGGCCTCGGGGGCTCGCTCAAGCCCGAGGCGGCGCCCGTCCCAGATCTCGCGCAGCTTGTCTCGCTCCCGCAGGAATAGCACCGAGCGGTGCTCCTCGCCGTCCTGGCCTGGCAGCAGGACGAGGCAGGCGCCGGGCTCGTTCAGGCCCGTGAGGTACCAGAAGTCGCTGGTCGGCCGGAACTTGTAGTCCGCGTCGTCGTTCCGCGTCTTGGTCGTCGCGGTGGGGATGACCGCCACCGCGTTGCGCTCGGCGAGGAGGTCGAGGAAGCGGGCGCGGTGCTGGGCGTGGATGGAGTCACTCATGGTAGGAGCGCCACCATAACGACCGCCGGCCGGGTGGGGCGCCCGCGCGCCCTCAGCGATCCCTGAACCGGACCTCGATCGCGTGGGTCACGTGGCGCCTCAGCACCTCAGGGTCGGCCGCCAGGTCGAAGCGCAGCGCCGTGGGCAGCGGGTCGGCTTGCTCGCGGAACACCTCGGCCGGCGAGCCGACGCGCGCGGGGACACCGAGGACGTCGGTGAAGGCGCGCGCCATGGCCGTCCAGCGGGGCCCCTGCTCCTCTTCAGGGACCACAAGGAGCAGCCCACGGCCGGTGATGGAGCCGGGCAGGGGCGCCCCGACCGAAGGGGCCGTGGGGAGAGGGATGTCCTGCCTGTCGAGGCGTGCGAAGAGCGAGATCGGGTCCTCGGAAGGGGCGAGACGCACCGTCAGCGGCGTCCCGGACCAATCCACCTCCTCGGGGTCCACTCCGTCGCCGGGCTCCTGGAGCTCCCAGTCCACGTAGACACTCTTCAAGCGGTACCCGGCGGGGGCGGGGAGCGCGACGCGGAGGGTCGTGGGGTCACCGGCCACGTGGGTCAGCTCCGCGATGACGCCGGCGCCGTCCACCTTGAGCATCAGGTCGAAGGTCGTCCCGCCGACCTGCAGGCCACGCGCTGTGGTCTGTCGGTTCTCGATGCTACCGATGAGCGCCGCCGCGCTGCGGGGTGGGAGCTGAGGGCGGAGGACGGCTCCCTTGGCCAGGGGCTGCGGCCGGCCGCCCGCTCCGACCTGCGCTCCTGCGGCGAGGCCAGGGAACAGGTAGGGGATGGAGCCGGCGAGGGCCGGGGCATCGCCGGCCCCGAAGGCGCCGATCCAACCGTAGGCGTCCTCCATGCGCCCGTCCCTCGCCGCGAGGCCCAGGAGGGTCGAGACGGCCTCCCGGCGGGTCTGCGACGTGTGCGCCTCGTTCATGGCGCGGCGCCAATCCTCCCAGGCGGCGGCGTCTCCCGCGAGGTCGCCGGCGACCGCGGTGGACCTCCACGGGGCCGTGTTGGCGCCCACTGACGCCCACAGCCGTCCCAGGGGATCCTCGGGTAGGTCCAGCCAGCCCCTCGGTGTGTCCTGGGCGGGGGCCATCGTCTCCTGGGGGTGGGCCGCCGCCGCGGGCCCGCCTGCCGTGAGCGCCCCGGCAAAGAGGAGTCCGGCGAGGGGGAGTACGGGGACGATCATCCGTGGGGCGCTGCGGAGGGCGGGAAGCATGGCCCCAACCTCCAGCACGGCCCATCCCCGGTCAAGCCCAGACCATCTCCCGCGAAGCGCAGGCCCGTTCGGGTTGCGTTGTCCGCGCCCATGCACGATTCTCCAGGCGGAGCCCGCGTCCCCTTTTCCTCACCCGGTCCCCGCCAGCCCCCCCAAAAAAGCGCCGTGATCCACCCCGACCTCCTCGCCATCCTCGCCTGCCCGGACTCACGCCAGCCCCTCGACCTGGCCGACGAGGCGACCCTCGGCGCGCTGAACGGGCGCATCGCGGCTGGCGGTGTTCAGAACGTGGGCGGGGCGGAGGTGTCGGCGGCGCTCGAGGCTGGCCTGGTTCGGGAGGACGGGACCATCGTCTATCCGGTCCGGGACGACATCCCTGTCCTGCTTCGCGAGGAAGGGATCCCCGTCGAGCCCGCAGGCTGAGCCCAATGCGGTTCCATCACCCCAGCTCGGACCGAGTCGTCCGCGTCGGGTACTGCCTCAACCTTCACGCGGCGGAGACCCTCACGGACGTCCGTCGGGCCATCGAGTCCTTCTCCGTGCCCCTGCGTGATCGGCTCGCCCCCGACGGGGAGAGCTTCGGGGTCGGGATGTACCTCGCTGCCGGCGCGGCCCGGGAGCTCCGTGAGGATCCCGAGGCTCTCCGAGACCTGCGTGAATTCCTCAGGGCGCAGCGGATCGATCCCTTCACGTTCAACGCGTTCCCCTACGGCGGCTTCCAGGAGGACGGCCTGAAGGCCCGCGTTTACCAGCCGAACTGGATGGAAGCCGAGCGCGTGGACTACACCGTCGACGTGGCGTGGGCCGCCGCTGGCCTGGTGGAGGCGTCGCGGGACGAGCCGCGCATGGTCTCGATCAGCACCCACCCTGGGGCCTATGGCGCCGATATCAACGACCGTTCGGGGCTACGGCGCTGCGCGGAGGGGATGGGGCGGGCCCTCGGGGAGTTCGTCCGCATCGAGGATGAGACCGGCGTCCGCGTCGTGCTCTCCCTCGAGTCCGAGCCTGACGCCAGCGCAAGGAACGGCCGTGCGCTGGCCGAGTACCTGGTCTTCGCGCGGTTGATCGCGACCCGCGTCTTGCAGGACGAGTTCGGGGTCGACGTCGAGGCTGCGGGGCGGCTCGCCGCCCGGCACCTGGGGACCTGCCTGGACTGCTGCCACTCCGCCGTCGAATTCGAGGCGCCTGAGGACTCCTTGGCCCTCGCGACCCACGGCGGACCGCTCGGGAAGGTCCAGGTCAGCAGCGCCCTGCGCTTGCCGGCGCCTGCGGAGCACCCCGAGGCCCGCGACGAGCTGCTCGCCATGGACGAGCCCCGCTTCTTGCACCAGGTCACCGCGCAGGCGGACGGGACGTTCCTCCACCTCCCTGACTTGCCGGCCCTCTCAGCGGCGCTCTCCGAGGACGAGAGCCCCTGGGCCAGGGCAGAGGAGTGGCGCTGTCACTTCCACGTTCCCCTGGATCAGGCCACGTTCGGGGCCCTGGCGACGACCCGGGATCACGCGGACCGGATTGTGGATGCCCTGCTTGCCGATCCTGCGGCGTGGAGCACCCCGGAGCTTCATCTCGAGATCGAGACCTACACCTGGTCGATCCTGGGGGACCCCGGCCAGATCGTGGGGGGGCTGGAGCGAGAGTACGGCCATCTGACCGATCGGCTCGGCGCCGCGGGTTGGGCCACTCGATGAAGGGACAAAATCCGCGGGGGCGAGGGTTTGACAGGACCAGGGTCAGTGCCTATCTTCCCCGCCGTCGAACGTTCCTCGGAGCGAGCGGCACCCGTGGCCCTATCGTCTAGTCAGGCCTAGGACACCAGGTTTTCATCCTGGCGACGGGGGTTCGAATCCCCCTAGGGTCACCACCACTCTCTCCTCCGCCCCGAGGACCCGGCATCGCGGGTCGGGCCTGCGGGGGATCGAGAGTCGGGCTCCTCCGGTGAGGAGCGCGCCACCCCGACACCTCTGCGGGACGTCTGTCGATGCTGGGTCACAGGATCTTCCTCGCAGCTCGACCCTCGCAGCGCCCCTGCTCGCCCGCCGCCGCTGGCTGGAGCCCCTGGACCGCGGATGGCGGGGCCGAGCCTGGCAGCCTCGTGGCGGCCGCCTCCGCCCGGCTCGACGCGATCCTCGCACGGCGCTTTGCAGGAGTCCTTGCACAGGAGTCCTTCTGCAGGGGCCCTTCTGCAGGAGCCCTTCTACAGGCGGCCCCTCCGCAGGGAGCGGACGTGCGCAGGCCGGACGGGATGCTCCGTAGACTGACGGTCGATGTCGGGAACACAGAAGGGGGGGCGGCCGGGTGAGTTGGCGTGGTCCGAGGAGGGGGTGCCCTTCGCGCCGGACTACGACGACGTCTACTACTCGCGGAGCGGCATTGAGCAGGGCGACCACGTCTTCGTGCAGGGCAGCGACCTGCCGGCGCGCCTCGGGCGGGGGGAGGCGATCACGATTCTGGAGACGGGCCTGGGGCTGGGTGTGAATCTCCTCGCCGCCGTACGGGCGCTCTTGGCCGCAGGGCGCGGCTCGCTGCGTCATGTCTCCATCGAGTTGCACCCCCTCTCGCCGGCGGCCATGGCGGAGGTCCATGGACGCCTTGGGCGGTGGGATGAGGTGACGGCGGCGTTCCTCGAGGCGTATCCAGAGCTCCTGGAGGAGGGCACGGCGGCCCTGCGCCACCAGGGCCACGTCATCCCGCTGGAGCTGGTGATCGGTGACGGCGTGGCGGCCCTTCGCCAGCTGGACCTGCGCGCCGATGCGGTCTTCCTGGACGGCTTCGCTCCGGCGTGCAATCCGGCGCTGTGGTCCGCGGAAGTCTTCGCCGAGCTCGCGCGCCTCGCCCGTCCCGGGGCCAGCCTCGCCACCTACACCGCTGCTGGCGCGGTTCGTACCGGGCTGAATCGCGTCGGCTTTGACATGCGGCGATGTGAAGGTTTCGGGCTGAAGCGTCACCGGCTCGCGGGTCGGCGCCTGGCCGACGGTTGAGTTCCCAGGGACAGGTCGACGTCCCCGGATCTCTCAATGGCGCAGAGCCGTTCCCGGTCTCGTGTCAACCGGCCGGCTGCGGAGGGAGCCCCAGCCTTGGGGGGGGCGGCCCTTGGGAGACATGGCCTCGAGTCCACCGCCTCGAGGAGACACACCTTGAGGAGGCACTGCTCGCGTTGGGATTCTGCCTTGGGAGGTCTGCCTGGCGCGAGAAGGGGGGCGGCCTCGGGCCCGCTGCCATAGCATTTGCTCCATGCCCATCCCCCCGATCTCACGCCGTAGAGTCCTCCGCAGTGCCGCTGCGCTCGCCACGTCCGCGGCGGCCGCGCCTTTCATTCGAACGCGGCCGCTCAGGGACCGCCTCAAGCTGGCCGCCGTCGGGGTCGCGAACCGAGGGGCGGCCAACTTGGCCGGCGTGCTCTCCCAGGACGTCGCGGTGATGTGTGACGTGGACTCTGGGATGCTGGCGCGCGGGCTGGGGCAGGTCGAGGCGGCCGGGCAGAAGCGCCCGAAGACCTACGTGGACTGGCGGGAGCTCCTCGACCAGGAGAAGGACCTCGCGGGGATCGTGATCTCGACCCCGGACCACCTGCATGCGCCGATCGCTCGGGCGGCGCTGCGCCGCAAGATCGCCGTGTACTGCGAGAAGCCGCTGACGCGAACGGTGGACGAGGCGCTGGAGCTCCAGGGGCTGGCAAAGACCGCGGGCGTGGCCACGCAGATGGGGACGCAGATCCACTCGACCGACAACTATCGCCGTGTGGTGGAGGCGATCCGTGCCGGGGCGATCGGCGACGTGCACACGGTGCATGTCGTGTGCCGGAAGTCATGGTCCAACGGGAGGTTCACCGAGCCCAAGCCTGCCCCCGAGGAGCTGAACTGGGACCTCTGGCTTGTGCCCACCCCCGAGCGGCCTTATTGCGACGGTGTGCACCCCGCTGACTGGCGGCGCTTCTGGGCGTTTGGGACCGGGACTGTGGGGGACATGGCCTGCCACTGGGTCGACCTCGTGCACTGGGCGCTCGACCTGAAGACCCCCGTGGCGATCGAGGTGGAGGGGCCCTCGGTGGACCCGGTGGGGACCCCCGAGTGGATGCACGTGAAGTGGTCACACGCCGCGGCAGGCGACCGCAAGGCGGTGGACGTCCACTGGTGGGACGGCGGGTCCGCGCCCGAGGGCGCCCCCCAGGGGGACAGCCACGTGTTCATCGGGACCCGGGGCCGGATCGTCTCGAACTACTCCTCCATGAAGGTCGAGCTCACCGACCCCGCTGCGCAGTGGCAGGCCCCTCGACCGACCATCGCCTCTTCACCCGGGCACTACGTCGAGTGGCTCGACGCCATCGAGAACGGGACGCCGAGCAGCCCGCTCTGCAGCTTCGACTACTCGGGGCCCCTGACCCAGACCGTGCTCCTCGCGACCGTCGCCTACCGCGCCGGAGGGCAGGCGAAATGGGACGCGGATAAGGGCATGTTTGACGCCGGTGCCGAGCTCCTCGGGAGCGAGGACCGGCCGGGCTGGGACGTCTGATGGAAGCCGTCCTCGGCGGGTGATCCCTGGCCTGCGAGGCGTGCTCTGAGCGGGGCCGATAGGTGCTCCCGGATGCGCCATGCGGCAGCCGGTGGGCGCGGTGGGCGCGCGGGTGGCCCGCCGTGTCGCTCGGGGGGGGGGCGCCAGCCGCTCCTGGTCAGGCCCGGGGGTGGGCCTTCTCGTAGATCTCCTGGAGTCTCGCCACGGAGACGTGGGTGTAGATCTGGGTCGTGGCCAGGTGTTCGTGGCCCAGGAGCTCTTGCACGGAGCGGAGGTCCGCGCCTCGGTCGAGCAGGTGGGTGGCGAAGCAGTGACGGAGCGTGTGCGGGGTCGCCCGGCGGGTGATACCCGCGCGCAGGGCGTGCTTGGCGACGATCGTCTCGAGGCTCCGGGTGCTGAGGCGGCCGCCGGAGCGGTTCAGGAAGAGCGCGTCACCTGCCGCGCTCGTGGGGGCGGGGCGCCGGGGGTCGGAGAGGTGATCGGAGATCGCCTCGACGGCGAACCGGCCGAGCGCGACGAGGCGCTCCTTGCGGCCTTTGCCGAGGACGCGCCCGACCCCGCGGCCGAGGTCGAGGTGCGCGCGGTCGAGGCCGACGGTCTCCGCCGCCCGGGTGCCGGCGCTGTACATGAGCTCGAGGATTGCCTTGTCCCGTAGGCCGCCGACGGTGGTGGCGTCCGGCGCGGCCAGGAGCGCCTCGATCTCCGCCTCGGAGAGCACGCCAGGTAGGTGGCGTGAGCTCCGTCGCTGGCGGAGGCCGGTGGCCGGATTGACCTCGAGTAGACCCTCGTGCACCAGGCTCTTCAGGAAGGACCTCGCGGCCGATAGCCGACGCTGGATTGTCGAGCGGGCGAGCCCGCGTTCGTCAAGGTCACCGAGCCAGCCGCGCAAGGCGCGGGGGGTGATGGTGTCGTGCCCGGTGACGCCGCGGCCTGCGAGAAAGCCGACGAGGTCAGCGAGGTCGAGCCCGTAGGCACGGAGGGTGTGCTCCGAGGCGCCGCGCGTCACGCGCATGCGCTCGATGAAGGCGTCCACCCGGGGCCAGAGGTCGGACTCCAGCTGGCGAGGTTCGGCGACGTTCACCGGCTCTTGCGGCGGCCCTGACGGCGGTCGGTGCCCTTCGCCTTACCCTTGTCTTTGTCCTTGGGTTCCATCGACTGCATGGCCTTGGCCTGGGCCCGGAGGCCGTCGAGCAGGACCTCGCGGGAGCGCGGGTTGATCCCGGCTGTGAAGCCCTCCGCTTCCGAGCGAGCGAGCGCCTCGGCCAGCTCCTTCCCGGCAGCAGCCTGCTGCTCCATGAACGACTGGCAGGTCAGGACCTGGAGCTCGAGCTCTAGGATCTCGGCGCGGAGCAGGGCGAGGACCTTGTTGGGGTCCTCCTGGTTCGCCTGGGCGGGACCCGATCCGAAGGAGAGGAGCGTGGCGAGGAGCGCGCTACCCGCGCACAGGAGAGGTGTCTGAAAGCGTTGCATACCACCCCTCTATCGGCCGGCGGGGCTGACGGGTGAAGCGCTGAATGCTCGGGGCGTGCTCGAGGGGCCGGAGGGTGCCCTGGAGGCGCCTTGGAGCCGCCCGAGGGGCCGGCTGGTACGCCCGCCGGGGGAGCCGAGGTGGCCCGGGCTCACCCTGCTGGAGGCGCTTGTGGGGCCTTCGTGGGGCCTTCGTGGGGCCTTCGTGGGGGGGGCGCCTTGGAGCGAACCCCACCCGGCGCCATCCCACGAAGGTCCCCTGTGCCGAGGCCGCGCCGACTTAGCCGGGGGCGTTCGCCGGGGGATCGGGGAGCTTCCTCGTCAGCATCAGCGGCATCAGCAGCAGGACGGCGCCCACGGCGTAGGGCGCCAGAGCCCCGAGGCCGTAATAAAGCAGGCCCCCTGCGATCGGCCCCACCACGCGGGCGAGGCTCCCGAAGCTTCGGAAGACCCCGAGGGCGAACCCCTGACGGTCGTCCGGGACATAGCGGCTCGCCAGGGAGCTGAGGCTGGGCATCACCAGGGAGCTGCCCACCGCCACGAGGGCGAGGCCCGTGTAGAGGATGGCCGGCGCGGCCGTCTTCGTCACCGCGGCGATCACCAGGAACCCCGGGAGGGTGAGCGCCATGCCGAGGGTGGCCACCTTTCGCTCGCCGACCCGCGGCACGAGGCGCCGGACGACGCCGCCCTGCACGAAGGCGATCGTCAGCCCGATGAAGACGAACATCCAGGCGTTGTCCAAGGGGCCGTAGCCCAGGTGCTCGGCCGCCAGGAAGACCAGCGTGAACTCCATGGCCCCGAAGGCCGCGAAGTAGATGAAGTACGCGAGGTTCAGGGTGCGGACGCCGGGGAAGGTCAGGCCTCCCTGTGCTGCGAACGGGTTGATGCTCCTCTTCTCGGCGGTGGTCGCGGTGGTCGACAGGGTCTCCGGGAAGCGCGCCGCCGCCCAAACGAGGTTGAGCAGCGCGAGCCCGAAGGCGATCAGCGCTGCGCCGCTGAAGGGGTTGACCCCGGGGGTGTCGGGCAGCGATGCCGTGAGGTCCCAACCGGAGGCGAGGCCACCGAGGGCGGGGCCCACCACGAAGCCCAGCCCGATCCCTGCGCCGAGGATGCCCATGCCCTTGGCGCGGTCTGCCTTCTTGTGCGTGTCGGCCACCGCCGCGGAGGCGATCGAGATGTTGCCCGCCATGATCCCGCCGGTCAGGCGCGCGGCGATCAGCAGGGCGAAGCTCCCTGCAAAGAACCACACCACGTAGGAGAGCGCTGTCCCCGTCAGGGTGAAGAGCAGGATCGAGCGCCGGCCGCGGCGGTCCGAGAGGCCCCCCCAGATCGGCGCGAAGATGAACTGCAGGCCCGAGTACAGGGAGCCGAGGAGCCCTCCGAACAGGACGATCACCGCGAAGCGATCCTCGACGAGGGTCTCCAGCCAGGCGGCGAGCCGCCCCACGAAGCTCTCCGGGCCCTCCTCCGCGACGTACCAGTCCAGCATCTGGGGGAAGAGCGGGAAGATGACCGAGAAGCCGACCATGTCGAGAAACACGGTCAGGAACACGAGCCCCAGCACGCCCTTGCGGGGGCCGGTCGGGGTCTGGGTGGCGGTGGTACTCATGGTGGTTGTTCCTCCGGGAACGCGCGGGGCCGTATAGAGTGCGCCTCCGATGCCAGAGGTCCAGACCCAACCCGCGAGCGTTCGCTTGAGAGGCCGCGTGGTGGACCTCGCCGACCTCGTGGTCCGCGGGCTCGACGTCCCCGCTGCGCTCTTGCGCCTCGCCCACCGGCCCGGCCTTGTGGCCCTCGACAGCGCGAGCGGGGCGCCTGGGCGCTGGTCGCTGGTGGCCTTTGACCCGCTCGAGCAGTTCCCCGCTCCAGGGCCCGGGGGCGCCCGCGGGAAGAGGCTCAGCGAGCAGGGTCGTGGACATCAAGAGGGGGCCCTCCCGGCGAGCGCGAGCCAAGACCCTGCCGCCGGGGCACGACCCGCGAGCCTCGGG